>Ga0208965_1000995_pt1 | contig 12819 bp, 14 predicted proteins | sample AOAMet1_07_M0_10_2_FD_188230 | JGI IMG/M metagenome (GOLD analysis project Ga0208965, IMG submission 188230) | Ammonia-oxidizing marine microbial communities from Monterey Bay, California, USA - CAN11_07_M0_10 (SPAdes) | ecosystem: Environmental > Aquatic > Marine > Intertidal zone | place...
CCCATGTCCTGGCGGGCTATTTGTGAGCCAGTGCCTAGCGGCGGATACCCAGCTCTTGGATCAGGGCCTGATAGCGGCCCTCATTTTTCCTCTTCAGATAGTCGAGGAGTTTCCGGCGCGTGGCGACCAGGTTGAGCAGGCCGCGACGCGAATGGTGGTCTTTTTTGTTGGTCTGGAAGTGCTCGGTCAGGTTCGAGATACGCTCGGTAAGGATCGCAACCTGTACTTCCGGGGACCCGGTATCGCCGTCATTTTGGGCGAATTTCTTGATCAGCTCAGATTTCTTTTCTGCCGTGATCGACATCGTGAATACTCTCTTCGTTCTGGCCTGCGATGGAGGCCGTTTCAGCTATACCCTTCAATGTAAGGGTGGTGTTTGGGGAGTGCGCCGGGGAACCAGCCAGGATGTCGTCCAGCCAGTTGTGAGCCCCGAAAGCTCGCCTCAAGGCGCGCACATGGCACATAATGCCCGCAAATGGAAGGGGAGCGGTGCGATCTTTCCCCTTAGCCTTGCACCTTGGGGCATGACCATTACGGCTTATGCCGAGGAGATATCATGAGCCGCCTTTTCGAAGAACTCGACTATCAGGTCACGGAAATCGGCGCTGTCAGTTTGCGCCGCAGGCGCATTCTCTCGCTCGATCAGGACGTCTGGGAAGTACTTCTCGGTGAGGAACATCTGATGTCCAGTCTTTTCACGGCGTCTGAGGTCGCGCTTGCAAAGCTGGGTCTTGCAGCTCTGGGTGAGCCGCCTGAGGGGGGATGGGACATCACCGTCGGCGGGCTCGGTCTGGGCTATACGGCCGCGACTGCGCTGGAGCATGAGGGCGTGGGGCGCCTTCAGGTGGTCGAGTTGCTGGCCCCTGTTATAGAATGGCATGCGGAGGGGCTCGTTCCGCTCGATCCGCCATTGTCGGCTGATGCGCGCTGCACCGTGCAGCGCGGAGACTTCTTTGCCCTGGCTGCTTCAGATGAGGGCTTCGGGGTCGCGCAGGATGCGATCCTGATTGATATCGACCATACGCCGGACTGGCTTCTGGATGCGCGAAGCGGAAGTTTTTACTCGGTTGAGGGGCTGGGCCAGCTCGCCCGCCACCTCAAGCCTGGCGGCGTGATGGGCTTGTGGTCCGACGCCCGAACGGATGAAACCTTCATTGAGCGAATGAAATCGGTGTTCAGCACAGCCTGGGCAGAGCCGGTCACATTCCACAATCCGCTTCAGGACACGCCGTTCACCCAGACGGTCTACCTTGCCCGCAAGGCGCGCTAGGGGGTCGAAGCACGACGGATTGCGACGACAATGAACGGTGCGACCGCAGCTATAATAATGATCAAGCCCATCGCCATCCATTGCGCCACGCGGTCGCCCCAGATGGTATCCGCGAAGAAGATGGCAAAGGTCCACAGTAGTGAGACTAGCAATATGAAAATGGCGGTGCGCGCCGGTGTCGGACGCGGCAGGATGCTTGCCGCTCCACCCGCCCGTTCACCCCAGGCCAGCCAGCGCGCGAACGCGACAAGGAAACCGGCAACTCCGATCATCGGAGAGGCGAGCATCGCCTTGTCGATGGGCGCAAACAGCCAGACGGCGACAAAGGCCAGTCCCGCGACGACAAAGGTCCAGCCGGCAAAGCGGTCGACGGCGCTGGCGCCAGTATGTTCGCCTGCCGGCTGAAAGAGACGAAGTTTGGGGATGTAGTTTCCCATCACGACGAGCATCAGGCCAAGCATCGCAGCCGCACCCCGCCGAGCAAGATCCGGGTCGAGTATGCCGGTCTTCTTGGTGATACCAAAGGCTAGCATCGCGCCGACGATGGTGCAGACACCGATGGCCAAGGGAATGACAGCGCGGCGCGGCTCAATTGATTGGGTCATGGGTTTCCCTCCTTCAGGGCAGGGCGACCAGTTGCCGACCTGTCTTCCCGGCGTTCCCAGCCGAATGTCTGCGCGAAACCGAACAGCGCGTCCTCCAGCACCGACATCTGAAGGTGGTAAAAGACCGACTTGCCGTCCTTCTCGCTAGCAACCAGGCCTGCGTCGCGCAGCACGGCAAAGTGCGCGGACATGGTTGGTTTGGATACGTCGAAGGCGCTTGCCAGTTCACCGGCGGACTTTGGGCCATCCCTGAGCATTTCCAGCACCCTGCGGCGCGTCGGATCGGACAGGGCTTTGAAGACTGAACTCATAAATAGACAATTAGCTAATTATCGAAATGAGTCAAGCAATAGAAATGTCGTGCTCTTTGCTTACGCTTGGTCGGGGTCTATCAGACCTGGAATACCCGCATCGGCTGAAAGCGCCCAGCGCGGATTTCGCCCATTGCGACGGCTTGGTCATTGCACATGGCGAGTGCCAGGCGGTCTTCCGGATCCGGGTTCTTCTCAAGCCGCCAACGCTCTGTAACGTGCGGCATGAGCATGACGTCGCGCCCCTGGCGGATGTCGGCGGCGTCTTCCTCGCTGATGTCGACGTCTGGGACATCGTCCAGCACCGCTTCGATCGGGGCGAGCGTGCGCAGCAGTTCGTCACGCGTCTCCATAGCTTCCAGGTCTGCCAGCTTGAACGCCGCGCCTTCATGCATGACACCGACACGGATGCGGCGCAGCTGCGAAATATGTCCATCGCAGCCGAGCGCGCCGGCAAGGTCGCGTGCGAGGGCACGAACATAGAACCCCTTGCCGGAGCGAACATGGAAAACGGCGTGGTCACTATCCGGCATATCAACAAGGCGCGCTTCATGTACCAGAACGGTGCGGGACGGGATCTCGAACTCTTCCCCATCGCGGGCGAGATCATAGGCGCGTTCGCCGTCGACCTTGATTGCGGAGTATTTCGGCGGGATCTGGTCGATCTCACCCTCAAAGCCTTCCAGCGCACCTTCGATGGCGTCGCGGTTCGGGCGGGTATCGGACGATGAGATGACTTCACCTTCGGCGTCCAGCGTGTCGGTGGACCTCCCCCAGCGAATGGTGAAGACGTATTCCTTGTCGGCATCCATCGCCCACTGAACGGTCTTGGTCGCTTCGCCAAAAGCAATCGGAAGGATGCCATCTGCCAGCGGATCGAGCGTACCACCATGGCCGACCTTCTGCGCATTGAAGAGGCGTTTCAGAATACCGACCACTTGTGTCGAGGTCACATCCGACGGCTTGTCGACATTGAGCCAACCATGCACCGGCAGGCCTTTTTTCTTGCGATTGCGTCCCACGGGGGTTCTCCGTTCTTCCCATGGCGCACGCGGATCGAACGCGGGCGCGGGGTCTGACATGTCGTTTGAGCAGGCGAGCTAGGCGGCGCTGCGCGCGGCGTCAACCAGCTAGATGCCCTGACTGAGGTGCTGGGTCAGAATAAGCGCGCCGATAATGATCAGGACGATGCCGCCTGCAACCTCCGCCCAATGGCCCAGCCAGTCACCGGCCTTTCGCCCAATCAGGGCGCCCATCGTGCACATGACAAGTGTCACGCCAAAGATGATGAGGCAGGCAAGAACGAGGTTCGTGCCGACCATTGCGAGGCTCACACCTACAACAGTTGCATCGATGCTGGTTGCGACTGCGGCCAGTCCGAGATGGATCCAGCGTGGTCCTCGTATCGGTCCGTTCGCCGCTGTCTCTGCATGGTCGTCGATCGTTTCCGGCTCTTCCTTGAAAGCCTGCCAGATCATGTGAATTCCCACGAGGCTGAGCAAAATGAACGCAACCCAGTGATCGATGCCAGCGACCCATGCCGACAGCGCCATCCCTATCAGATAGCCGACAACCGGCATGATGGCTTCCATCGCTGCAAATACGAACCCGATGCGAAGGGCGCTGGTCAGCGTCGATGTGCGCTCGCCTGTGCCCTTGCCCAGCGCAGCGGCAAAAGCATCGACGGAAAGCCCAAAGGCGAGAGCAATAAGTGTAAATGTCCCCGACATGCGCTCTCTTCGCGTGCGTTTATTCTGCAAGCAAGAGGAAGTCTGCGTATTGTAGTCTAATGGAAGACCGGCGCGATTTCGTATCGCCCGCCGGGAACGCCGGCCTAGCTGATCAGGTTATGACCCCAATGCTCACGCGCTCCCTGCAGTTTCTTATCGTCCTGACCGTCTTACTGTTAAGGGGCACTGCCTTTCCGGCCAGTGCGCAGGCACCGACCGTTACGGAATCGACAGAGGAGATTTCGGTTTCCAGCAGTGATGACAGGGCGATAGAGACGCGGATCAATGCCATCTTTGCTGAGATCGGCGCTCTCAATGCTGTCGCCGCAGAAGTCAATGAAGGCGTCGTCTCGCTAAGCGGTACGGTTGCGGATCAGGCCGACATCGACCGCGCCGTCTCGATCGCGAGCCGCTTCCAGGGCGTTGTGACGGTCGAGCAGAGCATCGAACGCGATCTTTCTGTCGATCGCTCTCTGTCTCCGGCTATTGCGAACCTCGAGAACAGTCTGCGACGCGGATGGGAAGCGCTGCCTCTGGTCGGGCTCGCTATCGGGGTTTTCCTTGTCATCCTGGTTATCGGCCATCTGCTGGCAAGCTGGGCAGCGCTCTGGCAACGCCTGACGCCGAACCCGTTTCTTGCAGAAATCGTAGCCCAGGCTGTGCGGATTATTGCCGTCATTGTCGGCCTGGTCATGGCACTCAACCTCGTTGGCGCGACCGCTCTAATGGGCGCAATTCTCGGTGGCGCAGGCGTTATCGGCCTCGCTATCGGCTTTGCGGTTCGCGACACGGTGGAGAACTATATAGCCTCCATCATGCTGAGCCTGCGCCAGCCTTTCCGGGCCAATGACCATGTGCGCATTGACGATCATGAGGGCCGGGTCGTGCGCCTGACGTCGCGCGCGACGGTGCTGATGACGCTTGATGGGAATCATTTGCGCGTACCGAACTCGACGGTCTTCAGGGCGGTCATCCTGAACTATACACGCAATCCAGAGCGCCGCTTTGAGTTCGAGCTTGGCGTGGACGCCGAGGATGACCCAGTCGCGGCCATGGCAACGGGGATCGCGGCAATCTCCGGACTTGATTTCGTTCTTGATGAGCCAAAGCCGGACGCAATCATCACTTCAGTAGGCGACAGCAATATCGTCATACGCTTCATGGGCTGGGTAAATCAGTCCGAGACTAATTTCGGCAAGGCGCGCAGCCTCGCTATCCGCGCGGCCAAGGATGCTGTGGAAGAGGCAGGCTTTACCCTGCCAGAGCCGATCTATCGCCTGCGCTTTGACGGGGCGCCGGTGCAGGTGAAGGCAGGCACGGGGGTGACTGTTTCTGAAGGGCAGGCAGTCCCCGCGGCCCCCTCAGCAAAAACGAAGGCTGCGGTTTCTCCGGATGCCCAGACCGCCGAAGCCAGCGTGCTTGATACCAGGCCAGACGATCACATCGCCGAAAAGGTCGACGAGGAACGCGCGCAGACTGGGGAGAAGGACCTTCTCGATAACGGTCGACCGGTCGAATAGGGCCGTTGCTGGCCCGGCTTACAGTTTTAGCGTAAACTCATGCCCGACCCGCTTGAAAGCCTGCCGCCATGACCAAGCCCCGCATCTATTCGATGGCCTTTGCCAAAGTGTATCCCGCCTATGTGGCGAAGGCCGAAAAGAAGGGCCGGACGAAGGCTGAGGTCGATGAGATCATTTTCTGGCTAACCGGCCATAGTGCGACGAGTTTTGCCCACGAGCTGGAAAATGGCACCGATATTGAGACCTTCTTTGCGACAGCCCCGGCGATGAACCCTGACCGCGGCCTGATCAAAGGCGTCGTCTGCGGTGTACGGGTTGAGGAGGTCGAGGAGGAGACAATGCGGGCAATCCGCTACCTCGACAAACTCATTGATGAACTGGCCAGGGGGAAGGCGATGGAGAAGATCCTTCGCAGCCCCGCAGCGTCCTGAACATTGCGAGCGCCCTCTTGGCGCAGCAAAATCTATTCGTCCTCGTTTTCTTCGTCATCGACAAGGTCACGTTTGACCTGCGGACTGTTGAAGACCGACTCCATATAGGCGCCTTCATCATAGGAATGGTCAGCGATGAAGTGCAGCTGGGGCGTAAACTTCATGTCGATGTGCTTGCCGAGCCGGCCGCGGATATAGGGCGCGGCGCGATTAAGTGCCTTGGCCAGCGTATTCTGCGCGGTTTCATCCGTTTCACCCAGCGGTGAGCAGAAGACGTGTGCATGCTTCAGGTCGGGCGATGTGCGGACCTCGCCAATCGTGACGTTGATACCCTGAAGATCCGGGTCGCGGAACTCCTCGCGCATCATGATATCTGTCAGGGCATGGCGGACCAGCTCTCCAGCGCGCAGCTGGCGCTGAGACGGCTCATTTGCGGCGGGTGCCTGCGATCTTCTTTTCTTCGCCATCGTGCAATCCTTCTCTCAGACGAGCGCGGAATGCCTGCGCTGCCTGCTTGTCGCGGCCAAACCACTTGTCGGGGACGAGCAGCGGATCTGCGCCCCTGAAGGTGATAAGTGTATCACGGCGGCTCTCGCGGACAGACCGGAGCGCGCACCAGGCAATGCGTGTCTCAACATCGCCGCGACGGATGTGGAGGCCCGTGGGCGTAAGGTCAATGGCGGTTTCGCTGTCGAGCTCTGCAGCGCGTCCATGATTGTGGCGGTAGGACCAGCGCATGAAGATGAGATACCAGCTGATACCGGCCATTGCCGCGAGCAGCGAAGAGGTCAGCAGGATCCAGTAATCGGTAAAGCCCGTCCCCGCGAGCATCTCACGCGTCACGAAGGCGGTGCCTGCCGAAATGACGGGGGCCGTCACACCAGCATAATAGAGCGCTGTCGGTCCGATATTCGAAGACCGTGTCTGGGAGACCAGTCGCTTCATGTCCCGATCGCTCGGAGCGCCCGTGATACTGATCGTATCGGCATCGGTTGAATAGAGAGGCGTGGCGGCGAGCGATGGCATGGCCGCCACAAACCACATCTTGTTTAACCGCTTATGGAAAAAGCCGGGAAATCTCCCGGCTTTCTCAATTTCATGTCAATTTCACGCGGCGTGCCTAGTCGAGCCTGCGCTCGATCATTTCCACTTCGAAACACTCGATCTTATCGCCTTCGCGAATGTCTTCGTATTTCTCGAACGCCATACCGCACTCCATACCGGAGGTGACTTCAGCAACTTCGTCCTTGAAGCGTTTAAGCGTCTTCAGCTTGCCTTCGTGGATAACGACATCGTCGCGCAGCAGGCGGACACCGCAACCGCGTTTAACCGTGCCTTCGGACACCTTACAGCCAGCAACCTTGCCGACTTTAGTGATGTTGAAGACCTCCAGAATGTCGGCGTAGCCGATGAAGGTTTCGCGCTTCTCTGGTGCGAGCATGCCCGAAAGCGTGTCTCTCACATCGTCGATCAGGTTATAGATCACTGAATAATAGCGGATCTCCACATCTTCCTTCTCGGCGAGCTCACGGGCCTGCTTATTCGCACGCACGTTGAACGCGAAGACTGGCGCGCCGGATGACTTTGCCAGCAGAATATCGCTCTCTGAGATACCGCCTGCAGCACCGTAGACGACATTCGCGCGGACTTCGTCGGTCGACAGACCTTCCAGCGAGTGACGAATAGCTTCGACAGAACCCTGAACATCGCCTTTGACGACGACTGGAAGTTCGGAAACCTCCGCAGCGTTCATCGAGTTCATCAGCGATTCGAGCGAGGCACGACCCGAGGCCACGCCCTGCTTCTGGCGCTCTGCGCGCTGGCGATACTCTGTGACTTCGCGGGCGCGCGCTTCGCTGTCGACGACATTGAACATGTCGCCTGGCTCTGGTGCACCGTCGAGACCAAGAATCTCTACCGGAACGCCTGGACCTGCGTCCTTCAGTTGCTGGCCACGCTCATTCACGAGGGCACGAACCTTGCCCCACTGCTTGCCGGCGACAACAATCTCGCCGCGCTGGAGCGTACCGCGATTGATCAGCACGGTTGCGACAGGACCGCGGCCCTTGTCGAGCTGGGATTCCACCACAATACCGTCCGCATCGCGGTCCGGATTGGCCTTCAGTTCGAGCAGTTCAGCCTGAAGCGTGATGGCTTCGGTCAGTTCATCAAGCCCGGTCCTGTTAAGCGCCGAAACCTTGATCGCCTGAACGTCGCCGCCCATGGCCTCGACCTGGATGTCGTGCTGGAGAAGTTCAGTGAGCACACTGTCCGGGTTTGCGTCTGGCTTGTCGCACTTGTTGACCGCCACAATGATCGGCACTTCAGCCGCCTTGGCGTGTTTGATGGCCTCAATGGTCTGCGGCATGACGCCGTCATCAGCGGCCACGACGAGAATGACCACGTCCGTGACGTTGGCTCCGCGCGCACGCATTGCTGAGAAGGCTGCGTGACCCGGCGTGTCGAGGAAGGTGATCTTGTCGCCGCCCTCAAGCTGTACCTGATAGGCACCGATATGCTGAGTGATGCCGCCAGCTTCGCCTGCCACCACGTCAGTGGAGCGAAGTGCGTCCAGAAGCGACGTCTTGCCGTGGTCGACGTGGCCCATAATGGTCACCACCGGCGCACGTGGCTTCAGGTCCTTCTCATCATCGGTATCATCGCCAAGGCCGATTTCGACGTCTGATTCAGATACGCGTTTGACCGTGTGACCGAAGTCCTCGGCGATCAGTTCGGCGGTGTCGGCATCAATGATGTCGTTCGCACGCATCATGTCGCCCTGGCGCATCATGTATTTAACCACGTCAGCGACGCGCTCATTCATGCGTTGAGCAAGATCCTGCAACGTGATCGTCTCAGGCAGCGTAACCTCGCGGGAGACTTTCTCCTGCTGATCACCGCCCTGACGGCGTTCACGTTCACGTTCGCGGGCGCGCTTCACCGAAGCAAGCGAGCGCTGACGGTCGCCATCATCGCCAAGTGCGCTGGCAATGGTCAGCTTGCCTTTGCGGCGCTTGTTTCCGCCGCCGCGGCTTCGTGAATTGCTGTCGTCAGCAAAATCGCGTTCGCCGCCACCTTTGCGGGACTTCTTGTTGCGGCCTTGAGCAGGCTCCGGGATCGGCATGTCAGGGCTTGGTGCAGCTGCACCGGCCTGAGCGCCGCGCGGCTTGACGTCAGCCTTTTTCTTACGGGCTTCGGCTTCTTCGCGGGCCTTGCGTTCTTCTTCTTCGGCCTTGCGGCGTGCCTCGGCTTCGACGCGTTCCTTGTCTTCCTGGACCTTGCGTTCCTGCTCAGAGAGAAGGCGTTCACGCGCAGCTTCCTGCCGCTCTTTCTCGACCTTCTGTTTCTGCTCGGCTTCCCGGCGCTGCAGCAGGACTTTCTGGCGCGCAATCAGCTCCTGTTCGGTGATGCCAAGCTTCTTGGCGGCTTCAGCCAGCTTTGACGGCTGTTTGCTGCCAGATTGGGACGAAGGCTTTGAAGCAGGCGCATTCGCGCCGCCCCCGCTACCGGATTGTCCGGCGCCGGGGCCGACGACCCGCCGCTTCTTCGTCTGGACGATGACCTGTTTGGAACGGCCATGACTAAAGCTCTGCTTGACCGTGCCGCTTGAACCGCGGGACACCGTCAGGGGCTTGCGTCCACCATTATTGCCTTTGTCGTTCGTATCGCTCATGCGACTCCATATACCTGCGTATTAACCGGCAGGAAGGTCCTGCCGTAATCATCTTACCGTTTAAGACCAGAAAACCAGTCTCGCTCCGGTGCCGGGCGAAATCCCGTCAGACGCCAGTATGCGTCCTTGAAGGCTTCGCACAGCGCCCCCTGCTGAAGCAGCGCGTGTATCACATGCGGCCTGCCAAAGGCCATGCCCAATTCAGCAGAAGTGAGAGCACCTGCTGTCTGTGGCGTTTCATATATGGCCTTGGCGAGAAAATGAACCTTGTTGCGGCCATCTTCGCTGCCATCGCTTGCTTCCAGAAGGATGCCGGGCGCTTCGTTCCTAAGATAGGCACGAACCTGATCGAATCCAATGACCACCTCACCTGCCTTCCGCGACATGCCAAGATAATTGATGCATCTCTGCAACAATTGACGTTCGACAAGCTCAGAAAGCCCGGCTTCGGCGATCGTTTTCTGTTTGAAGGCGCGCGCAAAGACGCCCTGCTTGACCGCCGCATCGACGGTCTCGCGGTCTGCCTTCACCCACGCGCCGCGACCGGGCAGCTTGCCGGCCACATCGGGCACGGCAATACCGTCCGGAGAGCGGACAAACCGGATCAGGCAGTCCTGTGTCCAGGACTCGCGGGTCACCGCGCACTGACGGAATGGGCCGTCAGTGCCGGTTTCCTGATTGTCGGACGCCTTCAGGCGTTTTGCGCGATCATTCCTTGGAGTCGGCATCATCGCCGTCCTCTGCGCCTTCATCGCCAGCGTCTTCGGCGGCCAATGCGTCGAGGTCGAAGATTAGTTCTTCTTCCGCGAGTTCCTCGCCAGCCTCGTCGCCGCCCTTGCCGATATCGCCTAGAGCGAGCAGGGCACGATCTTCTTCAGAAAGATCTGCCATCTCGCCCTCAGCCTCGGCAGCCATGTCGGCTTCGAGTTGCTCAAGCGCTTCCGGCTCGACCCAGCCAGCGGCAACACGGGCACGCATGATAAAGATTTGAGCTTCATCCTTGCGCATCTCACCCTTCTTCAGGATGCCTTCCTGGAATACAGGCTTGCCGTCCGGGCCAGGCTCACGCCAGCCGGTAATGTCGTCAGGCACCAGGCCTGCGATATCTTCGAGGTCTTTGACATCGTTTTCGCCAAACTTCACGGCGAAGGCCACGGTCATGCCCTCAAGCTCCATGACGCTGTCTTCCACCCCAAGCTCCTTGCGGCGAGCATCCTGCTCGGCTGCGAGGTTCTCAAGGTATTCGCGGGCGCGTTCCTGGATCTCGTTTGCGACTTCAAGGTCGAAGCCGTCGATGGAGATGAAGTCCTCAGGCGCGACGTAAGCGATTTCCTCGACGCTCTCAAAGCCTTCAGACGCCAGCAGCTGTGCCAACGTTTCATCGGCGTCGAGCGCCGTCATGAACAGGTCGGTACGAGCCTGGAAGTCTTTCTGGTAACGCTCGGAGTCAGCGGTTTCAGTGACGAGATCGATCTGCCAGCCGGTCAGCTGCGAAGCGAGCCGCACATTCTGGCCGCGGCGGCCAATGGCCAGCGGGAACTGATCGTCGGCGACAACGACTTCGACACGTTGCTCGTCCTCATCCAGAACCACTTTCGACACTTCTGCCGGCTGCAGCGCGTTCACGATGAAGGTTGCCGCATCATAGTTCCAGGGGATGATGTCGATCTTCTCGCCAGACAGTTCGCCAACGACGGCCTGGACGCGTGCACCGCGCATACCGACACAGGCGCCGACCGGATCGATCGAGCTGTCGTTGGAAATCACGCCGATCTTTGCACGCGAACCAGCGTCACGGGCACAGGCGCGGATCTCGATGACACCGTCATAGACTTCCGGTACTTCCTGGGCGAACAGCTTGACCATGAAGTCAGGGTGAGCGCGCGACAGGAAGATTTGCGGGCCCTTGGTCTCGCGGCTTACCTTGTAAAGATAGGCGCGAACGCGGTCGTTCGGCTGGAAGTTCTCACGCGGTATACCGTCATTGCGGCGGATGATGCCTTCGGCGCGGCCAAGGTCCACGATGACGTGGCCATACTCGACGCGCTTGACGATGCCGTTGATGATCTCGCCGACACGGTCCTTGTACTCATCATACTGACGCTCACGTTCGGCATCGCGCACCTTCTGCATGATAACCTGCTTGGCGGTCTGTGCAGCAACGCGACCAAAGTCGAACGGTGGCAGCTCTTCCTTGATCTCGGTACCGACTTCATAGCTGGCATCGATCTTCTTGGCTTCGGAAAGTGCGAGCTGCTGGGCAGGGTCCTCGACTTCATCGTCAGCGACGACGGTCTGGACGCGCCAGAGAGTTTGCTCACCGGTGTCTGCATCGATCACCGCACGGATGTCGTGCTCCTGACCATAGCGGGACTTCGCGGCCTTCTCGATCGCTTCCTGCATCGCGCCAATAACGATGCTGCGGTCGATGGATTTCTCTTCCGCGACGGCTTTTGCGATCTGAAGAATTTCGAGCCGGTTGGCTGAAACGCCGACTGTACTCATCTGTTAGCTCCACTTTCTTCTTTATTGTCTTCACTGTCATCGTCCTCAGCGTCATCGACGTCGAGGCCGGAAAAATCTTCATCATCTGGCTGAGGCGGCAGGCCGCCTGCCTTTCGGGCGGCGTCAATCAGTTCGTCGGTAAGTACGAGGCTTGCCTTAGACATTTCATCGACCTGCGCGACCAGTTCGCTTTCGTCATCAAGTTCGATGGCGACGCCGCGGTCATCTTCTCGCGTGATGATGCCCTGGAAGCGGCGACGGCCGCTGATCGGCATGGCCAGCTCGATCTTGGCGAGGTGACCTGTCCAGCGTCCGAAATCACCCTTGCGGGTCAGCGGGCGGTCAATGCCCGGCGTGGACACTTCAAGCCGGTATGGATCTGACACCGGATCAGCAGCTTCCAGTACGGGAGAGATGGCATGAGAAAGGTCGGCGCAATCTTCGACATTGGTCGGCGCGCCGCCCGCTTTCTCGGTCATGATCTGAAGGATCGGACGCTTGCCGCCCATCAGGCGCACGCGCACAATCTCCAGCCCGAGGCCATCGGCCACGGGCTCGATCAGGCTCAGAATGGTCTTTTCCTGCTGCGAAAGCGCGATCACGGTTCAACTGTCTCCGGGACAAAAGAAAGCGGCGGACCCGTTGCCGGACCCGCCGCCGATATTTTTCGACTTGGCCAATAGAGTAGTGGCCGAAGCGCCGAATGTCTAGAGAAGTTTCAGGTCAACAGCCGAGGTCTTGCCGCGACGCTCGTCGGTGTGGAGTTCATATTCG
>Ga0208965_1000997_pt1 | contig 12794 bp, 8 predicted proteins | sample AOAMet1_07_M0_10_2_FD_188230 | JGI IMG/M metagenome (GOLD analysis project Ga0208965, IMG submission 188230) | Ammonia-oxidizing marine microbial communities from Monterey Bay, California, USA - CAN11_07_M0_10 (SPAdes) | ecosystem: Environmental > Aquatic > Marine > Intertidal zone | place...
AAGGTCGTACCCTCCGGAATCAAATCCATCGAGCAGCCCCAGCACATTCAACAATGTCGACTTGCCCGAACCCGACGACCCCATGATCGCCACCATCTCTCCCTGCCCGATATTCAGGTCAATCCCCTTCAGAACGGGCAGCGACCCTCCGGCCAACGGATAAGACTTCTCTATTTCACGCAACGCGAGCATGCTGCGAAGGTACACAGCGCCCCGCACCCCAAAACACCCACTTCCGCCAACGGCTCAAAACGCGGGCTCGCCCTCCCTGGCGAAATCCACCGCGTGCTCCCCGTCGGCCTAGGGCCACCAAGGTGTAAAAGTGTCAGCCCTCCTTCGTTCCGCTCAGTCGGCATCACTGAGACACCGGATTCAAACGGAAGATTGTCGTTTTCGTGTGAAAAGGTTACCGGCACCTTTAGCTGAATCCGCCACGTTGTTCGCGCTGGATTCGGTGCAATGTCCGGGCATCCCAGATGCCATTGACCTCGGATGAAACGGTGAGTTCGATGATCCAACAGGACCCGCCGAACAAAGCAGCATGACTCAACGCCATAACCTTATCCTGCGGGAAGCACGCCAGAGCCTCGCAGTTAACAGGGGAAACAGCCGGGCGGTGCAGCGCGAGGAACAGATGACGCCTTAGCGTCAACAGAAGCAAGCGGGCAAGCAAGCAACCATGCGAACGGACGCATGAACAATTTGGTTTGGTTCAATGGCCGGTCAAGACCAGCAACCGTAAGCTAGTGCACCCCCCTTAGAGTCGCGTGGGTTACACACACCCAATTTGTATTCGGAGACAAACGGAGACTCCTTACCTCCTTCAGACTTGAACGAATGCCTTGGCGGCGCGCATCCGCGAAGATTGCTCCACATCCCCTTCCTGGGGTGCCACTTCTTGTCGGAAACGACCGAGGAAGGTGCGTTGCTTTGAAGACAGTCCAGGGTCGGGTCGGAAATGCAACGCTTGGCTCGCGGTGAGCAGCTCGCAGCCCAAGATCTCTTGTGTGCCTTCGATGACGGCGAGAAGCTGAAGACCGGCGTTGGCGCCCATGCTTACGTGGTCTTCCTGTCCGTTGCTGCTGTCGATGGTGTCCACACTAGAGGGCATGGCGCGCATCTTGTTACGGGCCACAATGCTTGCCGCGGTGTACTGTACGATCATGAGCCCGCTGTCAAGCCCCGGATCGGTGGCCAGAAAAGGCGGCAGGCCACGCGTTCCGCTGAGGAGTTTGAAGATGCGGCGCTCCGACATGGTGCCCAATTCGCTGGCCGCGACCTTGAGATGGTCGAGGATCACCGCCAACGGCTCCCCGTGAAAATTGCCAGCGCTGATCACCTCTCCGGTTTCCGGCAGAAGGATGGGATTGTCGGTGACCGCCGTCGCCTCTCCCTCAAGCGTTTCAATGCCCTTGTCAATTGCGGTGTGCACTGCACCGTAGACTTGAGGTATGCAGCGAAAGCTGTAGGGGTCCTGAACCCATTCGTGGGTCTCTCGAAGGAAATCGGCACCCTCCAGCCAAGCGCGCATTTGAGCGGCACTCGTCTGCTGACCTGTGTGCTGGCGCAGTTCATGAACACGGGGATGGTAAGGCGCATCCAAGCCCTCAAAAGCCGCGAGACTTAGGCTGGCGATGCCGTGCGCCTTCTCCCAAAGGTGTTCCAGCTTTTTCAGGCTAAAGGCCAGTATGGCCGACATCATTTGAGTTCCGTTGATGAGGGCTAACCCCTCTTTTGGTCCCAGAGCAATGGGTTCCCAACCCCTTTCTTGCAGCACTTCAGCCGCTGAGCGCGTGGTCCAAGCGCCCACTGCATTCCGCTCCATCAATTCCCCCTCGCCCATCAAAGGCAGGCACATGTGGCTCAACGGAGCAAGGTCTCCGCTGGCGCCCAGAGATCCCTGTCTGGGAACCACCGGAATGAGGCCTTCGTTAAAGAAGTCCACCAAACGGTCCACCGTCTGTGGCTGCACCCCACTGTGGCCACGAATGAGACCACATACCTTGAAGAGCAACATCCAACGCACAATTTCCGGAGGCAAGGGATCGCCCAAGCCTGCCGCATGGCTGCGCAGGATGTTTTCTTGGAGTTGATGCAACTGATCTGCTCCTACCCGCACATTGGCCAACTGACCAAACCCGGTGTTGACCCCGTATACCGTGAGGCCAGAAGCCACCACTTCCATGAGGAAATCGTGCGCTCTGGCCACTTGAGCGCGGGCAACATCAGTCAATACAATGCGGTCAGCATCATACGCAGCTTGTAGGTCTGCCCAATTCTTTGGGCCGGGTTCGAGGCGATGGTCCATGGCGGCCACGAATTTACCCGAAGACCGGACTATCTTGACCCTCCCAATCCGAAACCCGGAACATGCGATTCATATTGACCCTCTGCCTTGCGGCAGTCATCGGCTCTGCTGCAGCGCAGCGGGCTCCCCTCCAGTTTGAGGAGTACGACCTCGACAATGGCCTCCACGTCATTCTCCACGAAGACCACAGCGCCCCCATTACCATGGTGTCTGTGATGTACCACGTGGGATCCAAAAATGAAGACCCTACCCGCACGGGCATGGCCCACTTCTTTGAGCACCTGCTCTTCGAGGGCTCCGAGAACATTGACCGTGGCGAATTTTTCAAATACATCCAGAACGCAGGCGGCCAAAACAACGCCAATACGTCCAATGACCGCACTTTTTATTACGAAGTGCTGCCATCCAATCAGCTGGAACTCGGCCTTTGGCTCGAGTCAGAGCGGATGCTGCACGCCCGGGTAGAGACCATCGGCATCGAAACCCAGCGCGAGGTCGTGAAGGAAGAGCGGCGCCAACGGGTGGACAACCAACCCTATGGAAACCTGATCGAGGAGACCATGAAGCGCGCTTACCAACAACATCCTTACCGTTGGCCCGTCATCGGATCTATGGACCACCTCAATGCCGCGGAAGATCAGGAATTCACTGACTTCTACGATACGTTCTATGTCCCCAACAATGCCGTGCTGTCCATTGCAGGTGACTTTGACCGCAAAATGCTCAAGGACCAAATCGAGGCCTATTTCGGTCCGATTCCAAAGGGCACCAAGGACATCCCCCGTCCCGATATTGCAGAGGCCCCCAAGATGAAGGAGGTCCGCGACACCATTTGGGGGGACGACCAACTGCCTTTGGTTCTCATGGCCTACCCTATTCCTGCCGAAGGCACACCGGACTATTATGCCGTGGACCTTTTGAACACCGCTCTGAGTGGTGGACAATCCAGCCGCTTGAACCGTGCGGTTGTGGACGAGCAGGAGCTCGCTGTGTTCTGCGGGGCTTTTAGTTTCGGTCTCGAAGATCCCGGCCAAACGATCGCTTACGCAGTCGCCAACATCGGCACCGATCCCTCAGAAGTTGAAACGGCCATGATGACCGAAATCAACAAAGTCAAGGCCAAGGGGATTTCCAGTGCTGAGCTTGAAAAACTCAAAAACCAAGTGGAAAGCAACTTTGTCCAGGGCAACAGCACCATGCGGGGCATTGCTGAATCGCTCGCCAATTACCACATGTATTACGGCGACGCCAACCTCATTAACAATGAAATCGACCGCTACATGTCGGTCACGGCCGAAGACATTCAAGCGGCCGCAGTCAAGTATTACAACCATGACCGCCGCGTCGTGCTTTACTTCATGAACGAGAACGCACAATGAACCGTTTCACTTCCCTCTTGGTCGCCATTGCGGCCCTCGTTCCCATGGTGTTGAACGCACAGGTAGACCGTTCGCAGGCACCTGAACCCGGACCAGCACCGGAAATCGTACTCGGCGATTACACCACAGAAAAGCTCGAGAACGGGCTGACCCTCATTGTGGTCGAAAACCACAAACTTCCACGCGTCAGCTACAGGCTGACGTTGGATGTAGATGCCATCTACGAAGGCGGCCGGGCAGGCTACACGAGCATGGCAGGATCGCTCATGCGCGCTGGAACATCGACCCGTTCCAAAGCAGAAATCGACGAAGCTGTAGACCGCATTGGTGCGAGCTTTGGGACTTCTGGATTTGGCATGAACGGCCGTTGTTTGGTCAAGCACAGCGAGACTTTGCTCGAGATCATGTCGGATGTCCTCATGAACCCCACTTTTCCTGAAGAAGAGCTGGAAAAAGAGCGCAAGCAAACCTTGAGTGGATTTGCCAGCAGCGCCACCGACGCCAACCAAATCTCTGGTCGTTTGGCCAGGGCCATGACCTATGGCCTCAAACACCCTTATGGCGAAAGCTCAAACGAAACCACCGTAAAGGCCATCACCCGCGGCGACCTCATGGAGCACTATGCCAAGGTGTGGAAGCCCAACGTGGCTTACCTCGTGGTTGTCGGTGACATCACCCCGTCAAAAGCGAAGGAGCAAGCAGAACAGTATTTTGGTGAATGGCGCCCCAATGAAGTCAACAGAGAACGTTTTGCACGCCCCGTTCCACCGCCAGGCAACCGCGTCTGCTTTGCCCCCGTGCCCGGTGCTGTTCAAAGCGTTATCGACATCACGTTCCCGGTGTACCTCAAGCCAGGCCACCCCGATGTGGTCGCAGTCAGTGTCATGAACACCATGTTGGGCGGATTCTTCGGAAGCCGACTCAACCAGAACTTGCGAGAAGACAAGGCCTATACCTATGGCGCGCGGAGCTCCATCGGACCGGACAAGCTCGTGGGCCGATTCAGCGCCCGTGCCAGTGTTCGTAACGAAGTCACCGACAGCTCACTCGTAGAATTTCTCGCCGAAATCCGGAAGGTGGTCGAGTCCCCTGCTCCCGACAGCACTTTGCAATTCGTAAAGAACTACTTGAACGGCAGCTTCGCCTTGTCTTTGGAGCGCCCAGAGACCATCGCGCGCTTCGCCCTGAACATTGATCGCTACGGATATCCCGCGGATTACTACGCCACCTACCTCGCCCGGCTCGACGCCGTGAGCATCGAGGATGTGCAGCGTGTGGCCCGCACCTATCTGCGCCCGGACAACATGAACATTACCATCGCGGGCAGCCGGGACATCGCCGATGGTTTGGCTCAATTTGCCAGCTCAGGCCAAGTGGAGTTCTTTGATCCTTTTGGAGAGCCCCTCAAAGACCTCGACCCTGCGCCAGAAGGCATGACCGCGATGGATGTCTTCAATGCCTACTACACTGCACGGGGTGGCGCCGGCAAGCTGGACAAGCTGAAAGGCTTGAAATCCACGGGCACCATGGCTGCTGGTCCGATGGAACTGGTCATGGAAGAAGCTTACTACAACGGAGGAGCTGGATACAACCGGATCAGTGCTGGAGGAAACGTTATGCAAGACTCTCGGTTTGATGGAACCAAAGGCAGCGAATCCGCCATGGGACAGGTCACGCCGATGGATGACGACAAAGTGCTTGATTCCAAGCGCAATTACGATGTTCTGGACTTCCTTCATTTGGTGGACTACGGGCTCTCTGCAGAACTTCTCGGGATAGATTTAATCAAGGAAATGCCCCAGTACCTTGTCGAAATCCGCCGTGATGGTGCGGTGGCTGAAAGCCACTGGTTTGGTGTAGAATCTGGATTGCGGACCCGCACAGTCAGGACCGAAAGCACACCACGCGGAGACATGAGCCTCACGATAGACTATGGCGCCATGACAGAAGCCAAGGGCTTGCTCTTCGAGGGGGAAATGACCATGAAAACCGGAAGCCAAGAGATGAAGATGACCATCAATGACATTGAGGTGAATCCCAAGATCGACGCCGAGAATTACTCCATCGACTAACCGCCTGTGGAAACTGCTCCCCTCATCAGCCTGACAGCGGCAGACTTGCTCCAAGAGGAACATGTCGTTTTACAAAATGTGAACCTTGAAGCCAAGGCTGGTGAATTCATCTACCTGATAGGAAAGACGGGCTCTGGAAAATCGAGCCTGCTCAAGACCCTGTACGGCGAATTGCCCCTTACATCGGGACAGGGGTCTGTATGCGGCGTGGACTTGACGGAGCTCAAGCAACGAAAAGTGCACTTGCTTCGCAGGAAGTTGGGCATCGTATTTCAAGACTTCGAGCTGCTTACAGACCGAACGGCCATCGAAAACCTACAATTCGTACTCAAAGTCACGGACTGGAAAGACCCTGGCGACAGGGAGCATCGCGTCGCAGAAGTGTTAGAAGCGGTCGGACTGGAAAACAAAGGCTACAAACGGCCTTTCGAATTGAGCGGCGGAGAAAGACAGCGCCTTGCCATTGCTCGTGCCTTGCTCAATTCACCGGAACTCATTCTGGCCGACGAACCCACGGGAAATTTAGACCCCGAAACTGCTGAGGGCATCTTGGAACTCCTACACGAATTGGCACGAGATGGCCGTTGTGTCCTCATGGCAACACACAACCACGGCATCCTGCAGCGACACCCCGGCCGCATACTGCGATGCGCCTCAGGTCAATTAGAAGAGGTCACCGCATCCACAATGCGGACATGAGCCACTCCCCCATGCTGACACTGGCCATCCCCGTTCTGGGCGATGCACACCTCATTCCGTTGCGGCGTACCCTCGACGGCATTCACCGCGTGCTCGCAGACGAAGACATTGAGGTCTTGGTGCAAGTGGGCAGTGCAGCACCCCAAATCCAAAACCTCACGTCTACACATCCCCAACAGCCATTGTGCTTTTTGGAAGAAGACGAAGGGATTTATGACGCCATGAACCGCTTGGCGCAACGTGCTTTGGGCGAGCGCATCTTGTTTTTGGGTGCAGGGGACATTCCGCTGGCCGGATTGAGCCGTGCCCTAGACCGGTGGGAGCCCGACAATGGGGGCCTCGAAATAGGCGGCGTTCGCATCCCTGATGCCGAACCCAAGGTGCCCCGACATTATGCACCGCGTTGGGACAGCGGTCTGCGCTGGCGCAACGTTTGCCACCACCAAGGGATGGCATACCCTACCGAGCTCTTGCGCGAACAAGGTGGCTTCTCATTGGACTACCCCGTCCTAGGAGACTACGCCCTTAGCCTTGTCCTCTGGCAATCGGGGGTCAAAGCGAAATGGAATCCCGGTGAAGATTGGATCAGTGCGGCCCCAGGCGGCGTCTCTCGTCAATTCAATCCAGCACTTTACGCCGAAGAACGTCAGCTCAAGGCGAAGCTGCTCCAACCAGGGCCCGCAAAATGGTGTCAGCCCCTTTGGATCCGGTTCAAGTCCCGTTGGAAAGGGGCGGGTCAATGAACCTCGTGAATGGCCGCCAACAACTTGTCTGTGTGCGCGCCCCATTGATACCGTTGGGCCACCTGTAACAGGTGATCCCGTTCTGGCTTTTGCGCTAAGACCCGCTTCACGGCGTCAGCCACCGCGACCGCAATGGCGTCGGTTTGAACCGCTGCTGCGGCCACCTCCCCGATTCGCTCTTCACGCACCAAACGGCCCGCTACTGGCAAATCCGAGCACACCACAGGAATGCCCGCATGCAAGTAGTCAAACAATTTGTTGGGTAGACTAAATTTAAAGTTGCCTGCAGTTGAACGGTCCAGCGACAAACCAACATCGGCCGCTGGCGTACAGCGCCTCAACTGTTCGAAAGGCATCCTCTCGTGGATGTGCAAACGGTCGCGAACCCCCAGCTTCTCGGCCAAGGCAGGTGCTGCTTCATGCTCAGGACCAGCTCCAATCAGTGCCAAATGCCCCCGTTCCAGCAAAGCCAAAGCACGCACCGCGTCCAAAGCTCCCCTGTCGCGGTCCATGAAGGCCCCCTGCATCAACAACACGGGCTCACCTTCAGGCCAGCCCAAAAATTCACGACTCAATGGTTCGGCGCACCCAGACATCTCCGGCACGTTGGGCACCACATCAACGGAAACCCCGTACCCGGTTTTGTAGGCCTCGGCTATGGCTGAATTGACAGTCAACATCCGGTCAATACCTCGGAAACACCGGCGTTCCCACCACTTCCACACCGCCCGGCGCCCAGGTTTGCCCTGCAACCCCTCGGCTTCCGTAAACCACTCGTGGCTGTCATAAGCGAGGCGCCAACCGAATCTCCGGGCCGCTTTCAAGGCTGGCCAAAGGGTGTCCAAATCATTGGCCCACACTGCTGTCACTCCACCCTCGCGGTGCAGCGCTTTGAGTGCGCTGTTCATCTTCCATTGCAAGGCCGCATAAAACATCGGGCCTGCGTGAAAGCCCAACCACATCCGACGGCTCTCATAAGGACGGTCGATGCTGAGCGGGGCATTCCGTGACATTCTGCGTCCGATGAGAACGGGTTCCCATCCAGCATCCATCAACGTGGCGCATGTCTTGCGCACCCGTTGATCAAAAGCGAGGTCATTTGAAACGAGAACGGCGATGCGGCCTTGTGTCATTCTGCAGCCTTCATGGCCTCCATCTCCTCTTTCAAGACCAACTTGGTGTAGCGCGGAAAGTCTCCGTTCATCATCCAGCCATAATACCCGGGATCGCGCTGAAGCACATCCCGCAGCAGCACCCCTCGGTACTTTCCAAAATTAAACGTGACCTCGTCCTTGTCATTGAAGACAAAGCGGCCCACCAAATCCGCATTGCGGCCGCGCCGAGCGAATTCAGCAATTTCGGGAACATTCTGCGGCAAAGGTCCCACTGTTTCTCCCAAGGAATCCAACACAGTGTGGTCTTTGTAACGCGATACTTGCTTTGCAAACACCTTGAGCGTTGCCACCACATCTGGCAACGCTTCATGCGCACCATCCAATGCTTCGTCGCAATAGAACTTGAGCGATGCCCGAAGCGTACGCTGCTCCATTTTATGAAAGATGTTTTGGACATCGACCAGGTGGCGGTCGTCCACCTTAAAAGCAATGTTGCAGCGCAAAAACTCCTCGGCCAACAGGGGCACATCGAAGCGGTTCGAATTAAAACCCGCGAGGTCACACCCCTCCAACCAGCGAAAAAGCTTTCCAGAAAGAGATTCAAACGTCGGTGCATCGGCCACATCCGCATTGGTGATGCCGTGCACCGAAGATGATTCCGCCGAAATCGGCATCTCAGGGTTGATCAGCAATCGGCCCTGGCCTTGCTCCTTATCTGGCCGAACCTGCCATTGGCCATCGGGCATGATTTTGATGAAAGCCATTTCCACAATGCGGTCTTTGGCTACATCCGTTCCGGTGGTTTCAAGGTCAAAAAAGACCAAAGGCCGGTCGAGTTGAATGGGTAGATCGATGCGCTCCATTCCGCGAAGATGAGAAGGATCAGCCGCGTATCTCTACCATTGTGCGCGACAATGAAAACTTCGCGTATTGATAGCTCTTGTATTGGGGAGCAGCCTCAACCGCATCGCCTTTGTATTCTGGACCTGCCACACCCCATTCCAACACGATTTGATAATCGATGCCGACCTGAAGTCCCCGCTTGGCCATCTCCGTAATCATGGCGTCACGCGCCTTCTCTGCCCGCATCTTGGCCAATTGCTCATTGGACTCGTAAGCCCTTTTGTTTTTGACAGGAACAAAAGAAGCTGAGCCCTCGATTTGCAAGATGGGCACTTCACCAGCGTTGTTCCGTTCCGCGATGCTCAATGCCATGCTCACCAATTCCCGTGACCCGGACTTGGACATGTATTGGCCGTAGCCAAACTCAATGCGCTCTTCCACGGCTCCGAACTCAAGCATGGTAACAGGTGCAGTTGGCGATGTGGCCTCTGGGACGGTTCCTGATGGTTCTCCAAGCGGTGTTGCACCTTCTGGTTCGCTTCCTTCCTCACTGGCCTTCTTCGACACCTCTTCATCTGGAGCAACCGAGACGGCAGTGGCCGTTGGAGCATCCGCAATGTCGTTGACCAAGGTTGGCATGACCTCCTGTGCTTCAGCAGATTGAACATCATCGCCTTCCCATTCGGTTTTCGAACTTCCAGCCGTTTCTGTAGACGCAGCAACAGCCTGTACATCGGTTGTCTCTTCCAGTACATCCGGTCCAGGAGATTCCACGTTTTGGGTATCGATTGGATCAGCGGAGCCGATACCAAATGGATCCAAGCGCAGCACCTCTTGTCCCACACCATAGGCAGACTCGCATCCAATGGCCTCCTTCCTTTCCATCAAGGTCTCGCCATTGCGGACCCAACTGAATTTGTACTCACGGCAAGGTGGCAATGCCGCCAAAAATTTACCCGTTCCTTTTCTGGCTCGAAAGACGCGAAATACAGAAGCTCCTTGGTCCAAAGACCGAACCTCCATCACATCACCAGCCTGCCAAGCCAACACCTCGCCGATCATCACAGCCAGTTCTTCTCCGGGCTCATCCACAAAGTCAACCCGATAGATGTTCAGGTCATCTCCTCCAGCACGCGCAGATGAGATGAAGCCCGAATTTCCAGATGCATCCATGGTCAGTACAGCTTCATTTCCCGGGGTATTCAGCGGGTGCCCCATGTGCTCAGGGTCACTCCAGCTGCCATTGTCCAAGCGCTTGCACCGGTACAAATCAAATCCCCCCATTCCAGGATGACCGGTAGAAGCAAAAATCAATGTCTGGCCATCTGCACTTAACACAGGGCTCTCTTCCTCACCCGAGGTATTGATTCTTCTCCCCAAGTTCAGGGGCTCGGACCAAGAGCCATCCGGCAGCTTCACGGTGCGGTACAAATCACGCCCACCCATTCCTCCAGGACGGTTGGATACGAAAACCCGTTCCCAACCATCGAACCGCTCGGTCATGGAAGTTTCCCAATGCCGAGAATCAATGGGGAAGCCCAATTTTTCTTCATAGGACCAACCGCCGTACTCGTCCCGGGTCAATTTCCAAATGCCCCCCTCCTTGCGGTACCCCTGATAGGCCAGCAAACCGGCGTCATCGCCAACAATGCCTACAGTGGACATGTCGCGCCCGGGGGTGCCCAAGTCCAAACGCATCGGCCGAGACCATGTGGCCCCTACCCTTTGCGAACGGAAAATTTGACCTACATCGTTTGAAAGTCCATCTCTGTCGCGGAACGAGGTGAAATAAAGCGTCAGGCCATCGGGCGTGACGATGGGAGCATAATCTGCTGAACTGCTGTTCAACGCGTCCATCGAGGTGATCTCCATTCGGACCGGATCCAGCACACAAGCAGCCGCAAAGTCGCACTCTTCCATGACCTCCAACGCCCTTTTGTGGCGGAAGTCCCGCTTAGAAAAACGCTCAGTCATCACTTCTGCCAAGGCCTTGGCCTCTGAGAAATGGTAGGCATTCTGAAGCACTTCAAGGCCCAGTTCTAGCGCATCTTCTGGAGGCAATACCTCGTCAATCGAGAAGGCATTGTACCGGCCAGCGAAAGGTCCATTTACAGCCAAGTGGACCAAGGGCACTGCCTCTTGAATGCGGCCTGGAATGGCCTGCAAACACAGCGCCCATTTGAATGCGAAGTTTCGGTTATCCGGGGCTCCTTTAAACAGAACCTCCATCAACTGCGCCGCTTCAGTCCAATTTTCTTCAATGATGAGCCGGTTGGCCTCTGTGTAGGTTTCCAGAGTATTGAGCTCTGACTTCACCTCCAATCCATCCGCCAAATCCAATGGTGAGGGCCAGCGTGTGGTGTGGTCCAACTGTCCGGTGGCGGACACCAAAACCATTAGCCCAAGGGCAAGGGTAGAAAGACGGAGCATCATGACACGCGCAAATTAGACGACCACGACCAATTAATCCGTCAACCAACCACCCTGATTCAGGCCGGTAGAGTCCTACAAATCCACAAGTTTTCCTCAAACAGGGGACTGGCGGGCATCAAAGCCTTCCAGATAGTCCGCCACACGACGCACAAAGCTTCCACCCAACTGACCGTCCACTACCCTGTGATCGTAGCTGTGCGAGAGAAACATCATGTGCCGGACGGCGATCACATCCCCTTCCTCTGTTTCTACAACTGCCGGCTTCTTGCGGATGGCGCCAAGCGCCAAAATGCCCACTTGAGGCTGATTGATAATGGGCGTTCCAAAAACGTTGCCAAAGGTGCCCACGTTAGAAACGGTGTAAGTTCCACCGCTAATTTCATCTGGCTTCAATGCTCCTGTCCTCGCCCGATTGGCTAGATCATTGACAACAGTGGCCAGACCATTGAGGTTGTAGCGATCGGCATTGCGAATCACCGGAACAATCAAATTGCCCTCAGGGGTGGCTGCAGCCAGACCAATGTGTATGCCCTTCTTTAAAATGATGCGGTCTCCGTCCACGCTCGCGTTCACACCAGGGAAGTCCCGCAACGCCTTGGCTACGGCCTCGATGAAGAAAGGAGTAAAGGTGAGCTTCTGCCCTGTTTTCTCCTGGAATACGGTTTTGTTTTTGTTGCGCCAATCCACAATGCGCGTCACATCCGCTTCTACGAATGACGTCACATGAGGGCTGGTTTGCACGCTCCGAACCATATGATCCGCTATGAGCTTCCGCATCCTGTCCATCTCCACAATTTCATCTTCACCGTTGACCGATACTGCTGGAGCAGCGGATTTGGGTGCGGATGCAGGTTTGGCAGAATGCACAGGGGCAGGTGCAGGTGCAGGAACGGCTATCGGGGAAGCCGGCTGCTGAACCCGGGACTCCAAGTAAGCGCGCATGTCACTTTTGGTGACCCTTCCATCCTTACCAGATCCCGCAATGGCGTCCAATTCCGGTTGGGACACCCCTTCTTTTTCGGCCATGCTCCTGACCAATGGACTGTAGAAACGCCCGCCACTCATGCGTGCAGGGCGGACTTCGTTTGAAGTGCCGTTCGAAGCAGCCAACGGAGCCTCCAGTGAAGCCACCACATCTTGAGCAGGCGCAGCTGCTGGCGTTGGATCAGGCGCTTCTGATGTAGAAGGTGTCGCTGCAGCTG
>Ga0208965_1001000_pt1:0-7500 | contig 12776 bp, 9 predicted proteins | sample AOAMet1_07_M0_10_2_FD_188230 | JGI IMG/M metagenome (GOLD analysis project Ga0208965, IMG submission 188230) | Ammonia-oxidizing marine microbial communities from Monterey Bay, California, USA - CAN11_07_M0_10 (SPAdes) | ecosystem: Environmental > Aquatic > Marine > Intertidal zone...
ATAATTTTTTGTTATCGTACATAAGTAAGCAATGTTTTTTCATAAAGATACATTTTTTTCCTAATAATTTAGTTAATTAATTTCTAAATTATTAGGAAAAAAAATGTATCTTTAAAAACTACTCTTTAAAAAGACGACTTCTTAATATATCTTGAGGTTCAATCGTGACAAGATCTGATTTAATTAACACCTTGTTTCCTGCTGTAAACATCCTATTAGCTTGTCTCATTCTAGCTCTATCAATTGCGTTTCTTACACTTCGAGCATTCGCGAAATGAGGTTCAGTCATTCTTAACTTAATATAGTCTAATAAGACATTCTCTGACTCTTCTGTTAATCGATATTGTTGTTCTTCTAACATTATCTTACCAATTATAAGTAGTTCTTCTGGACTATAATCTGGAAAATCCACGTGATTTGCGACTCTAGAAGATAAACCTGGATTGGATTCATAGAATGAATCCATTCTCTCTTTATAGCCAGCAAAAATTATAACGAGATCATCACGCTGATTTTCCATCACTTGTAATAGGATTTCAATAGCTTCCGCACCATAATCTCTTTCATTATCAGGCTTATAAAGATAATAAGCTTCGTCAATGAATAGAACTCCTCCCATCGCACGCTTTAGTACTTCTTTTGTTTTTGGCGCTGTATGACCAATGTATTGACCAACTAAATCATCACGAGTAACTGTAATTAAGTGGCCTTTTCTAATGTAACCAAGTCTGAATAAAATGTCTGCCATTTTAAGAGCCACTGTTGTTTTACCAGTACCTGGACTACCAGTAAATGACATATGAAGATTAGGATTTGCAGAAGTAAGACCTACAAGTTTTCTAAGACGGTGAACTAGTAATAAAGCTGCAATTTCTTTAATTCTATCTTTCACAGGTTTTAAACCAACTAGATCTCTTTCTAGTTCATCTAGTACTTCTTGAATTTGTCTATTCTCGTATTCCTCTTGTAAGTTAACTAGAGTATTATCTGTAGATGCGGTCATAATAAATAATTTTTACAATATAAAAAAAAGATAACTCAAACACATGGAGTTTTTATCACATAATGTTTGAGCTATCTACAAAATAAGTTGATTACTATTTAATTAGTAACGCTCACCTTCTGGGCGAGTGCTAGCGTAACTTTGAATAGTGTATCTGATAGTTCTTGACTTCTCTTCTTGACGTTGTAGTTGGAAACCAGGCTCGTTAGAAGTTGGTCTTTGAACGATGAAAGAAAGACAGCAACTCTCAACACCACGTGAGTTATCGAAAGCGTTAACCTTTACGTAGAAAGATGGCTTAGCCTTACGACATGAGTTGATCTCAAACATAACAGCTGCTGGATCCTTAACACCGAATAGAGGAAGACCCCAAAGATCCCAGTAAGCGTTACGAGGGTGTGGATCATCTGTAAATTCTACGTTAAGTGCCCAACCTTTGCTGATAGCATATTGAACTTGCTTAACGATTTGCTCGTCAGTTAAGTCTGGAAGGAAAGAAAATGCGCCTTGTGTTAATCTCATGTTAAGTACTCCTTTAGATTGTTTTATGTAGCTGTGACACTAGTTTACACTAGTGTCACGTATCTCGTGTTAGATAATTCTAGATTATCTGTTAGAAGTAGCTGTCTCAACGAAGTCAGCTGTATCTGTAGAAGCATAGTTGAATGTAATATCCTTCCATAGATCTAGAGCTGTTTGAAGAGGACCACAGCTCTTAGCTGCAGTACGAAGGATGTCTGGACCTTGTGATAGGTAGTCACGACCTTCGTTACGAGCTACAACCATGCTCTCAAGAGCTACACGGTTAGCAGTTGCACCAGCTTGGATACCATCAGGGTGACCAATTGTACCACCACCGAATTGAAGTACAACGTCATCACCTAGGTAGTGAATTAGTTGGTGCATTTGACCACAGTGAATACCACCTGAAGCTACAGGTAGACACTTGTTCAGAGCTGCCCAATCTTGAGCAAAGAATAGACCTTGAGGTAGGTTAATCTCTGATTGAGTTGCAAGAAGAGTTGTGTAGAAACCTTTAACCATTAGAGGGTCACCTTCAAGCTTACCTACAACAGTACCAGCGTGAATGTGGTCAACACCAGCCATACGCATCCACTTACAGATTACACGGAAGTTCATACCGTGAGTCTTTTGACGTGCATATGTAGAGTTACCTGCACGGTGTAAGTGAAGAATCATACTGTTCTGACGAGACCACTTAGCAATACTTTGGATAGCTGTGTAACCCATTACAAGGTCGATCATGATGATCACAGATCCTAGTTCCTTACCGAATTCAGCACGCTCGTAAACGTCTTCCATTGTACCAGCAGTTACGTTGAAGTAGTGACCTTTAATTTCACCTGTAGCTGCAGATGCACGGTTAACACCTTCCATACCGAATAAGAAACGCTCTCTCCATCTCATGAATGGTTGAGAGTTAATGTTCTCGTCATCTTTAAGGAAGTCTAGACCACCTTTAAGACCTTCGTAAACTACACGACCGTAGTTCTTACCAGAAAGACCTAACTTAGGCTTAACAGTAGCACCTAGTAGAGGACGACCGAACTTGTCTAGTCTCTCACGCTCTACAATTACACCTGTAGCAGGACCTTGGTAAGTCTTAAGGTATGCAACTGGCATACGCATATCTTCTAAACGTAGAGCATTAACGGCCTTGAAACCGAATACGTTACCGATGATAGAAGCTGTTAGGTTAGAAAGAGAACCTTCTTCGAATAGGTCTAGCTCGTAAGCGATGTATGCGAAGTATTGGTCTTGTGCACCTGGAACAGGGTCAACTCTGTAAGCTTTAGCTCTGTAAAGATCACAAGCTGTTAGAAGGTCTGTCCATACAACAGTCCAAGTAGCTGTAGAAGACTCACCAGCGATAGCTGCAGCACATTCTACAGGGTCAACACCTTTTTGAGGTGTCATACGGAACATAGCTAGTACGTCAGTATCCTTGATAACGTAGTCAGCATCCCAGTAACCCATCTTAGCGTAAGGGATAACACCTGATTCGTAACGTTCGTTCTTGATTCGAGTCCGTGATTCTACGGATTGAGACATAAACTCCTCCTTTAACGTGTATTTTAAATAATAAAATTAGCCTGTGTAATATCAATGATTAGAAAATCACACTATTGGCAGTTAATAATTAATGTTTTAACTCATTAACTTATACCTTGATATTAATATTATCAGGAAATGAGATGCAAGTGATAATATCTTTTTTATAGAATAGATAACTTTTTTTAATACATAAAGAAGATAAACTAGCTAAAGAAAATAATAAAGATAAAAATAAGTCAAAGTATAATATCAAGAATTACAATTCTCTAGAAGAAGAAAGATAATTCTTTAATTCCAAGTTTATTAGTAAATTAATGTACGAAGGAATAAAGTGTATAAAAATAGAATTATTACTGTTGATTCAAATTAACATTACTTTGGAACAAAAGAAACTATTAATCCAGTATTAGTTATTAAGATATAAATTGACATAGATATATTTTGGTTTTATTACTAAATGCACCAAGAAAATGAAAATTCATAAGCATTATACTATTGGGTAATTACTTAAAGTAAAAGATTTTGAAAAAGAGTATATTAACATTATCAAAAAAAAAGTATGGATTATATTTTAGATTATCTAAATGATTTATCAAACAATCAGAAAACAAGTTACATTTTTTCTTCTTTTCAAAATATCCAAGTACAGGATCCATTATCGAAATTAATAAATTGGCTTAACACAGAAAGGGGGGCAGGAATAAAAATAAAAAGTGAAGAAGATATCTTAGTTGAAGACTTTTTATACAAAAATAAAAGTCAAATTATTCAATTAAATTTAGATGATAAAAAAAATATTCCCAAGGAAAAGACATCTCTTTTAAGCACTAATAGAAGAAATCCTTCTTTCCCTACAGGACAACAAAAAGCTATTTTAACGGAACTCAAAAAAGTTCCAATATATACAGTTGTAAATGGTAATAGCGAGATTATTCTTGCTTCCCCAAGACAAGAAATTAGTCAAAGTTCTGTGCAGTGGTTGTATAACCAATATTATAATTGGTTTATTTGGAAGGAAGATGAAGGCCCTGTTACTGTAGGACTTTTCTTTTCTAATAAAGAAGATGCAGAATCTTATTTACATGAAGTATGTTTAAAAGATCCACGTGGAGCACAAAATCTAGGGCTTAGCGTAAAAAGTACTGGATTAGACACATTTTATTATTTAAATAGAACCTCGAGTCCTAGAACACAAGTAAGAATGATTAGTAATTTAGAGGAATTAGACTTACTGCTTAGTGCAAATATAAAGAAAAATTTGTCTTTTGTTAATCCAAAACAGAAGTATGGACAAAATTGGTTTAAGGGAACACCTATTTACATAATAAGAACAGATGATATCAATAGCAAAAAAGATACAATCACTAAAAAATTAGTTTTTTTTAGTAGGCAGGATGTAGAAAAAGCATTAGAGGCATTTAAAAAGACTGATACAAAATTAAATATTAAAGAACCCACAGTCGAAATTTATAACCTAGAAAATTTTTTACTAGACTTAGAAAAATCTCCTAATAACTTAATACAAAAAGTCAAGTTTTTTCCTCCGTACTCTTCGTATCAAAGCAGTAGTAGAAACATAGAGGACGTTAAAATTGAATCTTCAGAAAATAAAAAAATCAAGAAAATATTGAATGAAAAAGTTAAATCTGTACAACGTTTTTGTAAAGGTGTCATATGGCTAGTAACCTCAGACACCTTACCAAGTGAAGAAAATTCGTGGTAAAAATTATTAAAAGAGCAATATAGTGATGTATTACTCTAAAAAGTGTTTTAACCCTTACGTGAGTAATACTCAACTATAAGTAATTCATTTAACTGTAAAGCAACCCAATCTCTTTCAATGATGCCATTAATTTTTCCTTTTAAATTTTCTTTATCAAAATCAAGATGACTAGGTATATTTGCTAATCCAGGGAAAGCTAGATAAGATTCTACTAGTTGTTTCGATCGAGGATTAGCTCGTACACTTATTGTCTCACCTGCTTGACATTGATAACTAGGAATTGAAACTCTTTTCCCTTCTATACAGATATGACCGTGATTAACTAGTTGGCGAGCAGCAGGAATTGTAGGTGCCATGCCTAAACGGAATACAATGTTATCTAACCTCATCTCAAGAAGTTGAAGTAAAGCCTCACCAGTAGAACCTTTAATTCTTCTAGCATCTCTCACATACCGAAGAAGCTGCTTTTCTGTAACACCATAGTTAAATCGTAACTTTTGCTTTTCTTCTAAACGAATTGCATATTCCGACGGTTTTCTAGCTTGATCTCCGTGTTGACCAGGACGAGAATTTCTTTTAGTACTTTTTCTTGTAAGACCAGGAAGTTCTCCTAAACGACGAGTAATTCTTAAGACAGCTCCTCTATAACGAGACATATTATTATTTCTCCATATATTTGTTTATTTTTTTTTGCGGTACCTTTTAAGCAATTATATTAATTTATCTATAAAAAAAACAATAAAATTAATATAATTGAATTATCTCATAGATTTAACATGGTCCAAAGTAATTTTATAAAATAAAAGAAATAAAAGAAGGTACTTTACAAAAAAAACAAAAGCAATGTATAATTATGATCGAGTCAGACAAACAAAGATACTAAATATAGCTGGTGTAGCTCAATTGGTAGAGCAACTGATTTGTAATCAGTAGGTTGCGGGTTCAAGTCCCTTCACCAGCTTAGTTAAGATATACATACAATAGATATTTCATTTATTATTAGGAAATACTTTTATATCGAAATATAGTTTAGCCCCTCTAGATGGATAACTGATAACATTTAACACAAGACAATAAGTTGATAATATTTCTTTAACAATAGATAGCCCAAGCCTCTGTGTACTCCCAGATGAAAAGGACTGAGTAGATTTAACAAGAAATTGAGTATTAGCTGTCATCCCAACACCATTATCAGCTACAGCAGATCTACTTAAGTTTGTATAGTTAAATGAAATAAGAGAAATAGATGTTACGATATCGACTTCTAAGATAATCCATCCATGGTAATTAATGAACTTAGTAGCATTCCCAATCAAATTAAAAATTACATTATTATAAGTTTTCGAATCTATATTCACTAAACCAAAGATCTTATTGTTATACTCATAAGATTTAATAAAAATATTCTTTTCAAAAGACAAATTATCATACACGAAAACTGTCCTGTTTATAAGATTTATATTCTGTAGTTGTTTATTATTGTTTCCTTTAGATATAACCTGAGAGTTAATTTTTGAAAAATAATATATTAAATCTTGTAACCTCTTTATTTCTGATAAACCAAGCTGAAGAATCTCTTTTTTTTTATCTATGGAGATCGTCTTATCATATTCATATAATGTTTCTAAAACTAAGTTTAAATTAGCTACCGGGGTTTTTAGTTCATGGCTAAGGTTTTTAAAGTTTCTATAAGATTCTTCTTTTATTACACTTTTTTTGTTCATCATTTATGTAGACAATTAATTATCGGATATTTCAAAAACGAACTCTTTAATATTACGAATATAAATATTAAAGAGTTTAAAGATATTAGTTTCCAAAAAAATAATATCTTTATTAGTTCCTGAATTAGGATTTAATAATGATAGTTATAAAGAAGACAAAAATAATGTTTAGAAAAAAAAATAAAACCAGTTGCATAAAAACTATCAAAAGTGTACACTAGCTTCAGAAGTAATAAACAATCCTAAGTGGGCGGTTAGCTCAGCGGTAGAGCGCCTGCCTTACAAGCAGGTGGTCACTGGTTCAAATCCAGTACCGCCCATTGATATAATATAAATTCCGGGCTCATCGTCTAAGGGATCAGGACAGGGACCTTCTAAGTCCCTAATGTAGGTTCGAATCCTACTGAGCCTATATTTTTAATCTAGTAGATCTCCAAATATATCTTCGAATACCTTTTCTACTTTATCTCCTGAGTCAATTGATTCTAAAGGATCCTTACGTAATCTGTGACGAAGGCACATTTTTATAATTGTTTTTATATCATCTACTGTAACTTCAGTGTGTCCCATATATGCTGCATAAGCTCTAGCAGCTCTGTTAGTAACAATATCTCCTCTTAAACCATCTACATCTAGTTCACCACATACTTGAGAAATTTTCACTCTTAGCTCATAACTTAAACTCGTCTCTGATAATAAGTCTTGTGCTTTAATAATTCGATCTCTAAATTCTTGTTGTTGATCTTGATATTGAGCAAGACAAGCTTGAGGATTTTTATCAAATTCCGATCTTTGTTCTACGATTTGCACTCTTAGTTCAGGATCTCTTACTGTTCTAATCTCAGAGTGCATACCAAATCTGTCTAATAGTTGTGGTCTAAGTTCTCCTTCTTCTGGGTTACCTGATCCTACTAGTACGAATCTTGCTGGATGTCTAATAGAAATACCTTCTCTTTCTACAGTATTCCATCCTG
>Ga0208965_1001008_pt1 | contig 12708 bp, 9 predicted proteins | sample AOAMet1_07_M0_10_2_FD_188230 | JGI IMG/M metagenome (GOLD analysis project Ga0208965, IMG submission 188230) | Ammonia-oxidizing marine microbial communities from Monterey Bay, California, USA - CAN11_07_M0_10 (SPAdes) | ecosystem: Environmental > Aquatic > Marine > Intertidal zone | place...
TCAACGGCTCTCATTTCTCATGAGGCGCCTAATGAACCCCTAAAGTCCGCATTGAAATTGAGCGCTTAGCCCGATCGACGGGCAAATTCGCAGAATGACGACGTAAGCTCTATTCGTTCGAAGCGCCTCCTCACCGAAGGGTTGGGGGGGGGGCGGCGTCAATAGTATTCAATGCAGACACCAGAAGTCGGGATAGCCTTAAAGCGTGTTCACCGTATGCCCGCCATCGACGACGATAGTCGAACCCGTCATATAGCTACCGGCGTCGGAGGCGAGCAGCAGCAGCGCGCCAGCCAGTTCACCATGCTCACCGAAGCGCTTCATCGGGATACGCTTGCGCATCTTGTCGCCCGCCTCGCTGTCCAGGAACTCGTCATTGATATTGGTCTTGTAATAGCCGGGCGCGATGGCGTTCACGCGGATGCCATAGCGCGCTCCTTCAAGTGCCATGACACGGGTCATGTGATCGACCGCCGCCTTCGAAGCTGCATAGGCCGAGATGAAATATTGAGGACGCAGCGCGGTGATGGAGGCGATGTTGATGATCGATCCAGGCTTGCCCGCCTCGATCAGCGCATTCGACGCCGCCTTCGCGACGCGCCAGACACCGTCAACATTGGTGTCCATGACGGCGCGCCACTCTTCTTCGGTGATCTTCGTGTACCAGTTGTCCCGCGAAATACCTGAATTATTGACGATTATGTCGGCCGGGCCACCAAACTTCTCTTTAACGGTCGCGAAGGCTGATTCGACGCTTGCCGGGTCAGTGACGTCCATCGAAACGGCCAACGCCTCGCCGCCTTGCGATTTGATTTCAGTCGCAAGTGCCTCAAGTTTCTCTATGCGCCGCGCAGCGAGTACGACTCGCGCCCCTGCTTGCGACAGGACTCTTGCGAAACTTTCACCCAGGCCACCGGACGCACCGGTAACAAGTGCCGTTTTTCCGTTGAGATTAAACAATTCCATGCCTCGCCTTTCGACTAACTATTGCTTTCACGCAAAATTTTTCCGATCACTCGCGCCATGAAGCTGACAATTCTGAAAGAAACAAGTCCGGGAGAGACCCGCGTCGCGGCAACTCCGGAATCGGTGAAGAAGCTTGTCGGCCTCGATCACACCGTCACCATTGAATCTGGTGCCGGTTTGGCTGCAGGCTTTCATGACAAGGCTTATTCTGACGAAGGTGCAACGGTCGCAAGTTCGGCTAGCGAGGCGCTGAACGGTGCCGACGTGCTGCTGAAAGTACGCGGCCCCAGCGCAGAGGAAGCGGCAAGCTACCCCGAAGGCCTGACGGTCATCGCACTGATGAACCCTTACGCGATGGGCGACCTCGCCAGTGCCTTTAACGCCAGGAAGCTCAACACGCTCGCCATGGAGTTCACCCCGCGGATCACGCGCGCCCAGTCCATGGATGCGCTGTCCTCGCAATCGAACCTCGCTGGCTACCGCGCCATGATCGAAGGCGCGACCCTTTATGGCCGCGCGCTTCCAATGATGATGACCGCCGCAGGCACGGTTGCCCCCGCCAAAGTCTTCGTCATGGGCGCAGGTGTCGCCGGCCTCCAGGCCATCGCAACCGCCCGCCGTCTCGGCGGTGTCGTGACAGCGACCGATGTTCGCCCGGCGGCCAAGGAACAGGTCGCATCGCTTGGCGCAAAGTTCATCGCCGTCGAAAACGATGAGTTCAAGGAAGCCGAGACCGCTGGCGGTTATGCCAAGGAAATGTCCGACGACTATAAGCGCCAGCAATCGGAGCTGACCGCGACCCATATCGCCAAGCAGGACATCGTCATCACGACGGCCCTCATCCCCGGCCGTCCAGCGCCAGAGCTGGTCACCGAAGACATGGTGAAGTCGATGAAGCCCGGCGCTGTCGTCATCGACATGGCCGTCGCCACGGGCGGAAATTGCAAGCTTTCCAAGCCTGACGAGGTCGTCGACATCAATGGCGTGAAGGTGGCCGGGTACTCTAACCTGCCAGCACGCCTGCCGGCTGACACATCATCGCTTTATGCCAAGAACCTCCTCGCCTTCCTGCCGCTGATTACGGCCGAAGACGGATCACTCAACCTCGAAACCGATGACGAAATCGTCACGGCCATGATCCTCACCAAGGGCGGCGAAACCGTGAATGAAAGGCTGAAATCATGATGCGGAGACTCACCGCCAAGCGGCGCTCGTCCTTCGACTTCGCTCAGGATGAGCACCTTTCCAACGCACCGGCTCAGATCGCGCTCATGCTGAGCGAAGTCGAAGCACGCGTGCGCTTTCACAAGGAGAGCAATTGATGACCAAATTGATCCCTATCGCTCTCTCGGCGCTCGCGCTGGCCCTGCCAGCCCATGCCGCTGAGATCACCAACCTCAACCCGACGGTCTTCCTCGCCGCGATCTTCGCGCTGGCCTGTTTCGTCGGTTATTATGTCGTCTGGTCGGTGACCCCGGCCCTCCACACCCCGCTCATGGCTGTCACCAATGCGATCTCTTCAGTGATCGTGGTCGGTGCCATCGTCGCGGCGGCCTCTTCTGGCCTGATCAATGGCGGCTGGACCGCCAAGATCCTCGGCGGCTTCGCCGTCGCGCTCGCCAGCGTCAACATCTTCGGTGGCTTCATGGTCACCCAGCGGATGCTGGCCATGTACAAGAAGAAGGGGGAGTAAACCTTGCAACAGTTCACCACCACCTGGGCCCCGCTTCTCTATCTTGTCGCGGGCATGCTCTTCATCCTCGCGCTTCGCGGGCTCTCAAGCCCGGCCACAGCGCGCAAGGGTAACCGTAACGGTATCATCGGCATGGGTATCGCCGTTGCCACGACCATCGCCCTCCTCTGGCCACAGCTTGATGCTGTTACCTGGGGAATCCTCATCGCAGGTGCCGCAGTCGGCGGTGTGATCGGTGGCATCATAGCCCGGCGCATCCCGATGACGGCCATGCCGCAGCTGGTTGCCGCCTTCCACTCGCTAGTCGGCATGGCAGCCGTGCTCGTGGCTGCTGCGGCGCTTTATGCGCCAGCAGAGTTCGGCATCGGCACGGTTGGCAGTATCGCCACCGTCTCGCTGATCGAGCTGGCCATCGGCTCTGCGATTGGCGCACTGACTTTCACCGGCTCGGTGATCGCCTTCGCCAAGCTTAATGGCAACATGTCCGGCTCGCCGATCCTTCTGCCCGCCCGGCATCTGCTCAACATCGCGCTTGCGGCTGCCATCGTTGCGCTTGTCGTTGTGCTGATCCTGTCCAGCGGTGCCGCCACATGGGCCTTCTGGACCCTGACCGTGCTCGCATTCGTGCTAGGCATCACGCTGATCATCCCGATTGGCGGCGCTGACATGCCGGTCGTCGTCTCGATGCTCAACTCCTATTCGGGTTGGGCTGCAGCCGCGCTTGGCTTCACGCTTGGCAACTTCGCGCTGATCATCACCGGTGCGCTCGTCGGCTCCTCCGGTGCGATCCTGTCCTACATCATGTGCAAGGGTATGAACCGCAGCTTCATCTCGGTCATCCTCGGCGGCTTCGGCGCCGACGATAGCGGCGGCGCCGCAGCGGGCGCAGATGTCGACCGCCCGTTCAAGCAAGGCTCGGCCGACGATGCCGCCTTTATCATGAAGAACGCCTCCAAGGTCATCATCGTGCCGGGCTATGGCATGGCGGTCGCCCAGGCGCAGCACGCGCTGAAAGAAATGGTGGAGCTTCTTAAAGAAGAAGGCGTCGAGGTAAAATACGCGATCCACCCTGTCGCCGGCCGGATGCCTGGCCACATGAACGTTCTCCTCGCTGAGGCGCAGGTGCCGTATGACGAAGTGTTCGAACTGGAAGACATCAATTCCGAGTTCAACACCTCCGACGTCGCCTTCGTGATCGGTGCAAATGACGTCACCAACCCGGCTGCAAAGACCGACCAGGCCTCGCCAATCTACGGCATGCCGGTTCTCAACGTCGAGGACGCCGGCACGGTCCTCTTCATCAAGCGCTCCATGGGCTCCGGCTATGCCGGCATCCAGAACGAGCTCTTCTTCAAGGACAATACGATGATGCTGCTGTCCGACGCAAAGAAGATGGTCGAGAACATCGTCAAAGCCCTCTAGGGGTTTCCAAAATCTCCAAAACAAAAGCCCGGCCAAACTGGCCGGGCTTTTTCTTGTCCTCGTTTCCGAAGATACCTGCGAAGGCAGGTATCCAGAGTGCGCCGCCTCCATCTTGCAGTCGGCTAGTAGGGCGCCTTGGACCCCTGCCTATGCAGGGATCTCCGGAATGGAGTATCCTACTCCCCGAAGACCGCGCGTGCTTCATCCTCGCCCATCATAGCCTGACGGACCTGTGGAATATTCGGCCCACCATAGGACAGGAATTGGTCGTGGAATTCCTTCCAGCCTTCGGTGCCCGTCGCATCCGGATAGTTCGCCGCAACCCAGTCATTGCGCAGCTTGCGGATCATCAGCTTGCCCATCGTGTAATTGAGATAAGCCGGGTCATATGTGCCCCGCGCGGCCTGCTGCAGCGCGTTGCCGCGGTCGATATAGCACTCCTTGCGAAACAGCTCGTAACTGTCATCGACGCTCCAGCCCTGCGTATGCAAGCCAATCGTTGAGAGGTAGCGGCAGTTGCGCAGCAGCGCATTCGACAGCTGGCCGATCTTGGTTTCCGGGTCGCCATCATGCAGGCCCGCATCCAGCATCATTTCTTCAGTGTAGTGCGCCCAGCCCTCAGCGAAGGCATAGCCGACGAACATCTGCCCGAAGACCGAGTCAGAGCGGTTGGCATGCAGGAAGTTCAGGAAGTGGCCCGGCCAGACTTCGTGAATCGTGGTGCCGAGAAGGTCCATCTTGCCCGGAATGTATTCGGCGCGCGTCGCCTCGTCCCAGCTCGGGTCCGGCGGCGAGATGTAATAGACCGACGGCATGCCCTCTTCGTATGGCCCCGGAATGGAAATGTAGGCTGAGTTCTGGCGGCGATAGGGCGGCGACTCGGCCACTAGCGCTTCCTCGGTGCCCGGAATGGAGACGATGTCCTCATCAATCAGGAACTGCTTGAGCGCAGGCAGCGAGTCGCGCGCTTCCTGAACGGGGCCATTCTCTGGCTTGTTCGCCGCCATCTTGGCCATGCAGTCGGCCATGTTGGCGCCCGGCGCAAACACCGCGCAGGCTTCCGCAAGCGCATCCTGATTGGCCTTCAAGTCAGCGCGCCCGATAGCTTCCAGCTCCTCGAGTGAAATGCCGACGCCCTCAGTCATGGCGATCATGTCCGCGAATTTCTCCGGCCCGAGTGCGTAACCGTCCTCGGTGCCTTCCTCGCTTTCAATATAGTCGGCAACTGAGCGCATGGCGGCCGCAGCTTCAGCGACCACAGCGTCATACTCGGCGATCAGCGCTTCATCCTCGACCTCAGACGAAAACGCCTCGCGGGCGCCAGTCTCATAATGGTTGGCAAGCCCGTTAAAGCCAGCCGTGCCGAGCTTCACATAGGTCGCCGGCATCGGCACCCTCAGATTGGCTTTCACTTGTGCGGCGGCCTCAGGAACATTTTCCGCATATTCGATGAACGCCTTCATCCGGGTCTCCGGGTCGGCATAGGGCCGGGCGACATAGACGCTCGGGCCAAGCGGGCCGAGATAGAAGCTCGGATTGAGATGCGGCTGATCGGCCTCGGTCAGCCAGAAAAGCTCACCCTGCATCGTGTTGATCAGATACTGGCGCTCGAACGCGTCGGCTTCACTCAGACTGCCTTCGTCCATCTCTTGCGCCAGCTCAATGGCGAACTGGCGAAACAGGATCTGCGCTTCGAGGCCCGCATCACTCCAGTCAGGCAGCTGGCCATCAAATTCGTGGCGCCCTTGGCTAACAGCGAAAGTCGGGTTGAGCTCGAAATACCCTTCAAGGAAGCTCTCCATATAGCGGTCCCATGAGAGCCCCTCGGCGTTCAGCTCCGCAAAATCACTCACGCTCCTGAGGATATCTCCCTCGCCAGAAACAGAGGCACTGGCCGTCTCACCCGCCGCACCGGCTTCAGGCGTCGCGCAGCCAGCAAGCACAAGCGTCAACGCAGACGCAGCGAACATCAGGGGCTTCGATGTCATGGGGGTCTCCTCAATAGGCAGGACCGCCAGTGCGGCGGCCATTCATCAGTCCGGATTGCGCGGACATCACCACGTCTTCGCCCCTACCGCAAACACGAAAAAGCCCGGCACGCTGGCCGGGCTTTCTCAATTCTTTTCTAGCGCTTGGGGTCTTCCACATCCGGGTCGACCACTGAATAAGCATCTTCCAGCAGGTGCCCGTCCGGCTTTTTCTTCAGTGCCGAATGGCCTTCAATCGTCTCGCTTGATGCATCGTCATGGTCATCATTCGGCACATTCGGAAGGCGTTCATCTTCCATGTCGACGACCAGGTCAGTCTCATGGTCCTGCTGGTCGGCTATAGGTGAGCCTTCCTTATAACCGGCACCTGCCGTGGACTGATCCTCTACATCTTCGCCCTTGCGAAAGCCCTCGCCATAGCCGCGCTGACGTTCAACTTCTTCAACTCTCTGATGGTCGCGCTCACTCATCGCGGGTCTCCTTCGTGATTGTTCACTGAAGGAACGGCCAAGCCGTGAGCGCGGTTCCAATTCCTAACGCGTATGCGCAGGCCCGAAGAGCACAGCATTCACCAGAAGCAGGTTCAGTCCATCGAGATAGGCCCGCGTCACCGGGCTCTGCGTGAAGGCGATTACCATTCCAGAGCCCTGCTGCTCTGCCATCAGATATGGTTTGTAGGCGAGCTGCGCCCGGTTCTCTTCCCAGAGATAGCCGCTCGCCACCAGCTCATCGGCCGCCGCATAGCGGAACACATTTGCACCATCCGCATCGTTCAATGGCCGATAGATGGTCGAGCCCTGATAGAGCGCCACCGCCTCCTCATAGCCAGATGAGAGCCAGTGATCGGTATCGGCGATAACATTCGCCAGCACACCCGGCACGCTGTCAGGACGCGCCTTTTGGTTCGCCGTGACGGCGTCATAGTCCGCATCGCTTTCGATCAGCAGGCCAGAAGCAGGCGTCTCCTCATCATCGCTGCGCTTTGCTTCCTCAGCGAGATAGGCCGTCTCAGCGCGCGCAGACAGCAGCTTGTCATCACCGCTGGTCAGCGCCCCTAGCGCACCCTCGAACCCGATCAGAACGCCGCCATTACGGGTAAAGGTGGCGATGGCCGACTTTCCAGCCGAACCAAGCTCACCTTCAAAACCCCACCCCGCATCTGGCAGGATCAGCACGTCATAGCGGCCAAGATTGGCGCGGGGCAGCGTTCCCACACGGATCGGCGCAACCGGAATACCGAGCTCCCGCTCCAGTACATAGCGCGCGGCGCCAGCATCCGTCGCGCTCGTCCCTTCACCCCAGGCCATGGCGACTTTCGGCATGGTCAGGGCGACGAACTTGTCGCTGCCATAGTTCGGGCCGTCTTCGACCCAGCTCGACTGCAGCGCCACATATTCGGCGCCAATCTCCATCGCGAGGCCGTTGAGCGTCGTCGCGAGACTGCTCTCATTCGCCGCCAGAGGAAAGATTACGGAGCCACGTGGATATTTGCGGCCATTGACCGAGAACGCCTCGGTTGTCGCCCGCCCCGTCAAGCCTGCATCCAGCGCACCGAGAACAAGCTTCGCCTGCCCCGCATCGCTCCACGGCACGGCGTAGCCAAAGGCTGCCCCCGACGCGGTCAGTGCGCGGATTGGATCATCCGCGCTGACCCGGCTCGCATCGGAGAGATTGACCTGCCCGCAGGTGCGGCTCGTCACATCTTCCATCAGCGGCATAGACCAGGCCGTCACATCATAAAGCTCATGATTGAGACCCCGGTCGCGGCGCGATTCCTGCTCGTCGACAAAGTCTTCAGGCAGGCTTGTATCTTCGCTCAGCAGCGTCGTGATCCGCTTGCCGGAGGGCTGTGCCCGATCAACGACCAGCGCGCCATCGGAATAGCGTACGCCGCAGGCCTGCGCCCCCGCAGGCAGGCGCTGAACCACGATGTCCTGCGCCGCCAGCTTGCGGCCAAGCTGCTCTGCCTGCCACCGCCGGTCGGACAGATCGAACACGAAGTACCGGTCGCTCGCCCCGCGCGCTTCAGAGGCTGCTTCACGCCGGTAAGAAGCGAAATCATTCAGGAACAGCGACTGGTTGTTCGCCACCACTTCCGCCGTCGACAGCGTCGCCACGAAGTGCTGCTCCACACCTTGCTTATAGGTCAGCACATCACCGGTCGACCGCTCATAGGCGAGCCCGCGCGCAGAGCCCTGCTCATACGTCATGGCAATCGCACCGCCGAGCGTTGGCCACATGTCGCCATAGCCCGGATAGAAGGCGTCGAAGACCTCGCGGGTGAAATAGTCATAGCCGCGCTGGTCGAACCAGCGGGCATGATTGCGCCCGATCAGGACCTGCTTTTCTTTCTGCGCCTCGGTAATGTTCGGATTGAACGGGTCGGCCGCTGGCGCAAAGAAATAGCTCTCATCCCCGCCCATCTCATGTGCATCGACGACGACCACCGGATGCCATTCCAGCATGCTCGACACCCGCCCCCGCGTTTCCGGCTGGGACAGGGTGAACCAGTCGCGGTTCATATCGAAGAGATAGTGATTGAACCGCCCGCCGGGCCAGGGCTCATCATGTTCGGCCGTATAGCGGTCGGCAAACGGCGTAATGCCGCGCGCTGCCTCGAAGCTGTTGGTAAAGCGCGCCCGACCGTCCGGATTCTGCATGGGATCAATAACGACCACCGTGTTCGACAGGATCGTATCGACCGTCTGGTCGCCCTCTGCCGCAAGCAGGTGATAGGCGAGCGCCAGCCCTGCATCCGTGCTCGAAATCTCGTTGCCATGCACCCCATAGGACAGCCAAACCACCGCTGGCGTCTCATTGATCAGCGCATCGCGCTCACTCGCCGAGAGCCCCTCTGACGAGGCAAGCCGGGCCATGTTCGACTTGATCTCATCAAGGCGCACCATGTTCTGCGCCGACGAAATCACACCATAGACCAGCTCACGGCCTTCCCAGCTTTCCGCGTAGCGGGTGACCTTCATCCGCTCAGGCGCCGCTTCAGCCAGCGCGTCCATATAGTCCAGCGCCTCAGTCACCGTGGAAATCTCGTCACCCGGCGTATGACCGGCAACCTCTTCCAGCGTCGGAATGGCAGGATCCGTCTGCACGTTGAGGAAAGACTGCGCCGCGACCGGCATTGCAATCCAGGCTGCAGCAGACAGCAGCGCAGACGCTCCAAGAACTCGACCCATTACCCAATACCCCTTCAGCTTTTTACAATTCTGGTGCTCAGCTAAATCGACCGCCAGCGAAGGTTTCAAGTCGCGCGCTCGCGAAATCAGGCAGAAGGCTGCGATTGCTCAATTTGTGCCATCGGTGTCGTCTGCAATGACATCGCCAAACAATCAGGTCAGTGTGAGATGCAATGACGCGCGCGATGAGCATCGGTATATGTGGGGCAGGCATAGGCGGGCTCGCCGCCAGCATCTTGCTGGCGCGCGCGGGCCATCGCGTGACGCTGATTGATCGTTTCGATGAGCCAGGGCCTGTCGGGTCCGGCCTTATGCTTCAGGCGACCGGTCTGGCTGTCCTCGCCGAACTCGGCCTGACGCAGGAGATCGAGCAGCTTTCCAGTCCGCTTACACGCCTCTGGGGACTCAGCACGCCATCAGGGCGCACGGTCCTCGATGTCCGCTTCGAAAAGCTGAGGCCCGGACTGGCCGGCCTCGGCATTCAGCGGCCGACCTTGTTTGGCGTCCTTCACAAGGCGGCGACCGAAGAAGACATAGACCTCGTGACCTCCAGAGAGATTACCGGTGCCTGCGCTCAAACAGGCGAAATCCAGTTCAGGGCCGGCCCGCCCCTGCCGGGCTTCGACCTCATCATCGACGCAATGGGTGTGCGCTCACCTCTGACGCGCGCGCCGCGCCGTGAACTCACCTATGGCGCGCTTTGGACGACGCTGGACTGGCCGGACACCAGCCCTTTCAACGCTGATGCCCTCGAACAGCGATACCGCGGCGCCCGGCAAATGGCAGGCGTGATGGCCTCTGGACGCCGCACACCGAATGGACCTCAAAGCCTCACCTATTTCTGGTCGATCCGCGGTGACAGCGAGGCGGCATGGCGATCAGCGCCCCTCGATGACTGGAAGCGGGACGCCCGCGCGCTCTGGCCAGAGACCGAAATGCTGCTCGACCAGATCGCCCAACATGATCAGCTGACCTTCGCCCGCTATCGCCACCGCACACATCGCCGCCCGGTTAGCGGCCCATGCCTGGTTCATATAGGCGATGCGTGGCATGCCGCCTCGCCGCAGCTTGGACAGGGCGCCAACATGGCGCTGCTAGATGCCTATGCCTTGTCCCTCGCCCTCGAACGCAGCGCTGACACGCCCACCGCACTTGCCGCCTATCGGAAACTGCGCACCAGCCATGTCCGCCTCTACCAGTTGATGAGCTGGCTGTTCACGCCGGTCTATCAGGGAGACGGGCGCCTCGCCCCGCTCATCCGGGACTATCTCGCCGCACCGGTCAGCCGCATTCAGCCAGCCCCGAAGGCCCTCGCGGCCATGGTCAGCGGCGCCTTCGGGTCACCGCTGAAACGGCTCGGCCTCAGGTCCTGATCTGGACCCGGCACGGCACCCATGCGAAACCCGCCCAAAGAAAGTTGCAAATGCAAAGGCCAGTCATGACCGCGGATCTCGATCATCTCAAAACCATCGAACAGCGCCTGCTCTGGCTCTCGGCCTGGACGGTCCACAACGCCAACAATATCCGCAAGAAGGAAGACGGCGGCATCAAGGTCGGCGGGCATCAGGCTTCCTGCGCGTCCATGGTGCCGATCATGACGGCGCTCTATTTCAACACGCTGAAGCCCGAAGACCGCGTCGCCGTCAAACCGCACGCCTCGCCTGTCTTCCATGCCATGCAATACATGATGGGCAACCAGACCCGCGAGAAGCTCGAAACCTTTCGCGGCTGGGGCGGCGCGCAGTCCTATCCAAGCCGCACCAAGGACACCGACGATGTCGACTTCTCGACCGGCTCGGTCGGCCTCGGCGTCGCGGCGACGGCCTTCAACTCTCTGGTACAGGACTATATCGCCGCCAAGGACTGGCTGGGCGACAAGCCCCTCGGCCGTCAGGTCGCGCTCGTCGGCGACGCTGAACTGGACGAAGGCAATGTCTATGAATGCCTGCAGGAAGGCTGGAAGCACGACCTACGCAACACCTGGTGGATCATCGACTATAACCGCCAGAGCCTCGACGGCGTCGTCCATGAAGGCCTCTGGGAAAAGATCGATGCCATCTTCAAGGCCTTCGGCTGGCGAACCGTCGTGCTCCGCCACGGCGTCCTGCAGCGCGAAGCCTTCGAGGAGCCGGGCGGCGAGGCCCTGAAGGAGTGGATCCAGAACTGCCCCAACATGGACTATTCCGCTCTCACCTACAAAGGCGGCAAAGCCTGGCGCAAGCGGCTGATGAACGACATTGGCGACCAGGGCGAGGTCTCGCAGCTCCTCGACAAGCGCTCTGACGAAGAGCTGGACGCCCTGATGAACAATCTCGGCGGCCAGTGCCTCGCCACCCTCACCGAAGCCTTCGAGAACGTCACCGACGACAAGCCGACCGTCTTCCTCGCCTACACGATCAAGGGCTGGCAAACCCCGCTTGCTGGTCACAAGGACAATCATGGCGGCTTCATGAACAATCCCCAATTCGCCGACTTCCAGAAACGCATGGGCGTGCCGGAAGGCGAGGAATGGGACAAGTTCGCCACCGTGGACGACGAAGCCAGCCTCCAGCAATTCCTCGATCAAGTCCCCTTCTTCGCAGAGGGCACGCGCCGCTATTTCGCGCCTGAGATCAAATCCCCCGGCCCTGTCTGGCTCGATGACCGCGAGCTCGCGACGCAAGCCGGCTTCGGCAAGATCCTCGACGGCCTCGCCCGCGGCACATCGGACCTCGCCGACCATATCGTCACCATGTCACCGGACGTCACCAGCTCCACCAACCTCACCGGCTGGGTCAATCGCCGCTCGCTCTTTGCCCGGCGTGAGGTCTCAGACACCTTCAAGGAACAGTCGATCCCGTCCGCCCAGAAGTGGGAGTTCTCCCCCGATGGCCAGCATTTCGAGCTCGGCATCGCAGAGATGAACCTCTTCCTCCTGCTCGGTCAGGCGGGCCTCGCCCATAGCCATTTCGGCCAGCGCCTCATCCCGATCGGCACACTGTACGATCCGTTCATCGCGCGTGGCCTCGATGCGCTCAACTATGCCTGCTATCAGGACGCCCGCTTCATCGTGGCCGGCACACCGTCCGGCATCACGCTTGCGCCAGAAGGCGGCGCCCACCAGTCTGTCGGCACACAGCTTATCGGCATGAGCCAGGACGGCCTCGTCAGCTTCGAGCCCGCCTTCCTCGACGAGCTTTCCATCATCATGGACTGGAGCTTCGACTACCTGCAGCGCTCCGGCGAGAACGACCCGGACGAGCGCACCTGGCTACGCGATGAGACCGGCGGCTCTGTTTATCTCCGCCTCTCCACCCGCCCCATTGAACAGCTCGGCCCCCGAAACCGCGACGATGCAGAGTTCCGGCGCGGCGTCGTCGACGGCGCCTACTGGCTGCGCGAACCGGGGCCAAACTGCGAAGTCGTCATCGCCTATCAGGGCGTCATCGCGCCCGAAGCCATCGAAGCG
>Ga0208965_1001009_pt1 | contig 12699 bp, 13 predicted proteins | sample AOAMet1_07_M0_10_2_FD_188230 | JGI IMG/M metagenome (GOLD analysis project Ga0208965, IMG submission 188230) | Ammonia-oxidizing marine microbial communities from Monterey Bay, California, USA - CAN11_07_M0_10 (SPAdes) | ecosystem: Environmental > Aquatic > Marine > Intertidal zone | place...
ATTTAATCCAACAGGGTTTAGAACTAATGCAAACATAAATGAAATAATTAAAATATTTTAAGTTATCCAGTAAAACCCATACAAACACAATATAGCTCACTACTTTGTTTTCTACTAGCATCAGGTTTTGTAAGATTAATTCTAGCAAATTTTTTCTTGATATAATCCCTAAATTCTAAAGTATATTCACCATCAAATACTTTGAAGACAGCATTTCCTCTATGGGCCAAAACTTTATCCATAATTTTGGTACAATCATAATTAAGAGAAATTTGTCTGGCATGATCGACAGACCAATTTCCTGACACCTGAGGTGAAAGATCACAAATTACAGCACCAACCTTACGCCCAAAATAAGATAAAACATCATCAGGTAAAAATTCATTTTCAATATTTTCACGAACTATATGAGCACCAGGTATTTCTTCAACATAAGATAAATCAACACCCATTACTTTACCTTGATTTCCAACTAATTTGACAGCAACCTGAGTCCAACCACCAGGTGCACATCCAAGATCCAAAACATAAAATCCAGGACCAATTAAACGGTATGATTGATTTAGTTCTTTTAATTTAAATGCAGATCTAGCTCGAAAACCTTGTTCATGAGCTAATCTTCTATAATGATCTTTTCGTGCATCTGCTAATTTCATTTGGCCTTCAAAGGTTTTTTAAATTCAGCAATAACCCAATCTTCAATAAGCTGGCAGGTTTTAGGACTTATTTCACCATCAAGAGAACATTTTTGTTCAACAGTACAAACTAAACAGGGAGAATTTTCAATAGATTGAGTACTGATAGGAGTTTTCTTTAAAATTAATTTATATGTCCAACGATCATTTTCAAGAAGTTTTTCTCTAGTGATAGTTCCCATTCTTTCAAGTTTTAAAGATAATCTAGAACCATCACGGCCTGAAAGTTTAAGTTTTTTCCATAATTCACTTTGCAACATACCATCAGATTCACGTTCGGCTAAAATATCACATATTTTATTTGTGAGTCGCTCCATGTCAACTTTTTCAATTTGGAAATTTTCAATTTCTGATTCGGTAAGTTGTTCTTCCAATTCATCTTCAACAGTTCTTTCAGCAATTCTTTTTGCTTCTGCTAATTCTTTTTTAGTTAATTTTTTTGGTTTTACAACTTTAGCAGGTTTTGCTTCAGCTTTTTTTGCTACTTTTTTAGCAGGTTTTGCTCCAGCTTTTTTTGCTACTTTTTTAGCAGGTTTTGCTCCAGCTTTTTTTGCTACTTTTTTAGCAGGTTTTGCTTCAAGAATTTTTGTTTTCTTTTTTAATTCTGCAATTTCCATTTTAATTTTTGTTGCTTCATCAATTTCTGTCATATTATCACCATATTTTTTAAATTCAATTTATTACTTATGATACAATAATTCATTCCTATTTAACAGTAAATATTCCACTAGTAGAGATATTTGATAAATCATTTGAAACTATATGTACATTCATCTGATATGAACCAGGAACAGTTATGATTTTAGAAAATTTATCATTAATTGGAAATAAATCTCCATTTTTGAGACATTGATTAAAAAAACCACCTTGAGTTACTACATCATTATTTTCAGAGTAATGAATTGTAACATATAGATCACCACAATTAAACGAAGAATCTGTGACTTTTACTTGAACTTCAATTGGTTCTGTAACAAGATATTGGTTTGAAAGTCCAATTATTGTCAGAGAAGAATCATGAGAAGATGAACCTTCAGAAAAAGATATTGGCCACATATTCAATTCTCTATCAGGTTTTTGAAGGATATCAGCCATTACTGCGGATCCAAAGATTATTGAGAAAATTACAGGTAAAATAAATACAATAATTAATTTGGAGGATACCATTTTGTAAAAATTTAGTATTTCCCTTATATCTATTTAGCAAAAATCGAGATTAAGACTACAATGTGACGAATAAGTTAAAACGTATCCGTGTAAATATCGCTATATGCGACTTAGAAAATTCAGAGCCAGAGCATACCGTTGTATTCACGATTCGGGGGAAATTACTGTAGGTGATCTAGCAGCTTTTATTGGAAGAAATGAAAGTGGGAAAACAACCATCTTGCAAGCACTAACACTGCTAAACAGAGATGAACAAATTTCAGAATTAGATCTTTGTGATGAAATGTCAGAGGAGCTCAAAGAAGAAATCAGATTAGCTGAAGGGGAATTTGAAATGAACGAGTATGAAATGGAAATAATAAAAGAAAAATTTCCAAAATTACCACAAATTAAAAAAGTTAAATTATTTAGAACAAATAGAAATCCAAAAGTACAATATGAATTTGAAGATATAGAAATCAATGAAATTCAAGATCAAGGACTTAATTCATGGGAAAATTTTACAAAAGAAATTCTTGAATTTTTAGATACACTTCCAAATCACATAAGAATACAAATTAATACAGAATTATTTGATGGTCCAGTTCCAAAAAATCAAGAATCCTTTGATAATAAAATGGGAGAATTTAGCAATGAATTTCATATAATTGCCATTCAAGAACCAAAAGTTATAGAAGAATGGGAAAAAATACATCACAAAGATGAAAACCAATTTTCAAATCTTATAAGTGGTGTAAATCAAAAAGTAGAATTACAAAACTATATTGCAGCAGAATTGCATCCAAGATTTGTTTATTTTTCAGATTATAAAAAAATCTACGGTAACATAAATCTCAACGAATATTTACGTAAAGAAAACGAGCAGAGAGCAGATTCAATTGAATTTATTGAAGAATTTGATAAAGCTGAAACAGTTAGAAATTTATTTTATTTAGCAGAATTAGATATTAACGAATTAGATGAAGTAAAAGAACAACCATCAAAATGTATCAAATTACTTAATACTGCAAGTAACAGATTAACTAAGAAACTAAATCCAACATGGAAAGGAGATCCCATTCACGTAGACTTGAGATATAATCCAGGAAATATCATGAGTGTAGTAATTTCAGATGTACATAAAGATGGAACAATTACAAACACAGGATTGTTAAATAGACGTGCAGAAGGTTTCAAATGGACATTTTCTTTTATTGTAAATTTTACAGCTGAAACACAACGTGCAGAATTAAAAGAAGCAATATTATTGTTAGATGAGCCTGCAAGAAATCTCCATCCAACACAACAAATGGGAATTTCGGATTTATTGAAAAATTTAGCTGGATCCAATCAAGTACTATATGCAACACATTCACCATTCATGATTTTTGATTATACTCCTGGAAATCTATTAGTTGTAGAATTAGATAAAAGAAAGCATCTCAGTCGAATATTTTATGATTACTGGAATGCAGATGATAAAACATTAACTCCAATTTTGTATGGATTGTGTAGAGGTCAAGTAGAAGCAATTGTAGATAGAGAGATTGGAACAAATTCAAGACCAGTAATCATTGTAGAAACAATGTCAGACTCTATGTATCTAAATGCATTTGATAAATTTTTACAAGATCCAAATATTTCAATGAATCCTCTTAATGTAATTGCAGCATATAATAAAAATTCAGTATTACCTTTAGCAATTTTTTATAGAAATCATGGTTACAAAACATTTGTTTTATTAGATAATACAGAGGAATCTAAACAAATTTCTGAACAATTAGAATCAAATCAATTTTCTGCAAGTCAGACAATATTTTTTGAAAGAGAAGGTAAAAAATTGGAATCAATAGAAGATTATGTAGTTATTGAAGATTATTTGCATGCAGTGAATCAAACTTATGAAATTAAATTAAGACAAGAAGGATATTCAAATCTTACACCAGAAAATATTGATTCTAAAGATAGTAAAGGAATTCTAGAGAAATTAAAAAGAGTATGGCAAGAACATAGAGATGATGATTGGGGAGAATTTAGCAATGAAGAAATTACTAGATATATTTGTGAAAAAATTGCATTGGAGGAAACAAATTTCTTATCAGATAAAACTAAAGATCAATTTAGATCATTATACAGACTAATTGCTGAAAGAATTAGACAATATCAAAATACAGCAACAAAGACAGATCTTGAAAAATTTCAAAAGAAAAAAGAGCGAAGGTGAAAAAATTTGCTTATGAAAAAGACCAAATTAAAAAATGAGAAAGAGGATTTAAGTTAGAGATGAAAAATCAAAATAGTACAAATAAATCCGCGATGAGTGGAATTTCTATTTCAATTCTAGTGTTATTTTCAATATCATTAATCCTAATTCCATCAGAAGGTTATGCTGAAGAAATTGATGTTGTAAGTAATGGGTTAGATGAAACAGCAATAATTACAGTTGCAAATAATTCAGATAAGGAGATCAACACTTTCAGAGTTTGGTTAGGAGGGGAATTTAATTTTGAATCATTTAAAACAGAAAAAGGATGGACAGGTGAAAAAAATGAGCAAGGAGTGATTATTTTTACATCATCTGAAACAATCAAACCAAATGAACTAGTAAAATTTGGAATTAAAGCAGATAAAATAAATCCAGTAATCAATTGGAAAGCATTAGATCAAGAAAATAAAATAATTGATACAGGAGTAATTAAATTAGATAAACTAGCAGAAGTTAACCAGAATCCAGATATTAAATTAAATCAAAATTATAAAAATGAAGGCACAAGCATATTTACAGAATCAACATTTAGAGTAATACCAGATAAACCAAATGCCGGATCAACAATTCGGGTGACAGGTGATCAATTTGCAGCATCTCAAAAATTTGAGTTTTATATCGATACAGAAAAAATTGGTGATTTCATTACAGATGAAAATGGTCATTTTATCACAACAATGAAAATTCCAAATGTGGAAAAAGAGAGTAGAGTTGATTTTAAAATTATAGGTCATGATCAAACAGAAAAAAAGATAAGTCTAAGATTAGGAGAGAATGAAAATAGACTTCCAGAAACTAAAAATATTAAACTGGAAGTAGAAGGAATTTCAAATATAGTATATCCAGGAGACATATTGAACCTTGAAGGTACTGGAACACCAGGAAAGGTCATCATAATAGAAATTACCAATCCTGAAAAAAAAATAATCAATACTAGAACAGCAGAAATAGACAATGTTGGAAATTGGAAGATGTTAGAATCAATTAACATACCATTTGATGCGGTTTTGGGAAAATATAGCATAACAGTTTCTGATGGAACAAATCATATTTTGAAAAATTGGAATGTTGAAACAAATAAAACAATTATAATTAATCCAGAAAAAGTAAAATTTGATGCAGGAGAATTAATTAAATTTACTGGAACAGCATTGCCAAATATTCCATTAGAATTAGTTTTAGAAGATAGTAGAGGGAAAGAAATGATATCAGATATTTTAGAAATAGATGATTCAGGAAAAGTAGAATTTGAATATCAAACGACAGAAAATGATGATATAGAAGGAACATGGGCTTTAATTGCAACTCAAAAAAATACCAAAGAATTCATCTATGTAGGATATGATGAAATACCAACAATTCCAGTAAACTTAGAATTTGATAAAAAGACTTACCAAAATACAGATACAGCAATAATTAGTTTAGTAGGTAAACCATCAGATAAAATAACATTGATGATCATAACACCATCAGGAAGTACTCAAGGTAATGATGAAATAATTCAATTAAAAGAAGACGGTAGAGGAGAATATAATTTGGATTTATCAGGATACACATCTGGAATTTATACAGCAGTAGCTAAAATATCAGGTTCACAAAGTAGTGAAATATTTTCAGTAGGATTACAAGTGGGTTCAGGACCAATTGATGCTAAAACAACACAAACAGAATATCAACAAGGAGAACGAATATTATTACTAGGTAACACAAAGCCCAATACTCTAATGACTGCAACTTTAGTTGATCCTAATGGAATGAAGGTCAAAACGGTAGAAATGCCATCAAATAACATAGGAACATTTACTGAAGAAAGATTAAGAATTCCATCAAGCGGAGAACCAGGATTATGGATAATTAATGTTGCCAGTGGTACTAATTTAGATACAGTGGAGTTAAACGTATTTTCTACAATATTAGAAGGAATGACTGTAAAAACAGCAGAGGAAGTCAAACTAGGGGAGTTACTTAAAATCTCAATTATAGCATCCCATAAAACATCCATAATAATAAAAATAACAGATATGGATGGACAAGATATGGCTGACCTAGGGTGTACTACAACAAAAGAATTCGTTTGTGAAACATTTTGGTCTGTTCCAAAGAATACAATCCCAGGAACATATACAATCAAAGTAAATGATGCAATTAGTTCAAATGAAACAACATTTGAAATAAAAATGAACTAAAACAATTTTATCCCACCTAATTAGAGAAGTCATAATGAATCTTAAGGACAAAATTACAGAATATCCAAATTTTCCAAAAAAAGGAATACTATTTAGAGATTTTAGTCCAATCTTAAAAGATCCATCATCATTATCATATATTGCAGATGAATTTTCAAAACATTTCCATCCAAAAGATGTAGATGTCTTTGCAGGAATTGAATCAAGAGGATTTTTACTTGCAACTATTTTGGCATTAAGATACAATAAAGGAATGGTCATGATTAGAAAAGCAGGAAAACTACCTGGAAAAACTACAAAATTAGCATATACAATTGAATATGGAAAGGATACAATAGAAATTCAAAAAGACATCATAAATGAAGGTCAAAAAGTGGTAATTTGTGATGATTTACTTGCAACTGGAGGAACAGCAAAGGCATCTGCAAAATTAATTGAAAAAGTAGGTGGAAAAATTACAGGGTTTGCATTTATTATAGAATTAACAGATTTGAACGGAATTAAAGGCATCAGTAAATACAATTGTAAATCATTGGTGAAATATTAATGGAAAAAGATGTAGAAATTGGAATTTTTGGTGGAACTGGAATTTATGATTCAGGATTACTTGAAAATGCACAAGAAATAGAAATAGATACACCATATGGTAAACCATCAGACACCATAACAGTAGGAATATTCAAAGGAAGAAAAATTGCATTTCTTCCAAGACATGGAAAAAAACACACCATACCTCCTCACATGATTAATTTTAAAGCAAATATTTGGGCATTTAAAGAATTAGGAGTTACTAGAATTATAGCACCATCAGCAGTTGGAAGTTTAAAAGAAGAATTAGCTCCAGGCCATTTTGCATTACCAACACAATTTTTAGATTTTACAAAATCAAGAGATGGTTCATTTTCAGAAGACGGACGGGTTATTCATATTTCTGTAGCAGATCCATTTTGTCCTGAGTTGCAATCTTCAATTCTCAAAGTAACAGATGAACAAAACATTGGAATTCATAAAAATTGTACCTATGTATGCATTGAAGGTCCAAGATTTTCAACAAGAGCAGAATCAAAATTTTATAGAACAACAGGAGCAGATATTATTGGAATGACACTTGTTCCAGAATGTCAACTAGCAAGAGAAGCACAAATGTGTTATGCATCAATCTCAACAGTAACAGATTATGATGTATGGGCAGATAAACCAGTTACAGCTAAAGAAGTATTAGAAACACTTTCAAAAAATGTAAAGATAACAAAGAAAATACTAACAGAGTTAATTGATAAAATACCAACAACTAGAAGTTGTTCTTGTGCTAAGGCACTAGAAGAAGCAGAATTTTAATCATCTACAAAAGACTCTCTTTTGAGTCCTTCTGGAAGAGTCAAATCACCTTGAAGTAAATTTTGCTGTAATAACATAATTACTTCTTCAACATCATAACCTAATTTTTCTAATTCAGTTTCAGTACTTTTAGAAAGTTTTGCACCAACATTTTGTCCACCAATTCTACCAAAGGCAATTGCAGTAAAATGAAATTCATACGCATCCAATGTAAAAATACCATTAATTTTTGCAGCCATCTGGCTACCATGAATAGTATTAATGTGAACTTTAAGATCCATGAGATATTCTAAATTTCTATAGCCTTGTTAACATTGTCTTCAATCAAAAAGCTCCAATGTTGTTCATCATCAATTTTAAAATTTTTACTTTGAAGTGAAATGACTTTTTCCTCAATACATTCATGTTGAATTGTGTCATTTTCTTTTAATTTAACTAATTTCCATTTATATTTCCCTTGTTGTAATTTACATATGGTAACAGCCCATTTTGCATCAAAATCAATTTTAGGCATTCCAACAACCTCAGCAAGTTCTTCAATTCCAAGTTGTTTTTCTTCACAAAATTGTTTCTTACAAACAGCACATCTCCATACATCAACAGAACCAATAGTTCGTTCATCGATGTTAATATTCACTACACCAAAGTAGACAGTCTGATGCTTACAAGTTTCAGTATCAATACTCAATGTTGTTCACCAATTATTAGCATTATTTAGTTCTTGCATCATCATAAGGTTGTTCTAAAATTACTCCTATATTATCAACAATTTTATTTCGTTTAAATTCAATATGTTCTCGTTCACACATTTTTCTATACATGTTAACAGCAGTAAATCGTGGATGCATTGCCTCAAATTCAGTATCAGAAATATCAATAAAAGCACCAAGAGACATAAGATCAGTTGCAGTTTTTTCAGCATCGGTAAATGAAATTTTTAATTTTTCTGCAATTTGAATGGCAGACATTTTTCCATACCAAGTAATTAACAAGTAGGTTTTAGCTTGGATAGGAGTTAATTTAATTTCAGAAACCAGATCATTTTCAAGTTTAGAAGAATCCATTATTTTTTAAAGAAAATAACAACTACATAAAACATGAGTAAGGAAATTATTTTTTAATCAATATTTTTTTTGAGATTTTTAAACCAAATCCCATAGCAATAAAATGTATAATTCCACCTAAAATTAGCGCAGTCATAAAATCATCAAAAATAACCCAACTTAGTAAAAAAGCTGAAAGGGAGGGGACTGTCATAATTATCGATATAATACTTCCCTTCAAAACAATCTCACTTATGCTAAGTTTAGATTTTGTTGTATCAGACAACAGAATAATTTTCAAAAATGGTAATAAAAATCAAAGATACTTTATATTTGGTGGGCAACAATTTGTATTGTTTGTCAAGTTACAAAAAAACAGTTTCAAATGAACAATCATTAAATTTTGTCATACCAATAATCGTTATTTTATTTTTAGGAATAATATATACAATGAGTCAAAGAGGAGATGCTGGATATGTGAGTTTTGTTTTGATAGGGGGAGCAGCAATTACAATGATCTATTGGATTAAAGTCATTAAAAAAATGGCAAATGAGCAAAAACCAGTTACATTTAATCAAGGAAGAGAGCAAGAAACAAAAAATTGGGTGTATGATCTAATCAAAGGAGAAGGAGAATTTGTTTTTGTAGCAGAAGTTCCAGGACCTGAAGATAAAATTGCAGTGAGATTGGTAGATGGAATGCTATATGTTCGTGGGACAGGTGGATTTTCAAAAGAAGTACCAATTGAGGGAGCTAATGAAATGCAAATATATGATTTCAAATATAGAAATGGCGTCTTAACACTAAGAATAAAATAATTAAAGACTTTTTGCTAGTTCTAATTTTTGAGGCAAATATTTATCAGTAATATTTGTAAGACCATATTTTGAAAAGGCTTCCAGTTCGGCTTTTCTTTTTAATTTTAAAAATACATCAAGTTCTTTTTTCCAAATTCCATCTTGATATCTAGGATCTTTTTGTAAATCATAACATCGCTTAATATCAGATTCAGTCATAGGAATTGTAGGTAATTTGTATTTTTCAATATCAGTAGCCCAAACCCCAACCCATTTTGCATCTGGAACTGTTAATTCCCTAAGATGTGCAGCATTAGCTGAACCAGATTTAATTACCATTGCAATATGTTCTCCATACACATCACCATCAGTAAGACAGATGACAGGTAATTTCATTTCATCATGAAGTCGTTTCAACAAAGTTCTAGTAGAACGTGGTGCTTGTCCTCCAGTATTAATGATAATTGATTTGAATTTTTTATCAACTTGTTCTTCAACAAATCGTGTAAACAAACCACCTTTTTCAATTGCAATTACAATTTCAGCACTTGTATCAACTAATTCTGCAGTAGTCAAACTAGGACCTATAGAATATCCATCAGGGTGATTAGCTAAATTCATGGTTTTCCCTTCATAACCAGGAATAGTATATTCAATATTCAAATCACCAAAAATAGAACTTCTTTCCTCAGGGAAAATATGGAAATCTTCCCGAGCTCTAGAAGTAACAGCTTCTAAATCTACTATAATATTATCAGATTCAGATTGATCTTCAAATTCAACAGCAAAAGCCTGGGAGGAATAATAAACATCTCTTAAAGTGGATGATTTTCGTTCATTAGTTAATCTATTTGCAAAAAATGCTAACCACATTAATTGTGTAAATGATCTTAATTGTGCTGAATTTCTAGAACTTCTCAAAGCAGCATTATTTCCTAAAATATATTGTCGAAGTTTTTTATCATATACGATATTACTTACAGACCTACTAGGAATAGAGAATTTCGGAAATTGACCATTATCTAAATCATCATATATTTTTGCACCATGACTTTTTAACATTTCAAGAATAGTCTTTTGTTTATCATCTGCTTTTTTACTTCGAGCCTTAATTTTATTTTCTTTTTCTTTTTTAGTTGCTTTCAATTTCATTTTCCTCCTTTACTGCTTTTTTATTTTCTGTTTCAATTTCAGTTTCTAACATTTTCTTATAATTAGGTTCTTTTTTCTTTCCAGATAGTTCTGTACAAAATTCTGCAATCATTGGAATATATTTTGCATAAAGATTAGCTCGCTTTTTTGCCATTTCAGCTTGACCTCGTTTAGACATAAAAGAAGAGAGTTTTCTAGACAAAAATTGTAATGCTAATCTTAGTTCTCGTTCTATTTCTTGTCTATCTGCAACATTTTCTTTTCCAGCAGTTTTGTATGGAATTCTAGTAGAACAAATATGAGAAACAATGATGAAAGGAGGTTCACCTTTTACCTTATATCGACCCCAATCAGTATCATTTACAACTTTGATAACGACATCACTGCCCTCATCATAAAGAAGTGGAATTCTGTTAGCATATCGATAGACATGTGGTCCACCTGTTTTAATATCACCACCATAGGCTATTCCCATCTCAATAATGAAAGGAAATCCAGAATAAGCAGAAGCTGGACGTTGAACTACAGCGACAAAATCAGGATTAAAGAATTTTTTAATTCCTTTTTCTAGGGGTTCTGCACCTAGAGGAGCTAAACAACTTGAATCAGGGGCCATGAAATCTTCAAATTTCTGAAGTGCATCACTAAGATTGACAAGTTCTTGATTGGTTAGAGTGCCCATTCTTTTTTCAGGCTTTAATTTAGCAAATGCTGCAAATTTAACTGCAGTAGTAGGTCCTACACGTTGAAATCTTTTTGTTAAAAATGTAGTAAGAGGTTCACCCTGAACAGTATTTGTTAATTGTTTGTAATATTGACTTTCAGGATCCATATCAACTGATTTTGATTGTGAATCACCAAAGTCCCAATAAAATAATTTTTTGTTTGGCATGTCAATATCTTCAATTTTAATTTTGTTTAATTTTTCAAAATCCATTTTTAAAAAGGACATTAAAGCAATAACAACTCTAACTTGACGTGGAAGATTTTTCCATTTCTTTTTTGCTTTTTCCATAATAGAAGTAAAACTAAGTTTTTTTACAGATAATCCTAAATCTTTTCTAACTTTTTCAATCATTGCATCATCAATAGTTGGAATTTCAAATTGAGATTCAATAATCATTCTTCGTATACGTTCAACATCAATTCCATGTGGGTGTGGACGAATAATAGTTGGAGGTGGAGGGATATCTTTAACGAATCTAGGATGACTAAATTTTTGTCCTTTAGGATCATCAAAAGTAATTGATGCATAAGGAGTTATCAAAGAAGTTTCATAAACATAATCTCTAATTTTATTTCCTGCTTTAGAATAATCACCCTCTAAACAAATGCTAACGCTTAATCCTTTTTTTGTAATTTCTTTAGTGTTATGTTTTACAATTACAGGTTTATTTTTTTGAATATCTAATAATATTTCAAATTGATTTTGGATTTTTCCATCAGCAGAACTTTTTACAATTACAGGTTTATTTGTTGTAATTTGTCCATACAAAATTGCCATAGTTGCACCCAAACCAAACATTCCTCTAGCTTGCTTCAATCCAAATTTAGAACCATAAAGTACAGTTCCAAAAGCAAGTGGAATATGTTCTGCATCTATTCCAGGTCCATTATCTTTTACAGTCAAAATATAGGGTTTAGGATCTGGTTTATCAGGATCAACTGCCTTAATTATAAGATGAACATCTGGAAGAATTCCTTTCTGGTCACATGCATCTAATGCATTTTCAACAAATTCACGTACAGCAGTGTATAATGAACGAGTAGGATTACTAAATCCAGCTAAATCACGATTACTATAAAAAAACTCACTAGGAGAAATTTGATTAAATTTTTCTTTAATAGAAGACATCTTGATCTTCCCATAATTGCATTTTTTCTTGTTTTGTTCTTCTATTTGCAGCTTCTAATTTATCATAAACTGCACCATGCATACCACCACTTGAAATAGCAGATATTGCATCAACTACTAATCGTAATTTACTAGCATCTCCAATAATTGAAACGGTTCTTCCATAAACTGAAATGTGTGTACTGGTAAGATTTTCCATATTTTTTCTTGCTCTACCTCC
>Ga0208965_1001011_pt1 | contig 12671 bp, 16 predicted proteins | sample AOAMet1_07_M0_10_2_FD_188230 | JGI IMG/M metagenome (GOLD analysis project Ga0208965, IMG submission 188230) | Ammonia-oxidizing marine microbial communities from Monterey Bay, California, USA - CAN11_07_M0_10 (SPAdes) | ecosystem: Environmental > Aquatic > Marine > Intertidal zone | place...
CGGAACTGTTCGGCCACGAGAAAGGCGCCTTCACCGGCGCCAACAGCCAGCGGGTCGGCCGGTTTGAGCAGTCCAACGGCGGCACCCTGTTTCTCGATGAGATCGGCGACATGCCGCTGGAAGCACAAACCCGCTTGCTGCGCGTGCTGCAGGAAAACGAATTCTACCGGGTGGGCGGCACCACGCCGATCCACGTGGACGTGCGCATCATCGCCGCCACCCACCAGGACCTGGAAAAGCTGGTCCGTGACGGCGACTTCCGGGAGGACCTGTTCCACCGCCTCAACGTGATCCGCATTCACATTCCGCGTCTCGCCGAGCGTCGTGAGGACATTCCCGCCCTGGCCGGCTACTTTCTCCAGCACGCTGCCCAGGAGCTGGGTGTCGACCCCAAGGTGCTGCACAAGGACACCGAAAAATATCTCGCCGCCATGCCCTGGCCGGGCAACGTGCGGCAGCTGGAAAACACCTGCCGCTGGCTGACGGTGATGGCCTCCGGCCGGGAAGTGCTGGTCGACGACCTGCCGCCTGAGCTGCGCCAGAGCGGCAGCAAGCCCACGGAAACCGGTGGCGACTGGCTGAAATCCCTGCGCCACTGGGCCGACCGGGCCCTGGCCCGTGGCGACCGCGGGATTCTCGAGCAGGCGGTGCCGGAGTTCGAGCGCACCATGATCGAGGTGGCCCTGCAGCACACCGGCGGCCGCAAACGGGACGCGGCGGCGCTGCTCGGCTGGGGGCGCAATACGCTCACCCGCAAGATCAAGGAGCTGGACATGGAAGCGGAGTTCAGCGGCGACGACTAGCAGCTCGGATGCCAGTGGCCCATGAGGGCAGGGCCTGTGCGAGCGGGCCCTCTACTCGCTCAACCCCCGCGCCTCCAGATCCACCAACACCCAATCCCCACCCGCTTCGCGCCAACGACTCCGCACCCGGAAACTGTCCGCGTCCTCCGGCAGCGTGGCGCGACCGCCCCACACCAGAGCGTTGAACGTGACCTCCGCCTCGCGCAGCGTCACCGGATCAAGCGCCACGTCCACGTTGAGAAAACTGACCTGGCGCTTGGGGTAGCGCAGGAACACCCCCACCAGACGGCGGCCGGCCGCTTTGCGGTCCAGGTCCCGGTAGCGGAAATCCGCCGCCAGCCGGTCCATCACCGCGCCCACGTCGCCGCCTTCCAGGCCGCTTTCCAGTTCCGCCACGGCCTCGCGCAGGGCCGCTTCCGGCGGCGGCGTCTCGCAGCCGGTGAGCAGCGGTTGCAGGGCCACCAGCAGACAGTATGCTGTCAGCCGAGCCCAGCGGCGGATGTCACCCATGTCATTATTCCCCCCAATCGAGCCCTACCATCGCCAGTACCTGGATGTGGGCGACGACCATTTATTGTATGTGGAGCAGAGCGGCAACCCGGACGGTGAGCCGGTGGTGGCCCTGCACGGCGGCCCCGGCGGCGGCAGCTCGCCGTTGCTGCGGCGGCTGTTCGACCCGCAACGCTACCGCATCGTGGTGTTCGACCAGCGCGGCGCCGGGCGCAGCCGCCCCTACGGCAGCACCGAGCATAACACTCTGCCGGATCTGGTCGCCGACCTGGAGCGCATCCGCGAGCACCTGATGATTCCCCGCTGGCGGGTGGTGCTGGGCGGCTCCTGGGGCGTCACGCTGGCGCTGGCCTACGCCCTGGATTTCCCGTCACGGGTGGCGTCGCTGGTGTTGCGCGGCGTGTTCCTGTGCCGGCAACAGGACATCGACTGGCTCTACACCGACCGGGGCGCGGCGCGCTTTTACCCGGACCTGTGGGCGCGCCTGCTGGAAGCGCTGCCGCCCGGCGAGGGCGACCTGGTCACCCGTTATCACCGCGCCTTGCCGGGGCCGGACGGCGAACGTCTGGCCCGCGAGTGGACGCTCTGGGAAGCGCGTCTGTCGAGCCTGGATCCGCCGCCGGAGATCAACGTCGACCACAACGCCCGCGCCATGGCGCAGCTGGAAACCCATTACTTCGTCAACGGCGGCTTTCTGGAACGCCCGATTCTGCCCCGCGCCGGCGCGCTCACCTGCCCGGTGGAGATCGTGCACGGCCGCTATGACATGGTGTGCCCGCCGGAGCAGGCCTGGCTGCTGCACCAGGCGCTGCCTGACAGCCGGCTCAACTGGGTGCCGGCGGCGGGGCACAGCAGCGCCGAGCCGGCCATCGCCGAGGCGCTGGTGGCGGCGGTCAGGCGCCTGGGTCGGCGGGGCTGAGAATCAGCAGGTAATCGTGGCGGGCGTTATACACCGGCAGCGGCCGGCTGGACGGCTCGTCGCTCTGGTAGTCCACCTGGGCCTCGGTGGTGCCGTTGAACCGCAGTATCCGCCCCTCGTCGTCGGCGGCCAGGGTCCAGCCCGGCGTGAGCCCGGCGCGCAGCCGTTCCAGCGGCCACAGCGCCAGCTGCAGATCGGCGATCAGATCGTCGGCGGATATCGCCGGCGGCAGCCGCGGGGTGCGGCGAACCTGCAGGCGCTTCTGCTGGTAGCGCATTTCCACCATCAGTTCGTCACGCTCATTGGTGATCACGATATGGGTGCTGTCCGGCGTCAGGCTGAAGCGGGCCCGGGCGGCATGGATGTCGTCGCCGACGCGCATTTCCAGGCCCCGCTGAATCTCCCGGTACTCGCCGAACGGCGGCGCCGGAAGGCGGCTGCCTTCGTCGGGCGGCGCCCATAACTGGCAGCCGGAGAGTGACACGAGCAGGGCGATGAGAAACAGCGGTCGGTGCGGCATAGGCCTCAATAGCAGTGGGAACCAGAACCGATTATGGTGCGCCCATAACGGACGGGCAATGATGGCCCGGCGATCGGGTTCAAGGCGTGCAAATTAAGGAGGCCGGGTGAGAGTTTTATTGCAGCGGGTAACGTCGGCGGAAGTGCGGGTTTCCGGCCGGGTGGTCGGCGCGATCGATTCCGGGCTTCTGGCGTTCGTGGGCATGGAGCGTGGCGATGACGACGCCACCGTGGAACGGATGGCCGGCCGGATCGCCGGCTACCGGATGTTCGCCGATGAGCAGGGCAGGATGAACCGCAGCGTGGGCGATGTCGGCGGCTCGGTGCTGCTGGTGTCGCAGTTCACCCTGGCGGCGGACACCGGGAAAGGCCTGCGGCCCAGTTTTTCCCGGGCCGCGGAGCCTCAGGAGGCTCGGCGCCTGTGCGATGCGCTGGCCGCCGGCCTGCGTGATTCGGGGCTGCCGGTCGCCGAGGGGGAATTCGGCGCCGATATGCAGGTGAGCCTGGTCAACGACGGGCCGGTAACCTTCCTTATCAATCTGTGACGCCGTTGCTGTCCCCTTATGTTGCAAAGACGTGACCCTGCTTTATGATGAATTTTAAGCTCCCGGGGGAAACCGCATGGGGGCGCAACCAGAAAGCGTAAATAAATGGAGATATTTATGAAAAAAGTATTGTTGGCAGCAGCGCTGCTGGGCGCTTCCGTTTCCGCTCAAGCCGTCGCTCCGGGTGGTCCCGGCTGTGGTTGGGGTAACCTGATTTTTGAAGGCAAGTCCGGCATGCCGGTACACCTGCTGGCTACCATCGTTAACGGCACCTCCGGTAACGCCACCTTCGGTATGACCAGTGGCACCAACGGTTGGACACCAACGGTGCGCTGACCTACAGCGGCGAAAGCCTGCTCAGCATGAACGGCGTGCTGGAAGAAGTGGCTCAGGACATGGCCACCGGCGAGGGCGAAGCCCTGACTGCGCTGTCCGTTTCCATCGGCGTTTCCGGTGACGACCGCGCTTATTTCAACAGCGTGATGCACGAAAACTTCGCGTCCATCTTTCCCCGTCAGGACGTCAGTGCCGGTGAAGTGATGCAGCAGATCACCGCCGTCATGCAGAACGATCAAAAACTGGCTAAGTACGTATAAAAACTGCCCCATGAGCCCGCCTCCGTCCGGAGGCGGGTTTTAAGTCCCCACCTGAAGATGGAATTCGCATGCGTGCCGCCTTGCTGTGCGTCCTGGTATTGTTTTGCACAACCGTCGCCCAGGCCCGGGACCTGGAACAGCTTGCACAACAGCCACGCTGGCAGGCGCTTTTGCATATCAACCCCGGCGCCACCCTGCGCGACCGCCAGCGCAGCTATGTGGATGACGCGGACTTTTTCCTGGCCGCCGACGGCGCCGCTAATCCGGTCTCGGAGCTGGCGTCCACGGTGGAGGCGCTGAAGCAGGAAGCCTCCCCGGCCCGTTGCCGCTTTCCCGCCCGCTATCGTTTCGTCGCCGAAGCACTCGGTTGGCGGGAAGCGGAGCCGTTCGCCCATTGCGCGGAGTATCAGGAGTGGCGTCGCTCGGTGCACGCCAAGCGCGCGGTGCTGGTTTTCCCCGCCTCCTATTTGAACAGCCCGTCCTCCATGTTCGGTCACACCCTGCTGCGGCTGGACCAGGGCGATGACGACGGCGCCGTGTGGCTGTCCTGGGCGATCAACTTCGGCGCCGTGACCACCGAGCAGGATAACTCGCTGTTCTATATTTACCGGGGGCTGGCGGGCGGCTATCCGGGCCGCTTCAACCTGGTGCCCTATGTTCAGAAGATCCAGCAGTACTCGAACATGGAGAGCCGGGATATCTGGGAGTACACCCTGAAGCTGGACCAGAGCCAGATCGATTGGATGATCGACCACCTCTGGGAGCTGAAGGATATTAACTTCGACTACTACTTCTTCGACGAGAACTGCTCTTTCCGCCTGCTCGAGCTGATTCAGGTGGCGCGTCCGCAAAGCGGGCTGCTGGATGAGCTGCGTTTCGCCGAGCTGCCGGTGAATACGGTGCGCGCGCTGGATCAGCGCGGCCTGGTGACGGAGCGCCACTACCGGCCCTCCAAGGAAGTGGAGCTGGCCGCTTTGCGTGACCGGCTCGACGACCAGGAGCAGGCGCTGGCCCGGCGCCTGGCGGCGGACCCGGCGGTGGCGGAGAGTGACGCCTTTCAGTCGCGGCCGCCCCGGCGGCAGGCGATGATGGCGCGTACCGCCTACAGCTACGTGCGCTTCGTTAACCGCAAGGCGGCACGCACCGAGGACATCGCCGGCCGTTCCTTCGCGTTGCTGACGCTGGTCAACCGGCTGCCGTCGGTGGAGGATCCGGAGCTGCCGGATAAAGCGCCGCCGGAATCCGGCCACGGGTCGCAAATGCTGGCGGCGTCCGGCGGCCAGCGGGGCAGTGACGATTTCGGTGAAGTGAGCTACCGGCTTACCTACCACGACCTTTTGGACAACCGCCGCGGCTTCCTGGACGGTGCCCAGATTCAGGGGCTGGGCATCACGCTGCGCAGCACCGAATCCGGCGCCGCCCTGCTTGAAGAGCTGGACCTGGTGAGCATTCGCTCGCTGTCGCCGCGCGGTCGCTTCTCCAAACCGCTGAGCTGGTATGTGGAGGGCGGCCTGGAGAGGGCCTGGGCCGGACGGCGGCGGCTGACCCGTTATGTGCAGGGCGGGGCCGGCGGCAGCTGGCGCAGCGGACCCTGGCAGCCCTATCTGCTGGCCAGCGTCCGGGCGGAGAACAACAGTGATTTCGGCCCCCTGATCACGCCCGGCGGCGGCGCCGAAGCCGGGATGCTGTATCATGCCGGTCGCTGGCAGTGGCAGTTGAGCAGTGCCGGCCACTATTTCAGTAATGACGTGTACCGCCACCGTTCCACCTTGGCGGTACAGTATGCCCTGGCCCGTGAGCACGGCCTGCGCGCCTCACTGGAGCGCGAGGGTTGGCGCGGCGACGGCGAAACCGAATTCAAAGTACAGTGGCGATGGTATTTCGACTGATTCCGGCCGTTTGTCTGGCCTTGCTTCTCCAGGGTTGCAGCAGCCTGTTCTTCTACCCCATGGAGCCCTGGGTCCAGAACCCGGCCCGCCAGGGGCTCGACTATGAAGACGTGGTGCTGATACACCCCGACGGCCTGCGTATCCACGGCTGGTGGCTGCCCGCCCGGGGCACCGCCCGCGGGACGGTTTATTTCCTGCACGGCAATGCCCAGAACATCAGCACCCATCTGATGAACGTGCACTGGTTGCCGGAGCGGGGATATAACGTCTTCCTGCTCGACTACCGGGGTTACGGCCTCTCCGAGGGGGATCCGGATCTGGAGGGCGCCCAGGCCGATATTCAGCTGGGCCTGGACTGGCTGGCGCGATCGCGCCGCCTGGAGGGCGCCCCGCTGGTGCTGTTCGGGCAAAGCCTGGGCGGAGCCATGGCCACCGGGGTGCTGGCCCGCGAGCGTAACGACGGCTTTGTCGATTGCGTGATGCTGGAGGCGCCGTTCGCCAGCTACCGGGACGTGGCCTCGGACGTGATGGCGCGCAGCTGGCTGCTCTGGCCGCTGCGCTGGATGGTGCTGCCCACCTTGCCGGCGCGCGCCAACGATCCCGAGCGCCACGTGGCGGACCTGGCGCCCCGGCCCCTGTTGATCCTGCACAGCAAGGAGGATCCGGTGGTGCCTTACCAGCAGGGCCGTCGGCTCTATGCGGCGGCTCGGCCCCCCAAGACGTTCCAACCCCTGAAGGGCGGGCATACCCAGAGCGTTCGCGATCCGGCGGTGCGTGATCGTCTGGTGGCGTTCATGCAGGATAACGAATGCGCGGCGCGTCCCCCGGCGCCGGCGGAGGCGCCGGCTTCCACCCCGGCCGAGCCTGATCAGGCGCCGGCCCCGGTGTCGGAGTCCGGCGTCGAGGCCCGGGCCACGCCGGCGTCGGGCTACCGGTTCTGAGGGTCTTCCTGTTCCCGGTCCAGTTGCTGGCGGCGCACCATGCGCCCGAACACCAGGCCGATCTCGAACAGCAGCCACATGGGCACCGCCAGCAGGGTCTGGCTGATGATGTCCGGTGGCGTCAGCATCATGCCGATCACGAAGCAGGCCACCACCACGTAGGCCCGTGACGCGGCCAGCTTTTCCACGGTGGTGATGCCGGTGGCCACCATCAGCACGATGGCGATGGGCAGCTCGAAGGCGACGCCGAAGGCCAGAAACAGCGCCAGCACGAAATCCAGATAACTGCTGATGTCGGTGGTCACCGCCACCCCTTCCGGGGCAATGGTGGTGAAGAACTGGAACATCAGCGGGAACACCACGAAGTAGGCGAAGGCGGCGCCGCCGTAGAACAGCAGCACGCTGCTGGCCAGCAGCGGCACCGCCAGCTTTTTCTCGTGGCGGTACAGGCCCGGCGCCACGAACGCCCAGGCCTGGTGTAGAATGAAAGGCATCGCCACGAAGATGCTCAGGTAGAGCGTCAGCTTGAACGGCGCCAGGAAGGGCGATGCCACGCCGGTGGCGATCATGTTGGTGCCCGCCGGCATGGCGTCCATCAGCGGGCGTGCCACCAGGGTGTAGAGGTCGCGGGAAAAGTAGAACAGCCCCAGGAAGATCACCAACACCACCACCAGGGTTTTCAGCAGGCGGTTGCGCAGTTCGAGCAGATGGCTGACCAGGGTTTGCGGGGTGTCATCGGGGCGTTGGTCGTCGCGGCGCTCTTCACTCATTCGGTTTCTTCTCGGCCTCCGGCGTCTGGCCGTTGTCCTGATTGTCGGGCTGGTCGAGGGTCTCCGGCCGGCGCCGGGCGCGGGCCACTTCGTCCGGCGACAGCAGGCTGTCGCGGGCCTCGCGGATGCTGTCTTCGTCCAGGCCCATTTCGCGCATCTGCTTTTCCATCCGTTCGCGCATGTCCTGGTTGAGCGCTTCGCGCTCCAGCTCATTGCGCAGATGGTTGAAGGTGGAGCGCGCCCGGCCGACCCAATAGCCCACCGTGCGCGCCGCCTTGGGCAGACGCTCCGGGCCCAGCACCACCAGACCGATGATGGAAATCAACGCCAGTTCGGAAAAGCCGATATCAAACATGGGCCGTCGCTCCGTGGCGTATCAGACCTGGTCCTTGTGTTTTTCCTGCTTGCTGGTGTGCGTGTCGCTGTCGTCGTCGGCCAGGCGCTTGCTGTTCTGCTCGTCCTCGCCGTCCTTGACCGAGTCCTTGAAGCCTTTGACCGCGCCGCCCAGATCGTTACCGATGTTGCGCAGTTTCTTGGTGCCGAACAGCAGCACCACGATGGCCAGGATAATGAGCAGTTGCCAGATACTGATACCGGAAAACATGGTTAGTCTCCTCGCTCGCTACGAGCGGCTTTTTCGTCATGGCCGGACAGGCCGAAGCGTTGCTCCAGCTCTGCCAGGACCTGGTCCGGACCGAGCCCCAGATGGGCCAGCATGATCAGCGAATGAAACCACAGGTCGGCGGTTTCGTTGATCAGCGCCTTGGGGTCTCCGCCGGCGTCGGTGTCGCGGGCGGCGAGCAGGGTTTCCACCGCTTCCTCGCCGACCTTCTCGAGAATCTTGTTCAGGCCCTTATCGTACAGGCTGGCCACATAGGACGAATCCGGCGCGGCGCCTTTGCGCTGTTCCAGGACCTGGTGAAGCTGGTTGAGGATATCGGACATGGTGTCTCCAAATACAGCGCCAGTTTAGCACCGGCCGGCGCCAGACCCTAACGTGGACATGACTAGCGCCGGCAGGCCCAGGCCAGCAGCACCAGGGCGCCGGCGGCCATCGGCCAGGCCCACTGGCCGGCGCCGTGCAGGGCGTCCACCGCCGCCAGCGCGGCCAGGCCCAGACCGCCCAGGCCGCCCAGCATCTTGTGCCGGTGGCGGCGCAGGCCGGTTTCAAAGTAGTGCGCCATTTCCCGCTGCTGCTGGGGCTGGTGGCGCAGGCTCTCCAGGCCGTCGCGCAGCAGCTCCGGCATGTCCGGCAGCTGCGCCGCCCACTCCGGCAGCCGGTTGCGCAGCTTGTTGGCGGTGGCGGCGGGGCCGTACTCCTCCATCATCCAGGCTTCCAGCAGCGGCCGGCCCACGGTCCAGATGTCCAGCCGCGGGTAGATGCTGCGCCCCAGGCCTTCGATGTGCACCAGGGTCTTCATCAGCAGGATGTACTGCACCGGCGCTTCGATGTGGTAGTCCCGGGCCAGGTCGAACAGGCGCAGCACCAGCGGCGCGAACTCCATGCTCTCCAGGTCGGCGCCGCGCACCGGCGCGATGATCTCGGTGACCGCCTGCTCAAAGCGGTGGCGGTCCACCGGCCCGCGTGCCCAGCCGGCGCGGATCACCTGGTCCACCAGGCCCGGGTAATCCTCGCGCATCACCGCCAGCACCATGCGGCCCAGCACGTTCAGGTCCTGCTTGGAGAGGCGCCCGGCGATGGCGCAGTCCACCGCCATGTATTGTGGTGACTCCGGGTGCTCCGGATTAACGAAGATGTTGCCCGGGTGCATGTCGGCGTGGAAGAAGTTATGCCGGAACACCTGGGCGAAGAAGATCTCCACGCCGCGTTCGGCGAGCACGCGCGGGTCGATGCCGGCGGCGCGGATCGCTTCGATGTCGTTGACCGGGATGCCGTGAATGCGGTCGGACACCATCACCCGGCGCGACGACAGCGCCAGATGCACGGCGGGGATGTACAGCAGCGGGCTGAACAGGAAGTGCCGGCGCATGGCCTCGCTGTTGCTTGCTTCGCGCCCCAGGTCCAGCTCGGCGCGGATCACGGTCTGATAGTCGTGCACCACCTTGCGCGGGTGGAAGTAGCGCGAGTCCGCCCACAGCGCTTCCAGCAGCCGGGCGCCGAAGCCCATCACCTTGAGGTCGCGCTCCACGCGCTGCTCGACGCCAGGGCGCAGCACCTTGACCACCACCTGGCCGCCGTCGAGCAAGGTGGCGGGGTGCACCTGGGCCACCGAGGCGGAGGCCAGCGGCGTGTCGTCGAAATGCTCGAAGACCTCGTCCAGCGGACGCGGCAGGCTGGCCGCCACCAGCCGCCGGGCCTGGGCGCCGTCGAACGGCGCCACCCGGTCCTGCAGGTGCGCCAGGGCCTCGGTCCATTCCGGCGGCAGCATGTCCCGGCGGGTGGCCATCAGCTGGCCGAACTTGATGAAAATCGGGCCCAGGCGCTCCAGCGCCAGCTTCAGGCGCTCGCCCTCGCTGAGTTGGCCGGTGCCCAGCCAGCTGGAGGGCACCAGATACTGCAGCAGCACCAGAAAAGGACGGGCCGGGTGGGGCGGCAGCAGGGATAACAGGCGGTAGCGGCACGCCACATGGGCGACCACCAGCAGGCGGCTGATCGGCGGCATCAGGGGCGCGGGCTCCCTTTCAGGCGTTGTATCCGGGCGTCCAGCCGGTCCACGTCGCCGCGCAGCTCGTCCACGTCCTGGTAGAACTCGTAGACGTCGCGGCGCAGCGCCAGCAGGCCGGACTCGCCGCCGATGTAGTCACCCATCTGGTGGCCGAGGCGGTCGAACGCCTGGCGGGCCCAGCCGAACAGGCGCCGCGCGCCCTGGTCCAGCTGCTGGGCCATCTCGCCGCCGATCACCGGTTCCAGCAGGGCGCCCCAGTCCAGGTCCAGGTTGGCGGCCAGGTCGCGCACGTCCTGCAGCAGTTCCCGGTTGCCTTCCACGCGCAGGGTGCCGCCGATCACATTGGGCTGGCGGCGCCAATCCAGCAGCAGGGCGGCCAGATCCACCGGGTTGCCGGTAACGCTCACGTCCGGTTCGGCGTCACTGCGCAGGTAAAGCTCCACGCCTTCCTCGACGATCAACGCATAGAGGCGCAGCGGCGGCAGCGTCAGATGCACCGCCAGCAGACGGCCGGCGTGGCGGCTGAGCCGCGCGGCGGTGGCCGGGTCGGAGCGCAGCGCCGCGTTGATGGCGCGCTCCACGCTGGCAATGGCGGTGGTGGAAATAAGACCGGGCTCGCGCATCAGACCTTGAACCCCCGGTGCAGGGCGACGATGCCGCCCAGCATGTTGAAGTATTCGCTACGCTGAAAACCGGCTTCGGTCATCATGCCCTTCAGGGTGTCCTGATCCGGGTGCATGCGGATCGATTCGGCGAGATAGCGGTAGCTTTCGGAATCGTTGACCACCAGCTTGCCCAGCCGCGGCCAGACCGCGAAGGAGTAGAGGTCGTAAAGCTTGGACAGCGGCTTGTGCACCGGGTGGGAAAACTCCAGCACCAGCAGCCGGCCGCCGGGCTTGAGCACGCGCAGCATGGAGCGCAGGGCGGCGTCCTTGTCGGTGATGTTGCGCAGGCCGAAGGCGATGGTGATGCAGTGGAAGCTGTTGTCCTCGAACGGCAGGCATTCGCCGTTGACCTGGGCGACCTGGGTATTGTGGCCGCAGCCGGCGTCGATCAGCCGGTCGCGGCCCACCGCCAGCATGGCGTCGTTGATGTCGGCCAGCACCACCTGGCCGCTGTCGCCCACCAGGCGGGAAAACTTGATCGCCAGATCGCCGGTGCCGCCGGCCAGGTCCAGCACCTTCTGGCCCGGGCGCACGCCGGCCAGCTCCAGGGTCATGCGCTTGAGCACCCGGTGGCTGCCCATGGAGATCAGGTCGTTCATGACGTCGTACTTGGCCGCCACCGACCGGAACACGCCCGCCACCCGCTGCTGTTTTTCCTGCCAGGGCACCTGTTGATAGCCGAAGTGGGTGACCTTGTTGTCGTCGTTGTTACTCATTGGGGACGTCCTTGAAGGGAGCGGGATGCCGGTCGAACAGCCGGTCCATGATGCACGCTTCACGGGCGGCGATGCGCTCGAGAAGGCGGCCCACGCTGGGTACCGGTTTCATCACTCGGAAACTGCGATCCATGAAATCATACAGGTTCGCGAAGCCCGCCGCATGGGCCGGGCGGCGCACCAGCCGGAAGGTGGTCTGGACCATCCGCGAGCGCACGTAGCGGTCGATATGATGCCCTAAACCGGCCACCAGTTGCAGTTGCCGGCGGCGCTGTTCGGGGTGGCCGGCGGCCCGGTAGCCGTCGCCGTAGGCATCGTCGTCCAGGGGCAGGTCGAGGCGCTCGCCGAGCACCCCGACCAGGGCCTCGTCCAGTTCCTGGGTGATGATCGCCGCTTCCAGCGCGTCGGCGGAGGTGGCCATCACTTTTTCCGGCAGCAGGCGCATGGCCTTGGGCAGGGCGCGACGGATCTCGCGCGCCACCGGCAGCAGGTCGCGACCGCCGTAGACGTCGTCGAGCAGGAAGGTGACGCCGGGGCGCAGCGCCGGGTCCTCGAGCAGGGCCTGGTGGGTGTCCATCAGGCGCTGGCGCTGGAACGCCTGCACCCGGCCCAGGCGGGCCAGGAACAGCGCATCATCGCCGTGCTGGCGCAGCGCGAAGAAACGTTCCAGATGATTTTGCAGTTGCTCGCCGGCGTTCATGACGGATCCTCCGGCGGGCGATGATAGCAGAATTGTAGGAGCGGGCCTTGCCCGCGAAAGGCCGGCAAAGCCGGCCGGCAGGATACCAGAGGCCTTATTGGTAGCGTGCTTGGGTAGGTCTCTGGGATCCTGCCGGGAGCTTCGCTCCCTTTCGCGGGCGGGGCCCGCTCCCACAGGCCCGCTCCTACAAGCCGCTAGAGGATGTAGCGGCTGAGGTCTTCGTCGGAGGCCAGTTCGCCGAGGTAGCGGTCGACGGCTTCGGCGTCCAGCACCAGCGGCTTGTCGTGGTACTGGGTGGCCAGGTCGTCGGCGTCGTAGCTGATTTCCTCGAGCAGCTTCTCCATTACCGTGTGCAGGCGGCGGGCGCCGATGTTCTCGGTGCGCTCGTTGACCTGCCAGGCCACTTCCGCGATCCGGCGGATGCAGTCGTCGGTGAGTTCCAGGTTGAGCCCCTCGGTGGCGAGCAGGGCT
>Ga0208965_1001013_pt1 | contig 12663 bp, 3 predicted proteins | sample AOAMet1_07_M0_10_2_FD_188230 | JGI IMG/M metagenome (GOLD analysis project Ga0208965, IMG submission 188230) | Ammonia-oxidizing marine microbial communities from Monterey Bay, California, USA - CAN11_07_M0_10 (SPAdes) | ecosystem: Environmental > Aquatic > Marine > Intertidal zone | place...
TGGGTATCCGAAATGCTCAATGTCCATGTCCCATTGACCGGGCAACCCAAAAGTTGGTTCCAGTCCCCTGTGGCCGCATAGTCCCCGGCAGGCAATGGCATGGTCGAGGAGGCGCAACCTGAATTGGGGGTCGGCAAAAGCCCCATTGCGGCAGTCTGCCAATCTTCTGTAGCAGTCGGAGCCCAGCTGTATTCGTAGCCCATGCCCGGTTGAGGCGGGGTGTCGCCTGTGACGGGAATGCCTGCATCGACACAACCACCAAAGCCTCCTGGCCACCCTTGCAAGATCATGCTGCTGCCGTTGGGGCACTCCAGTTCAATGGCCAAGTCGAGGATGAAAGAATGCTCGAGGTTAACCCTGATGCCGCTGATGTCCCCAACGTCTGTGACGCTTTGGCCCAATGGAAAACCGCTGAATGTGATTTCCGAGGAAAACGCCTGTCCCACCGAGTCTGGGATCATGATGCCTGCGCCAAAGGATGCCACAGACTGACTCTCCACCTCCTGTGTGGTCACCCCTTCAGGTCCCAATGCGAGCACTGCAGTTCCTCCGGCGCATACCAGCGGTCCGACAGCTGGTGCGTCGATGACCATCGCTGCAGCCACATGTACCGTCCAATCCAAGCTGTTGATGCTGCTGCACCCCTCACTGTCTGTGAAGGTCAATTGCACGGGATACACTCCAGGATTTGAGTAAGCATGTTCGACAACCGCCCCATCACCAGTCAGCGCACCATCACCAAAATCCCATGACCATGTGCCCCCTTCCAAACCGACAGCTGCGTCACTCCCACTGGCGTCGAAAACAACACCGGCGCCGAGGCAAGCTTCCACGGGGGACGCCTGGAGCTGTCCACCCAGGCTTACCGACGCCGATACCACCGGCCTGTCGCAGGGCGCACTGCACCCCACCAGAGCAGCCCAATTGCTGCCACCTGCTCCACCCGGGGAAAACCGCCATGTCATGCAACCCGATGGGTTTGACACGGCGTCTCCATTGCCAATGTCACTGCCGAGCAAAGCATTGCCGGCAAAAGAAAACGACGGAGGACCGAGGGTGTCTGACCCCTGCCACAGGAAAAGGGTGTCCCCTGCCCCCAATAAAAATGTGCTAAAAGAAAAAGTCAGTTCCCCAGCTGGAGCTTCTGGACAGAACGTGGTGGTCAAATCCCCGGTGGATGTGGCGTCGTTGAGCGCTCCACCATCGTCCAAGAAATAAAAACCACACGCCGTGATCACGTTGTCCTCTCCGATGAGGTGCTGTTGGGCAAGGCCCATCAGGGGCACAGTCCAAACGATCGCCAAGGCGACAAGACGGGCCATTCCCCGATGAAAACCGGAGACGAAGTCAAAATATGGCGTGGACGAGCGCACGCATTAATTTACGATTTATCTATGTTATTAACTAATTCGTCGATTATATGTGGATTTTAGGCCATAAAAAAGCCCGCATTGAGCGGGCCTTTTTATTCTGAGTAATCAAAGGTGAATCAGAAGCGATCCAAGTTCATGACTTTGTCCCAAGCAGCGACAAAATCACGCATGAAACGGGCCGCTCCATCGCCTGACCCATAGACCTCGGCCAAAGCTCGGAGCTCGGTATTGGATCCGAAAATCAAGTCTACCCGCGTCCCTACCCACTTGGTCTCACCGGTGGAGCGGTCCTTCCCGATGAAGGCATGCTCACCACTGTCAAGGGGCGTCCACTCTGTCTCGAGGTCGAGCAGGTTGACAAAATAATCGTTGGTCAAGGCCCCAGCGCGGTCCGTGAAGACGCCGTGCTTCGAACCGTCCCAGTTGGCTCCCATCGCACGCATGCCCCCCATCAGGACGGTCATTTCAGGTGCGGTAAGGCCCATGAGCTGAGCCTTGTCGACGAGCATTTCTTCCGAGGTCACATTGGCCTTTGCTCCGGCGAAATAGTTCCGGAATCCGTCAGCCTTGGGCTCGAGCACAGCGAAACTTTCGACATCGGTCATCTCCGCCGTGGCGTCGGTGCGGCCAGGCGAAAATGGCACGGTCACGTCTTGGCCCGCGGCTTTGGCTGCGGCTTCAACAGCGGCACAACCTCCGAGGACAATCATGTCGGCCATAGAGACTTGCTTGTCGCCCGCAGCGGCGTTGAATGCAGCGCGCACTCCGGAAAGGGCATCGAGGACCTTGCCCAGCTGCACAGGGTTGTTGGCCTCCCAATACTTCTGTGGAGCGAGGGCAATGCGGGCACCATTGGCACCACCGCGCTTGTCGCTGCCACGGAAGGTGGAAGCCGAAGCCCAGGCCACTGAGGCGAGCTCAGCCACTGTGCATCCCGTCGCCAGTATGTCGGCCTTGAGCTGTGCCGCATCGTCCGCGTTGATGAGGGCGTGGTCCACTGCAGGAACCGGATCTTGCCAAATCAACACTTCTGCGGGGACCTCTGCACCGAGATAGCGCTCGCGTGGCCCCATGTCGCGGTGGGTCAACTTGTACCAAGCACGGGCAAAGGCGTCGGCAAACTGGTCGGGGTTTTCATAGAACCGACGGGAGACTTTCTCATAAGCCGGGTCGAAGCGCATGCTGAGGTCGGTGGTCAACATGGTAGGCTGGTGGCGCTTGCCTTCGTGGTGGGCATCGGGGACGAGGTCCGCTGCAGCTCCCCCCTTGGGTACCCACTGGGTAGCACCTGCGGGGCTCTTGCTCATTTCCCAATCAAAACCGAAGAGGTTCTCAAAGTAGTTGTTGCTCCACTGCGTTGGTGTCGAAGTCCAGATGCCCTCTAGTCCGCTCGTGATGGTGTCGGGACCTGCGCCGCTGTTGAAGGTGTTCTTCCAACCGGTGCCTTGCTCGGCAATGGCCGCTCCAGCAGGCTCAGCTCCTACGAATTCACCTGGATCGGCGGCGCCGTGTGTCTTTCCAAAGGTGTGGCCACCGGCGATCAACGCCACAGTTTCCTCATCGTTCATGGCCATGCGGCCAAAAGTCTCGCGGATGTCGCGGGCTGCAGCGAGGGGATCGGGGTTGCCGTTTGGTCCCTCAGGGTTTACGTAAATGAGGCCCATCTGCACCGCAGCGAGAGGGTTCTCAAGCTCACGCTCGCCCTTGTACCGCTTGTCGTCCAGCCACTCAGCCTCTGAACCCCAGTAAACGTCCTCTTCAGGCTCCCACACGTCAGCGCGGCCGCCGGCAAAGCCGAAGGTCTCAAAGCCCATGCTCTCGAGGGCAACGTTGCCCGTCAGGATCATCAGGTCGGCCCAAGAAATCTTGCGGCCGTACTTCTGCTTGATGGGCCACAACAGGCGGCGTGCCTTGTCGAGGTTGGTGTTGTCTGGCCAGCTGTTGAGCGGGGCAAAACGAAGCATGCCTGCTCCTGCGCCACCCCGTCCGTCACTAATGCGGTAGGTGCCTGCACTGTGCCAGGCCATGCGAATGAAAAAAGGACCGTAATGTCCCCAGTCCGCGGGCCACCAATCCTTGGAGTCGGTCATCAGGTCCGTGAGGTCTTGCTTCACGGACGCCAAATCAAGCGACTTGAATTCTTCGGCGTAATTGAAATCCTCCCCCATTGGGTCCGACATCCCAGAGTGCATCCGGAGAATGCTAAGATTCAATTGATTGGGCCACCAATCCGTGTTGCGGGTGCCACCACCCGCTCCATGGTTGAGCTCGCCGTTCATGAAGGGGCACTTGGCCACATCTCCGTTCATATGGTCGTTCATCGTCTCAAATAGTATTGCGAAATCCAAAGGAGGTCAAAGGGTCTCTAGGTCCATCCTCGCCTGCAAATTTAGGTGCTTCGGGTGGATGAAACTGCGCCATTTATCCCCTACAATCCACCAGTCATCCACCAAATTTCATGGCATGAAAAAGCCCGGCGTTAGGCCGGGCTTCTTTGCGGAGAGACAGGGATTCGAACCCTGGCAACGGTTTCCCGTTGACAGATTAGCAATCTGCTCCATTACCACTCTGGCACCTCTCCAGGTACATCCAAAAATCGAATGGACGGCAAATTTACGGAAAACTCTAAGTCCTTTCACAAGCCAAACGACAGAAAAAGCGTCAACCCATCGAAACCCCCATTCCATCACACGAACACAAATTATACGCCCCCGTTCTGCCTCAAAAATCGGCATTGCGCCAAATCCTTGGTAACTTCTAGTAATTCCAAACCTTCGCGATGTCTTCATCCATTTCTCAGCGCCCTTGGCGTTTTATCCTATTGCTTTGTGCGCTCTCGGGAGCGGGTATGGCACCGTCTTTCGCCATTGACACTCCACCATTGGACAGCCGCCCAGATGCCCGGACTGTCATCCCCACCACCAGCTTTGAGGGAACGCCCGTTTCAGCGGACAGCGATGCCGTCAACTGCGACAGTGCGGCCCAAACCGATGACGGTTCTACCCTCTACGCTGTGACCTTCCAAGTGGACATGGCCAACTACGACCTTCCCGCAGGTGCGACCGTCTTTACCAACGGCACTTACAACGAATGGTGCGGGGGCTGCAATGCCCTCTCCGACAGCGATGCCGATGGCATCTGGACGGGCACATTCAACCTTCCCGCAGGCGATCAGGAATACAAGTTCACGGTCAACGGGTGGGACGCCCAAGAATCGTTCAATGGAAACGAGGCCTGCACCACGGCCCCGGCAGAGTTTGTGAACCGCTTGACCAACATCAGCGGACCGACTACCCTTCCGGTGGTGTGCTGGAACACTTGCGAGGCTTGTGCCGACATCACCAACCTCACCCGAGGAACGGGCCACACCAGCATTCAAGCTGCCATCGACGCCGCCTCTGCCGGCGATGTGATTGAGCTCAATGACGGCAGCTATACCATTGATACCACGGTGGACGTGAACAAGGCCCTCACGCTGCAAGGCGAAAGTGAGGCCGGTGTGACCCTCACCTGCTCTGGCAGTCTCGTGGGCGGATATGGCATCAAGGTGACGGCCAGCAGCGCGGCCTTGCAAGACTTCACCCTGAGCGGTGGAAGCACAGCCGTGTTTGGAATCCATGTACAGCCCGGAACGTCCAACACCAGCATCCAAGGTGTGACCGCACACAGTTGCGTGCAGAACGGCATCTCCCTCACAGGAACCAACGACACCGAGGGCCGCAATACCATCACCGACATTACGGTGCACAGCAATGGGTTGCTTGGACTCGGACTCGGCGCCTCCCAAAACGTGACGGTGAGCGATGTGACCGCCTACAGCAATGCCTTTGGTGACATCGGCATGTACATCGGCGACTACGAGGGACAGTCCAACGACGACCTCATCTTCGAAGAGCCGTTGAACCTCTCCGCTGGATTTGGCGGCATTTCTTACACCATTGAGGCCAACGACCCCGCCGGATTCGAGGTGACCGCTTCCACGGTAGATGCCACCGACGCCCTTTACAACGCAGCGGCCAACGCTTTCGTTCCCGCAGCTTACAACCACAGCGTGCAGGTGCACGTGCCGGAGTCTCCGTTTAATGCTGACCTCACTTCCTACGTCTTGACGCAGGATGCTGCCGCAGCCATCATTGCGGGAGCCTTGAACGTCGCTCCCAACGACAACGTCGCTGTGCGCAACCTGGAAACAGGAGCATGGGAAGTATCTGCCGGATTGAGCATTGGCGCAGCCGCTGGTCTGGCCGCCGACGGTGATGCCATAGAAGTGGCCGCTGGCACCTATGCGGAAAGCCTCACCATCGACAAGGGCCTTTCGATCGACGGAGGTGGAAGCACACTCGATGTCGCCGGTCTCGGTGTCGGCATCTCCATCGCTTCAGATGTGGACGGTGTGTCCATCAGCAACCTCAGCGTTGAGGGAGATGCGAGTACCTACTCTGGAATCACGGTCAATCCCGGCGCTTCCAATGTATCCATCCTCAACAACGAGATCAGCGGAATCACCCTGTCCAATCCTGGAAACAGCTCACCGCTTTCCTACGGCATCCTGTGCTGGGGCAATGCAGACCCCATCAATCCGCCGTCCAACATCCTGATCGACGGCAACGAAATTCACGGGGTCTCCGGAACCGCGATTTCCCTTGGGGACAACACAGAAAGCGTGACCATCTCCAACAACCACTTCTACGACATCACGCAGGTGACGGTCAATGGAGCCCCCTATTCATCTGGGGTCGTGGCGGGGACAGCCAACAACTTGGCCATTACCGGAAACAACATGGATGGTCTGGATTTTGCTTCCGTTTTGACCGCCTGTAGCGGGGTGACCTTGGATTTGAACCAATACAATGGCGGCACTTCATTGATTCTGTTGGCCAGCCTGCCCAACAGCATTTTGCCCGACGCCGTGGAATGGTGGTCTATTGAAGCTGCTGCCATCAGCTACATCTATTACTTCAATTCTGAGGCAGCTCAGGCGGCCACGGATGCTGGCCTTCAATTCGCAGGGTTGTCAACCGTCCTCTCCTCATCCAATCCCGGATGTATGGAAGAGACGGCCTGCAACTACGATGCTGAGGCCTTGTCCGAAAACGACAGCTGCACCTATCCACCGGCCAACTACTTCGACTGCAACGGCGTGTGCGAGAACGACGCCGATGGCGATGGAATCTGTGACGAGCTCGAGGGGTTGATTCCTGAGATGGAAACGGCTTGTGGTCAAGGCACCGTATGGGATGCCAGCCTCGGTCAGTGCATCATGGACGTGGGCTGCATCGGAGACGTCGATCTCGATGGCCATGTCGGCGCAACCGACCTGCTCTACCTCCTGGGCAACTTCGGCACCTTCTGCCAGGGCGCTGGAGGCGAGTAAGAATACCGAACCCAACACAGTGCGGGGATGCATCTCATGGAGATGGGTCCCCGCATTTTTTTTGTCGCCTGGGCTGGTCATGTTTTCCATTGGCCCTTTATCGGTCCTGAATAAGTCCACCCCATCAAGGCTGGCTTAGCCCTGCTGTTACAGTGTCCCACGCCTTCTTCGACTACAAATTTCACCTGTATAAACAATATGTAATAGTAGCCTAATCACTTATATATTCGGATATTTCCTACATAATGCCCGGAATTTGTTAGGGGTGTTCAATAGACCAATCTGTCCAGAAATGCGCATGTACCGCTTGTTCCATTTGATCCTCTCTCTGAGTCTTGTCTTAGGAGCAACTGCACAGACCACCATCTTCACGCAAGATTTCGAAGCATTCGCTGATGGAACCGAAACCAGCAATGCCTGGTCGGCATCTTCCCCCAACAACACCGATTATTTTGCGGTATACAGCAACGGTGGAAACCACCAGTGGTGGGGCGATGACACCGACGGAGCCGCCACATGGTTGTCAGCATCCATCGACGTTTCTCAATACTCCAATTTGTCTTTTGCCATTTTCCTGGGCGAGTCTGGCAATCTCGAAGGCGCCGATTACATCAGGGTCTCCTACGTTTTGGATGGGTCTACGGTTCAGTTGGTGGAATTCACCGACGATTTCGGTACGTCATCCCAGTCGGGCTTGACCATCCCCAATGGATCGTCCCTCCAAATTCAGGTGGTCATGGACAACGACGCCAACGACGAGTCGCACTTTTTCGATGACCTGGTTCTTACCGGCTTGTGCACAGGTGAGAGCGATGCCATTGGAGTCTGCGGTGGCACTTGCGCCTCAGATGCCGACAGCGACGGCATTTGTGACGACAGTGAGGACCAGTGCACAGACACGAGCGCTGCGAACTATGACGACCCGGCCAATGGAGATTGCCAGTTCCAAATTTTCTACGAGCCCTTCACAGACGACAGTCAATTCACGAAAAACGCAGCCTTTTCCCACGATGGAAGCGATGACTACTGGGGCATTTATGACCCCGCAGGCAACGGCAGTGACTTTGATGGCAATTCAGGGCAACCAAGCGGTATCGGCTCCTTTAATGGTGTGGACGGAAATTTCCTTGTGGGCGAGGATATGAATGCGGCACCTGTGGATGCTGACCCGGGTATTTTGACATGGTCGAACATTGACATTTCCACCTATGAGGCGGCGTTGACCTTTGAGCTGGACATCGCTGAACGCGGGGCAACAAGCGATGAATTTGTGGAGCTTTATGCCAAACTATCGGGTGACGGGAGCTGGACCCTTTTGATGGATCCAGGGGGGGACCTCGGGAGCATCGGCTCTACACTGACCAAGCAAACGGCCAGTGGAAACTTCGACGGAACTTCCTTGGACATCCAATTGCGGATGTATTCAGATGACGGAGGTGACGAGGTGGCCGTGGATGATTTGCGCGTCCTGGGTACGAGCAGCTGCACTGCAGTGACCGTCTCAGCCGATGCGCCCACGGTCTCATTGGATGGCAACGGTGCCGTTTCGGTTTCAGCTGGAGATAACGGAGCAGAAGTGTCCGTTACTTCCACAGGAGATTGCTTTACCGTCACCGGTTATGAAGTGTCCAAAACGAGTTCATCGGCAGGGTTTGCCTCTTCCGTTTCATTTGATTGCAGCGAGACCGGGGCCCAGGACCTTTGGGTGCGGGCCACGGATGGATCATCGACGGGGGCCGCAACGGCGACGACGGTGACCGTACAGGATGTGACGGCACCCACCATTGGCGCCCTCAGCGGCACCTACTATTTGGGCGAAGGTGGAGGCTCGACGGCAAGCACACGCCGCATTTGGTGGGCAACAGCAACGGATGGGAACGGAGACAACTGTGGCGTGGACATCAAGAAAGTTTCCAAAACCGGGAACGACTGGGAGTCCGCTGCGAATTTTGTGGATTTTGACTGCTCAGAACTGGGGCAGCAGACGATTTACTTGCAAGGAACAGACGCAGCGGGCAACGTCGCAGAAGGCTCAGGTACGATCACCATTGCAGACAATACACCTCCCACCATTGCGGCCCCGGCCACGGTCAATGCCAATACCAGCCCTTATGGTGGAGCCTGCAGCGTAACAGCCAGCTTCTTGTCGTTGGGCACACCTACAGCAACCGACAATTGCAGTGTGTCTGAGGTTACAAACGATGCACCTTCGTCTTTCCCAGTGGGCACCACCGTGGTCACCTGGACGGCCACCGACGCCTCAGGAAATGCTGCAACGGCCACTCAAGATGTCGTCATCACAGACGATCAAATTCCCTCAACACCCAGCCTGGCAGATGCCAATTTCCAGTTGAGCCTGGGCACTGTGAGCGTGGGGTTGACAGACTTGACCGTATCGGCCACCGACAATTGCACGGACAGCGGCAACATGACCTATGAAATCAGCCGCACCGCTGTGGCTGGAACCTGGGGAACAAGCGTAGACTTTGATTGCAATGATGCAGACGGCAAGTTCTACCCAGTCTATGTGCGCGCTTCGGACGCCTCTGGCAATACCAGCCCCGTTGGTGTGGGGTACATCACCATCTCTGATGCCGCGACGCTAGAGGCCATTGGGCAAGACGTCACCCTCGTGCTCGGCGATGGTGGCTCAGCCACCCTGACTGCTGCAGAAGTAGACAATGGCTCTCAAGGGAATTGCAACTCCACGCTGTCCATCAGTCAAGGGGCCTTTGGTTGCGACGACGTCGGGACCAACCCGGTGGACTTAACGGTAACCGATGGCAGCAATTCGGATGTTACCACCGTCACCGTTACCGTGGTAGACAACTGCACTTGCGACGGAAACTCCGCAGATGCCTTGGGCGTCTGTGGTGGAGACTGCCTCGCCGATGCTGACAGCGATGGCATTTGCGACGATGTTGACGACTGCGTCGGAACCTTGGACGGCTGCGGTGTGTGCAACGGTTCAGGTGTGACATGGTCACTGGCCACAGGCGATTTGTCGGGTGGCTCTTTTGAGGAATTTACTTTCGAAGCCACTTCTTTGGCCATTGAATCCCTCGGGGTAACCATGGTGGCAACAGGAGGCGATGCCGACAACTGGGCCTCTGACTTGCTGATCTCCGTGACGGACCCTTCTGGGAACAGCGCGGAGTGGGGCGGATATGACGCCACATATGGGTACACGTCCTATGGTGAATGGCCTGCGTCTTGGGACAGCGAAGCCGAAGCAGGCTCTCCCTGGAGCGCCGACATCGACCTGAGCGCAGCCAATTTGTCGGGGTCTGGAACGTGGACGGTCCGTGTGGCCGATGGCTGGATGAACAGCCCAAACAGCATTGCCTACGACTTGGACTTCTTGATATGCGGCGCCAACAACGGGTGCACCGACTCCAACGCCTGCAACTACGACCCCAATGCAATAGATGACGACGGAAGCTGCATCGATCCGCATCCTGAACTGGGGTGCTGCAGTTTCGAAGGAACCCTTGATGCTGTTTTGAGCGGCGGAGAATCCAGCAATGCCTTCACCTTTGAGGCAACCGGCACACCGGTCTCTTTGGGGTTGATCCTGGATTGGACCGACTTGCTTCCCTCTACGGACGCCCCTGATGCCAGCGATTTGCTGGTCACCATCACCGACCCCAACGGCCTCTGCGTCAGCTTTGGCGGGCTGGACTTGACGGCCGATGGCTGCACTTCATTGGGCAACGGCAATGATTGGCCTTCAGATTGGAATTCCAACAGTGCGAGCTATCAGCAATATGCCGACACCTTGAATTTAGCGGGCAGTGGCCTGCAGGGCAATGGGGAGTGGTCGCTTGAGATTGCCAACGGACGGTCCGAATCTGGCCCGGTCAGCTACGGCCTCCAATGGGGATTTGAGGGGCTCTGCTTTTTGTCTGATGAGGCCGAAGGCTGCACCGATGAAGGGGCGTGCAACTACGATTCTGCAGCAACGGTGGACGATGGCAGTTGCTTGATGCCCGACCCCCTGTCAGGCTGCGTATGTGAGCAAACCGGAAGCCAAGTGTTGAGTGCACTGCCCACGGATACGGTAGGATCGCCCGAGACCTTTTTGGGATCGAGCTTCCCGGGCCCAACGCTGTTGGAAATCGATTTGGACTTCACCAACGTGGAATCCAATCCAAACAGCTGGCCATCGGACATGGTGGTTCGGATTTTGGCTCCAGACGCCTCTTGCCTGTGGTTTGGTGGATGGGATGCCAACACGCCACCACCAGGATGCTCGGAATCCGACGAACTCAACATTTACTGGCCCGCATCATGGAACACCCCCAATCCGGGACCGTTGACTGCGGCCATGGATTTGACCGGGGCTGACCTTTTGACGGGAACGGGAGAGTGGTCGATTACGGTGCTCAACGGGTGGAGTGGAACAACCACCGGAGGCATGACCGACAATCCTGTCATTTATGATTTGGAATGGACGCTCACGGGCGTGTGCGAAATCCCTGGGTGCACCGATTCTGATGCCGTCAACTTTTTAGACACCGCCACCGAGGACGACGGTTCCTGCCTCTTTGGAGGTTGCTTGGACGAGCTTGCTTGCAACTATGATGCTACAGCCGATGTCGCCGATGACAGCTGCCTCTTCTTGGACGACTGTGGTGTCTGTGGCGGAGCCGGCATTCCCGAGGGCGATTGCGATTGCGACGGAAACCAACCCGACGCCATCGATGTATGCGGTGGGGATTGTGCTGCGGACGTTGACGAAGACGGCATCTGTGACGACGTCGACCCTTGTGTCGGTTCCCTCGACGCTTGCGGAATTTGTAACGGCCCCGGTGAAGTTTACGAATGTGGTTGCGCGGACATCCCAACGGGAGACTGCGACTGCAACGGCAACCAGCTGGACGCCCTCGATGAGTGCGGAGGAGATTGTGCCGCGGACGTGGACGAAGATGGCATCTGTGACAACGTCGACCCTTGTGTCGGAGCGTTGGACGCTTGTGGCGTTTGCAACGGCCCCGGTGAGGTTTACGAATGCGGTTGTGCGGACATCCCAACGGAAGACTGCGACTGCGACGGAAACCAACTCGACGCCCTCAACGAGTGCGGAGGAGATTGCGCTGCGGATATTGATGAAGACGGCATCTGCGATGTAGATGAAATCCCTGGCTGCACATCTGAAAGCGCCTGCAACTTCAATCCCAGTGCCACCGACGACGATGGATCATGCAAGGCCCTAGATGCCTGTGGAATCTGCGACGGTCCCGGCGACATCTACGAATGCGGTTGCACGGATATCCCAGAGGGTGACTGCGACTGCGACGGTAACCAACTCGACGCCCTCGAGGAGTGCGGTGGATCTTGCTCTGCGGACGCCGATGAAGACGGAATCTGTGACGATGTCGACCCGTGTGTCGGCTCCCTCGACGCTTGCGGCGTTTGTAACGGCCCCGGTGAAGTCTATGAATGCGGTTGTGCAGACATTCCAGAGGAAGACTGCGACTGTGACGGAAACCAACTCGACGCCCTCGACGAATGCGGTGGACCTTGCGCTGCAGATGAAGATGAAGACGGCATCTGTGACGACGTCGACCCGTGTGTCGGTTCCCTCGACGCCTGCGGCGTTTGCAACGGCCCCGGTGAGGTTTACGAATGTGGTTGTGCTGATATCCCCCATGGAGACTGCGACTGCGACGGAAACCAACTCGACGCCCTAGATGAGTGCGGTGGTGACTGCGCTGCAGACGCCGATGAAGACGGCATCTGTGACGACGTCGACCCCTGTGTCGGAGCGTTGGATGCGTGTGGCGTTTGCAACGGTCCAGGTGAGGTTTACGAGTGCGGTTGTGCAGACATCCCAGAGGGAGACTGCGACTGCGACGGAAACCAGTTGGACGCCCTCGATGAGTGCGGTGGTGACTGTGCTGCGGACGCCGATGA
>Ga0208965_1001017_pt1 | contig 12648 bp, 13 predicted proteins | sample AOAMet1_07_M0_10_2_FD_188230 | JGI IMG/M metagenome (GOLD analysis project Ga0208965, IMG submission 188230) | Ammonia-oxidizing marine microbial communities from Monterey Bay, California, USA - CAN11_07_M0_10 (SPAdes) | ecosystem: Environmental > Aquatic > Marine > Intertidal zone | place...
GAATGCCGGACTTTTTTCTGATTGCGGGTCTCTTCCTGTCGCGCTCCATCAACGGGCCGCTGGTCGACTATATTGACCGCAAGGTCGTCCATTTTGCCTATTTCTACCTGCTCTGGCTGGGTCTCCAGACAGTCGCTTTCGAGGCTGACCTCCTCCTGTCGGACCCTGCGGGCGTTGGTCTTATCTTTTTGAAACAACTCATCTTTCCGGCCTCCAGCCTCTGGTTCATTCACCAGCTTCTCTTCTTCTATGTGGTGACGCGCCTGATCGCTCGCGTGCCTGTTCTGGCGGTCTTCGCGCTCGCTGCGCTGGCTCACATCGCCTTCTATGCTGGCTGGATCGCGCCATCATGGTCGGTGACCGAGCGGTTTGCCAACTGGTATGTCTTCTTCTTCGCGGGCTACGCCTTTGCCCCGCTCGTCTTCCGCATCGCAGATGCTGTGCGCGGACATGGCATGGTGGCCGTTTCGGCGCTCGCTGTCTGGGCAATCTGGAACGCGCAGCTTGTCAGCGTCGGCCTTGGCGATGCGCCAGTGATCAGCCTTGTCCTTGGTTTTGCAGGCGCTTTTGCCATTGTCAGCGTCGCTTCGCTGCTTGCCCGCTTCGATATTGGCAATGCGATCCGCTATGCGGGCAAGCACTCCATCGTCATCTATCTGACCTTTTTCATTCCAATGAAGGTGGCCCAGAAGGGCCTGGCCATGACCGGGCTCATTCCGGATGTCGGCTGGGCTTCGCTGGCGATCCTGTTGTTCGCGCTGGCCGCGCCGCTCGTCCTCCACTTCGTGATCCGCAAGACGCCGCTCGCCTTCCTCTATGAGCGCCCGGCCATGTTCCGGATAAACAATGCGAAGACACCGCGTCCGGCCAAGGACACGATTGGCCCGGTAGAAGCCTGAGGGAAAGCGCCGCGCTATACCGTCGGAAAGTGCTGCGCGCTTCCTGCAAGAACGATGGTGCACCGACGGTGTAGTGGCGGTGTTTCTGGAAGGTGTTTCGAAACGCGACCCAAGAGTTTCTGTGGATAGAGGCGGTAACGCCTTGCCCTTGCGATAGCTGACGTCGGCGTCACCTTTGCTTCGCCAGAGACTTGCTATACCTCTCGCCCGGAATGGCTGCTTCACCTCCTCCTTCGTCCGGGCAAGGCCCAGTGATATCAGACGCGGCAGCCCCAGCCGAACGCCGCCTTTCTTCGACAGAGCTTCTTTTCCTGACGCTCGCCTCGGCGGTGGTGACGGCCAACGCCTATTACATTCACCCAATCATTTCAGAGGTCGCGCGCGGCTTTGAGGTGAGGGACGCGGTGATCGGCATTGTGCCAGGCGCCAACCAGCTCGCGCTGGCGCTGGGTGTGTTCCTGCTTCTGCCGCTGGGCGACCGGATCTCTAATCGCAAGCTGGTGACGATCACGGTGGCCGGGCAGTTCCTGTCGATTACGGGCATGGCGTTCGCCACTGATTTCAGGCTGTTCACGCTCGCCTCAACTATTCTCGGCTTTTTCACGATCGCGCCTTACCTGCTGCCGGCCTATGCATCAAAACGGGTCGATCCGGCTCAGCTTGGCGCCGTGACGGCTATGCTCACCACCGGTGTCATCGGCGGCATTCTCGTCGCGCGAGCCGGGGCTGGCATCGTGGCTGAGACGTTTGGTTGGCGCACCGTCTACTATATCGCCTCCAGCTTCATGCTGATCGTCTCGATCCTGATGCCCTTCATCATGGATGAACGCGAGGCAGGCAGCGATGATGAGCCCAAGCAAAGCTATCTCAGCCTTCTCTTCTCCATGGTCGCGCTGGTGAAGCGCTATCCGGAAATCATCATTTCCGGCGCCATGCAGGGGCTTGGCTTTGGTGTCTTCCTGTCTGTCTGGATGGGCCTTGGCCTGCATCTGCCTGACATGGGGTATGGCGTAGATGTGGTCGGCTATCTCGCTGCCTTTGCGGGTTTCAACCTGTTCACGACGCCCGCGCTCGGCCGCTGGGCTGACAGGGTGGGGCCGTACAAGGCGCGCATCGTGGCGGCGGCGGTAAATTTCGTCGCGGTTTGCCTGCTCTGGCCGCTCGGCTACAATCTCTGGCTGCTTATCGTTCCTGTTGTGCTGATGACGCTTCTTGGGCCGCTGGTCGATATCTGTAACCGGATGACATTCCTGTCTCTCGAGAAAAACATCCGCACCCGCCTCATGACCATCTATATTGTGATGATGTTCATCGGCGGCGGCATTTCGAGCTCGGCTGGCACAGCCGTCTATGACTATGCGGGCTGGCCCGGAAATGCGGTTCTCGCCGTCTGCATGTCGGGCGGCCTGTTCACGCTGGCCATTATTGCGTGGCGTGTCTTCGGGCGGAAGATTGACGGAACGCCTGCCGGGTAGGAGCGCACGTGGAGACGGGCTTGCCAGTCCGGCGCGTATCTTGCTTTGGGAGTAGCGACGCGCCAGTGCGAAGGCGCTTTCGAGAGGGATCACTATGCGACAAGCCGCTTTCACTGCGATCATGTTCACCGCTGCCATTGCAGGGTGCCAGACCTTGCCGGAAGAGCTCGGGCCACAGGATTATAGCGTCATTGAAGCAGCCTCTGCCGACTGGGTTGCGGCCTATAATGCGAATGACTGGGAGCTGCTCGCCTCCTACTTCACCTCAGACGCCATCCTGATGCCGCCAAACGGACCTGCCGTGACAGGACGTGAGAACATTGCGGTCTGGGAAGCGGAAAACGAGACTGGCTACCGCATCGCACTCGATATCGAGAATATCGGCGGCAGCGGCGATACTGCCTATGTGCGCGGACGTTCCTGCGTCTTCGTTCCGCTGAACGAGAGCGAATACGGCGTCGATGCAGGCAAGTTCCTCGAAGTGCGCAAGCTTCAGGAAGACGGCGCCTGGCTGGTCGATGTCGATATCTTCAATTCCGACACGCCTGAAGAGGCTGGCCTGCAGGCAACTTGTCCGTTTGCTGATGGGTGGGAGTAGGCGGACTAAGTCTGCTGGCCCGTAGATTCTTGGCTTCTTCATTAGGCCGAACGACCACTTTGGCGCGTGACGCCCAATGAGCAGACGCTCCTCTGGGTGTCCATCTTCCAATGGTGAAACAGGCGTGGCTGCGACGTCTAAGGGGAGGCCTATAACACTCTGCAATTGCAGGGCCGTCGACTCAAGCGTCGCACTATCCCAAGTTTACGACTATTTTCGCTCACTCTGCGATAGTAGTAACTTTGCAGACTTTGAAAGGAGAATACAAATTTGATTCCAGACGAAAAGATGGGTGAGTTTACGCTTCGCTAGAGAGTACTTGGAGGGGGTCTCCGGGCTGGCCTTTAATGCAAATCGCAGAAGCGAAGTGATGCACGCGTCATCCGTCGACGAATTGAGAGCGAAACTTTCGAATTTCGTGGGACGTGTGCACCCTAACTACTTCGGTTGGGACGGTGCCTATCAACGTTTTGTAGGGGCATTCCCGGGCGGGTTTGTTTCTGACGACTACAAGAGCGCTGAACGTAATTATAAGGAAGACGCTCGAAAACTGCTGGAGGAAAGGCTCCCGCTCTCTTCTGTGAAATCAAATTCGGGAATGGGGGAGGCTGCGCTAGCGGTATTCAGGAAGACGAATTTGTTGTCACCTTTCGAGCAAACGAGAGTTCAAGCTTTATTGAGAAGTCGGCGGGCGGACGATTTTCTTCGTGCGGCCGCAACGTTTACTCTTGGCGATCTTGCCAATGGGCTAAGTTCAATGAAGCACGCGGCGCTAGAGTACGACATCGCAAAATGGACGGTCATTTCATACCTTCCATATCTTTGGGCGCCTAAAGTACACATGTTCTTGAAGCCGGAAGTCACCAGAGACTGTGCCGAGCGGGTAGGGCATGATTTCCAGTATAAGTACGAGCCGGCCTTGAACCCATCTGTCTACGAATCGCTTATTGATTTGACCCAGACCGCGAAAGCCGAACTTGAGGCGCGAGGTGCCCTTGCTTCAGACAACATTGATATCCAGAGTTTTATCTGGATAGCGGGCAAATATGAGTAGAGTGATCGCCCTTAAACCCCCGTCACGAAGGTCGAGATGACCTTTTTCAGGCCGACATTCTTGAAGTTGACCTGCAGCTTGGTGCCGTCGGCGCTGAGGACCTGCCCGTAGCCGAATTTCTCGTGGTGGACGCGTTGGCCGATCTTGAAGCCGGACTGGCCGGCGCTGGTGGCGATAAGCTCGGCCTTGCCGTCTATGACCGGGCTGGAGCGCGAGCCTTTGCGGGCGTTTTCCTTGAGGCGGCGCCAGCCGGGCGAGGTATAGTTCGAGCGCTCGCCGAGGTCTTCTATTGTGCCCTGAAAACCTGTCTCGCCGCCGGGAACGGTGGAGTAACCGGTCTCACTGCTGGCATCGACACTGTCATGCGGCAGTTCGTCGACAAAGCGGGACGGCAGGACCGATTGCCAGCGCCCGAAGATCATGCGGTTGGCGACAAAGCTGATCGAGCATTTTTCGCGCGCGCGGGTGATGCCGACATAGGCAAGGCGTCGTTCTTCCTCGAGGCCTTTCATGCCGCTTTCATCGAGCGAGCGGCGGGAGGGGAAGACTTCTTCTTCCCAGCCGGGCAGGAAGACCATCGGCCACTCAAGGCCCTTGGCGGCGTGAAGTGTCAGGATCTGAACCTCATTGCCGGTGCTTTGCCCGCCGACATCCATGACGAGCTGCACATGTTCGAGGAAGCCAGCGAGGCTGTCGAACTGACCGATGGCGTGGATCAGTTCCTTGAGGTTGTCGAGCCGCGTCTGGGCCTGCGGGGAGCGGTCCTTCTGGAGCATGTCGGTATAGCCGCTCTCGTCCAGGATAACCTGTGCGAGTTCGTGATGCGCCATGCCGTTATTGAGGCGGTCGCGCCAGAGGTTCACCTGGTCGATGAAGGTGGTGAGGCCGCGCTTGGCCGGGCCTTTGACCTCATCGGTCTGCAAAATCATCGGGGTGAGCGTGAAGAGCGAACGGCCATCTTCACGGGCGAGGCTCTGCAGCTTCTGGATCGTGGTGGCGCCGACGCCGCGCTTGGGCTGGTTCACAACACGCTCAAAGGCGAGGTCATCATCAGGGCTGCGCACGAGGCGGAGATAGGCGAGGGCGTCGCGGATCTCGGCGCGCTCAAAGAAGCGCGGGCCGCCGATCACCCGGTAGGGGATGCCCAACATAATGAGGCGTTCTTCGAAGAGCCGCATCTGCCATGAGGCGCGCACGAGAATGGCGCAGTCTTCATACTGGCCGCCCTTGTTGATGTAGCTTTCAATATCGTCGCAGATGAGGCGGGCTTCGGCCTCGCCATCCCAGAGGCCGCGCACCTGGACCTTTTCAGCGTCCGGACTGGCCTGTTCACCGTCGCCCACGAAGAGTGTCTTGCCGAGGCGCCCCTTGTTGAAGTCGATAACGGAGGAAGCAGCGGCGAGGATGTGTTTGGTCGAGCGGTAATTGCGCTCCAGCCGGATGACCTTGGCGCCCGGGAAGTCCTTTTCAAAACGCAGGATGTTGTCGACCTCTGCGCCGCGCCAGCCATAGATGGACTGGTCGTCATCGCCGACACAGCAGATATTATTCGAGCCGCGCGCGAGCAGCCGCAGCCAAAGATATTGGGCGACGTTCGTGTCCTGATACTCGTCCACCAGAATGTATTTAAAACGCTGGTGATAGTCCGCCAGCAGGTCCGGATTGTCCTGAAAGATGGTGATGTTGTGGATCAGCAAGTCGCCAAAGTCGCAGGCGTTCAGGACTTTCAGGCGGTTCTGATAGGTCTCGTAAAGCTGGATCGCCTTGCCGTCGGCGAACTGCCAGGCTTCGTCCTTGGGGACTTTCGATGGCGTCAGCGCACGGTTCTTCCAGCCATCGATGAGGCTGGAGAGGTGGCGCGGTGTCCAGCGCTTGGTGTCGATGTTCTCAGCCTCGATCACCTGTTTGCAGAGGCGGATGACATCATCCATGTCGAGGATGGTGAAGCTGGATTTGAGGCCTGCGAGCTCGGCGTGGCGGCGGAGAATCTGCGCGCTGATCGAGTGGAAGGTGCCGAGCCAGCGGAGGCCTTCACCGGCGTCGCCGATGAGGTGCAGCGCGCGCTCGCGCATTTCGCGGGCGGCCTTGTTGGTGAAGGTGACCGTCAGTGTCTGGCTGGGCCAGGCGAGTTTGGACGCGATGATATGGGCAAGACGGGTCGTCAGAACGCGCGTCTTGCCTGTGCCAGCGCCTGCGAGAACCAGAAGCGGGCCTTCGGTCGTCTCGACCGCGTCGCGCTGTTCGGGGTTCAGGCCGTCCAGATAATTGGCGTTCGAGTCTGGCACGGGCGCGCGGGCGGCGGCCATTTCCGAGATAGATGGGCGGCGATTCGGGCTAGAACTCATGGAGAACATATAGCAGGGATTGGCTTTAATGGCAGGGGCCGACTGTGGGCTGCGCTGACGCCGCAGAACCTGCACCAGTGGGGTGGGACCGAACCGGTCTATGCTCGTTGGACCCGGCATGGTGGCGGCAGCGCCAGAGTCCGCTGGACCTCACTTAATGCCTCATGAATTCCGGCACGGAAATTGCGGATGCCTTCTTCTTTGTGCTGACAGAATGGGGCAGGTCATGGCGAAACCAGAACGGATCGTTTTCGAATATGGGTATGGGGCGCGGATCGCCTCTGCGTTCGTGGCCCTTCTGATGTGGGGGCTGGTGCTCGCGTCGCTGTCCGGTGCCACCTATCTTCTGGTTCAGGGCGATGCCCTCGCGGCGACGATTGCCTGCGCGATCGGTCTCATTCTTGCGCCACTCGCCATCAATCACCAGCATGTGATGCGCCTCAAGCATCAGTGGCATCTTTCGCTTCGGCCTGGCCATGTCATGCTGGTGCTGCCTGTCCATCGCGCCGCGCACCACCGGACGAAAGGCTTTGAAGGCGAGATCAGCTATCGCAGCATCAAGGGCATCTGCCGCCGCCGGGAGACCCATAGCGTGCTCGGCCTGAAGATGAGTGTCATGGCTTATTGGCTCGAACTGCAGGACGGCCGGCTGATGTTGCTGGGGGAAGATCGCAATCCGGGCGCGCACGAGAATGGTCGCAAGACGATTGTGGCGCGCGCGAGCGAAGCTGTCAGCCGGACATCCGGCCTGCCACTGCGCCGTGCCGAACCAGCACATACGGATCGCCGTTTCTTTGGCCTGATCGGCAACGGCGCGCCTGCCTGGACGCAGGACGCATAGCTCAGCCTGCGTCTGGTTTGCTGAAAGCGATGGTCACTTCGCCGATGCGCAGGCCGAAGCGGGTGACATAGGCCCTGTTCAGCAGCACCCCATCCTGTAGCAGGTACATCCAGTCGTCGAAGCCGACATTCCAGGTGCCGTTGCCAACCTTCAGGTCGACCCGGTAAGTCCAGTTGAAGGCGTTGCCGACGGCCTGTCCTTGCGCCATGTCGGGCACGTCGTTCGCAGTGCCGCGATACCGCCCATCGCCGAGAATCTCGATGGTCCAGGTGCGGGTGTCCTGCTCGCCATCGCTATAGTCGAACTCCTCCACCAAGGTCAGCGTGTCGCCATCCAAGGTGCCTGTAATGTCGACCTTGAACTGGCGCCTGATCTTGCCGAACCGGTCCTCGAAGATGCCATAGGCAGTCGTCTCGCCAAGGAAATAGTCTTCCAGCCGGAGCGTCTGATCAGCGCTCGAAAAGTCTTCCAGAGAGTTTGAGACGCAGCCGCCGGCTGCGACACTGGCGGCAAGAAGGGCGGGGGCGAGGCGGGCTTTGAGGCGCATGGGTGTGGTCCTTTTTGCCCCGTTTACGCAGATGCCTGACGGCCAGATCATCGCGCACAGCTCGCGCGTCCTGAACTTGACAGATTCCCATAATGCGGTCTGATAACCTTAACGTGTATGCAGGCTATGGGTGGGGGGAGCACATCATGCCGAGCTCAGAGGGGTCTTACCGTCTGATTACACGTGCGCGAGACGCCCCACCGGAAAAATGCAAAAGCTGAGAAGACTTGATCTTCGCCAAAATATGTAATCATGTAATTACATGATTACCAGTGATGACATGTCGGCGGTTTTTCACGCGCTTTCTCATGAGAGCCGACGCGAGATGCTGGATATTCTGAAGGCAAGGCCCGGCGTGAGTGTGGGGGAGTTGGCCAAGGCGTTCGATGTCAGCCGAATCGCGGTGATGAATCACCTTTCCGTGCTGGAAAAGGCGGGTCTCATCATCAGCGAGAAGCAAGGGCGCACCCGCCATCTCTATCTTAATGCTGTCCCTATCCGGATGATCCAGGAGCGCTGGCTGGATGCCTATAGCGAGCCATTTGCCGGGCGGGTCACATCGATAAAGGCTTTGGCCGAAGCGGCCGCAAAAGGAAGAAGGGAAGACCAATGAGCGAGACAGGAATGGAAGTGGCAGGCACTGCCGAGGACCGTCAGGTCTACAAGGCGATGATCGATGCGCCGATTGAAGTGGTCTGGAATACCCTGGTGAAGACCGACGAGGTGTTGCCTTTCTTCTTCGGCGCCGTGTGCGAGGCGGAAGACGCCGCGCTGAAGCCGGGCAACCGGATGCGCATGGTCACACCGAACCGTAAATATGCCAGCGTCGTTGGCGAGGTGTTGGAGTTCTCACCACCTCACCGTTATGCGCACACATTCAAGTTTACCCAGTGGGATGATGACGACTGTACGGTCACTTACGAGTTGAGGGAAACGCCTGAGGGCGTCGAATTCTCGCTTGTCACGACCGGTGTGCCAGCGGGCACGAAGACGGCCAAGTCGATGCATCAAGGGGGAAGCTTCATCACGCAGAACCTGAAGTCGCTGGTCGAAACCGGCAAGCCGGGCTTCAGTGGGAAAATGGTGATGATGCTAGGGCCGGTGATGGGGTTCATGACTCCATCTGCCTGCAGGATTGAGAACTGGCCGCTCAAGCGCTAAACGGGAGGAAGACCCATGACAGATAAACAGAATGCCGCGCTCGATACGATGAAGACGACGATCGCCGATAAGACCGGCAAGCCGTTCGACGATTGGGTGAAGCTGGTCCAGTCGAGCGGACTGGAAAAGCACGGCGAGCAGATGAAGATGCTGAAGACCGAGCACGGCTTTGGTCATGGCCACGCCAATCTTGTCTGCCAGGCAGCAAAGGGAAGGCTTGATGCCGATGAGGGGGACATGCTGGCCGGCCAGTATGAGGGCAAGAAGAATTTAAAGCCGGTCTATGATGCGCTGGAAGCCTTCGCCCGATCGCTGGGCGATGATGTCGAGATTTCGCCGAAGAAGACCTCCGTCGCGTTTCGCCGCTCGAAGAATTTTGCCGTCGTGACCCCGGCGACCAAGTCCCGGATAGATATTGGCTTGAACTTAAAGGGTGAGGCCGGAACGCTGCGGCTTATCGAAGAAAAGCCGGGCAGCATGTGCACGCACAAGATGAAGATCCAGATGGTCGAAGAGGTCGATGACGAGCTCAAGGCCAGGATGAAAGAGGCTTACGAGCGGGCTTAAGGGCCGGGTGGGGCCCCGCGTTTACCCTCCAACCTTCGCCCGCGCGGCCTTGAAGTCCGGGGCGCGCTTCTCGGTGAAGGCGGCGACGGCTTCCTTGTGCTCTGGCAGGGTGTAGCAGACCTCGAGGCTCTCATGCTCGCGGGCTTGGATGCGGGCCGTGTCAGTGTCGCAGCTATTGGCGCTGAGAAGCTGTTTCGTCATGCGCAGCATGGGCGATGGATTGGCGGCCATCTGTCCGGCGAGCGCCAGCGCATCGTCCAGCAGGGTTTCAGGTTCTGACAGGCGGTCTGCGAGGCCGAGCTCCATGGCTTCTGCGCCTGAAACAGGCCGGGCAGTGAGCAGGAGGTCATGTGCCTTGCCCCAACCGACGCGCTGGACAAGAAAGTGAGAACTCGCAAGCTCCGGGACGATGCCAACGCGGACAAAAACGAGACCAAACTTCGAGACGGTCGAGGCAATGATCATGTCGAAGGGCAGGATCTGCGTCACGCCAATGCCGAAGGCCGGGCCGTTAACCGCAGCGATGCAGGGCTTTGACGAGCGGATGAGGGAAATCCAGTCGATACCGCCGTCGCGCTTGTGGGCCCTGGTTTCGGACGCGTCGATATTGTTCTGGAAGTAGGACATGTCTGCGCCCGCGCAGAAGCCGCGGCCCTCGCCGGTCATGACGATGGCGCCAATGTCTTCGTCTTCATTCGCCGCCGTGATCGCCTGACCCAGTTCCCGGCTCATGTCCGGGGTCCAGGCGTTCAGTTTTTCCGGGCGGTTGAGCGTGATGAGGCAGACATTGCCTCGCGTCTCAACCTTGATCTGCTCGTAGCTCATGGCGTTCTCCCTGATTTTTTTGCCAGGGTGATCGGTCTGCCGCTGGGGTAGTCACGCGGAAAATTTACGTCAGTCCGCCTGCATGACTTCGGTATGGGTCAGCGTGTCTGTGTATTGCTGGAAGGCCGTGATCCTGCCGTTCTTCACCGTCCAGACATGCACAAAGGGAATGTCCATCGACTTTCCGGTTTCACCGTGTTCAGCAGTGTAGCGGCCAATCGCGACGACTTTGTCATCTTCTGCAACATAGTTGGACGGGGTTGCGTTGAAGTAGGCCCACTCGCCGCCAAGCCGAGCAAACAGGTCGCTGACGATCTCGTCGGTGCCTTGATAGGGATTGCGGTCGGAATACGGGCTGTTTTCAGCTTCGTTCCAGACAATATTGTCGGAAAAATCAGCCACGACGGCGGCCATATCGCCGTTGGTGAAGCCGTCATAGACGCGCTGGATTATGGCTGTGTTGTCCGTCGCTTCCTCTATATTGCTGGTCTCGCCCATTTCCGCCTCAGGATACGCCGCAGGCGCCTCGGCAACGGTGTCAGGTGTAGGCCCGGCCGTTTCACCACAGGCACCGAGCAGGGCGATGGCGGCGATCGCAAAAGTCAGTTTCATCAGTATTCCCCCGTAATAGACGCACAGGAAGGCACCGGCCCGCGCAAACTGTCAACTAATTTTCAGGAACGCTGAAGGCAGAGCGCGCGTTACTTGATCTGAACAAAAGGAAACATTTATGTCACTCGTCCAGATACTTCTATCCATCTTCCTGCCACCAATCGCGGTCTTCCTGAAAGCGGGCGTTGGTCTGCAGCTCATCATCAATATCGTGCTGTGCTTCTTCTTCTGGCTGCCTGCCGTGATCCACGCCCTGTGGATTAGCGCCAAGGGCGGGCCAGAACCAGTCTGATACCGGCCGGACATAACGCCAAAGAAAAAGGGCGGACCCTTCGCGAGGTCCGCCCTTTCTGCGTTGGAGAAGGTGGCTCTAGTAGAGCGTCGCCATCGCCTTGGCGTCATAGTCGGAAAGCTCTTCAGTGCGGCCTTCCTTGACCTTGGTTGCCCATTCCGGGTCCTGGAGCAGAGCGCGGCCAACGGCGACGAGGTCGAACTCGCCTTTTTCCAGACGCTCGACCACATCGGTGATCGGGCGTGTCTTGGAGCCTTCGCCCCGCATCGCGCCGGTGAATTCTGATGAGAGGCCAACAGACCCGACCGTGATGGTTGGAAGGCCGGTGAGCTTCTTCGCCCAGCCTGCCGTGTTGAGGCCCTTCTCGCCGTCGACTTCAGGGAATTCTGCTTCCCAGAAGCGGCGCTGACTGGCGTGGAGGATATCGACGCCTGCGTCGACGAAGACCTTGAGGAAGGCTTCGAACTCCTGCGGGGTCTCAGCGAGGCGTGCGGCATAGTCCTGCTGCTTCCACTGCGAGAAGCGCAGGATGATTGGCATGTCGGGGCCGACCGCCTTGCGGATTTCAGAGATGATCTCACCGGCAAAGCGCGCGCGCTCTGGTAGGCCGCCGCCATATTTGTCCTCGCGCCTGTTCATGACGTCCCAGAAAAACTGGTCGATGAGGTAGCCGTGTGCGCCGTGGATCTCGAGCGTATCGAAGCCGAGCTCCTTTGCGCTCTTTGCAGCGTCGGCGTAGGCCGCGACCATGTCGGCGACTTCTTCGTCAGATGGCGCTTCGAAAAGCTGCTTGCCCTTATGGGTGATGCCGGATGGGCTGTCGGACGGGGCATCCGGGAAGTGACCGGTGCCGGTCTTGCGCAGCAGGCCCTGGTGCCAGATCTGAGGCCCCATCTTGCCGCCTTCGGCGTGGACAGCCTCGATGACCTTCTGCCAGCCGGACAGGGCCGCATCGGTGTGGAAGAGGGGATAGTTTGGATTGTCAGACGCGCCCTTGCGGCGCACCAGCGTGCCTTCGGAAAGAATAAGGCCAACATCGGCAGCGGCGCGGCGAGCGTAGTATGCGGCAACATCATCGGTCGGTACGCCGCCCGGGCTGAAGCCGCGGGTCATCGGCGCCATCACGATCCGGTTGTCGAGCTCCAGCGATTTCAGCTTGAAGGGTTCAAACAAGGCGGCGGCTGAGGACATGCGTATACTCCAATTGCAAAACTCTGGTCTGGCAGATGGCGCATGAGAGGGGGCGGTTCAATGTTTTTCTGATTGAGAAAGTATTCAGGGTCAGTTCACTTGATGATTGCGAACACTGGTGCCACTCTCGACAGATAATGGGGGACCGGAAATGAAATTAGCATTTAGTCTGATAGCTGTCGCAGGACTTGCAGCGTGCGCAACGCCGGGCATTGACTATTCGGCGCGGCTTGTCCCTGCG
>Ga0208965_1001032_pt1 | contig 12500 bp, 8 predicted proteins | sample AOAMet1_07_M0_10_2_FD_188230 | JGI IMG/M metagenome (GOLD analysis project Ga0208965, IMG submission 188230) | Ammonia-oxidizing marine microbial communities from Monterey Bay, California, USA - CAN11_07_M0_10 (SPAdes) | ecosystem: Environmental > Aquatic > Marine > Intertidal zone | place...
CAGGTATACCGCTTCCTCGGTCACGGGTACAGGATATCGATACGCCCGAAGATTGGGAGCTTGCTGAGGCAATGTTTCGCTCACTAGGTTTAGGCTAATTTATGCGCACCCATTCCAAACGCCGTGAACTCCCGATCACAACACGGATTGCCTATTTCATATATCAAATAGCCTATCATTTAGTACTGCCTCTATCAGGTCTTTTTGCGTTATGGCGCGCGCGAAAAGAACCAGGCCATCTGTACCACATGAGCCATCGTTGGGGACTAGGGCCCGTTGGTGTTAAGGGCGGGGTCTGGATATATGCAGCATCGCTAGGAGAAATGAACGCTGCGCGTCCTTTAGTGCAGGAGTTTCTAAACAATGGACATAATGTCCTCCTAACACACCTGTCACCAGCGGGGTTTGATCGAGGCGTACAGCAGTTTGGAAATAACCCTCGGGTAACCCACCTTTACGCGCCATTCGATTGTTTCTGGACAGTGCAGTTGTTTTTACGACGCGCTAAGCCAGCCTTTGGTATTGTTTTGGAAATTGAAATTTGGCCAGCAATGCTCATCGAAGCGGACAGGTTGTCCATTCCAATGTTCATGGCGAATGGCAATCTTTTAATGAACCGCATGAAACGTTTGCAAACCTGGCGGCGACACGGACTATATCTGTACCGTCTGTTCGATCATATCTTCACACGATCGCAAGAGTATGTTGAGCGCTATATTGCTACCGGGGTGCGTCCTGAGGCCGTTTCTACTACCGGCGAATTACGCTTTGATACGCAACCGGACTCAGCCCTTCTGGATTATGGTCGCGATCTACGTCACACTTGGAATACACACTTTACTTTCATGATTGCGTCTTCCGTAAAAAGTGAAGAACCTATTTTACTAAAAATTGTCACAGATTTTCTTCAAGCAGCACCGCAAGCTCGTGTAATATGGGTGCCGCGCAGCCCACAGCGATTTGATGCTATTGCCAAATTATTGCAATCTTGTGAGATTCCCTGCACGCGCCGCAGCCAACTAATCGATAGTCTAAATTCTAAAAGTAAGGTCCTCATAGGGGACACACTTGGTGAAATGGACTTGTACCTGGGACTTGCAGATGTGGTTTTTGTGGGTGCAAGTTTTACCGACATGGGCGGACATAACATTATTGAGCCTTTGTCTGCTGGATGCCCAGTGATTATGGGGCCTTCTACCTATGGGGTCGACTTTGTTGCAAGGCCTGCACAACAAGCGGGGGTGTTTGAAACCTTTAAAACTCCACACGCTATGTACACGCACCTTCTGGCTTTAAACAAAGATCTGCCAAGCGTTCAGATGAAGCAAAAAAAGGCTAAAGCATTCGCGTCACTAAATAGTGATACGGCTAAGCTCATCGTCAAAAATATCAATAAGCGGAATAGTTATACTAATGGTTCATGATAGAAAAAATATACTTCTCATCGTGCCACATATGCCAGCGTTTGATTCATGCGTGCCTTTAATGATCCACCTTCATAAACGAGGCAAGGTTGATGTAAAAATTATCATCAACCACAGACTTATAAAAATTGACCCAAGAATTAAACAAATACTAGAAGCATCGGGAGTAACTTATGTGGTCAAATCTCTCCTCAAGATAGAGATTTTCAGCTGGCTACAAATTGCACGTTCAGATTTTATATTAACCCATTCTGACCCAATTGCTTACGGCGGCAAGTTTCGTCCTCGAGATACATTCATAAAAAGGTTGAAAAAAAATGTTGTTTTTATTCAACATGGTATGGTGCAACAGGGCCTCCAAACAAAAGGAGAATTGCGCGATGTTTGGGATTATTATTCACAAACTCTCCTAATATGGGCAGACTTACCAAACACAGCGACAGAATTTCTTGCCCCAGGTGTGGCAGATCGATTGCATGTGACCGGCATTACAAAAACCAATTTACTTGGCACTTGGCCAAACCAGGATAGACTTGCCGCAGAGCTGTCAAAATTTTCTCGCCGAGTTTTAATATGTCATAATTTTGGCTTCGAGGCAGAACGTTACTCGGATCACATGTTTGAAAAGGCTTTAAGTGTTTGGGCAGCAGCCGCGCAATCACGTCCCGATATTGCTTTCATACTGCGAAGTCACCGTGGAAAACGGCGCAACAATATTGAACAAAAAATTGCCAAAGTGTGCATCGATTGCCCGAACATAATTCGATCAGAGCGTTACTTTGGCATTATGGCTATGGCAACAATTAACGATGTTATGGCATTAGCGGATTGCGTGATCTCTCATCCTTCTACCACTATTTTGGATGCAGTTTATGAAGGCAAACCTGTAGCTGTAATGAATAGCTTTCAGCCTATGTTTGAATGTCTTCCCAATGTTGATAACCTGGACGACTTTACCAAATTCATTGAGGATGACACCGTACGCGAGCCAAGCATAACTTTGCGAAAAATTTATGGCAATGTGTCAGATAACCTCGACAAAGCTTCAAATATCATAGAACAACAGATGAATAAAACAAGAATTTAAGCGTGAAAGGATAGCGCCATGTTCGAAAATTCAAACATCGTGGTTACTGGTGGCACCGGATCTTTTGGCCATGCTTTCGTGCCTAAAACACTCGAAAAATACAACCCTAGAAAGATCATAATCTTTAGTCGTGATGAAATGAAACAGTGGGAAATGGCCAAACTCTATGGCGGCGATCCACGCGTACGTTTTTTCATTGGTGATGTTCGAGATCGCGAGCGGCTGTACCGCGCCTTTCGTGGTGTTGATTATGTGGTGCATGCAGCGGCTACCAAAATTGTACCCACTGCCGAATACAATCCGTTTGAGTGTGTGAAAACTAATATTAACGGAGCAATGAACGTTATTGATGCAGCGATAGATTGCGGTGTAAAGCGGGTTGTTGCGCTTTCTACTGACAAAGCATCGTCACCAATAAACTTGTATGGCGCAACTAAATTGGCTTCCGATAAATTGTTCGTGGCCTCAAACTCATATGGGGGTGAACACGGCACGCGCTTTGCGGTAGTCAGATACGGTAACGTGATGGGATCGCGCGGTTCCGTCATCCCATTCTTTATTTCAATCAAAGATAAGGGTGAATTTCCAATCACCGATGCACGCATGACTAGATTCATGATTTCCCTGGACGAAGGAGTTAAGCTGGTATGGCAAGCATTTGTAGATATGGAAGGTGGAGAAATTTATGTGAAAAAAATCCCATCCATGAAAATCACAGATATTGCGACATCAATTTCGCATACCGCGATCCAAAAAATTGTTGGTATCCGACCAGGGGAAAAATTACATGAGCAGATGATTGGCGAGGAAGACGCTCCGCACACCTACGAATACCCCGAACACTTTAAAATTCTGCCTGCGATCAACAATTGGTCGTCAAGTGCGGATCGCATCAAAGATGGTATTAAAGTACCTGACGGATTTACCTATTCATCTGATAATAACAGAGAATGGATGCAGCGCGAAGAATTAGCTGCTTGGATTGCTTGTAACGAGTCCAAAATTGGATCTATCTGATGCGTATCATTTGGTGCCCGACGGGGCGCGATCTTTGGTTTGATTTGGCCGTCAAAATGCAGAGCGAAAACATCGCCGAAATTGTAATGTGGTTGGGAGATGATCGACACGAAAAAAAGGCTAAAACGCAATTTCCAGGCGCCAAAATATTATCACTGAATGCTACACGTTGGCAAAATCAGACAGTGCCCCAGACTTCATCAGCGCAATGTCGTAAGTCGCAATTGTGGCTGGCCAATGACTGGTATCCGATACGCGATATCGCAACAAAACTTATAGACCGTGATGACAAAGAAGGGCGGCTTAGTCCACTAGAACGCGAGGCTTATCTACACGAACTGATATTCTGGGCAGTGAGTGAAATAGAAAATCTAAGACCTGAAGCCATTGTATTGGCTGAAGCCGCACACTCAACGCAACAGTATGTTTTGCAGGCAGTTGCGCGCGTGATGGGCGTCAAAGTATTGCACTTCGTGTCCTGGCCAATTTTACCCGGGTTAGAATTGCGAACATCGGGTGAAGGACCACGTGAGTTCGCTGACCAGGGTTCAGGTGAAAGGACATCATTTCTGGTTTCTGCTTTTGCAGAAGTAGATGCATACATAAAGAAGTTTAAGGATGGCGACTATGGTTTCGAGCCCAGATATATGAAGATCCAATCTGATGCAGCTCATGCAGGCAGGGGTAGGCAGATATCATCTCAAATACGTAAAGTTTTTTCAACATTGCGTTTGCTATCTAATAAACATCGCAAATGGGCAACCGCCCGTAAAGCTCTAATTCAAGCCCAATCAGTGATAGGACAGTCGAAGACTTTTGGAGCTAAGCCGTACGTTTATTTTCCGCTGCATTATGAACCCGAGCGAACAACAACACCAGACGGTGCTATGTACCGTGATCAGCTGCAGGCGCTAGCGCTACTTCGTTCAATTGTGCCAGATGAGGTGGAGATTATTGTTAAAGAACATCCTTCAACCCATAACCACAGAATGCTGGGGCACTTGGGACGCCACCCGCGCCATTACAAAGCACTCACTCGAATTGCAGGTTTATGCCTTTTGCCACATACTACTCCTTCGAACCAGCTACTGTCCGGCTGTGTTGCAGTGGCAACAATCACTGGTACTGCAGCGTTAGAGGGCGCTATATTGGGCAAACCGGCGCTCTACTTTGGCAACCCATGGTATCAGGATTGTCCCAATACACTTCGGTATGATCAAAAACTGACATGGAAAGACATTTTGCAATCTTCGAGTTCGAGCTTGGAACATATTCGCGAGTGGTTAGTTGCAACACTGACCTCGCATGTGGTTCCCGGCACAATAAATCCAAGTAACGAAAGTTATTTCTCGAAATGGTATACCAACGACACATTTAGGACAGAGGAGTTTGAATGCATATTCAATATCTTAAAAAATGTGTTGCTACAACAAGTCAAAGAAAATAATCAAAAACAAGCATTAAATGTGAACGGAAAATAAGTGGCGATCAACCCTCATATACCGTACGGACGGCAAGACATATGTCAAGATGACATCGATGCAGTGGTATCTGTATTGCGTTCTGATTTTTTGACTCAGGGGCCGCAAGTTCCAGCTTTTGAAGCCGCCGTAGCTGCACACACTGGCGCTGCTTATGCCGTTGCAGTAAATTCTGCGACATCCGCTCTCCATATTGCCTGCTTGGCTTTAGGCGTTGGGACTGGGGATGTCGTTTGGACAGTTCCAACAACCTTTGTGGCCTCAGCAAATTGTGCGCTTTATTGTGGCGCATCAGTGGATTTTGTTGATATTGATCCAACACGGTACACAATGTGTCCAAAAGCATTGCAAGCAAAGTTAGAAACTGCGTCCCAGTTACCAAAGGCTATAATACCCGTACACCTCTGTGGCCAATCGGCAGATATGAAAGCTATCTCTGAGATCGCGCGCAGCTACGGCATTTCTATCATTGAGGATGCTAGCCATGCGATTGGCGCAACATATGAAGGTAAACCAGTAGGGGATTGCCGCTACAGCGAGATCACGGTTTTTTCATTCCACCCCGTAAAAATAATAACTACGGCTGAGGGTGGTCTGGCAACGACACAAAATCAAAAAATCGCTGAAGCTATGAATTTGGCTAGGAGCCATGGTATCACACGCGATCCTAAACTCTACGAGAACCCAAATCTGGGATCATGGTATTATGAACAGATCACATTGGGCTTTAATTACCGCATGACTGAATTGCAGGCTGCGCTTGGCCTGACGCAAATGCAGCGACTTACAAAAATTGTAGACCGCCGCACCGCGATTGCTGCTCGCTATGACCAAATACTAGCCAATTTTCCAGTGCAACTGCCAATACAAGCCCCATCCACAGGCTCCAGCTGGCATCTGTACGTCATACAAGTCCCTCAAAATTATCATTCGCAGATATTTGATGACCTAAAAACAGCTGGTATTGGAGTGAATTTGCATTACATCCCAGTCCATACACACCCGTATTACCGCAGCATGGGATTCAAATTGGGACAATTTCCAAATGCAGAGTCATATTACAGCAAAAGTATATCAATCCCATTATATTTTGGCCTGGATGAGAAAGACCAAGATCGAGTCTGTGCTACTCTAGAGCAATCCTTATTAAGAATTACGTAGTGAACAAACGTGATTTTGTGCACAATATCACAAGTAGTTTTATTCCCAGATTTGATGTGTTTTATCGGCCCACCAACCACTTTCCTATTAAAATAGGCATAGACGCATACCAACTTATAGGTGGCCGCTATAAAGTTATATAAATGACCCCGAAGTTAATACAAAGCGTGGCTACACTAACGCGTGGTAACAATTTAGGGAAAATTATGTAACTCATAACTTTAACTGTACTTTAGTCGTTAAAAATAATGAAAGTGGATGCCTAACTTCGGGCATTCTTATTGAAAAATCTTCCGAGAGGCTGGGTGTGCGTTTCAAAGGTGTACCACTCACCTTCTACTGGGTCAGTAAGAGGTGGTCCTTGTTCTTCGACCAATTTGCAGGCTGCGAACTCAGACCCGTTCTCAGCACGTATATATATTGCCTCCCATTTGCGATAAGAGATGGCTATGACTCCTCAAGGACGTCAGCGGCGCTCATTTTATGTTCCACATGAACAGCGAGAGTGCCTGACGGGTATATTCATCTACCACGGTCAGCATTTTATAAGGCCGGTTATTACTCAACTTGTCGTGTCCGAAATCGATGGCACACACATGGTTAGGCCCATTGGGGCGCACACCTAATGCGTGATGGGGTCTGAACCGATTGCATTGCTTGAACCAAATTTAATCTGACGCTACCTTTATAATGTCGTATCTAATAAAAAATAAGCGCGTTTCAAATCTTAATTCCTGTGCCCACCAACGAAACAATTAATCCATTTTTTTTGAAATCACCAAGAACTATATAGTCCACACTGAGGCCAATGATAGCATTGGCGTCCAACCTAATTGCCTTAGCCTTAAGCTCGAGCATGGCCATTTCGATTGCATGTTGAAGAAAATCAGATTTTTGTTCCGGCTTTTTACGCAAAATATTCCACACACGCTTTGTGACTGGAGTTCTTTTGAATTCATAATGAAAATCAGTTGTTATTACCCCGCAGCGTGCCTTTATCCTTGTGTTTATGGTGCTTTCCGTAGTAACCAACATGTCTTGAAACTTATTGAACACATTCTCAGTAGATCGTTGAGTTGTGGACATGCCCGGATCTTTGGCAGTTATTATTTTAGTTTGCACTCGTTGCTTCACATGACAAGTAATACATAGCCCATTGTACTGAGAAGCAGCCTGACTTTCAGCATAGCCCATCGAAATAGAGCACTCACGACACTTTGCCAAATTCTTTACCCTCTCCCAAGCATTTAAGAATGAGGACTTTTATAGACAATATTCATGTGTTTAACAAAAGGTTTCATCCTCTAGAAGCATTATAAATCTATCGGGTCATTTTTTCTATCATATCAGAGTTAGTTTGCATCATCCTTGCTGATCCATTAAATTGTTGTTGTGCTCGGATCATGTTTGTCATTTCCGTTGTGATATCAACATTAGAACCCTCAACATAGCCGGTCTCTAAATTGCCAAAACCTGATGAGTTTGGAATACCAACAAAAAATTTCCCTGCTAGATCCGAAGGCAAATACTTACCATCACCTAACTGTTTCAAACTGTTTGGATTTGAAAAGATAGAAAGTGGAATGGTTCCAACGACCGTATCGTCACCCCGCCCAAATGCAGCTAGAATATTGCCATTGCTTTCAATTCTAATACTTGAAAGCGGCTCCTCGTTTTCTTCAATCGGAACCTGAATTTTTTCCAGTGCAGTCGCATCCAATTCTTCCAGATCCGCAGTGACACCGCCCACAGCAGGCAAGCCCAGAACAAAATCTCCATCTTGAGAAACTAAGAATCCTTCGGAGTCGAGAGAAAAGGCTCCATTTCGTGTTAACTGGAAACCTAACTCACCTTCTGCTAGCTCAACGTCTGCGTCTGCAGGGCGCTCCGTCATAAAATATCCGTTGCCCACAATCGCGGTATCTAACGCGCCGCCCATTTCGATTAAGGCACCTTGCGCATCACTACGCCTTGTATGTTCAGCATTTGCACCATTACCAACAAGCGCTCTCTCGACGCCCCCTACAGTTCTACCAATGTAGAATTCAGAAAACGAAACCGAGCTTTTTTTGTACCCTATAGAATTTGAATTGGAAATATTGTTTGAAATCATTGACAGCTCCTGCATCGCAGTATCCATGCCAGACTTAATTATAGAAAACATTACTGAAGCTCCTCTTCTGGTAGGTATGAGCAATTTTTATGCCAGAGTTAAGGAAAATATTAGACCCTCCGATTACGCTAGACATGTATGAAGGTCTATCCCATGAAGTCGAAGAGATTTTTACTACTTAGTCGAGAAAATGTTGCTTGCGCAGCCTCTTTATTTGTCAACAATCCCTGAAGCTTAGTAAGTAACTCTGCCATATCTGCATCTTCAATTTTGGAAATATCTTCACTTAAATCAACGAGAGTGTTTTGCGTACTATCAACAAAATTTTGAGCGGTACTGGAAGCCACACCCAACTCTGTACGCTTTGATATGAAATGTTCAAAAACATTATGCAATTTATTTTGAACAGCCAAATTAGATAGTGAATGTGGTAAAATAATTTCATCACTTATATTTGAGTCAACCGTCTTTTGTACCCCAATAGATTGATCCGCTGTGTTGGGCAAATCAGTAACGAACTTTGAAAGTTTCAGGTCAACGCCATTTCCCGAAAGTCTAATTTTATTTGCTGAAGATACCACCGCAGTTATACCTGACGCAGAGGTATGTTCGTTTATCGCAGCAACCAGCCCATTAAAATCATTTGCATAAACATGAGCTTCAACATTATAAATTGCGCCATTAGCTGAAAGATCAAATTTATATTCGTTCTTTTGTCCTGAGGCAGGCAGTACAACGTCTACAGCTGTTCCGTTTGAAAGCAAATTTGAAGATGAGCCTGAATAAATACCATAGTCTAGGCTTCTAGAAAACTCATCAAGAGCTTCAAATATAGAAAATTTTTCACTTCCTGTGTTTGCAGAAAGAAAAACTTCTGTACCAGAAAAATTCTGTCTTAAATCGTTATCGCGCGAAACTTGCAAAGTTTTGTTAACAGCTGAACCTACGTAGTTAACTTCACCTAGATTATTAATCTCAAAAGGTTTAGCCGCTACCGACGTGCCAGAAAAATATCCGTTTCCAAGAGCGTCTTGTCCATTTGCGAGGCTAAGAATTTCTTTTTTGATACCAGCAATTTCAATTTGAAATAATCTTCGTTCTTCAGATGTTAAAAAGCCATTTGAGCTCTCAATATGCAGTTCCTTTAAGCGCACTGAAGCATTTTGCAATTGTTCAAAACTGATATCAATTCTCTCAAGATCTGAAACGACCTGTTCCGCATTATTCTTAAACTGAGTGATTTCAAGTTTGTGCTCTTCCGTTGCATTTAGGAGCGATATATCCTGAATGTCACGTGTGAGTGATAACGATTTTTTTCCCGTGCTCACCTGAACTTGCAGATCGCTAACATCATTATTTAAGCGCGAAAAAAGATCTATATTTTTTTGATAAAACCCAGAAGTAGATATCGTCATATTAGTCTTCTCCCGTTACATTGAACGCAATAACGTGTCTAGTAATTCCCGAGCTGTAGTTAGCACCCTAGCAAGCGCCTGATACGCCTGCTGTTGCTCCATCAATCGTGCAGCTTCAGTATCTAGGTCAACACCTGTGAATTCATTTTTATTGTCTAAGGCTAGTTGATAAGCTACTTCGTTACTCTCTAACGTTTGTTGATTAGCCTGAATTTCCGCGCCAGTATTGGACACAATATGACCGAAAATTTCAGCATACCCACCAACGCCACTTCTCTCGTTATTTAACGACGTATCTAAAATGTTGTTTAGATTGCTCGCATCATCTGCATTCGTTGACACTAATACCTTAAACGCGTCACCGCCCGCTACAGCGCCGGAAAAATCCAGCGACAGACCTTGGAAAGTTGTATTATTATCGTTGGCAATTGAACGCGTCCCAACAATATGCCCAGTTGGAAAATCATAAATATCGATACTTGTTGGATCAACTTTGTTAACCTCGAGCGAATACTCCCTTGTCCGACTCTCCGTTGCAGTCTTCACTTCTCCAATAGCCAATGGATTGCGAGTGCCGCCCGAAATAAAAATTAAATCTTCACCACGCATCCCGTCAATAGACAAAACTTCACTGGCCAAAGAATTCACTGCCACATTAGACGTAACCCTTTGATCTCCAACATTTGAAATTCTCAAGCCTTCATTAGAAGCTATGAGCTGTGCCGATATCGTAGAAATGCCATAATTCTTGGAGACCACATTAGATTTTATTCTTATATTCTTATCCCTGGCAGGATCGTCATTTACCACCACTTTCACACGAATTTGTGTTGCCACATTTGGGTTCACTTCTGTGGAAAAAGACATCCAGGATGGTAGAGAACCAGACGTTAAGGCTACGGTATTGTTCGCGGTATTAAAGGAGAAGTCATATTCAGTATCGCCAATCATGAGGGAACCGATGTCATTGTTACTGGCAATAGTTTGCTCAAAATACTTAGAGTATATTTCAGTTTTAGATGTATTTGAGATGTGAAAATCGGCGGCCGTTTGGCTAGTATTAGAAGATGAATAGGTGATGCCATGACCACTGATAACACCATTGTTAGCTGTCGCAGTTAGACGGATTCCAGAGCCATTAGATTCAAAATTCATTGTTAAGCGGTCTGCTTCAGCTCCAGTTATAACAAATTTAGAACTCGAAATGAGCTCCGAAAGGCCGGCTGAACCCGAATAAGTGTTAGTGCCGACAATAACGTTTGTACCTTGGACTCGGACGTCCTCATCTATATTTAATGTGGCGGTGTATGTTTGCTCACCTATAGAAAATTGGATTTGCGATCCATCGCTGGGAAACCCATCAGTTAAGTCAAACGTATCTCCATAAAATACGGTAGACGTGGCCATATCTCGAAAATTTGAAGCGAGCCTACTTGAGATTACACCCGTAGAAAATTCATCAGCTTTCTGGGGCAAAAAACTACTTTCTAAATTTCCAGACACTGGGTCAGATAAAGTTAAGCTGTATTTTGATGCTGATGATACAACATTAACATTACTTGCATCTGCATACCCACTGTCCATTTTATAATTCGCATAAAAACTGATGTCAGTATAGTCGTTTTCGATGTCAAAGCTTTTATTGGAAAATCCCATGTCAAAGGCTGAATTAGTGCTGTTTAAATTGTTACCATTGTAGCTAGCGGTGAAGTCAGAGGTGCTTTTCATCTGTACAGCGCCACCGATGACCAGGTGCTGCCCATCAGAAAGTGTCTTGGAATTTGTTAGCAATCTATCGCCAAATTGATCTAACTGATTTACTGAAATCCCAACACCGCTGCCTAATTTTACAGTTTTCAATGCGATATCGCCAGCGTCCACATGCTCTAAGATAACGCCAGAATTTCCACTCGAATAGGCTTTAATCCCAGTCGTGTCTGAAAACGAATTAATTTGGCTTATTAAGCCAATATGTGAACCATTTGATACGGTTGTACTAATTTGCACTGTAGATAAGTTGTTTCCAACCAACTCAAATTCCACTAGGCCATTTTCAATTCCAGATAATTCAACCAAATTGGAGGCAGTGGCGCTTATTCCCAAACTGCTAAGACCCGTTGATAGGTTTTCAGCAATTTGCCCCGCCATCATACCACTTTCAAAGGTAACGCTAGTACTTCGGCCACTAGCGGTTGTTACCGAAACAGGACCAGCCAGTTGTGTTCGATTTGTTGGAAAGGCGTTAGAGGCATATATGGAAACGTTATTATTAATACCATCAGGAAAACCTGCGCCAGATAAAGAAATAACATCTAGACCTTCAGTTGTCTTTCTAATGACATTAGCACCTGAAAAGCCTTCACTCGATGATGTTGGCAAATAATTCGCTCTATATATTGCTTCGCTTGAAAACCCATTTTCTTTTGTCAGGTACTTCGTTACCTCATCCTCGCTTAACGTCTTTCCAGAAATTTGTATTCCTTCTTTTGTAAATACACTCAAGTCAGACAGGCCCGTATCCTCCCTGGCCAAGATACCAGAAACTCGACCTAACGAACCAGATTCTAAGGCCGGGAAATTAGAGTTTGACGCCTGCGCTGCAGAGGAAATTACGAAACTTGAGCCCGATGCAACTGCACGAAGCCCAAGGTCCCTGAAAGAATTTAAAGAACTGTTTGAGACTATCGCCCCATTATTCAAAATTTCGGCTAGATCATTAGTTGTATCTAAGTCATCGAATACAGACGAAATATTAAACGTGTAGTTAGTTGAATTGAGGGTTACACTTAATTGGTCAGACGA
>Ga0208965_1001033_pt1 | contig 12498 bp, 10 predicted proteins | sample AOAMet1_07_M0_10_2_FD_188230 | JGI IMG/M metagenome (GOLD analysis project Ga0208965, IMG submission 188230) | Ammonia-oxidizing marine microbial communities from Monterey Bay, California, USA - CAN11_07_M0_10 (SPAdes) | ecosystem: Environmental > Aquatic > Marine > Intertidal zone | place...
CCTGGGGTACGCAGCCGAAGCACGGCTTGAACCTCCCTGTGGGACCCTATATCGTAACGATCAACACCGCTGGAACGACAGGGACGAAATGCGTTGATTTCTGCGTGTTTCACTCGCAGTCGGCTGGATCCACGCCTTCGCGATGAAGGACATTCGGAAGCAGTCCTCCTCCCGGGCTGATGGTGGCCTTCTGGCCTTCGCATGAGGACTCGAGCAATCCGCGCAATTCATTGCCGAAGAAGAGGTCGATCACCACAGTGTCGCCTTCCATGTGCCAAGGATTGGGCCCCGGTATGGCGTCCTCGATGCTCCCAAAGGTCCCGTCGCCGGTGTAAATCGTGTATCGGAGGTTTTCGGTGAACTCAAAGAGCGTGGTGCTTTCAAACCCTACTGGGTGCCAGCGACCGATCAAGGAGAAGGACGAGAAGGGCGGTTCCGAGCACGTCGTACCGAAGGCGCCAAGCAGCTGGAGAACGTCCGAAACCGTGATGGCATCGTCCCCGTTGATGTCCTCCGGACAGGTGTTGCAAGGGGCCCAGGTGCAGGAACCATCATCGACTGAGGCACTGGCGTCATAATTGTCGGCATCGGCATAGGTGCATCCAGCCGCCCAAGCGTCCGTCCAATCACATGCCTCCGGGGGGAAGGTGCAGGAACCGTCTTCAAAAGCGGCACTGGGGTCGTAGTTGCAGGCCTGTGTGTAGGTGCAACCGCCGTATTCAACGATGACGCAGGGACCGTCTTCATAAGAGGTCACGCCGCCCAAGAAGGTAGCCACACATGCATTTGAATAGGTCACCCCGTCGCATCCACAAACCGGTTCAAAGACCTCCGCACACAGCACCGAGGGATCCAAGAGATTGGAATCATAGCAGCTGACTGGACCGCTCACATCGACCCCCACGCTGCCGCCCAAAGTCCAGGTGCCGTATTCGGTTCCGTTCGGGTAGGTGTTGATTTCCCAGACGAGGTAGTCTTCGATCAAGCAGGCCCATGGGTCTGGACTGCCGTCGTGAAAGGCCGATTCATTGGTATGAAGTACGGAGACGAACATCGTATCAGAGAGGTCCAAGTCGAAATCAAAGCTCACGAAGTTATCGTCCACCAATGTCTCTTCGTGGAGCACATTCCCTTGGGAATCGGTGAATTCCCATTCCATGACATTGGTTGAGTCCGGCCAAGTCAGGTAGCCACCCGGATGGTAGATGTTCACCATGCCAGGCTGCGAGCACACGTTGCATACCAAGTTTATGAGGTCGCAGTCGACCGTTGTGGTGACTTGTGCTTCCAGTTTTGGGGCCATGCCCCATGCTGCTGCTAAAAGGAAAAATGCGAAGGGTTTCATGTCTCGATGCTTTTAGATGTTTGCGACACTAAAGTCCATCAAAAGGGGGGCTGTGGGCTCACGCTTAGGGGTGAAAGCGTCACCCTGCACCCTGTGAAGTTGTGGGCCACTAAAATGTAAAATACTGATTTTCAGAACCAGACTCAACCCTCACCGGAAGAAACCTTCATCGCAGCGTGTAACAGGGCCATTTTCTTGTATTTGGTTTCCTTGATCTCAAAATAACCGTACATCCTCCTCAGGGAAGAACCGATTCCGTCGACACTCAGGTGCGCTTTCTCCGCTATGCTGCGGTTCGTCATGGCCGGATCGTTCAAAAGGATGTTGAGCACGTTCCAATCGGTGTCGTTGAGGGTTCTGTCCAAAGCCTTGTCCAGAAGGGTTCGGTTCAACTCCAATATGGGTGTTTCCAAGACCAGGGTATGGCCGGATTTGCGGTGAAGCTCCTCAATTTCGCACATCAGTTCGTCGCGCCTGTCATTGTGGCGCCGCTTGATGTTCACGATGTAGGTCACCAGCAATCCGATCACGGCGACAAACCCCAGCACAAGCGCAAGCACAACTTTTAACTGCTGGACTTCCTGGCGGTTTTGTTTCTGCTCACTTTCCCAACTCACCACTTCAATTTGGTGCTCCACCTCTTTTTCATAGGCCGCTCGAATCACCGCTAAACGGTGCTTTTCGGACTGTAAACTGTCGTCGTACAACACGAAGGACTCGTGCATTTCCAATGCCTCGGCCTCGTTACCCAGCTCTTTTTGAGCCAAATACAGTACGCGATACAGCTTGCGCTTGACCTCAAAACCAGTTTGACCCAGCAATTCCTGCTGGTTGTCATTGACCAACCGCAGGGCTTTTTCAGGGTCAGAAGGCAAGGTCAATTCGGCGATGTCAAGCATGCAGGAGAGCTCGTTGCCCCGAACCCCCAAGTCACGGTACATCTCCATGGCCGTAACCCGCTGTTTCATGGCCTCATCAATTGCCCCCAACTCCTCAGATAAGGTGGACATGTTCTCATAACAGCCCGCAACGTAGAAACCTTGCTCCTCCCGTTCGAGTGCACTCAGTGCTGAGTCGTAGAGCACTGAAGCCCTTTCAAAGTCCTTGAGCTTGTAGGCACACCATCCCATGTTCAGCTTGAGTAAGCCGGGGAAATAACCCAAGTCCTCTTCGTCTCCGAGGCCACTTTGCACCCTCTCAAATTGGGCCATGGCCCATTCATGATGGCCGATGATCATGAAGAGGTTTCCGAGGGCCATCCGCGACCTGTTCGCCCTGTCCCCATCCTCCGCGGCCTCGTAGAGTTCCGTCGCCCGATTGAAGTGCCGAATGGCTTCGACGTATTCGTTGCGCTGGACGTACACATTGCCCCGGTTTCCATAAACAGATCCAAGCCGGGCAGAGTCGCCCAAGGCAATGGCCACCTGTTCGGATTGATCAAATGCGTTGAGGGCTTCCTCCAAGTGACCTTGCTTTTCCAGCAGGCTTCCGATGCGGTTGTGCGCGGAATACAGCGCCAATGGCGCGTCGGCACTTTCTGCCAAATCGCGCATCTCCTTTAGATAGAAGAGGACCGTATCCGGGAACTGTTGGTGGAATTCGATGTGCAGGTCTTTTGCCGTCTGCAGGCGGTCCTCAGCAGAGCGGGTGGTGTCATTCCAAGCCGCGATCAAAGGCGACATATCCGGTTGACACCGTCCCGATATCGAGAAGCCCAAGCAAAGCAAAAGAACAAAACATTGACGCATCAGAGCTGAATTAGACAAGGGTCAATCAAAGGACACTCCCCCTGCGCAAAGGTTGCTTTCGCCGTCCAGAATCCAAACAGCGGTGGCACCTGATCAGATCTTACCGGCCTTTAGGGCCAAAGAACCGGGTAACGCCACATTGGATTTGGCCTGTGATCAACTGCCCCTCCCAAAGGGGTGCTTCTGGCGCACCTTCTGCGGTCCGGCGGGTTCTGAACCGCTGAATTCCCGCCCCAACAGAAAGGTCCAACCGCCATTCCGGCGCCACCTGATATCCTGCGAAAAGTCCCCCTGTCGGCGTCCAATTCAAACGGCTCTTGGGCAAATCACCATCCGCATAGGCCACCACCAAACCATCCTCGTTGAGGCTGTGACCGCGGCCTCCACTGCGGACGAGCAATTGAACCCCCAAGCTCAAGCCTCCATGCCATCGGCCAAGAGAACGCGATGTTCGCCATTCAACGGGTATGACCACGGCATTGAACCGGTTGAAGCTTCTCACGTAGCGACGCTGGGTAGCCAGACCCTGCACGTCGCCAAATAGAACGGCCACCGTGTCCCCTGTCAGCGCATTGATTTCAATGGACTGAATGCCTTCTGGGTCCAGATAATCCTGTGTTGTGGTCTCTACATAGTCCAACAGGTGAACGTAGTCATACCAGGCAAGGCCCAGAGAAAAAGTCTGACCCCAGCGACGGACATCCAATGCCACACCACCACCAGCACTGAACTCCGTGTAGAAATGGCCGCGCAACTCCTCGGGATGCTTCCCTTTTAGACTGAAGTGACTCAAGGTCGGACCACCGAATGTCCTCAGGGCAAACGGCGCCTCAGCCTCGATGGCGCCCCCCATCGGCAGCAATTGGGCCAATGGAAGGGCATCCGATGAAGGGGTTCGCAAAGGCAAGGGCTCCAGCATCCCTTCTGCCGGGCCTTCCCGAGGTGGCAATTCCCCCCCGACCGAACGGGCCCTGGCCACATTCTCCTCTCCGTCGGGTTCCATCCTTGGCAAAAAGAACGGAAGCCGATCCGATGTTGCCGAGGTGGGTGTGGGTTCAGATGAGACCGTTGGAGCAGACTCGGCACCAGTGGTGCGGGTTTCATCGTTCGGTGCCACTTCTGCAGTGGCAACAGATGCTCCGACTTCAGCCGTCATGGTTTCAGCGGCAACAGCGGCTTCGGGTTTTGCCGCGTCCGAGCCGGCTTTTGCAACAGATACTTCCGGCGCCATTTCCGCAGCCGAAGGCAACGTCAGGTCGGCTTCATTCGGAGCGGCCTGAATCGAAGCGGCTTCATTCGAAGCGGACGGGAACACTTCCTCGCCGACGGATGGAGTGCCTTCTCCTTCCTCCGAATCCAACGCGGTCTTAGGGGCCGACTGAACGTCCTGGCTTTGCTCAATACGTGTTCCCTCTTGCGGGGTTATGGGGCCTGCTTTGGGCCAAAACACCACGCCCAATAAGACCAGACCCATCACTGCGGCAGTGCCCAATGCCCATGACCAGAATTTCCCTGCAGAACCCGACACTCCCGTTGCAACCCCAGCCGCCTTTGCGCCTGTAGGGGGAGCGGCCATACCAGCTTCGATGGCGTTCCACAACGCCTCATCCTGGCCGGGTTTGCCCGGCTCAGCATGGCGGGCGAAACGCCCTTTTAATATGTCTTCCCAAGACTTCATGTTCTATTCTTTCTTCTCGGCGATCGCCTCTCCCGTGGGCTCAAACCGCTGTCGAAACCACTTTCTCGCCCTGGCCAAACGCTGCCGGGACAGCTCTGGTGATATGGCCAACATTTCACCAATCTCCTCATGGTTGAATCCCTCAATCAAATGGAGATTCAAAACCGTGTACTGGTCCTCCGGCATGGTCTTTAGGACATCCATCAGATCATCCATGGCCATGCTCTCCAAGACTTCGGGTCCACTCCCCCTCTCCACTTCCACCCCCGTTTTCTCCCACTTCGCCCGCTTCTTCCCTTCTGTCAAGGCCACGTTGACAGCAATCTTGGCAGCCCAAGTCCTCACGCCTCCCTTCTCCGGATCATACCGATCCACATTCCGAAAAATGCGGACAAAGGCCTCCTGCAACACGTCTTCTGCCGCATCGGCATCCCAGATGTACCGCCTCACCACGCCTCTCAAATAGGGCACAAGCGATTCAAACAGTGCTTTCTGCGCCGCCTTTTCTCCTCGCTTGCAACCCTCCAGCCAATGAAGGTCATCCTGAACCGGAGCACCATCCATCAGACCATCAAGGCTTCACTTTTACAGCGTGCCCCCCCATGCTCACTCCACACCTGGATTCCCATCTACAATCCCGAAACACTCCACACTCACCACCGCATAAGCCCCTTCGACATCCGAATTCGCTGAAGGGCCTACCGCCTCGTGACTCCATTCCACGGAGTTGCCCGCGCAGAGGTAGCTGTGTTGGAGTGAACAGTTTTGTGTGTTTGGGGGGAACCTGAACTCCACTTCGGTTAGCCCAGCAGAGATGGACACTTCATCGGGACCCGACAAAAATGGAGGATCGGAAGCGGTAGATACGGTCAGAGGAGGGCCGCCGTATTGTCTCCAGAAGGCAACAGTAACGACGGGTCCGGCTGGGGGAGCCGTGGGCTGACAATTGCAATTGTCATTGACCACGCCATCGAGACCGTCAACAGCGGGATTGCTGGACGACACCACGCAAGGATCTCCCACATTGAGGCCCATGGTTTCACAATCCACCACGTAGACCACAGGAGGCTCAGGCAGCTCTACTTCAATTTGAACATCCTCGAAATTCTCTTTGACGCAGGACGACAAACAGAACAGCGGAAGCAGCCAAGCGAAACGAACCAGTGCTTTCATAATTAAAGGTCGGCCAATTGTCATCGGTTTCCTCCCTCTTTACTCAGCAAGCGCTAATAACGTGACACCTTCACGTCACTTTTTTGAAAGACCGCGCCCGCGGGTGGAAGGCCCCTCCACTTGCCAAATCAAACAACGCACCCTTTTGGCTGTTCATACCTTGAAAAAGCCATTCTTATACCTCAAACGAACACGTACCGAGCCGGTCTTGTCACGGCCACTCCATTCAGGAAGTAACAGAGGGCAGAAACACAAGTGAACATGAAATCTACATCGACCCTGTCCATACTGCTCAGCCTGATGGCTGTGACTTCCCTCTCGCAGAAGGCAACCGCGCAATGGGACTACACCCTGTACGACGCCTTGGGCACCATTATGTACAATACAAGCGGAGATCCAGACGCCCCCGCCCCATGCTGTTTTTATTCGGGAACTTCTTTCCAGTCGTATTACTCCGAAGAGCTCTACGACACCGACAACAACTACACGCTGTTTGTCCCCAATGATGCCGCCGTGGATGAGGTCGCTGCGCTCATGAATTTGAACCTCTACGATTTGCTCGCATTCTCCGACATGAGCGATGCCATAGGGTACCACATCGTTCCCGGAACCTATACGGCTGCCGACCTGTCACAAGGAATGACCTTGACCACACTGCAAGGCCAAGCGCTCGACATTACGCTGGACGCAGGCAGCGTAGGCGTGGACGGAGCATGGGTGGTCGAAGCCGACATCCTGGCGGACAATGGCGTCATCCACGTCATCGATGCCACCCTCGCTCCAGAGGGTTATCCCCAAGCCACGGTCGTCACCGCCATTGCCGGAAGCCCGGACCATACCCTGTTTGAAGAGGGTATTTTCAACGCCTACCTCGATGGATACCTCAGTGCGAATGCGCTCGAAGCAGAGGACGACAACAACGGAGACCCCACAACAGGGCCGTACACGGTCTTCGCTCCAACAGACGCCGCGATGGCTGCGTTCGCCGCCTCCTATGGATACAATGTGGCCGATTTCGTCGCATCACAGTACATCGATGAGTTCGTGGAACGGCACGTGGTCATCGGTTACTACAACAGCGGCGTTCTCTCAGACGGACAGTCCCTGTCCGCCATGAACGGACAATCGGTCGAAATGGCAATCTCCGCAGATGGCGTCACCGCCTCCGGCTCCAACGTCGGCGCTGCAGACATCCTCGCTTACAATGGTGTAGTACACTCGCTGGATGAGGTCCTGCCCTTTGACATTCCCGCTGCTTCCGGCACCTGCGGCACATGGACCCTCGAGCTCTACAACGCCGACACCTACCAGAACTGGCTCGGCAGCACGATCGACGTCTTCAAGAACGGCACCCTGATCGCAGAGGAGACCAACAATGAAATCGCGGAAGACTTCGATGGCGACTACATACCGGACGCATTCGGCATGAGCACCTTCAGCTTTGCTGTGGACGAAGGCGACGTATTGGACTTCATCTTCGATCAAGACGGAGGGTCCAGTTTCAATTGCGGTTATGTGGTCAAAAACGAGAGCGGCATCACTGTGTTCTCCTCCTTCTCCAACAACCAGGACAGTGGACCCGACAACGTGATGGGTTTGAAGGCATGCGGTGCGGAGCCCACCTGCGGAATGATCGAAGTGATGTTCATTGACGAATCCCAAGAGGGATGGGTCGGTGGCGGCATGACCGTCTCACAGGGTGGCAATGTGCAAGCCTTCGTGAATTTCGGAGACTTCAACTACTTCGAGAGCCTGTACCCCTTCTCTCAGATGTCCACTTTCATCCCGGTGGACGAGGGCGAAATCAACTTCATCGTTTCCCAGCCATGGGAGTACGCGGACTACTGCGGATACTTGGTCAAGGGCCCCGCAGGAACCGTGCTGGTCGATCAGGATACTGAGTTGACGGCACCCGAAAGCACCTTTGGCATCACCGCCTGCGAGGCAGGAGCCGATCCGATCTGCAATGCCGAATTCGAGATTGCACAAATCACGTCGCCCGACGGGAGCCCCGTTCCGGGCGCCGTCCAAGTGTCCATCTTTGACTACAACCCCAATGCCGTGTACACATGGGACTTTGGGGATGAAGGCACCAGCACCGACGTGTTCCCAACCTACCAGTACTCTGGCCCCGGCCCCTACACCCTGTGCCTCAACGTCACCGATGGCAATCTCTGCTCAGACTCCTACTGTGAGCCCATCTCCATTGACTCGTTGGGTCTCCTCAATGGGTTCCTGAGCGGATTCACAATCAACGTTGTGGATGGCGGCCCGAGCGATGTCGTCAGCAGCGTCAACAATCTGACCACGTCAACCAATGCCCTGTCCGTGTTCCCCAACCCTGCCCAAGGTCAGGTCACACTGGTAGGAATGGAGCCTGGTGCGAACTGGGTCGGCGATTTGCGCAGTACAGACGGTCGTCTGGTCCGCCGTTTCAATGGCGTCGGTCAAAGCCCGCTCAGCCTGGATGGAGTCGCCGAAGGCCTCTACATCCTGAACGTCGTGGACGGAACCTCTTCATCGCGAACGGTGCGGGTCATCGTACAGTGATGGATTCGTGAGGCCGCAGGCAAAACCTGCGCCCAATTTGATTGAGAAAGCCGCCTTCGGGCGGCTTTCTGCTTTTCAGCACTCCAACGGCTACCTTCTCCCCATGAGAACGGCCTTCTTGCCCCTTGCCTTGTTGCTCGTGTGGGCTTTCAATTCGCCCTCCGTCATGGCGCAATACTCCATGCCCAGTGAGGAAGGGCCGCACGAAGGCACCTGGTTGCAGTGGCCACACAACTACACGTATGGCTCCGGCGCAGAAGATGTAGAGGCCAGCTGGGTGGCCATGACCGCTGCTTTGACGTCAGGCGAACGCGTTCACATCATCGCCTACAACGAAAGCGAAATCACCCACATCACCGGCCAGCTCAACGCTGCCCAAATCGACATGACTCAGGTTGATTTTTACGTGTGTCCCACCGACGATTTCTGGGCCCGGGACAATGGTCCTTGCTTCGCACAAGACGACCAAGGACAATGGGTCGTTTTGGATTGGGGATTCAATGGATGGGGTGGGGACACCCCCTTCGCTTTGGATGACGACGTCCCCATCGTGACCGCCGAACAATTGAACCTGCCGCTCATTGACCTGAACGCGGTGGTGCTCGAGGGAGGCGCCATAGAAATCGATGGCCAAGGCACCTTGATGGCGACCCGTTCATCCATCACTGGCGACGACCGCAATCCAGGATGGACAGAAGCCGAAATCGAGGGCTACTTCGCCACTTATTTGGGGGTGGAGCAGGTCATCTGGTTGGATGGTCAGTTTGGAGGCAATGAAGACATCACCGACCAGCACATCGATGGCTTTGTCAAATTCGCTTCAGGCAACACCATCGTCACCATGAGCAACCCCGACCTGGCGTATTGGTATGTGGACGCGCAAGACCGCAACAAGATTGCCCAGGCCGAAAACACAGCAGGGGTTCCCTACACCCGTGTCAACTTGCCCCTGACCCAAAACCCGGTTCAAACGACATGGGGGATGGACCTGGGATTCCGAAGCTCCTATGTCAACTACTACGTGGGCAATGCAGTGGTGCTGGTTCCCGAATACAATGACCCCATGGACGCCACCGCCCTGGAGATGGTGCAAGGGCTGTACCCCTCGCGCACCGCCGTGGGCATCAATTGTCAGAATATGCTGCAGTGGGGGGGCATGGTCCATTGTGTGACCCAGCAGCAACCTGCTGGCACCACCGCCCTTTCTGCGGAGGGGCCCACGCCCGCCTCTTCCCTATGGGGCGGCATCGAATGGCTGGACATGATGGGCCGCAAAGTCTCTTCCCTCCAGCCGGGACAGATGTACCTCCAACGCGATCAAAACGGCAGGACGAAAAAGGTGATCGGCTTGGATTGACGCTTTGCGCTGGGCCTGTCCGTGGCCGTTTCATATTTTGCCAGCCTGCACCCATACTTATTGGCCATGAACCACGCTTTCCACCTTTCTCTTGCCTGTCTTCTTCTGATCACCGGCACTGCGGTGCTGGGCCAAACGGGTGAGGCCCGTGTGCTGGTCATCGGAATCGATGGGACACGGCCCGACTGCCTAGAAGCAGCCGAAACACCTGCGCTGGACGCCTTGATTGCAGATGGCATCTACAGTCCTGATGCGCTCAACAACGACATCACCTACAGCGGCCCGGGGTGGTCTGCCATGCTGTGCGGAGTTTGGTCCGATGCGCACGGCGTGACCAGCAACAACTTCGTGGGCAGCGACTTTGACGGATTTCCCTCCTTCATGCAGCGCCTGGAGTTGGAAAACCCCGAGCTGAACACGCATTCGATTTGCCATTGGGCTCCCATCAACGACTACATCTTGGGAGAGGTGGTGGACGAGGCCATCAATGCGGCCACCGATGCGGCCGTGCGCGACGAGGCCGTGTCCATTTTGGAAGGTGGCGACCCCCACGCCGTGTTCTTGCACTTTGACGATGTGGACATCAACGGTCATGGATACGGATTCAGTGCCGCCGTTCCACAGTACATCGGTGCCATTGAAACCACAGACGGCTATGTCTCTGACGTTATCGCAGCCCTCACTGACCGCCCCGATTACGCCCAAGAGAACTGGCTGGTCTTGGTGTCGACCGACCATGGAGGGATCGGATTCAACCATGGGGGCACCACCATCGAAGAGGAGACCATGTTTTTCCTGGCCAGTGGCAATGGGGTAGAACCCGCATTGCTGCTCAAAGACACCCTGGACGTCCTGCCCGCTCCCGAAAACTGCGTCGCTCCTGGAGCCGCCGAATTGCGCTTTGAAGGCGGTGGGGATGCGGTCGTCATTCCCGACAGCCCAGCCTTACAGCTCGGCGCGGACCAAGACTTCACCCTCGAGGTCCGCATCCGGACGCAAGCCACGCCCGATGTGGCCATCATCGGCAACAAAGACTGGAATACGGGGCTCAACCCGGGGTTTGTCTTTTCCTTCGAATATCCCGGCGGTCCGGCTTGGAAGGTCAACATCGGCGATGGCAATGAACGCGCCGACGCCAATGGGTCCGACGGCGTGGCCGACGGCCAATGGCACACCCTCTCCTGCTCTTTTGACCGCGACGGAATGATGCGGCTCTACACCGATGGCGTGTTCTCTTCCGAAGAAGACATCTCCGCCGTCGGGGACATCGACGTGGGCAGCGGTTGGTCTTTCGGTTCTGACATCTTGGGGGCTTACAGCTACACGGGCGCCATTTCAGAGGTGCGGTTTTGGCATGGCGTGCTTTCTGAGGAGGCCATATCCGCTTGGCATTGCAGCAGCTTGGATGACGCCCACCCGAATTGGGCCTCCCTACAAGCGCATTGGGCCCTGACTGAAGGCGAGGGTCTGGAAGTCAGCAACAGCGCGGGCATCGGAATGGTGGGCACCGTGGAAGGTGCGGAATGGAACCAACCCGAAGGCGTGATCACGTTCGATTACAGCAACACACCGCGCATTGTTGATGTGGCGGTCACGGCCTTGGACCACATGTGCCTGCCCCTCGAATCCGATTGGAACCTAGACGGCATCTCTTGGGTCGACGGATGCACCACCACCGGTGTGGCGCTCTTGGACCGCAGCACAACCAAGACCACGCTCTACCCCAACCCTGGGACGGACAAGTTCCAGATCACGGGCCTCTCACCCAAGGCCTCCATCGAAGTGTTCGACCCCTCTGGCCGGTCTGTCCACTCGGCCCAGCCCGGGTCGCCGACGCACACCGTGCCCCACACAGCGGGCCGCGGTGTCTATATCATCCGCATTGTGGATGGAGAGCAGCGCCGTACCCTCCGTTGGGTGCGGCAGTGATCTCAGGCATGGGCTACACGCTCACTCCTTCGCTTCCTGTGACACCCTTTTGCCAGGGCTTTTGGAGCCGTTGTAGATGTTCCAAATCGTCAGAAACATGTACACGGCGAAAATCACTCCACCGACTAGAAAGAACTTTAAACTCATGTCGTGCGTCTTTGGCGGATGGCAATGGAAAAGAGCAGAATCGTCCCGGCCCAATGCGCTGAATACAGCGCCTCGTCGGTGCGCCCAATGACGCCTAGCCCTACCGAATAAAGGAGACAGATAAAAGCCAATATCACGGGGTACCAGCTTAAGATGAAATCTTTCATGTTCTTTCTTTAATGCGTTTAGAGGCTACCTCCTGTGGCCACTATTTACCGTCCAGGTCGAGCGGTAACGGATTACAACGTCGTTTCAAAGCCGTACACGGGAGACACAATATGAACCGCAGAATCCTTGCGATGTTCAAGTGTGATTCTCAATCCTTTAGGAATCTCAAATGTTTCCGTCTTTGGAATGCTGTCCAAATGACCGTTGTTGCCAAAGCCCTCTGGGCACTCTTCTCGCCCGTAGGCACACTGGGCCCGGCCTTCGGATAAATGGATTTCCCAATTCACCTTCTCCTCGCAAAACGCCCCCCAGTATGAGCGGTGTTCACTTAGGATAAGGTCCTCACCTTCATGGCAGTATGCATCGTACATGGACCAGCGCCAATTGCTGCCTCCGAAGTGCG
>Ga0208965_1001039_pt1 | contig 12476 bp, 9 predicted proteins | sample AOAMet1_07_M0_10_2_FD_188230 | JGI IMG/M metagenome (GOLD analysis project Ga0208965, IMG submission 188230) | Ammonia-oxidizing marine microbial communities from Monterey Bay, California, USA - CAN11_07_M0_10 (SPAdes) | ecosystem: Environmental > Aquatic > Marine > Intertidal zone | place...
AATGCGATCTTAAATATATGATTGAACCCGCTTTCTATTTTGGTGCATTGTATGTAAGTTATGGAATAACTGTGGCAATATGTATTGTAACTTTTATTATCTCAAAAATAATATTTGATTTAGCGCTTCTCTCTTCATTTATTGCAGTTTTTATAGTTTTAATCCTATTTATACCTGTAAATCTTAGGCTTTCAAGAATCCTATGGATAAATATGTTTATTAATTATAAACCCTAGGTTTTTTAATTAAACCTCTTGATGTCTATTTCAGGATCTAGCTCCATACCAAATTCTATATGCTGAAATAAATTTTTAGCTACTGTAGGAGCTATCATTACTCCACGAGTTCCTAAGCCATTTAAAACATTTAATTGTTTGTGATTAGCATGTACACCAACTAATGGTTTTCTGTCTTTTACAGCGGGTCTTATGCCTGCAGACTGCGAAACTATAGTGTAAGGAACAGTAATTACTTTTTTAAGTTTTTTAACCAACTCATCTTTTCCTTCAATTGAAGGTATAGAGGTTTTATCTTTATGATTAAAAGTTGCACCAACTTTGTAACGATTATTTCCTAATGGCAACACAAATAAAGTTGACTTTAATAAGAAATCAATTTCTAATTTTGGTGCATGAATTGTAAGAATTTCACCCTTAACCTCCTCTAAAGGGAGCTCATTAAAATAAGGATTCTTTTTTAAACCAAAACCTTCACAAAAAACAATTTTATCTGATGTAAAATTTTGATAGGTAACCGAGTCTTGATGAAAACAAATATCATGATGATGAAATTCTTCAAAACAAATCCAATTATTCTCAAGTAAATAATTCCTGTAGCTTCTAACAAGCTTATGGGTATCTATTCTTCCTCCTTCTTTTACATTTCCAAAATAGTGTTCTCCTACAACTCCATCGTATGTTTTTTTATCTAATTTATCATCTAAAAATGGTGCTACCGTTGGTTTGTCAAAGGCAGAAAACCAGTTATTTTGATCCTCTAAAGATTTGAATGCTTTTTTTATGACGAATTTTTGATCTAAAGTTGTACTAAACTTTTTTTCTAGATGTTCGTAAAAAGGAAGTGCAATTGCTAATTGTTCTTTGGCGTTCCAAACGGGGGAAAACCGTTTTAAAATAACAGGGTTATAAACACCACCGGCAACTAAAGACGAAGTTTGAGAATCGTCTTCAAAAACTATAAAACTTTTGTTTGCTTTGATTAATTCTTCAACAAAAGCTAAACCTGCTAAACCTAAACCAACAATAATATAATCTACTTTCACAGTTCAAAAATAGTCTTTTACAATAAAAAAGCGTTTCGAATATCGAAACGCTTTTTATAATTTTTTATACTAATGAAATTTAATAATTCCACATATCAATTTCCTTGTTTCGAATAGACTCTTTTATTCTGTCGGCTTCGAGTAACTGAAATAAAGCATTTCCTCTAATGTAGTCTGCAATTTTTCTGTTCCCATAGACATTTTCTTCTCTAACGATTACAGAATTAAATCTTCGAGCATTTAACAGATGGTCATAAGAAATGGGTTGAGAAACATTCTTTGGATTAAAAACTTTGGAGTCATGGAGTATATCTCTAGTTTCTGGGTAAAAAACCCAAAACAATTCATATAATTCTTCATCTTCAATATCTGGCAAACCAAGAGTTAGAACATCCTTACCCATAGGGGCTAATGCTAATAATCTGTATTTTAATTCTCCTAAACGTTTGTCAAAATACCACATTCCTTTCATCATATATCCCTCAATATCTTGTGTTTTTATTCTAAAAGTATCAGAATAATCTCCATTTAATCTAACGTTAACTAATTTTTCATCAATTTCTGCACCTGTGATTTTAGAAGTGAAGAATGAATCAGAATACACATTTTTTATAGATCCTTTTCTAATTCCTCTCAAGAGCGTATCAAATAATGAGCGTCTATCGCTTGAAATATTAGAGGTGTCAATAGGAAAATAATACGGAAGATTTATCTTTTGATTCAAATCTACAAACTCCCATACTACTTTAGACCAAAGAATATCGCGTTCGTCTATATAGCCATATGCTAGTGGCTTATCATTATCTGCGGCAATTCTCGCATCGGTTTGTTTTCCAATTTCTTCTACCTTAGTTGCATTTAATATATTGGCCTGAGCACATACATAACTTGTAGCTAATAATGAAAAAATAACTGTATAAAAATGCTTCCTAATCATACTATAATATTTAATTCTTCTAATTTGTAATCGATATACTTACAGGTAATACTTTCTTAATTCTGGTCCCTTTTAATTTCTCAAAAGCTTGAATATCAAAAATTGTAACTAAATCTCCTCTTCTCGCTTTTGCTAAAGCTTTTTTAGCTCTAGAATCTAATTTATCACCAGTAACTTTAACTGCCAACTGTCCAGGAACTTTAATCGTAAACCCTTTAACTATTAATTGCAGGTCAAATACAAAATCTGGGAGGGCTGCTCCGATAGGAACGTTATTGAGACTAGATTTAGGCATTGGAACGATACCAAAATCACTTCTAACTGTTCCTGCTGCTGCTGGGATATCTTTAATCCTAAACGTTTTAGGCGTGTTAATTATTTTTCCGTTACTTAATTTAGCCGATACATTAATTTTAACTTCATTTCCACTTCCAGGATTTAAAATATATTTTCCTAAACCTGTTCTTTTTAATTTGTTATTACCTGGAACACTTGATGAGATATCCTTATCTCCAACACCTGGAACAGATATTGAAATTGGGTTGTCTAAACCTCTGTAAACCACATTCATTTTGTCTGCAGAAATAACTGCCTCACTTGGCAAAGCAATTACAGAGTATTTACTTTCAAAAGATACAGGCACTGGCTCTCCATCTTGCATAAATGTAATCGTTCCTTTTATATTGTTAGTTCCTACATTTCCAGCAGGAATATCAACCATAACTTGACCATCTTTTACCTTATCAGTAGCATCTCTACCATTTAAAATAACTTCGGTTGGAACTAAGGTAGCATCATAACGTCCTAAAACAACTTTACCGGTTACTTTTTCTCCTGCGAAATAAGCTGTTTTCTCAAGTGCAACAATACCTTTATAATTCGTTAAAGAAACTTCTGATTCTAATTGACCTCCTAAAAGATTCGTATAAATCTCTGCTTCTGTATTTTTCACATCTCCTTGTATTTGTGTCATATTTGCCAGTGAGGTAATCATTGGCATCCCCTCATATCTACTTTTTATCCAAGGGATTTCAGGAGAATCTTCATCTCTTGCTGGTTCAGGGTCTGTATTGAATCGTTTTTTAATATTTCTTATCAAATCTGGATTTGCATCAGTTCCAAGGATAGACAATAAGTTTTCTCTGTAAGAATTAATGCTCTCAACGAATGCTTCACCCTGGGGTGTTAGTCCTTCTCCTTTAAAAAATAGTTCATCAAGCCTATCTCCACCACTCATAGCCTCATAGTTAGTCAAATCCTCTTCATCTGTATCAGACAGAATAGAGTCTTTTAAAGCACTCATGTAAACAAATAAATCTTCTGAAAGTTTATTAATTTCTTGAGCTTTTTTATTTAAGCCTTCAAATTTGTCTGGTTGATCGGTTGCTTTTGTATTTAAACTTGATAAAATATTATCAATATTTGTAGAAGAGGCAACATTTGCATCTTCAATTTTCTCTTTCATAAAACCAAACGATGATAATACCTTTTTATCCATTTGCATTGCCAACATTGCAATGAAAATTAGATACATTAAGTTAATCATCTTTTGCCTTGGGGATAATTTTCCTCCTGCCATAAAAATTAGTTTTTTTTAGTTATAAATTATTGTACTAATTATTTGGTAGACATTGCAGAAAGCATTCCTCCGTAAACTCCATTAAGAGATGAAAGGTTACTTGCCAATGATTCCATTTGCTCTTTCAAACGCTCAGAATTTTCAACCATAGCGTTGTTTAATTCAGATTGTTTGTTAGAATTTTCCATTTGAACTTGGTATAATCCATTAAGAGATTCCATTTGAGTAGCTGCTAACTCTACTTGTTCGTTATATTTTGCTGTAGAAGAAATAGACTCTGATGCAACACTTAATCCTTCAGCTGCCGTATGGAAACTTTTTATACTATTTCCTAAATTCGTCATTAATTGAGTATCTACTTGTGCTTCCTGTAATAAATTATCTAATTTTTGAGATAACATCCCGTTAACTCCTATACCTTCGCTATCTGCATCTCCTAATTCAGGATATACCTTAGTCCAATCTAAATCGTCTTCAATAGGCTCAAATGCTGATATTGCAAATACTAGCGCCTCAACAGCCATACCTATGGTTAACATTATTCCCCCTGTAACAGGTCCAATAGAAATGTGTTGAATTTTAAATAAAGCTCCTAATATTACAATAGCGGCTCCGATTCCGTAAGCCATATTAAAAAGTTTCTTAGTTGATTTTGATTGTGCCATAATTTTTTTTTAATTTTTTGATTAATTAATTAATTATTTGTTTGTTTGTTTGCTCCGAGTTTACTTTGTACAGTCCTAAAACCTATATAACTTCTTGCTGTATCTCCATACTCAAAATCTCTAGTACTTACTTCTAAAAAATAAGCAACATCTTTCCAAGAACCTCCTCTTGTTATTTTTCTGTTATTAGATCGATCTTCAACATTGGCATTCATCGTAGAACCCATGTAATAGGAATTTGGATTAAATGACGAATTTGTCCATTCTGAAACGTTACCAGACATATTGTATAACCCGTAGTCATTTGCATTAAAAGATTGAACTTCTACAGTATACAATGCACCGTCTACAGCATAATTACCTCTAACCGGTTTGAAATTTGCTAAATAACAACCACGATCGCTTGTAATGTTTGGCCCCCCCCAAGGATATTTAGAAAATTCTAAACCACCTCTGGCTGCATATTCCCACTCTGCTTCGGTTGGAAGTCTAAAACTAGAATTTGCAATAGAATTTTTCTTGTTACGTAAGTTATCACTTTTATTTTTTGTTCTCCAATTACAAAAAGCTTGAGCCTGGTACCAACTTACTCCCACAACTGGATAATCTTGATACGCTGGATGGTAAAAATAATCTTGATGCATTGGGTCGTTGTAAGAATAATTAAAATCTTTAATCCAAACTGTTGTATCTGGATATACATTTACAGTTTCATTTACTAAAAAGCTTTTTCTTTCATTTGGTTTAGCAACAGCAGAATTAACATCATACCAAGAATAGTTGTATTTAAGTTTTTTCGTATTAAAAGTTCTAACCCCATCTCTTGAATCTTCCTTTTTAATATACAATGAATCCATAACTTCTACATAATATACATCGGGATATTCACTTGTATCCCAAATTATGTCTTCATTTTTGTTCAATGGTTTTGTGTAAAGAGAATCTAATTCATAATAATTCTCAAACATATATTTTTGATAAGCGCTTTGATCAGTTGTATCTGATACTGCATAGGCAAAATCATAAATCCCACCTTCAAGAGGAGCACCAGCTGCATCTGTTAAAGATCCTCCTGATACAAAATCTGCCATAGAAGCCAATTCAGTTCTAACAATTGAATCTTTAACCCAATTAATAAACTGCTTGTATTCAGAATTAGAAATCTCAGTTTCATCCATATAAAAAGAACTCAAACTTACTGTTCTCGGAGGGGCACTCATTGTTCCAGTAATATCTTCATCTTGTTTACCCATTGTATAAGAGCCTGCCGGAATTTTAACCATACCAAATGGTTTTTCTTCAAACCAATTCACATTAGATTTTACACCAACTAATTCGCCTCTATCGTTAGACCCGCATCCAAATAAAAGGGGAATAACAAATGCATATAATATTAATTTCTTCATATTTTTTAATCTTTCCTGGAAAAGTTCGTAAACCTATAATTTTTTTTAAACAAATACAATGTAATGGTAGTATTTTAACTTAAAATTATTAACCTATTTTGATTTAAACCATTTTACTCTGCGCTTTAAACCATCGATCTGGTATCATTTGGTTTGTTGTTTCAATATAATCTTGATAGGTACATGGTATTAACGCACGCCTTTTGTATTTATTATGCTGTATTAAATTTATCTCCATCCACCATCTTCCAGTTTTATTACTCTTATAAAAATTTATAGGATCATCATTTTCTAGCATAACTGTAAACTTTTGGTAATCTTCTTTTGTAGCAAAAGGATAATCTTTTACTCTAGAATTATAGCCTTCAATAAAACACCAAATCATTTGAGCGATCAAATGAGCAGTCAGGTTATGATTATCAAATGCTGAATTATACTCATAAATACCAAAAGACGAAACCTTGTCGCTTATGCCCGCATATCTTGCAATTCCACAAATTTCATCACCATAAAACCCATTTGGAGAAACATTTTTATTGGCAGGAGCATCGCTTTGCCTTACAGACCCTATATCTATACTTACAATATCAGCATCTCTTAAAACCGGTTCTAAAATTTCTAATTCTTTTGCTTCAGCTAGTCTATAGGTATCAAAATTTAAGCCTTGAATTAATTTAATTTCTTCTTGGGGGTTTAAATAGGTTTGATAGCCTATATTGCTAAAATTGAAAAGGTTTGTGGGAACCTCCATAATTATTTTACTGAGATAGGATTTAGAAGATAATTTATCTTCCAGATTACCTAAATCAAATTTACTGTCAACAACAACTAAATTAACCGTTTGCTCTAACTGATCGTATGCTTTATAATTTGAAAATGTAATATCTTGACCTCCACCAATGATTATTGGAATGATATTCATTTTTAACAAATTTTTAATGACCTCTGTGACTGCAAAATGGGTGTCTGAAGTTGACTCTCCTTTTTTTACATTTCCCAAATCTGCAATTGGAACATTCCAATTTCCTGGAAATAATTTATAAAAATGATTTCTAATGTGATGAAGATCTTTCCCTGATCCAAAGTTACCATCTGTATTTCTATCTTCATCTACACCTAGAATAGCAATTTCTGTGGTATTGAGATCTGGAAAGCCATTTTTTTGGGTATGTATCTGAATGGAATTGCCTAGGGTTCCGGGCAATAACATGTCAAGAGATTCTTCTAAAACAGTACGGATAGGGGTTAAAAAATCAGTATTCATCTGAATATGTATATCTTTTGGCAAGATAATGATTTATTATTTCTTTTTAACAGGCTTCTTTTTTGATGATTTCTTTTTTGAGGGCTTTTTTTTCGGTGTTTTTGATGCAATCATTTTAACAGCCTCTTCTTTTGTAATTTTCTCAATCTTGGTAGTTTTCGGTAGCTCAATTTTTATTTTACCTTTTAAAACATGAAATCTACCCCAACGTGCTTTTTCAATTCTAATACCAACATCTTCCCAATTTTGAATTAGTTTGTCTTTTTCTTTCTGAATCTTTTCTTCAATCAATTCTTTCATGTCTGATGGTGAGAGGTTCTCAAAATCATACCTTTTATTAACATTAATAAACATTGAATTCCACTTAAGAAAAGGACCAAATCTACCGACACCTTTTTGAATTGGCAATTCGTCGTGGTACCCCACTGGTGCATCTAATTTTCGCTTAGTTTCAATTAATTGTATTGCACGCTCTAAATCTACAGACATAGGGTCTTCTCCTTTGTCTAAAGAGACAAACATTTTATCAAAACGTATGTAAGGACCAAATCGCCCATTTGACACGACAACTTCGTTATTTTCATAATCACCAATTGTTTTTGGTAATAAAAATAATTCCAATGCCTCTTCTATGGTTATAGTTCCTAGATTTTGATCTTTATTTAAACTAGCAAATTGTTTTTCTTCATCTTCTGGAGCTCCAATTTGAGCTATAGGTCCAAATTTACCTAAACGAACTAAAACAGTTTTTCCGGATTCTGGATGGTTACCTAAGATACGTTCTCCACTCTCTCTAACAGCATTTTCCTTAACATCTTCAACATTATCATGAAATTTTGAATAAAAGTTTTTAATCATCTTCGTCCAATTTTCATCTCCTTCAGAAATATCATCAAAAGAAGACTCTACCTTGGCCGTAAAACCAAAATCTAAAATGTTAGAAAAATTTGTTACTAAAAAATCATTTACAATATTTCCAATATCAGTGGGCGTAAGTTTGTTTTTATTCGCTCCTGTTTTCTCAGTCAATGTTTGAGTTTTGAGAACTTTATCAGTTAAAATAATTTGTTCATAGGCTCTCTCTACACCCTCATTTTGTCCTTTTTCTACATAACCTCTTCTCTGGACTGTGGAAATAGTAGGCGCATAGGTTGAGGGCCTTCCAATTCCTAATTCCTCTAATTTCTTTACCAAAGATGCCTCAGTAAACCTATAGGGTGGACTAGTAAAGCGCTGGGTTGCATGTATAAAGTTATACCCTAAATGCTCTCCAATTTTTAAATTTGGTAACATTCCTGCTTTCTCCTCCTCTTCATTATCGTTACCTTCTAGATAAACCTTTAAAAAACCATCAAACTTTATCATTTCACCATTTGCGGTGAAGATTTTTTCATTTTCAGAATTTCCAATTTTAACATTCGTACGTTCTAGAAGCGCTTCACTCATTTGGGAAGCTAATGTTCTCTTCCAGATTAAATCGTACAATCTATTTTGATCATATTCCTTATTTATAGAATGTAATTTCATGTTTGTAGGTCTAATGGCCTCATGTGCTTCTTGTGCGCCTTTAGACTTAGACTTAAATACACGCTGTTTGCTGTATTCTTTTCCATAAAAGTTAGTAATTTCTTCTTCTGCGGCGTCTCTAGCATCAACAGATAGGTTTACACTATCAGTCCTCATGTAGGTTATAAGACCTGCTTCATACAAACGTTGAGCAACCTGCATGGTCTTCCCTACTGGATACCCCAATTTTCTTGAAGCTTCTTGCTGTAAAGTAGAGGTTGTAAATGGAGCTGCTGGTGATTTTTTTGCTGGCTTCTTTTGCAAATCTGCAATTGAAAAATCTGATGCGGAACAGGATTGTAAAAATTCTTCGGCAGCTATTTTTGAGTCAAAATTCTTTGGAATAATTGCCTTAAATGATTTCCCTTCAGTATTAAAAAATTGAGCAACTACTTTATAATGTGTATCTGCTTTAAATTGCTGAATACTTCTTTCTTTTTCAACAATTAACCTAACTGCTACAGACTGAACCCTACCTGCAGATAGACCTCCTTTTACTTTTTTCCACAAAACTGGAGATAATTCATACCCTACAAGTCTATCAAGTACTCGTCTAGCTTGTTGAGCATTTACCATATTGTAATCAATATCTCTAGGATGCTCTACGGCTTTAAGTATTGCTTTTTTAGTAATTTCATGAAAAACAATCCGTTTTGTATTTTTCTCCTCTAGGTTTAACTGCTCTTTTAAATGCCAAGCAATTGCCTCTCCTTCCCTATCTTCATCACTTGCTAACCAAACAACTTCAGCTTTTTTGGCTAAAGCTTTTAATTTTTTGACAACAGGTTTTTTATCCTCTGATATTATATATTTAGGACTAAAATCTCCATCTACATCAATCCCTAATTCTTTAGATGGTAAATCTGCGATGTGACCGTAACTTGATTCTACTTGAAAATCTTTTCCTAAAAATTTCTCAATAGTTTTTGCCTTTGCCGGTGACTCTACAATTACTAAATTTTTTGCCATATGTGATATTTATTACACTTAAATCAACTTCAATGTGAACTGATTTAGGTTTGCAAAAGTAGAGAGTTTTTTTTTATATTTTGATTTTTCTAATAAATCTACACAGATTTTAACAGGAATTTAGTTTAATTTTTTATGACAATATGTCATATTTTTTCTATTTTGGTTGTATCTTTGTAGCCAATTTATATGATGAAGCAGATAGAAAAAACAATAAACGAAAAGATACAAGGCAAGGCCCTGTTTACTGAAAACAAAGCGGAAAACACAAAAAAACTCTTTATAGAAAGTTATGGGTGCCAAATGAACATGAATGATAGTGAGATTGTTGCATCAATTCTTGATAAAGAAGGATACAACACCACTCAAATATTAGAAGAAGCAGATTTAGTTCTGGTAAATACCTGCTCTATTAGAGAAAAAGCAGAAACTACAGTCAGAAGACGTTTGCAGAAGTATAATGCTGTGAAAAAAGTAAATCCAACCATGAAAGTTGGTGTTTTAGGATGCATGGCTGAACGATTGAAAGAAAAGTTTTTAGAGGAAGAAAAAATTGTTGACTTAGTTGTTGGACCTGACGCCTACAGAGACCTTCCAAACCTATTGGCTGAAGTAAACGAAGGAAGAGATGCTATAAATGTCATATTGTCTAAAGATGAAACCTATGGAAATGTATCTCCTGTTCGTTTAAATTCGAATGGAGTTTCTGCATTTGTATCAATAACAAGAGGTTGTGATAATATGTGCACCTTTTGTGTGGTTCCATTTACTAGAGGAAGAGAAAGAAGTCGAGATCCTAAAAGTATTGTTTTAGAGATTCAAGAAATGGTTGATAAAAACTTCAAAGAGATAACGCTACTAGGTCAAAATGTAGATAGTTATTTATGGTTCGGTGGGGGCTTAAAAAAAGATTTAAAAAAAGCTTCCGAAATTGCTCAAGCCACCGCTGTTGACTTCGCTCAACTTTTAGACATGTGCGCGACAAAATTCCCAAAAACACGTTTTCGTTTTTCAACTTCCAATCCTCAAGACATGAGTTTAGATGTAATTCATATTATGGCTAAACATAAAAATATTTGTAAATATATACACCTACCCGTTCAAAGTGGAAGCAATAAAATGTTGAAAGCAATGAACAGACAGCATACCCGAGAGGAATACAAAGAATTGGTAGATCATATATTTAGAATTATTCCAGAGATGTCACTTTCTCAAGATATGATTGTAGGGTTTTGTGGGGAAACGGAAGAGGACCATAAAGATACCCTAGATTTAATGAACTATGTAAAATACGACTTTGGTTTTATGTTTGCATACTCCGAAAGACCTGGAACTCTTGCCGCTAAAAAAATGCCAGATGATGTGCCTCATCTTACAAAAAAAAGGCGTCTACAAGAAATCATTGATCTGCAACAAGCTCATAGTCTTTTCAGAACCCAACAACATCTTGGTAAAATTGAAGAAGTATTAATTGAAGGAACTTCCAAAAAAGACCCCAACCAATGGAAAGGGAGAAATACGCAAAATACTGTTATTGTTTTTCCAAAAGAAGAGTATCAATTGGGTGATTTTGTGAATGTAAAAGTTGAAGACTGTACCTCAGCAACCCTTAAAGGTGTTGCGGTTGGATATTCGGACAATAATTAAGCTAATATGGAAAACTTACAAACAGTAAAACAACGATTTGGAATTATTGGAAACGATGTTCAACTCACTAGAGCACTTGAAAAAGCCGTGCGAGTTTCTCCTACAGACATATCAGTACTAGTTACCGGAGAAAGTGGTGTTGGTAAAGAAAGTATTCCAAAAATAATTCATCAGCTGTCGCATAGAAAACATGCTAAATACATTGCAGTAAATTGTGGGGCAATACCAGAAGGAACAATTGATAGTGAACTTTTTGGTCATGAAAAAGGAGCGTTTACAGGAGCTACAGCATCTCGTAAAGGGTATTTTGAAGTAGCAGATGGTGGAACAATTTTTTTAGATGAGGTTGGAGAATTACCCCTTACAACTCAAGTTAGATTGTTGCGTGTCCTAGAAAATGGTGAATTTATAAAGGTAGGAGCTTCTCAGGTTCAAAAAACTAATGTAAGAATTGTTGCTGCAACTAATTTAAATATGCAACAAGCTATTCAAAAACAAAAATTTAGGGAAGACTTGTACTACAGACTTAGTACAATTGAGATTCACCTCCCATCATTAAGAGATCGAAAAGAAGACATTCATCTATTATTTAGAAAGTTTGCTTCAGATTTTGCCCAAAAATATAGAATGCCAACAGTTAGATTAGATGACAAGGCAACTGCCCTTCTTTTAAACTATCGCTATCCTGGAAATATTCGACAATTGCGAAATATTGCAGAACAAATATCTGTAGTTGAAGAAAAAAGATTGATTAGTGCTGATAAAATGATTCAGTACCTCCCCAATAATAAAGAAAATTTACCTGCACTAGTTGGTGGAAATTCCTCAGCTAGTGATTTTTCATCAGAGCGGGATATCATGTACAAGGTTCTTTTTGATATGAAAAATGATATTAATGATTTAAAAAAATTAACATTGGATTTAATGCGTAGTGGAAACTCCGAAAAAGTTCAAGAAGAAAATCATCAGTTGATTGAAAAAATATATCAAGAAAAAGAACAAGATCCATATCAAGTACAGGTTGTTAATCTGCCTCAGCATACATCTACCAAAAATACATTTGATTTTGCTGAAGATATTGAAGAATCTGAAAATCTATCTCTTCAAGAAAAAGAAGTTGAAATGATTAAAAGGTCTTTAGAAAAAAATAATAATAAAAGA
>Ga0208965_1001048_pt1 | contig 12422 bp, 12 predicted proteins | sample AOAMet1_07_M0_10_2_FD_188230 | JGI IMG/M metagenome (GOLD analysis project Ga0208965, IMG submission 188230) | Ammonia-oxidizing marine microbial communities from Monterey Bay, California, USA - CAN11_07_M0_10 (SPAdes) | ecosystem: Environmental > Aquatic > Marine > Intertidal zone | place...
ATCACCTGGGCCACATCCAGATGGTAAAATACCCGCGCGTTCGGTGAAGAGATGATCAGGCCAAGGTCGGGTTTGATCGGATGGAAACCGCGCATGGCCGTCTTCATTTCTGACAGGATGGACTGGCTCAATTGACCAATCTCTCCATCCTTCGAATTGGCAGCCCTGAGATTCAGCCAGACGCGCCCTTCCTTGACCATGGATAGTAGCTCGCCTGCCGGGAGATCTCCAAGTCGCCCACGGCGCCACGTATCTGGCGTATCGCCCATCGCGTAGACGCCAATATCCTCTCGAGGATAACGGGTCAGCAGGGCTTCCAGACCGGCGTCCGAAAATAGCTGCAGCTTGTGGGCATTGTGTTGGTGGACCGTCGTTGCGCGGCCGAACCTGGCACCATTCTCACCGGCAAACGCACCTTCGCAGAAGACCTGTGCAGCCATATTTTCCCCCGTCAAATTTTCTCATGCGACCACGCAGCTGTCGCTGACCAATCCGATGGCACAGCGCCTGCCAAGGCGTCTGCGCCCTCGATCCTTACCACTCCGTCTCAAAGGTCCGGTTAAGACTTGTCGGCAAATTCAATGCTTTGGGATGGCGAGTAACCACTGACTTGGACCGCCAAAAAAAAAGGCCGGGCATCTCTGCCCGGCCTGAATAACTCGCTGGTCTGGAAGACTAGCTGGTTGTCTCTTCTTCAGAAGCTTCTTCGGCCGGTGCGTCTTCAGCTTCGGCTTCTGCAGGGGCTTCTTCTTCAGCAGGTGCGTTCTTGGCTTCTTCAGCCGCGCGCTTTGCTTCTTCTTCAGCTTCCTTGCGGGCAGCTTCTTTCTCGGCCTTTTCTTCAAGGCGCTCTTTCGCCTTGGTGCCTGGCTCGCCCTTGTTCGGGTTGTTGCCGTGCTTCCACTCAACGATCGGCTTACCGTCGACTTCAATCTGGCTCAGGAAGCGAGCGACGCGCTCGGTCGGCTGTGCGCCCTTGCGGATCCAGTCAGCGGCCTTCTCACCGTCGATGTTGACGCGTTCTTCGGATTCTTTCGGAAGACGTGGGTTGTAGGTGCCCAGCTTCTCGATGTAGCGGCCGTCACGTGGGGCGCGTGCGTCAGCGACAACGACCCGGTAGAATGGGCGCTTTTTGGAACCGCCGCGCGAAAGGCGAATTTTCAGAGCCATGGTGTATCTCCTTAAGTATCTTATGGCGTCTTCTGGATAGTGCTCGCGACTATTTGCTGGCCTTGGCCAGCAGCCGCTGCGCCTGCGCCTTGCTCGTGAGAGGCAAAACGCGGGCGTGTCTCTTTTCCGCCAGTCCCTACGAAGGCAGGGACCCATGGTGCAACATCACATGCAGCACCCCGGCAAAAAGGGGGTCTTTGGACACCTGCCTGTGCAGGTGTCTGCGGATAGGATGCGGTCATCATGACGAAGACCGGATCTTCTCGTGGTGGCGAATGACTTCGGCCACGATGAAATTGAGGAATTTTTCGGCAAAGGCCGGGTCGAGACCGCTTTCAGCTGCGAGGCTCTGGAGCCGCTCGATCTGACGCGCCTCGCGCGCCTTGTCGGCTGGCGGCATGTCGTTCTGCGCCTTCAGCACACCGACCTGCTGGGTCAGCTTGAAGCGCTCTGCCAACGTGTGCAGCAGGATCGCGTCCATATTGTCGATACTGGCGCGCAGGCGTTCGAGATCGTCGAGTGGGGAGGTCACTTCTTCTTACCCCCGCCAAGGCCCGGAGGAAGCTGGCCGCCGCCGAGACCGGGAAGACCGCCTGGCATGCCTGCGCCCTGCCCCATCTTGGCGATGTCTTTCGGGCTGACGCCTGCGCCGCCAAGCGCGTTCATCATGCCCTTCATGCCGCCCTTCGACATCTTCTTCATCATGTCAGCCATCTGGCGGTGCATCTTCAGCACCTTGTTGACGTCAGACACATCGACGCCCGCACCTGCAGCGACCCGCTTGCGGCGCGAGGCGTTTAGCAGCGCTGGCTTCTCGCGCTCTTTCTTCGTCATGGAGGAGATGATCGCCTCCTGACGCTTGATGACATTGTCGTCGACATTGGCCGCAGCCATCGCCTGTTTGGCCTTCTTGGCACCCGGCAGCATGCCCATGATGCCGCCAAGGCCGCCCATTTTCTGCATCTGCTTCAGCTGCTCGGCGAGGTCGTTGAGGTCGAACTCACCCTTGCGCATCCGCTTGGCCATGCGCTCGGCCTTTTCCTGGTCGAGCTGGTCGCCGGCGCGCTCAACGAGGGAGACGATGTCGCCCTGGCCGAGAATGCGGCCCGCCACGCGCTTGGCATCGAAGGCGTCGAGGCCATCGAGCTTCTCGCCCGTACCGAGGAATTTGATCGGAAGGCCCGTCACCGCCCGCATGGAGAGCGCGGCGCCGCCGCGGCCATCACCATCCATACGCGTCAGCACGAGACCGGTGAGCGGCAGGCGCTCATGGAAGCGGCGCGCCGTTTCCACCGCGTCCTGACCGGTCAGGGCGTCGGCAACGAGCAGGGTTTCCTTTGGCTCCGCGATCTTTGCGATCTCGGCTGCCTCAGCCATCATCTGCTCATCGATGGAGGTCCGGCCTGCCGTATCGAGGAAGACAACGTCATGACCGCCAAGCTTGGCCGCCTGAAGGGCGCGCCGGGCAATCTCTGCCGGCATCTGGCCCTGAACGATCGGGAGCGAGGTGACATTCGCGCCGAGCTGGTCTGCCAGAACAGCAAGCTGCTCCATGGCCGCAGGGCGGCGAACGTCGAGCGAGGCGAGCAGGACCTTCTTCTTGTCGCGTTCGGAAAGGCGCTTGGCAATCTTCGCGGTCGTTGTCGTCTTACCAGAGCCCTGAAGGCCCGCCATCATGATGACAGACGGTGGGTTGTCGACGCGAAGGCGGGTTTCGGCATCCTCGCCGCCCAGCATATCGACAAGGCCGTCATGGACAATTTTGATGACCTGCTGGCCCGGCTTCACCGAACGGATGACTTCCTCGCCAACCGCGCGCTCTTTGACCTTTGCGATGAAATCCTTGACCACCGGAAGCGCAACGTCAGCCTCCAGAAGAGCAACGCGGATTTCGCGCAACGCAGCGGACACGTCCTTCTCGGACAGCGCACCGCGCCCCGTAAGTCCGTCAAATATACCGCCTAGGCGGTCTGTCAGCGCGTCAAACATCGCGTTACTCCCTGCTTGCCTGTGACCCCACAGGTAAGCGCTCATTGATTTAGCGCAAAGCGTTGCGACCCCGCTGAGCGAAACATCGCCGGGCGGGGGCTTCGCCAGGTTCTGAGCCCTGGAAAAGCGCGCTTCTCACTTTTGCGCGGAATTTGCGGTGCCTAAAGCACGAAGACGCCGGAATATCAAGGCTTCACAGGCGGTGCGCCAAATGGCTAGCGGCGCAATACCAGATTGCTGCACCGGAATAGCGCCATGAGCTTTCCCGCTTCGGAGGTGACACGCGCATCCCAGACCTGTGTCGTCCCTCCCGCATGGACGGGATCCGCACGGCAGGTCACCGTTCCTTCAATCAGGGTCGAAAAGAAATTTGATTTCAGCTCAACGGTCGTGAAACCGCTTGCGCCGGCTGGAAGGTTTGCGACAGTTCCATAACCGCAAAGCGTATCGGCAAGCGTCACGACAGACCCGGCATGAAGATAACCATTCGGGGCCTTGTGGCTATCAGCGACATCGAACTGGCCGACGACATGGGTCCGCGCAATATCGATGATCTTGATGCCCAGATGACCGGGAAGCAGGCCCAGGCCGCGTTTGTTGAACGCCTCCGGGTCAAGCTCGCTGTCCGATAACAAGAACTCCATCCACCTCTCCCGCATTCGGCTTATTGAACTGGATAGAGATGTTCCGGCGAAAGCCAAGCCCGCTTCAGACCCCTTGTTAGGGTATGAGGTTTCGGTTCGAGCACGCTCCTCAGTCAGGGTGGAAAAATCTAGATTTGCTGCCGCTTTTCGATCTGCTCGCCCAGCATTGCCATTGAGTCGCGGATTTCGTCGCCAACGAGCGAGAGAACGACAAGATCTGCCCAGCTTCCGTCTGCAAACCGCGTATGCTGGCGCAGGACACCTTCGCGTTTTGCGCCTATCTTCTCGACCGCGGCTATCGCCCGCTCATTCTTCAGAGACAGCCACCAGGCAACCCGCCGCGCGCGCCACTGATACGCCCTTTTCAGCATGAGATAGTGAATATGCTCTACAACGGCGCTGCCGCGAAGGGCGGGCTCGACCCAGTTATATCCAATACGCGTACGCCGGTTCATCCTGTTCGGATTGAGAAAGGCCGACAGACCTATAAGGCGATCATCTTCCTGGCGGATTGCCGCCATGACCTGCCCCGTGCCGAGCGTCGCCATCTTCAGGGAGTGGTCGAAATAGGCATCGATATTCGTGCCGGTCGAAATGACTGGCATCGAACTCCACATATGCTCGACCGCATTACTGCGACTGAGCACCGCGCGATGGCTCTCATCGAGCGGCTCGAGCCGGAGCGTCGCTGTATGTAAACCTGGTGCACCAAGTTCCATGATAAGCCTTCAGTACTTGTCGCTGGACGTGGACAATCAGGCCAGAACGCCTAGGACTGAACATGTTATCTTCTACCCCTATCGTACAGTGGAAAGTGGGCCATGTCTCTACTCTGTATCGACAATCCGAAACTACAGGGGACATTGCATTGCGCAGGTTAGACGAGATTGTGCGCAGGCGTTTTCCTGTCCATTTCAGTCCGGTTGAGGTGTAAAGAGATGCAGCTACCGACGCTGAGACAACTCCAGTTCCTGTGTGCGCTCGCCGATGAGCGCTCCTTCTCGCGGGCAGCTGAAGTCTGCAATGTCACCCAGCCGACGCTGTCGTCGGCGATCAAGGAAGTCGAGACTTTGCTTGGCGTCCAGCTCGTCGAGCGTGAGGCACGAGGCGCGAGCCTGACCCCGGCGGGGGAAGAAGCCGTGGAGCGCGCGCGGGTCATCATCTCGAGCGCGGCAGACCTCGTCACCGCCGCCCAGCAGGCAGGCGCACCATTGAGTGGCCCCTTTCACCTAGGTGCGATCCCGACGCTCGCGCCATACCTCTTGCCGCGAACCCTCGCCTCACTGCGGGATGATCATCCAGAACTGAAGCTCTACCTGCGCGAAGACCAGACGGACCGGCTGCTTGATGGGCTGCGCAAGCGCCAGCTGGATGCGGCGCTGATCGCCCTACCCTGGCCGACACCAGGCATCGAAACCGAAATACTGGGTGAGGACGAGTTCCTCTTTATCGGCCCGACGGATCACAAGCTTTCCACGGCGGAGCATTTGCGCCCTGAAGATCTTGCCAGTGAAGACCTGCTCCTTCTCGAAGACGGCCATTGCCTGCGTGACCATGCTGTTTCGATCTGTGCGCTGAATTCGTCGCGGTCAGGCTCCGATATTGGCGCTACATCGCTCGCAACCCTGGTGCAGATGGTCGCCGGTGGGCTCGGCATCTCGCTCGTGCCGAGGATCGCCGCCGAGGCAGGTGTCGCCGCGGGCGCAGATGTCACCATCCGGCCATTTGAAACGCCGGTAATCGGTCGTCAGATTGGTATTGCGTGGCGCGCTGGCAGTTCGCGAGAGGTTGATGCCCGGCTGATCGGTGAGGTCGCCCGCCGCGTCCTTGCAGGGTGCCAGGGCGAAACGTCGGCCCGCTAGTTCAGCATCGTCTGGTCGATTTCAGCCGTCGTGTTGTCCTCAGCGCGGAAGACCTCCTCATCGAGTTCGCCTTCCCACTTCGCCACCAGCGTGGCGACGGCAAGATCGCCCGTGATGTTCGTGACTGTCCGCATCATGTCGAGCAGCCGGTCGAAGGCAAAGAGCGGCGCGAGAATGACAAACATCTGGTCCGGCGTCGCCCCGACAACGCCAAGCGTCGTCGTAGCGAGGAAAAGGCTGACCGATGGAATGCCAGCCGTGCCGATCGAGACCAGCGTCGCCATTACCGCCACGGTGAAGTACATGCCGATGGATACATCAATCCCGAGCGCCTGCGCTGCAAAGAGCGCGATCAGGCCCTGGTAGAGCGCGGTCCCGTCCATATTGATGGTCGACCCAAGCGGCAGCACCGATGAGGCAACAGGTTTACCGACACCAAGGTTCTTCTCGGCGACACTCAACGTGACCGGCAGGGTCGCACTTGAGGATGAGGTGGAGAAAGCAACCAGCTGCGCATCCGTGATCCCGCGGAAGAAGGGGATCAGCGGCAGCTTGCCAACGACCTTGATCAGAAAACCATGCGTCAGAAGCATGTGCAGGGCGCAGGCGATATAGAGCGCGAGCGTCATCAGCGCGAGCGAAGAGACCACGCTGAAGCCCTGATCCGCCATCACCCACGCCATGAGTGCGGCAACACCGAAAGGTGCCGTTTCCATGACAATCAGGGTCAGTTTCAGGATGGCTTCTGCGCCCGCATCGAAGACCTTTGCGACAGGCCGCCCAGCCTCACCCGCCATCAGGATGCCGATGCCGAACATGATCGCAAAGAAGATGATCGGCAGCACATCGCCCGCCGCCATCGAGGCGACGATGTTCGTCGGAACAATGGAGAGGATGGTGCGCATGATCGACTCGTAGACACCGACAGTTTCAAGCGCGCCGCCGCCCTCAAGCCGCTCCTGCGTCTGGGCAATCTGCTCTGGCGAAATGGAGGAAAGATCATACCCAGCGCCCGGCTGGAAGATCGTGCCCATGAGTAGACCAAGCGTCACTGCGACCAAGGTCGTAAACATGTAGATGCCAATAGCACGCCCACCAAGGCTGCCAAGCTTCTTCGGGTCGCCGAGCGCCAGCACGCCTGACACAAGCGTCAGGAAGATGAGCGGGACGACCAGCATGCGGATCAGATTCAGGAAGAGATCGCCCAGCGGCTTGAAGATCGCAGCGATCTCTCTCGATTGCGCGATGCCATCCTCGGTGCCCATGGAAGAGATCATGCCGTAACGGACCGCCGCGCCGATCGTGAGGCCAATGGCAAGGCCAATCATTACGCGTTTCCAGAGATCAATCCGAAACCAGGCTTTCATGGGCAGGCCCCTCTTCCTCAACAGCAGGCGGCAACCCTAGACCGCGCCGATACGGAAGCAAAGCCCGGTTTCGAGGAGACAGCACTTGCCCGTTTCAAGCCTGTCCAATTGGCGCTACAAGCAGGCGACATGACTTGGATTGATCGCCTTTCGACCGGCTGGAAAGCCTGGCTTATCCTGTTCGCGCTGACCATGACGGCGGCTGCGCCGGGTGTCTTCAACCTTCCTGCCCTCGACCGCGACGAGAGCCGCTTCGCACAGGCCTCTAAACAATATCTTGAGACCGGCGACTATATCGCGATCCGCTATCAGGATGAGTTCCGCAACAAGAAACCGGCGGGTATCCACTGGCTCCAGGCAGGGTCGACCGCCGCGTTCGGTGAGGGCGAAAATCTCGATGTCTGGACCTATCGCGTGCCGAGTTGGATCGGTGCTGGCCTCGCGGTGCTGGCTTGTTTCTGGGCAGGCATCCCCGCCATTGGCAGGCGCGCCGCCTTCATGGCCTCTGCGCTCTTTGGCTCCAGCCTGCTGCTGACGTCAGAGGCGCACATCTCCAAGACGGACGGCGTCCTGGTCTTCCTGATCACGCTGGCGATGGGCTGCCTCATCCGGCTCTATCTCAGGAAGGATAATGACAAGCGCCTGGCGCTCGCCTTCTGGATCATCCATGGCGCGGGCTTCCTCATCAAAGGCCCTGTCATCTCGCTCGTGGCCGGCATGGCGATCCTCGTTCTCTGGCTCTGGGACAGGCGCGACTATCAGTGGATGAAATCGCTGGCCTGGTGGCCGGGGCCCCTGATCAGCGTGCTCATGGTTTTGCCATGGCTGATCATGATCCAGATCGCAACGCAGGGCACCTATGTCGAAGGCGCTGTCGGCAAGGATTTGAAGGACAAGCTCGTCTCGGCATCCGAAGGGCATGGCGGCCTGCCGGGCTATCACCTCATGCACCTTCCCGCCTGGTTCTTCCCGGGTATCCTGCTCCTTGTCCCCGCAATCGTCCTCTGCTGGCGTTACCTGCGCCACCGCACGCTTGAATCCTTTGGCGATGTGGACCGCGACGCGCTGAAATTTATCGTCGCCTGGGCGTTTACCACCTGGCTCTTCTTTGAGCTCCTGCTGACCAAGCTCAGCCACTACATCCTGCCCGCCTATCCGGCGTTTGGCCTTCTTTGCGGCTGGGCTGCGGTAAAGCTGATGGACGACATGCGCGCCCCGGTTTCGCGCTATCTCTCCACCGCGCTCTTCCTGATCGGCGGCGTTGCGCTCGTGCTGTTCACCTCACCATGGGCGGTCGAACTGCTTCAGGCCGACAAGGCGGGCGACTTCCGCACTGTAAGCGAAGAAACCGTCATGGCGCAGTGGCAGGGTGCAAGCGACTTCCCGCTCTGGCTCTGGGCACCCGGCGCATTGCTCGTCTTAGTGGCAGCAGGCGCGATGATCTTTCGCAAGATCGGAATTGCGATTGCGGGCGGGGTTCTCGCCGCCCTGCTCCTTGGCTGGCAGGCACGGATTTTTGTCCTGCCGACGCAGACCTGGATACAGGCAACCGAAACCGGCAAGCTCGCCCTCGCCGAAGTCTGCGGCATCCCCCGCAGCGATTGCGGCGACACGGCAGCGCCGGACCGCGTGCTGGCGCTCGGCTATGCAGAGCCGTCCTATGTACTCACCCTCGGGACGCAAAATTTGCATCCGCCGGAAACACCCACCGAATTGCCCGCCGACGATGCTGCCTATCCGGTCGTCTACCTCGTCAATTTCGAGGATGAAGGTGCAGCTGCAGACTTCAAGGCTGTGCAAAAATCGGCTGAAGACATGGGCCGGTGCGGGACGCGGTCTGAGCCCTATTACGCGCTCAACTATTCGAATAACGACCCTGTGGCGTTCATTGCGGTGCGGTTCGAGGCGAGCTGCGACGGCGCTCCTGCCGGAGAATAGGGCTCAGCCCTTCTTCTTCGGCCCCGCATAGCCTCTCTTGCGTTCATCATCGCTGAGGCTTGCCCACCAGTCGGAATAGCTCGACTCCTGCGGTGCCTTCATCGTCTCGTCCGGCGCGCCATCATCCCACCAGACCGGGCCGCGCTCGCCCAGGGCTTCCTTGGCGGCGTTCACCTGCCTGCGAGCCGCTTTCAACTTGGCCTCATTATTCTGGACTTCCTTCACCTTGCGGCGGGCCGCCATCAGCCTCGACGTCAGGCCTTTGAGGCCCGCAGGCGTCAGGCGTGGGTCAGAGCGGCGCCAGAGCTTTCCGGCGGCAACGAAATAGCGCCCATCGGGCGTCTGGGGATAATCCTTGGAAGACATGGATTGGCCAATTGGGCGCGGGAGGCCGATCCGTCAAGGCGGCCTCAGCCGTCAGGACAGCCCTTCGATATTGCCATCCGCATCAAGCCCGATCGATTCCGCCGCTGGCACGCGCGGCAGGCCGGGCATGGTCATGATCTCACCGCAGAGAGCGACGACGAAACCTGCGCCCGCCGAAAGACGCACATCTCGAACCGGCAGGACAAAGCCGCTCGGCGCGCCGCGAAGTCCAGGATCCGCCGAAAAACTGTTCTGCGTTTTCGCCATGCAGACCGGCAGATGGCCATAGCCATCGGCCTCCCACCGCTTCAGCCGCGCATGAACCGACGGATCGGCGGAGACCGCGCCTGCACCGTAAATTTCTGTGGCGATCGTTTCGATCTTGTCCATCAGGCCAAGCTCGTCGCGGTAGATCGGCGCGAAATTCGCCTCGCCTGAATCAGCGAGGGCGGCGACTTTTTCAGCAAGCTCGAGCGTGCCTTTGCTGCCGTCAGCCCAATGAGTGCAGACAATCGCTTCGGCGCCTTTGCCCGCAACGTATGCCCGGATCGCGTCAATTTCAGCGTCTGTATCGCCGTGAAAGTGGTTGATCGCGGCAATCACAGGCACGCCGAACTTGCGCATATTGTCGATATGGCGGCCGAGATTGGCGCAGCCCTGAACGACAGCGTCCGGGTTCTCAATCGGCAGATCCGCCAGCGTCACGCCACCATTCAGCTTGAGCGCCCGGCACGTTGCAACAACGACAATGGCGGCGGGCTTAAGGCCAGCCTTGCGGCATTTGATGTTCAGGAATTTCTCCGCGCCAAGATCTGCGCCAAAACCCGCTTCGGTGACGACATAATCAGCAAGCTTCAGCGCCGTCTTAGTTGCGATGATCGAGTTGCAGCCATGCGCGATATTCGCGAACGGCCCGCCATGAACGAGGGCGGGGTTGTTCTCCAGCGTCTGGACGAGATTGGGCTGCAACGCATCGCGCAGGAGTGCCGTCATCGGCCGATCCGCCTTGATGTCACGGCAGAAGACGGGGGATCGGTCGCGGCGATACGCAACGATGATATTGCCAAGGCGCTTTTCGAGGTCTGCGAGGTCTTCCGCAAGGCAAAGGATCGCCATCACTTCGGAGGCGGCCGTGATGTCAAAACCCGCCTCTGCCGGAAAGCCATTGCCCGGCCCGCCCAGCGAAGTCACCACAGAGCGGAGCGCCCGGTCATTCACATCGAGCGCGCGGCGCCAGCTGATCCGGCGGGTGTCGATTCCGAGCTCATTGCCCCAGTGGATGTGGTTGTCGATCATGGCCGACAGAAGGTTGTGCGCCGCCGTGGTGGCGTGGAAATCGCCCGTGAAATGAAGGTTCATTTCCTCCATCGGCACAACTTGCGCATAACCACCGCCAGCCGCGCCGCCCTTCATCCCGAAACAGGGGCCGAGCGAGGCTTCGCGGATACAGATCGCGGCCTTCCTGCCGATCGCGTTGAGACCATCGCCGAGGCCAACCGTAGTGGTCGTCTTACCCTCGCCGGCGGGGGTCGGATTGATCGCCGTGACGAGGATCAGCTTGCCATCCGGGCGCCCATCAAGAGAGCGGATAAAGTCCCGCGAGACCTTGGCCTTGTCATGGCCGTAGGGGATGAGGTCGCCCGGCGGGATGGCGAGCTTCTCACCAATGTCCTGGATCGGCCGCTTCTTCGCGGCACGCGCAATCTCGATATCGCTCTTGTGGCTCATACGCTTTCAAGGCCCTCCCCGGCTCGCGCCTCAGTTAGGGCGCAAGAGGCGCCGCGGCGATGCGCTTGACTGTTTTTGCTCTCCTATCAGAAGCTTCGCCGAGGGGAAGGGCAGATGCGGATCTCTAGTGCGGTGTTTCCATTTTTGGCCGGGCGCGTCCCATCGTCCAGTTCGACTGGCCGCGCACTTTCGGGTTGGGCGCGCACCAGATCTCGCCGGTCGCGGTGATCATCGTTACCCAGATGAGATTATGCTCCTGGCCGTAATCAATGACGCCGATGGCAAAGCCGTCCCCCTTGTCGGTCACCGTCATCGGGATGGGCGGATTAAGCTGCGTAAACATGAAATCTCGTGCGTTTTCGTTGAGCAATTCAGGTTCAACACCGCAGCGCACGCTTTGGTTGCGCCGCCACCGTTGATAGCGCCTGCAACTTAACTTCGATCATGCAGAGGAGCCGCCAGGCCTATGAACGCGGCGGATAGATGCCTTGGGTAACCACGCAGTGTTTGACAGCAAGGTAAGGCGGCATGTTTTCGCCCGTCGTGCTGTCACCCATGACATCGCCGCCGCCCCGATCAACCGGGACCGGATTGTTGGTGGAGTGGTCTTCCATGCCGCCCGTCTGCCCAATCTGGCGAAGCGAGAGCCCCGCGCCCTGACCTGCCCCGATCATTGTACGGCCGCGCAGGTCCGGCAGGGCGAATGTGGTGCGCCCGTCACCGCCATAAATCGTACCCAGCAGAGAGAAGAGCGCGGTGTTCTGACTGATCGACAATAGCTGTCCATTCGCCTCCAACGTGCCGCGTGGGCAGAAATTGAAGCCGACCGTGATGATCTCGCCGATATACTCGTCTTGCCCGGCATGGGCGGCAGGTGCAGCGGTCATGGTGAGCGTGGTGAGCGCGGCGGCGGCGATGGTGGTTTTCAGCATGTGTGTCCCCTCTGGTCTGAGCTGGACGATTTTATGCAGGCTGTAAGTCGCCGCAAGGGGAGGGCTCGGATTTGCCAACGCTTCATTCAACCGCTCATCCCGGACTTGATCCGGGATCTCGGACAATTTGAGGGTGGAGTTTGCTGCACGAGACCCCGGCCTGCGCCGGGGTGAGCGGATAATTTCCTACAAACACCAATATCGCCACGCGGGGTGTCGCCGCTGGCGGTGCGCTTTTCGTCTCTCCCTGAAGTGACAGGGCCGGGCGCGTCCAGGGTGGACGCTATAGGTAATGCCAGCCTTTCGGCGTGGCTGTAGAGCGTGCGCCATGGACGCGCCGTTGCGAAGGGTGTCGGCCGTTCGGATGTCTCACTCCCGGCCCGTCTCGGAAACATTTTCGTACGCAGGACAGCCTGCGCAGCACTGATT
>Ga0208965_1001050_pt1 | contig 12410 bp, 10 predicted proteins | sample AOAMet1_07_M0_10_2_FD_188230 | JGI IMG/M metagenome (GOLD analysis project Ga0208965, IMG submission 188230) | Ammonia-oxidizing marine microbial communities from Monterey Bay, California, USA - CAN11_07_M0_10 (SPAdes) | ecosystem: Environmental > Aquatic > Marine > Intertidal zone | place...
ATTTTAACGCCAACCTCACATGCCTATTTTGATTATTACCAGGCCACCCACCAAGATGAACCTACAGCCATTGGCGGATATCTACCTTTAAAAAAGGTGTTTGGCTTTAACCCTATTCCTGTAGCGTTGCAAAATACAGATGCCGCAACACATGTCTTAGGCGCCCAAGGGAATCTCTGGACCGAATACATGGCCACCCAAGATCAAGTTGAGTACATGACATTTCCTAGAATTTTTGCCATGAGTGAGGTTCTTTGGAAGGGCCCAACCAATGATTTAGAGAAGGATTATATTAATTTCTTATCAAGATTAGAGCCTCATTTACAGCGTTTAGATACCAAACATATAAACTACGGAAATCACCTCTATGATCTAGAAGGAGGGGTTTTAAAAAATCAAGGTGTAGTATCTTATGCACTTACCACACCAACCCAAGGCAAAGAAATTAAGTACCGTATTAACACGCAAGAAGAGCAAACTTATGAGGCACCATTTGGTATTTCACAAGATGCAATTATTACTGGGCAAGTATACAAAGAGGGGAAAATAGTTGGAAGAGCTTTTACAGATACCATTGTATACCATAAGGCAATTACAGCAACAGTGGCCGTAAATGTAGCCCCACACCCCTCTTATAGCGCAGGAGGAACCCCTGCTCTTATTAATGGAATCTTTGGAAGCAATACACGCTTTGGAGATAAAGAGTGGCTAGGCTTTTGGGGAGAGGATTTGGAGATTACCATCAGCTTTGCAAACCCCACAAAAATTTCTAAAATAAGCACACGTTTTTACAATGCCAATGGGCAGTGGCTGTATGCTCCTAAAGAAATTGAAATCCAGACCGATTATGGGCTATTGCCAAAGGTTAATCTACCAAGTACCAATCAAACCATTTTGGATGTAAACCTTAAGGTAGGGGTTACTACTTCTTTTATTAAAATTTCGGTTCCTAGCTACGGCATTATCCCGGATGGCCTGCAGGGCGCTGGAAATAAAGCATGGACCTTTATTGACGAGATTGTGGTAGAGTAATTACTGCTTATGCACGATTGTAGAGGAGGCTTGGTCCAAACACATTACCGTTAAATCTGCAATATTTACGTGAGGGGGTCTTGTGATAGCAAAGTAGATAACATCTGCAATGTCCTGAGGCTGTAATGGCGTGAAGTTTTGATATACCTTACTTGCCCGCTGAGTATCTCCTTTAAAGCGTACTTCGCTAAACTCGGTTTCTACTAGTCCTGGATTTATAGCCCCTACTTTAATACCTTTCCCATTAAGATCTAGACGCATGCCTTGATTTATAGCATCTACGGCATATTTGCTGGCGCAATACACATTGCCATTTGGATATACTTCTTTTCCAGCTGTAGATCCAATATTGATAATATGTCCAGAAGCCTTTGCAATCATTTTGGGTATGATGACCTTAGAGACATACAACAGTCCTTTTACATTGATATCTATCATAGCATCCCAATCATCACTCGAACCAGACTCAATACTATCTAGCCCATGTGCATTACCAGCATTATTAATTAAAATATCAACGGTGTTAAATCCTTTTGGTAAATTGTTTAGTAGTGAATTTACACCTTCTTTATCACGCACATCAAAACAAAGAGTATGCACATTTGTATGCAAAGACAGCTCTTTTGCAATAGCCTCTAGCCTGTCTTGGCGTCTTCCACACAAAATTAAGTTGATATTGTTTTTAGCAAATAAGGTGGCCGTTGCACGTCCAATACCAGAGGTGGCACCTGTAATTAGAGCAGTTTTTTTCATAAGAGTTAGCAAAACCAAAACAGCGCCTGATCCTATTGTTGGAAAACCATCCTTCTAGGGGAGCATATTTTAGAAATTAATAACTACAAATGTACGTGCTAAAAGTGATAAAAAACAGTCTTAAAATTTTATTAACAAACTTGACTTCAAGCATTAGTTACCTTACTTTTAGACCCTAGAAAAAAAATTGAAATTTAACGTAACTTGTGTATTAAAATTTCGTCTTTAGTATTGAGCAGTATTACCCGCTTACAGCAAGCAAATCAATGCTAATAAAAAATCATTAGAGAAATAGTAATAAATCTAAGACAACAAAACAGGACTATGGAACAAATAACTACGCCCACAGATATTGGCGCATTAAACGATAAAATAGAGAAAGAAAGTGCTTTTGTAGACATTCTCACCATGGAAATGAACAAGGTAATTGTGGGTCAAAAACACATGATTGAACGATTACTTATTGGACTGCTGGGTCAAGGACACATTTTGTTAGAGGGTGTTCCTGGATTAGCGAAAACACTAGCGATTAACACGCTGTCTCAAGCTGTAAAAGGTAGTTTTAGTAGGGTGCAATTTACTCCAGATTTACTGCCTGCAGATGTGGTAGGGACCCTTATATACAACATGAAGGATAATGATTTCAGTATTAAAAAAGGGCCAATTTTTGCCAATTTTGTATTGGCAGATGAAATTAACAGAGCACCTGCAAAGGTGCAATCTGCGCTTTTAGAGGCCATGCAAGAAAAGCAGGTGACAATTGGTGACACAACCTTTGTACTAGACAAACCATTTCTAGTAATGGCGACCCAAAACCCGATTGAACAAGAAGGAACCTATCCACTTCCAGAGGCCCAAGTAGACAGGTTTATGCTAAAAACAGTAATTAAATATCCAACACTTGAAGATGAGCAGTTAATTATACGCCAAAACCTAAAAGGAGGATTTGAAAAAATTAATCCTGTAGTTACCGTAGCTCAAATTTTGCGGGCACAAGAGGTTGTAAGAGAGGTATATATGGATGAGAAAATAGAAAAATACATTCTAGATATCATCTTTGCGACTCGAACCCCAGAGCAATATAAGCTTGAAGAATTAAAGCCACTTATAAACAATGGAGCTTCTCCTCGTGGTAGTATCAACCTCGCTGTAGCTGCCAAGTGCTATGCTTTTATTAAAAGAAGAGGCTATGTAGTACCTGAAGATGTTCGTGCCGTGGTACATGATGTGCTTCGTCACAGAATAGGGATTACCTATGAGGCTGAGGCAGAAAATGTAACTACAGAAGACATCATCAACAAGATTGTAAATGTCATTGAGGTACCCTAGTTAATTTTTTAAACATTTGTTTAAAAAACCGTTTATCCTTTTTAGGATAAAGGCATTATAAAATCCAATTACACGTTCTCACCAATACCATGGATACTAAAGAGCTTTTAAAAAAAGTACGAAAAATTGAAATCAAAACACGCCGCTTAAGCGACCATGTTTTTGGTGGAGAGTACCACAGTACTTTTAAGGGGCGCGGAATGACTTTTAGCGAAGTGCGCCAATACCAGTATGGTGATGATGTGCGAAGCATAGACTGGAATGTAACGGCACGATACAACGAGCCGCATATCAAAGTCTTTGAAGAAGAGCGGGAACTTACCCTAATGCTTATGGCAGATATTAGCGGGTCTGAGTTTTTTGGGACAGATGCCCAGTTTAAAAACGAAATTATTACAGAGATTGTTGCGACCCTTGCTTTTTCTGCAATGCAGAACAATGACAAGGTAGGAATTATATTATTTACAGACCAAATAGAGTTGTTTGTGCCTCCAAAAAAAGGGAAATCACACATTTTAAGAATCATTAGAGAATTACTTGAGTTTAAACCAAGCAGTAAAAAGACAGACCTCAGCCAAGCACTTAAATATCTAAGTAATGTAATGAAGAAAAAGGCCATTGTTTTTGTGCTTTCAGATTTTATGACACAAGGATATAAAGACACCCTTAAAATTGTTGCCCGCAAGCATGATGTAACTGGTATACGGGTATTTGACCGTAGAGAACAAACTCTGCCTAACCTAGGAATGGTACAAATGCTTGACCAAGAAACTGGAGAGGCTATGTTGGTTCATACCGGCTCTAAAGGGGTGCGTGAGCAGTATGCAGCCCATCATAAACAAGGAGTTGCCTACTATGAAGATGCATTTGCTAAAAGTGGCGCAGGTGCAATAGCTTGCAGAGTGGATGAAAGTTACGTGAAAAAATTATTAGGGTATTTCAAAAGAAGATAACACCATTGAAAAGAGCAAATAACATATCAATTTTTAAAAATAAATGCGCTACAGTACTGGCTGGGCTCTTGTTTTTTCTTGCTTTTTCTGCAACAGCACAAGTAATTACAAAGGCAGACACCACTGCCATTAAAATAGGAGAAGAATTGCGCATATCTTTCGAGATTCAAGCAGATTCCACAGATTTGGTTGTATTTCCAGACCAACAAAGTTTTTTGCCTCTAGAAGTCATAGAAAGCTACGCCACAGATACCACCTACAGTAATTCAAAAATCAACTACAGAAAACAATACGGCCTCACCCAGTTTGATTCTGGCAGCTATACCATACCTAGGCAAAAAATAATATTTAACAATAAGTTTTTTCTTTCAGACACTATCAATGTTGAGGTGCGTGATGTAGCCATTGACACTACAAAACAAAAAATGTTTGACATAAAGGCTGCAATGGAAGTAGATAAAGTTCCATTTCAAGTTCCCACCGGTGTCTACTGGCTTATTATATTGGTAGGGGTAGTTTTAGCTATTTGGTATTTTTTAAAGCGCAAAAAACAAAAAGCCGAAGCCAAAAAACAACTGCCTCCATATCAAGAGGCTTTGGTGGCCCTAGAGGAGTTGGACTGCTCGCAGTATTTACTGCAAAACAATGCCAAAGAGTACTATAGTTTATTGACAGAAATTGTAAAAAGATATCTAGATAGAGAGGTAGATGATGCAGCACTAGAGAGTACAACACAGGAACTTATAGGGAGGCTAAACTCATTAAAAAAATCAAGAAATTTTGATTTTCAATCACAAGACATAAAACACCTTGAGACCATCTTAAAAAGAGCAGATTTAGTGAAGTTTGCAAAAATGCAACAAGGCTCTGGGCAAGCTCAGGCAGATAGATCTAGGGTTGAAGAAATTATAAGCAATACCCACAAGGCCCTTCCAGAGCCAACTCAAGAAGAATTAATGCAAGACACCTTGTATCAAAAAGCATTGCAAAAAAAGAAATTACGCAAAAAAATAATACTTGCTGGATCAAGCCTTGTACTTGTTTTAATGATTAGCGCTGCTGTTTTTTCTAGCCTCTATGGGTTTGCCGCGTTAAAAGAAACGGTTTTTGGCAATTCATTAAAAGATACATTAGATGGGCGTTGGTATAAAAGCCAGTACGGCGCTCCGGGGCTTATTGTTAACACCCCAGAGATATTAGTAAGGCAAACACCAAAAAACGCCAAAGACAGTATCCCATCGCCTAGAAGCGGGAGTTGGTTTGCCTATGGCGCCATAGGAGAGGACCTTTATATTTCGCTCTCCATTACAAAAGCAGCTCAGCAAGCTTCTCAAGAGAATCAAGGGGTAGCGATTGATGCTGAAATAGAACAGGCTCTTGAAACTCTAGAAAATGCTGGAGCATTAAATGTAGTGGTAAAGCAAGAGGCCTTTTCTTCAGATGAAGGATTAAAAGGAGTAAAGGCGTATGGAGATTTTAACTTGAAATTACCAAACGGAGACATTTCCAAAGAGAAAATGAGTTATGAAATGCTGCTTTTTGATCAGCAAAACACCATACAGATGGTTACCGTTGTTTTTGAGAGAGACCTTGAGTATGCCAACCAAATAAAAGAAAGAATCATAAGCTCCATAGAGGTGCCGGTTTCAGCAGAGGCCCAGAACAAAAAACAACCACAAGATGCTCAATAAATTTGAATTTGTTAATCCGGAGTTGTTCTGGTTGCTATTGCTACTTCCAGTGGTTGGACTTTGGTATTTTTTAAAACGAAACAAACAAACCCCAAGTCTTAGAATATCTAGTATTCAAGGGTTTAAAACTTCAAAGAACTGGCTTGCCAAGCTAAGACCTTTGCTTTTTTTACTTCGGTTGTTAACCCTAGCCGCTATTATTATAGCTATGGCAAGACCAAGAACCGTTAGCCAAACAACAAGAACAGTTAGCAACAAAGGGATAGACATTGTAATGGCCATTGACGTCTCGGCAAGTATGCTTGCCAGAGATTTAAAACCCAATAGACTAGAGGCTCTAAAAAATGTGGCTTCGGGTTTTATTAAAGACCGTGTTACAGACCGTATAGGCCTTGTAGAATATGCAGGAGAGAGTTACACAAAAACGCCACTAACCAGCGATAAAAACATTGTGTTAACCTCTTTGAAAAGTATTGAGTATAACACAATAATAGAAGGCGGAACAGCAATTGGTTCTGGTCTTGCAACTGCCGTAAACAGATTAAAAGAGAGTCGTGCAAAAAGTAAGGTGATCATACTCTTGACAGATGGTGTTAACAATACAGGGTTTATAGATCCTAAAATTGCCAGTGAGCTCGCCAAAGAATTTGAAATTAAAGTGTATACCATTGGTTTGGGAACAAACGGTATGGCACAAAGCCCAATTGGCATTAGGGCCGATGGGAGTTTCCAATACGGCATGCAACAAGTAGAGATTGACGAAACACTGTTAAAAGAAATTGCAAAGACAACTGGAGGCAGGTATTTTCGAGCCACTAGTAATACAAAACTAGCAGAAATTTACACGGAAATTAATGCCCTAGAAAAAACAGATATAGAGGAGTTTAAATACACAAATTACACAGAACTTTATAGACCTTGGGCGCTTTGGGCTTTGGCTTTGTTTTTGTTTGAACTCTTTTTACGTTACACCCTTTTTAGAAGTTTTATATAAATTATGTACCAACTAGAACAACCCATTTATTTTTATGTGCTATTTGCCTTACCGGCAATAATAGCGGTTTACTTGTTGGTGGTACTTTGGAAAAAAAGAGCGCAGCGTAGTTTTGCAAACAACACCTTGCTAGATGTGTTAAGCCCAAGTAGGTCCATCTTTAAAGGAAGTTTAAAACTTGTGCTTGCATTACTGGTTTTGGCATGTATGAGCTTTGCTTTAGTGAATCCAAAAATTGGAACGAAACTCGAGACGGTAAAAAGAGAAGGTGTTGATGTTGTATTTGCCCTGGATGTATCAACAAGTATGCTAGCGGAAGATATAGCTCCCAACCGTTTAGAAAAATCAAAACAATTAGTACGCCAGATAATTAACACTCTTGCCGGAGATAGAATTGGAATTATTGGCTACGCTGGTAGTGCATTTCCGCAGGTGCCAATAACCACAGATTTTTCATCTGCACGCCTTTTTTTGTCGGGAATGAACACCAATATGGTAAGCTCTCAGGGTACTGCCATGACCCAGGCCATAGAAATGGCAGAAACCTACTACAATGACATTGAACAAAAAAACAGGGTTTTATTTTTAATAAGCGATGGTGAAGATCATCAGGGAGACTATGCAAGTATTGCTGCTCAGGCTACTAAAAAAGGCATAAAAATTTATACCATTGGAGTAGGAACCACAGCGGGAGCTAGAATTCCTTTAAAGCGCGCGGGTGTATTACAATCCTACAAGAGAGATCAAGACAACCAAGTGGTTATTACCAAACTCAATAAAGAGACCTTGCAAGAGATTGCGCAGGCTGCAAATGGCGAGTATCTGGACGGTAGCAACACAAAAGAGCTTGTAGAGAAAGTACAAAACATACTTGCGGGCATGGATAAAAAGGAGTTTGATGCAAAGCAATTTTCAGACTTTAAAGATCAGTTTCAATGGTTTTTGGCAGGCGCTTTATTATTTTTAGTACTTGATGTGTTACTTTTAGAGCGCAAAACAAAATGGATCAACAAACTCAATTTGTTTAATCAACAAAAAACAGATTCGTAATGTCTTATAGCTTAAAAAACACATACCACACATATATTGGCAACAGCCATCATAAAACATTTTTAAAACGAATTTGTTTGTATATGATTGTTGTATGTAGCGCTTTACAAATGAGATCACAGACCAAGGTTTCTAAGGTCTTAGAACAAGATGCCGTCCAGGCAGCCCTGCATCTAAGCCAAGGCGCTCTTGCCATAGAAAACAATGAATTTATTACTGGCGAAGTTGCTTACAGGAAAGCCATCGCCATTGAGGAGAATAAGGCAACAGGAAGCTACAATTTAGGAAACGCATACTACAAAAACAGTAAAAACGAAGAGGCGCTTAGTAGGTTTGTAGATGCAGCAAAAGTTGCAACTACTAAACCACAAGCCCACCAAGCTTTCCATAACTTAGGAAATGCACTGATGAACCAAAAAGAATATTCTGGAGCAGTTGAGGCTTATAAAAATGCCCTTAGAAATAACCCCTCTGATGATCAAAGCCGCTACAACTTGGCCCTAGCAAAAGATCTGTTAGAGAAAAACCCGCCACAAGAAGGGGAGGATGATCAAGAAAAAGAGCAAGACAACCAAGACAACCAAGACAAAAAAGACCAGCAAGATAAAAAGGACGACCAAGATAAAAACCAAGACCAAGAAAAAGATCCTAAGGACAACCAAAATCCAGAAGACAAAAAAGGGGATGAGCAAGAAGACAAAAAAGACCCGCAAGAACCTAAAGACCCTAAAGACGAGCAGGCAAAACAAGACCAACAACAACAGCAGCCTGCTGATGGGCAGCTGTCTCCTCAACAGGTGAAAAACCTGCTTGAGTCTATGAACAATCAAGAAAAGAAAGTTCAAGACAAAATCAATGCAAAAAAACAAAAGGGAGTAAAAATAAAATCTGAAAAAGATTGGTAACATGAACAGACAAAAACACATATGGTTTGTTTTTTTTGTTGTGTTATTTGCCTTCACATCACAAGCCCAGGTCACTTTTGAAACAAAAGTAAGCCGCAAAAAATTGGGTCTTAATGAGCGAGTTCGGGTAGATTTTGTAATGAATGCAGATGGCGATGATTTTAATCCGCCAAGTTTTGAGGGGTTTAGGGTTGTAGGAGGGCCAAACCAATCTATTAGCAACTCATATATCAATAGAAAACGCACCTATTCTAAAACCTACTCTTATTTTTTATCACCCCTCAAACAGGGTACCTTACGTATAGGGAAAGCTTCTATTTATGTTTCTGGAGAAACCTACACCACGTCCTCTATAACTCTTGAGATTACTCCAGCGGTAAAAACACCCTCAGATGGCTTGGGTAATAATCCAGAAGTCATAGCAGAGCAAAACGTGCATTTAGTGGCCGAAATCTCAAATCCTACCCCTTATCTTAACCAACGCCTCACCATTACCTACAAGCTATATGTTTCCAATAATGTAAGTATTACCAGTCAATGGCGAGAAATAAATTCTCCTAGATATGCTGATTTTTGGAGTAAAAATATTGACAGTCAAAAACTGAATTTATTTGAAGGAAAATACCAAGGGGAGGACTACAGGTATGTTGTTTTGAAAACCACTGTGTTGTATCCTCAAAAAACCGGACCACTAGAAATTGAACCTTTAACGTTGGATGTACCTATTGACGTGCCTGGAAAAAGACGCAACATCTTTGGAAGAAGTCTTACAACAAGAGTTAATAAAACCATCTCTGCAGGAAAAAGAACCATTACTGTAAAACCCCTACCAATAAAAGATCGCCCAGATAATTTTACTGGAGCTGTGGGAGATTTTACTTTCAGTGTAACACCAAACAAAAAGGTCTTAGAGGTAGATCAGGCTCTTGAGGTATCTCTTACCGTTTCTGGTAAAGGAAATCTAAACACCCTCTCTCTACCGAGCCTAAAAGTGCCAAGTACCTTGGAGGTGTATGAGCCGCAGCGTAAAGAAAATATCCGCACAAGAGCCTCAGGAATAAGCGGGTCTATTTCTCAAACCTATACGTTGGTGCCTCAAAATAAAGGTACCTATCCCATCAGCCCCATTTCTTTTTCTTTTTTCAATCCAGATACTCAAACCTACCAGAGTGTTTCCTCTGAGCAGATTGTTATAAGGGTAACAGCAGGATCTGCGACAAAACAAGACCCAACCATAGCACAAACGCAAACCAAGAAACCCCAACCTCTTATTATCGAGGAGCGCTTTAGATATATAAAATTGAATGCAGATTTAAGCCCTATTGCATCGCCCCACTTTTTTAAATCTAAACTGTTTTGGGGACTACTCTTTGGCCCCTTGGGGCTTATCCCACTGTTTGTTTTACTTGGTAAAAAGTACAGGTCTATGCGTGCAGATGTTCAGGGACTTAAATTGCGAAAGGCCAATAAAATGGCTCGTAAATATTTAGTAGAAGCAAGGAAAAACAAACACAATAAAGCAATTTTTTATGAGGCTCTGGAGCGTTCTCTGCACAACTATTTAAAAGCCAGATTAGATATACAAACAACACAGATCAGTAAAGAGCGTATAGCAAAGTTGCTTCTAGAGAGAAAAGTAGCAGCCATGGCAGTTTTGGATTTTGAAAAATTATTAAAGAGCTGCGAACTTGCAAGATACACTCCCACAAGTGATGTGGCTATAAAGCAAGATTATAAAAAAGCTATTGATACTATTTCACTAATTGATAAACAAATACAATAAGATAAGAAGATGAAATGTCTAGTAAAGTTTTGTGTGTTTTTCATCCTATTTAGTATCCAGGGTCAAGCTCAGGGGCTTTTTAATGAGGCCGCTCAAAACTATAAAAACGAAGCCTACAAAAAGGCTATTGAACAATGGAATTCTATTTTAGACAAGGGTCAACACAGCGCCGCCTTGTATTATAACATTGCCAATGCACATTACAAGCTAAACCAAGTGGGCCCAAGTATATATTACTATGAAAAAGCTCTCGCTCTAGCGCCTAATGACGCCCAGATTAAAACAAATCTCACCTTTGCCCAAAACGCTAAAGTTGATGCTATAACCCCGTTACCAAAAACAATTTTTTCTAAATGGTATACTACAATAGCAAGCCAATTTACTTTTGATGGATGGGCGTTATTGGCCGTGTTATTTAGTGGCCTGTTCTCGATACTATTTTTAGGATATTATTTTGCAGGTGCAGAACAAAAAAAGAGACTATTTTTCACAACAGCAATAATTTGTAGCTGTTTATTTGTGCTTGTATTTACCATGGCCTCTGTTAGCTATAAAGACCTGCAAAAAAATGTGTTTGCTATTGTTTTCTCAGAAGCTACAGATGTTAAATCTGAACCTAAAACTAACAGCGATACCATCTTTGTAATTCACGAGGGAACAAAAGTACAACTCCTAGAAACAGATGGTTTATGGACTCACGTAGCAATTGTAAATGGTGTAGAAGGATGGATGCCAAGCGCAGAGCTAAAGAAGTTGTAGCTTTTATGCTTTTTTAACAAAAACATTTATCTTATATTGAGGTACAACAATTTAGCCTCAAGCGTGCAATCAAAAAGTTTTCTATTTCTGCTTCTTTTTACCTTCTGCTTGGCGGCGCCCATTGCAATGCAATGTTGTTTTCACAGCTCAGATATTACGTCTTTTTTAGCACAAGAAGAAGAATCTAAAACAGATACCTTTGAGTTAGAAACAGAAAAAATAGCAGAAAAAGTGTTAGTTTCTATAAAACCACTTAAGGGTCAAGGGTTATTGAAAAAACCCTTTGAGACAGGATCTATCTACTGGAATACCATATATACAGAGCCAACCGCTCCTCCTCCTAAAAAGCTATAATCCTCAGGGCATAGTATTCTCCATTACAAATTAAAAAAAAGATTGCTTTTAATTAAAAGGCAGTTTACTGTATTTCAAAAACTAAAAACAAATTATATGTTTAAAAATATATTTAAAAATTTTCAGGGTAATTTATTTGGAGGTATTACTGCAGGGATTGTTGCCTTACCATTGGCACTGGCCTTTGGGGTACAATCTGGTCTTGGGCCAAGTGCAGGACTATATGGTGCAATTATGATTGGGTTTTTTGCATCTCTTTTTGGCGGAACAAATACACAGATATCTGGCCCAACGGCACCAATGACAGCTGTATCTATGGTGATTATAGCCGGTATTGTTGCTGCCAATAATGGAGACTTAGACCTGGCCTTGCCTTTTATTTTGTTGGTGTTTTTATTGGCAGGCTTGTTTCAGATTATATTAGGGGTTTTAGGTTTTGGAAAATATATAAAATACATACCATATCCCGTAGTTTCTGGTTTTATGACCGCCATAGGAGTTATTATTTTGGTCACACAATTACTGCCAATGGTAGGTTATTATACTACAGATGACACCCAATTTATTGATTCTTTTAAACCCCAAGCGCAAGAAGTGCTGCTTGATAAAATTTTAAAAGACGAGGCTGGAGAAGGTATCCTAGTACTTGAAAATTTTAAAGAAACAGTTGTGAGGGCAGAGAAAATTACTCCAAATGAAATAACTGCAGAAGCTACTATTCTTGCCAAAACAGCAGGGTCTGGAGTATTAGGCGCTTTAAAAAGATTTCCAAGTGCTTTGGGGCAAATACAGTGGTTAGAATTTATG
>Ga0208965_1001051_pt1 | contig 12406 bp, 10 predicted proteins | sample AOAMet1_07_M0_10_2_FD_188230 | JGI IMG/M metagenome (GOLD analysis project Ga0208965, IMG submission 188230) | Ammonia-oxidizing marine microbial communities from Monterey Bay, California, USA - CAN11_07_M0_10 (SPAdes) | ecosystem: Environmental > Aquatic > Marine > Intertidal zone | place...
TGCAAAACCATGGGGCGCTGCTTCATCAGCTTCGACATAGGCGGCGAGATAGCGCGACGCTGTTGGTATGTACGACCAGTGCCATCGTTCTGGCTCATAGCCCAGCTTGCGTCCGCTGGCGCGCGCCGAATAGACCTCGCAGAAGCCAAACTCAGCCGCATGCGCCTTCAGCCAGTCATAGACAGGCTTGCCTTCCGGCGTGTCGAAATAGGCATTGTTGAACGCATTTAGATCGACTTCAGTCCCCCAATGATGGCGCGAAGTCCCCGGCATGGCGCTGTAGCGCATGATGTTGAGCGCAATGTCCCGCGCGCTGACCCCGGGCAGTCTCTCATGCCGGTCCTGCCACTTGTTCTCCCAGATAAAGCGCTGGTGCCTGAATGAGCGAAAGGCTGACAGGATAACGAGGTGAACGCCGTCACGCGCAGCGGCCTCGCGCATGCGTCCATACGCTTCCAGCGTGTCGTGTTCGGCATACATGCCCCCGCGCACTGCCCAGCGTTCAGGGACTTCCCAGAACACCTCATAAGGGTCGACATCCCCGCGCAAGATGCGCGTGCGGTCAGGATACTCCTCCGGTAGGCGCAGCTTCGGCCGGTCCATCCACGCACTGGTCGACGCCATGACAGGTTCGCGGACTGTGTCCTCGTCGCCTTCTTGAGCGGCCTCTAATCGCAACGCCTCTTCCTCGACGGCTGCGACCTCTTCGGATTGACCCACCTCTTCAACGGCCGACTCTTCTTCAGCCGTCACATGCGCCCCGTGCGAAAGCACTACAAAAGCCGCCGTCAGGGCCAGTTTCCGAAAAAGCGATGACGCCATGCTTTGACCCCAGCTGCGCGAACCCGCTGACATCATGCGGCCAGCCGATCAACGGGGCAAGCATACCTTCCTCAATTGAGCAGGCCTGCCCGCTATTTAAGCTGGCTGTCCTTTGAGCCGCGTCGATTGATGCCGCCGCGCGCACTGCGTTCGGCATCCAGTTCCCGCTGGCACTCAATGCAATGGCGCACGCCTGGGACCAGTTCACGACGCTTTTCAGGGATGGGTTCGCCGCATTCAGCGCAATGGGTCAGGCTCTCGCCCGCAGGGCGGGTCGCTTGTATGCGCGCCAGCTCATCCTTGATGGAATCGTCGATCTGATCCTGCACCGCGCCGTCGCGCGACCATCCGCCTGCCATGAAAACCTCCTGTCGAGTGTAGGGACTCAACAGTCAGGCGGTAGGCGGGTTCCGAGCCGGGCGGACTTCCGACCCGGCCTTCAGTTCTCCGAGGGCATGTCCTCAATCCACGCCCGGACGAGTTCAACGCCCGCATCATCAATCAGCGCGCGGCCAAGTTCCGGCATGGCGACACCTGCCTCGGCCGAATCCATACGGTACACCATGATCGACGCCTCCGGCGCCCCGGGCTCAATCACCACAGTCCCACTGCCTGATCCGCGACCTGCAGCCGTTGGATGCTTGCCGAACCCGATCCGTACGGCCTCCTGCTCCTCCCAACCCAGCCATAGCCCCGAATTGGAGGCAGACCCCTCGGCCCGGTGGCAATGGGCGCAATTGATATCGAGATAGGCGCGCGCCCGTGCATCGAGCGACAGGCTCGCATCATGGACGTTGGCAATCGCGTCGATGTTTCCTGGCGCCCCGAACAGCATGCCGCGCGCGGTCCAGTCCTCGATCTGGCCGACACCCAGCGGCCCTTCATGGCTGAGATTACGCGCCTTCGGACCGATCGGCGCAATGGCGTCGCCAAGCTGGTGACAGGTCTTGCACTGGTTCTGGTTCGGGACACGGTAATTGATCTCAACCGGCGTGCCAGACGGGTCGGTGTAGGCAAGGTCCAGCCACGCCCCGGCAGGCGCATAGCGCGCCTCTGTCTCACCCTCATTCCAGACATAGGGATAAGCGGCCCAGCCATCCGCCTTATGGATCAGGAGGCGTGTTTCGCGGTAGCGCTCGCCCTCGGCGGGCGTGCGCATGTCCGGCGCAAAGGCAAACGTCTTGATGAGGACCGTGCCCACCGGGAAGTCGAGCACGTCTTCGCCGCCGCGATAGGCCGCTGCCTCGCCTTCAGGCACATAGACCAGGCGATGCTTGCTCGCATGGTCGGAAAAGAGCGGATTGATAAGATCGTAGGGCACAACGCCCGCTGATGGCTGCCGCGCAGAGGCATCCGCAAACAGCCCATAATCTGCCAGCGTTTCTGCCGGCCCCGCCGCAAGGATCAACGCAAGATCTGGCCCCGCCGGCACCTGTTGCTGCCCGCAGGCAGGCAGCAACAGGGCAAGACAAGCGGCGAGCGCTCTTCTCATTCGGCGTGGGAGAGTTTCACAGTTGGGATAGCTCCGATGCTTTCCCCGGCCGGGCGGTCCATGCTCGGCGAGGCAGCGGAGACATCCATCGGATAGGAACCTAGGCCAAGGTTCACGAAGCCAACGCTGTCGGGTTCATTGATGAAGATGTTCACATCCGTCTCATCATTGCCGCCCCAGCTGGTGACGCCATCCCAGATGATTGGCGGCAAGTTGCCACCAATGAGAGATGCCAGTTCACCAAGATCGCCCTGCGGGTTGTAGCCGCTCTCGCCATAAGTGTTGTTGCGCACTTCGATATTGCGCGGCAGCGGGTTGTAATCCTCATCGCTGAAGTCCTGCGAGTAGGCAGTAATCAGGACATGAGCGGTCTGGTTGTTGACAAAGTTATTGTCGCGCACCATGACCTTTTCATTCGCCATGATGATGACACCGGTGCCGGACGGAACGCTCGCCACGATATTACCAGGAGGGGCGAAGTTCCGGGTATTGTTGTCTTCGATCAGATTGTTTCTGATCAGGGTCGTGTTTCCGCCCATGACCGGCAGGTCTGGAAGGTCAAAGACGAGAATGCCGCCCGCATTGTTGCGAACGACATTGCCGTTGACGACGGCGTTCGAGGAATTCTCGATCTCGATACCGGCGACGTTGAATTCAGCGATATTGTCGCGAACGATGATATTATCGGACTGGCCGACATAGATGCCTGCATCGGACGCACCGCGCACATGGCTGCCTTCAACAAGAACGTCCGTGCTCTCGACAGGGTAGATACCGTAAGCGCCATTGTCTTCGCTCGGCTCGCCCAGCCACTCGACCTTCACGTTTGAATAGGTGATGCGGTCGGCGCCTTTTGACTTGATGCCGTCGCCTTTGGTGTCGCGGACGGTGAAATTTGTCAGCGTGACATCATCAGACGTGACAAGAAGCCCCTCGCCAGACCCCATCTGGTTCTTGAAGTCTAGAATGGTTTCGGACGGGGAGGCCCCGCGTAGGGTTACACCATCGACGTCCAGTGTCAGACCGTCCGTCATGGCGAACGTGCCAGCCGGCAGCGTGATCGTGCTGCCGGGTTGAGCTTCGATGAGCGCCGTCTGGAGGCGCAGTGCGAAGTCATCGCCCGCCTCGATGGTGCCGCCGGAAGCGCCGCTGGTGGTCCCATTTACAGACGACTGGTTCCCCGACGCGTCGCTGTCAGAGCCGTCCCCAGCGCCGCCGCACGCAGCCAGAACACTCACACTCGCTGCGGCGAACAATAGTTTGCGCATAACTGATTCCTTCAACTGATAAATCGGTCTTCACTTTCGCTATTTCCGGCTGCTTCGGCAACCCGGCGTAAAAAAAGGGCGCCGGATTTTTCCAGCGCCCTCTTTCACGTGTCTGAACAGCTGCCGCCTAGTAGCGGTAGTGGTCTGGCTTGAACGGGCCTTCCGTGGTCACGCCGATATAGTCGGCCTGCTCGGTGGACAGTTCCGTAAGACCGAGGCCCAGCTTGCCGAGGTGCAGGCGTGCCACCTTCTCGTCGAGGTGCTTGGGCAGTGTGTAAACGTCATTCTTGTATTCGCCCTGGTTCTTGTGAAGGGCGATCTGGGCCAGCGTCTGGTTGGTGAAGGACGCCGACATCACGAAGGATGGGTGGCCCGTCGCATTGCCGAGGTTCACGAGACGTCCTTCAGACAGCAGGATGATGCGCTTGCCATCCGGGAAAGTGATCATGTCGACTTGCGGCTTGATGTTTTCCCATTTGAAATTGCGCAGGCCTTCGACCTGGATCTCATTATCGAAGTGACCGATGTTACAGACGATCGCCATGTCTTTCATGGCGCGCATGTGATCGACCGTGATGATGTCCTTGTTACCGGTTGCGGTGACAAAAATATCAGCCTCGCTGACATAGTCTTCCAGCGTCTGGACGTCGAAGCCGTCCATGGCAGCCTGCAGGGCACAGATCGGGTCAACTTCGGAAACCGTGACGCGTGCGCCAGAACCTGCGAGCGACGCTGCAGAGCCCTTGCCCACATCACCATAGCCAGCGACGAAGGCCTTCTTGCCGGCCATCATGACATCGGTGCCGCGGCGGATCGCGTCGACCAGCGATTCCTTACAGCCATACTTGTTGTCGAATTTCGACTTGGTGACGGAGTCGTTTACGTTGATGGCCGGGAAGGGCAGCTCGCCGCGCTTGGCGAGTTGGTAAAGGCGGTTCACGCCGGTCGTGGTCTCTTCGGACACGCCGCGAATTTCCTTTTTCACCTTGGCGAACCAGCCCGGCGTTGCAGCGATACGCTTCTTGATCTGCTTGAAGAGGTAGATCTCTTCTTCGGACTTCGGATCGTTGAGGAGGGACGGGTCGTTCTCGGCCTTCTCGCCAAGGATGATGTACATGGTCGCGTCGCCACCATCATCAAGGATGAGGTTGATCAGCTTGCCATCCGGCCATTCGAAGATCTTGTCGCAGAAGTCCCAATACTCTTCCAGCGTCTCGCCCTTGTGGGCGAAGACCGGCGTGCCGGCATCGGCGATTGCGGCGGCAGCATGGTCCTGCGTGGAGTAGATGTTGCAGCTCGCCCAGCGCACTTCAGCGCCCAGCGCTTCCAGGGTCTGGATAAGCACCGCGGTCTGGATGGTCATGTGGAGCGAACCAGCGATGCGTGCGCCCTTCAGCGGCTGCTCTGCGCCATACTCTTCGCGCGCAGCCATAAGGCCTGGCATCTCGGTTTCGGCAATTGCGATTTCCTTGCGGCCAAATCCCGCCAGGGAGAGGTCCGCGACGGCGTAGTCATTAGCCATATCAATGATCCTTTATATGATTTATTTTGCCACTTAACCCAGCGTCCTGCCGGGATCAAGCAGGCGAGCCGCACTAATGACGCATTCTGGTTGTGGTAATTCTGCAACGCCCACGCTAGTTTGTGTTCTGGGCTGGTAGATTGGAGACTTCATGCCCCGCTTTTTGAGCCTCGGCCTCATCGCTTTCGCCTGCGCCCTGCCTTCGCTCGCGCAGGACCGGTTGGTGGTCACTGAAGTCAGCACGGACGACGTTACCATCGAAGACGAGGACGCAATTGTCCGCCTGCCGGCCAATGGTGAAGTCCGCTCCCGGCGCGACCGGGAGCGCCTGCAGGCCGACAAGCTGAAGCTTGGCGGCGGCCTTCTTGCCTCTTTCGATACGAATGAAGACGGCATCGTAAGCCGCACCGATCTCTCAGCTGGCATCGAAGCGGCGTTCGCGGACGCCGATGCGAATGGCGATGGAGAGCTCACCGCACTCGAACAGCAGGCATGGGCGCGTAGCCTGCCGACCCGTGACAACTCTCTGGCCAACCCGGTCCGCTTCGACCCGAACCTCGACCGGCGCGTCAGCTTCGAAGAGTTTTCCGCCGTCATTACCGATCTCTGGAATGACTACAGGGCCGATGGCGATGATATGCTCAAGGTGTCCGCACTGAAGGCACCTGAAGAAAAGAAAAACCGCTTCCCCAACCTTCTCGACGGGGAACTGACCTCTCGGGCCGGATCAACCATCCCGCAGTTCAGGCGCTAATAGCCGTCCTGCGATGCGCCGGGATGGTCAGCTCAAGAACGTAACCTTCGGAACTGGAACTACGGGAGATGGCCGCCCCGATCCGCGAAGCTGCTGACTCCACGATCTTTGTGCCAAGCCCTGAGTTTCTCGACTGTCGGTCAGCGGCGTCTTTATGGCCCGACCGGTCGTCACTTTCTCCAATGCCATTGTCCGCACATCGGATGACCATGTCATCCCCAGACCCGCGCACCTCGATCGTGATGCGGCCTTCGCGGTCATCGGGAAAACCATGCTTGACCGAATTGGCGACAAACTCGCTCACAATAATGCCCACAGCGCCTGCCACTTGCGATGTGACCTCGGCTTCGAGCGTCTGCAGATCAATTGAAATTCGCTCAGGCAGGCTATCGCGGATATACCGCACAAGGTCCTCCAGATAATCATCCAGCGGTACGACCTTTCCATCAGCGGATTTGTGAAGGGCACCGTGCAAGGCGGAAACCGCTTCAATCTTGCTGGCGACGGAATTCAGGACCGTGGCCGCGTCGATCTCGCCCTTTTTAAACTGTTTCGTGTAAACGCGGACATAGGACGCAACGGTCTGCAACGAGTTCTTCACCCGGTGGTCCATCTCATTGCGCAGGATCTCGTGCTCGCGCAGCGCCAGTCTTAGATCGAGCTCGCGCATAACCCGCCGGGCGAGTATGCCCAGGGCTTCCTTCTGATAGTCGGTCAGCTTACGCGGTTTGTGATCGAGCACGCACAGCGTCCCGAGCGGCAAACCATTCTGTGGCTTCAACAGGTAGCCCGCATAGAATCGCAGCCCGCCCTCCGGCGCCAGACAAAGCTCATTTTCAGCGGTACGCGGGTCCTGCAGCGTGTCCGGAATCTCAACAAAGTCGGACTCCAGGATCACATGGGAGCAGATCGAGGTTGGCAGGGGGGTCTCGCGCGTCCCGAGGCCGACTTCCGCCTTGAACCACTGGCGGTGCTCGTCAATCATGTTGACCACTGAAATCGGCGTTTCGCAGATCTTCGCCGCAAGTTCGACGATCTCGTCAAAGTCTCGCTCACGGGGGGTGTCGAGGATTTCGTAGCGGTGCAGCGTTGCTATACGCTGGCGCTGTAGGGGGTGAGGCTGCGCGGACATATTCTTCGTTCTGACTTCGTTGAATTCCAAAGAGTTTCGGCGCGTCTACCACGCATTGATACCGTAGCACCATATACGTGGCGTCAGCCCTGCTGCATTGCGGTGCCCGGTTGCCCCTACCACAAGACGGCCTGGATCGCTAAACAATCGAGCTCAACAAGGATTCTGCCCATGCCGACCGCACCGATCAATGATGACAGCCACCTCTACCTGATCGATGCGAGCGCATACATCTTCCGCGCTTTCCATGCCCTGCCCCCGCTCAGCCGCGCCAGTGATGGCCTGCCGGTCGGCGCGGTCGCAGGCTTTTCCAACATGCTGTGGAAACTGCTGGAAGAACTGAAGGGCGATGAGCGCCCGACCCATTTCGCCTGCATCTTCGACAAGGGCAGCTACACCTTCCGCAATGACCTCTACCCCGATTACAAGGCCAACCGGGATGAGCCGCCAGAAGACCTGCGCCCGCAATTCCCGCTGGTGCGCGAAGCGTCCATCGCCTTTGCCTGTCATGCGCTGGAAATCGAAGGCTATGAGGCCGACGACCTGATCGCCACCTATGCGCGCCAGGCCGCGGCAAAGGGCGCACGCGTCACAATCGTCTCGTCCGACAAGGACCTCATGCAGCTGGTGACCGACAAGATCACCATGCTCGACACGATGAAGAACAAGACGCTCGGCATTGATGAGGTCTATGAGAAATTCGGCGTCGGACCAGAGCTTGTCGTCGATGTCCAGTCGCTCGCAGGCGACAGCACCGATAATGTCCCCGGCGCCCCCGGCATCGGCGTGAAGACCGCCGCCCAGCTGCTCGGCGAATATGGCAGCGTGGAAACGCTTCTGGAGCGCGCCGAAGAGATCAAACAGCCCAAGCGCCGCCAGACCCTGATCGATTTCGCCGATCAGGTCCGCATCTCCAAAAAGCTCGTCCAGCTTGACGAAAACGTGCCCGTCACCGTCCCGGTCGAGGACCTCGCTGTCTGTGACCCGGACCCGAAGACGCTCATCGACTTTCTCGAGAAGATGGAGTTCCGCACCATCACAAGGCGCGTCCGCGAGACGTTCGAGGCCGACGGCGTCATCGAGGAAACCACCGCTGGCGATATTGGCTTCGACCGCGAGGCCTATGTCTGCATCCGCGACTTCAAGACCCTCGAGGACTGGATCGCCCGCGCCCATGAGGCCGGCGTCATCGGTGTCGACTGCGAGACCAACAGCCTCGACTGCCAGACCTGCGACCTTGTTGGCGTCTCAATCGCCATCGCGCCGAATGAAGCGGCCTATATCCCGCTTGCCCATATCGACCCGGACCATTCTGGCGGGGATGACATGTTCGACGCCGCCCCGCCGCGCCAGGTCCGCAAGGAAGACGCGCTCGCCGCGCTCAAACCCCTCCTCGAAGACCCTGCCGTCCTGAAAGTCGGCCAGAACTTCAAATATGACCTCACCGTCTTCCGCCGCAATGGCATCGACGTCGCCCCGGTCGATGACACGATGCTGATCTCTTTCGCCCTGCATGCCGGCATGCACGGCCATGGCATGGATGAGCTGTCGGAACGCTATTTCAGCCACTCGCCCATCCCCTTCAAGGAAGTGTGCGGCTCCGGCCAGAAGCAGATCACCTTTGACCGCGTCCCATTGGGCAAGGCCACTGAATACGCCGCCGAGGATGCCGACGTCACCCTCCGCCTCTGGACCTATCTCAAGCCCTATCTCCACAAGGAGAAGGTCACGACCGTCTATGAAACGCTCGACCGCCCGCTCATCCCCGTCCTCGCCGACATGGAGCGCCACGGCATCAAGGTGGACCGCGACTTCCTCTCGCGCCTGTCGGCAGACTTCCAGCAGCGCATGGCAGGCTATGAAGACGCCGCCTACAAGGCTGCGGGTACCGAGTTCAATATGGGCTCGCCCAAACAGCTCGGCGAAATCCTCTTCGGAGAGATGGGCCTGCCCGGCGGCAAGAAGACCAAATCCGGCGCATGGTCGACCGATGCAAGCCAGCTTGAAACCCTCGCCGCCGAAGGCCACGAACTGCCCCAGATCATCCTCGACTGGCGCACCCTCTCAAAGCTCCGCTCGACCTATACAGAGGCGCTGCAGGACGCGATCAACCCAAACACCAAACGCGTCCACACCTCCTACTCCATGGCAGGCGCGCAGACGGGGCGTCTCTCATCGACAGACCCGAACCTGCAGAACATCCCGATCCGCACCGAGGAGGGCCGCAAGATCCGCCAAGCCTTCATCGCCGACGAAGGCAATGTCCTCATCAGCGCCGACTATAGCCAGATCGAGCTGCGCCTGCTTGCCCATATCGCAAACATCGACGCGCTGAAGACCGCCTTCAATGAAGGTCTCGACATTCACGCCATGACGGCCAGCGAGATGTTTGACACGCCCATTGAAGGCATGGACCCGATGGTCCGCCGCCGCGCCAAGGCGATCAATTTCGGCATCATCTACGGCATTTCCGCCTTCGGCCTCGCCAACCAGCTCGGCATCGATCGCGGCGAGGCGTCGGACTATATCAAGGCCTACTTCCAGAAATTCCCCGGCATCCGGAAATACATGGATGAGACGAAGGAATTTGCGAAAGACAATCTCTACGTCCAGACTGCCTTTGGCCGGAAGCTGCACCTGAAAGACATGAACTCCAAGAACGGCGCCATGCGCGCCTTCTCGGAACGCCAGGCCATCAATGCCCCCATCCAGGGCTCGGCTGCCGACATCATCAAACGCGCCATGATCGAAATGCCGGGCGCACTGGCGGCTAAAAAGCTCGACGCAAGGATGCTGCTACAGGTCCACGACGAACTGGTGTTTGAGTGCCCGGAGGACCAGGCCGAAGACACCATCGCGGTGATCCGCAGGGTCATGCAGAAAGCGCCGCTCCCCGCGCTCGATTTGTCAGTGCCGCTGGATGTCGACGCCAACGCCGCGAAGACTTGGGCTGAGGCGCATTAGTGGAATGAGTTCGTGACACGCGCACAAACCTTTATGAAAGAATGGAGGCTTCATCGGGGGCTAACACAACAAGACGTTGCAGACGCGCTGAACACATCGAAGGGCTATGTGTCTGAACTGGAGCGAGGCGTCAGACGCTATAATCAAGACACGCTTGAAGCCTTGGCGAGAACGTTCACCTGTCAGCCAAGCGACATATTGGCGGTAAATCCTGACGATCCTGCGAGTGCAATTTCGACGATAGGAATTTTGACGACGTTATTAGGTCCCGGCGGCGTGAAAGAGGTCGAAAACTTCATAGAGTTCAAAATCTCTCAAAATTCCGAAACTTCGAAGCGGACCTGAATCCCGACGGCGTTCGGCCCAAAAAACGTCCAGCACACCCCGCCCTTGTCAAAACGTCCAGCACACCCCGCCCTTGTCCGCCTATGCTGCCCGGCGTGACGCCAGCCACATGATCAAAGATGGACGCTTAGACCGCTGACGCGGTCGAGCGTGACGCGAGATAGCCAAGGCTCTCACACCAACATCCCACTCCGCTCACCCCCGCGAAGGCGGGGGTCTCAGCCAGTTTAATTGGGAGGCGTGTTGCACGAGATCCCCGCCTTCGCGGGGATGAGCGGCCCGCTCGGAACGCGCTCATCCTGAGCGAAGTCGAAGGACGAGCGCTGCGCGCGCATCCTCTCCTTCCCACTTGACCTCCCGGCGGGGGCCGCGAACACTCGCGCAAAACAGACACACGAGGGAACGCAAACCATGAAACACAACGCACAGATCTGGCTCGCCGCCTGCCTCGGAGCCGCAGCCTTGCTGGCCGGGTGTCAGTCCACGGCCGAGACGCCCGCTGAGGAAGCTCCCGCCACGACAACCGCCGCCGCACTCCCCATCGCCTCACCAATTGCGCTCACCGGCAGCTCGCCATTCGTATCGGAGATGTACAATTTCCTCGTCCAGGACGAAGTGATGCCGCCCGCCACTTGCAGCACGGTGTTTACCGGCAGCTCGAGCATCCGGTTCTGGTTCACACTTGAAGAGGATTTCCCTGAGCTCGACACCGTCAATCGCGGTTTTGGCGGTTCAGGCATTGCCCATGCGACCGAGTATTTCGATCTTCTGCTTACCCCGCATCAGCCGCGCGAGATCGTCTTCTATTCTGGCGAAAATGACGTGAGCGCGGGCGCGAGCCCGGATGATATCCTGACATCCTTCCAGACCTTCCTCGACAAGAAAACGGCGACGCTCGGCGACACACCTGTCTATTTCGTCTCGATCAAACCCTCGATTGCGAGGCTGGGCCAGCTTGAGACCCAGACCGCCGCGAACCGTCTCATCTCGGATTTTGCCGAGACCCGCGATGACCTGATATTTATCGACATCACCGAACCGATGATGGACGGCGACACGCCGAAGGACGTCTTCATCAGCGACCGCTTGCACATGAATGCGGCAGGCTATGACATCTGGACAGAGATTATCTCGGATGCGCTGGCCGACCCGGAGCGTCCAACAGCGACAGGCTGCGATTAGGCCTGCCGCACTAGCCGCCCGCACATCCCCATTGCATTCGCCCACGCCCGGCCCGATATCTGAATCACGCCTTTTGCGGCCCACTTCACACTACAATCCGCAAAGCCAACCGGCGCTGTCCCTGCCTGATCGCGCATTCCGCGCGCCGGCCAACAGGGGCAATCCGCATCGCTGGCTGCGATGCAAGAGAAGTGACCATTCCCATGGCGAAACAGCAGAAATCAAACCGCGAAATCCGCAAGCCCAAGCAGGAAAAGCCGAAGACCAACGCGTCGAACCCGTCCGTGAAAACTGGCGTCAGCAACGTCTTCGACCAGCGCAAGAAATAGGCGCCCCGCTCGCCCTGTCCCCGCCGCGCGGGGATGGGGCATCAGCCGACCTCACCCCTCTTCCGGCACCTGCACGGTTTCCAGATAGGCCAGCAGCGCGTTGATCTGTTCCGGCTCGAACTGCCATTGCGGCATTTCGGGGTGGCCCACCATGATGCCTTCCCCAAAAGGTTCGGCCAGCACTTCGACCGGATAGTGCCACGAGATCTCCCGGAACGGCATGGCCTGCGCGTGTTGGCTTTCCCCGGTAAGGCCGATGGCGTGACAGCCCGCGCAGAGCGTTTCGGCAATCGCCTCGCCCTGCCCGACCAGCTCATTCGCTGGCATCGCTTCAGCCTGGCTTACCGGTTCACTGACAGCCAGGTTTGGCGCCTCTTCGACAGGCTCCGCTGCAGGCGTTCCCATCTCTTCGGACGTTCCGCAGGCGGCGACCGGCAACAGCCCCGCCACCATGAATATCATTGTGCGCCAGCTCGTCTTCATGCCCGTTCCCTCCAGACTTGCGATAGGTTTCCATCCTGATCCGCGCTGGCCGCCTTGTCCATGCGGGATGACCCCAACTTGACGCGCGTGCTTTTAACGAGAAAAACATCTCG
>Ga0208965_1001062_pt1 | contig 12351 bp, 8 predicted proteins | sample AOAMet1_07_M0_10_2_FD_188230 | JGI IMG/M metagenome (GOLD analysis project Ga0208965, IMG submission 188230) | Ammonia-oxidizing marine microbial communities from Monterey Bay, California, USA - CAN11_07_M0_10 (SPAdes) | ecosystem: Environmental > Aquatic > Marine > Intertidal zone | place...
CCCCGCCTCTTCTCAGCCTTGAACTCCAGTTTCAGCATTCGGTCGACAAACCCGTTTTTGCTTTCCGCTCGCGCCACCTTAAGATCGCAAACCAACTGAAATCTGAGTTTTCATTAAAATCGGTTTAACCGTTCTATTTTATCAAAGTTAGAGTGCATAAAACGAATTGCGTTTCACTCCCCCTTAAACCCGGCCTATCGTTTTGCGTGGCGGGAAGTCACACCATAACGACTTTCTCACCCCGTGTTGGACAGGGCCAGTAATGATTACTGGCCCTGTTTTTCGTTAGGTACACAATCTTCCTGTCAAACGACGACTTATAGCCTCAATCGATGCTCTCTGGGGTCACTTAGCGTTTCCGCTGAAGCATCCACCATCCTCGTATTCTGACCTGAGATTACTAATCAACGATCCTCCAGACTGGTGCCACTTAAGCCGCCTCATACCGATTGAATCAGTAGCGACAATGGGATGGTTAAAGCAGTGCCTGTCTTCCAGATATCCAAGGCCCAAATAGCTCAAAAACTCAAATCTCGCCGGTTGTTCGACTATTTTTGCGAACATTCCCCGATGTCGGTTGACATCCGTCCGTGTCCACATACCCTTTAGCGATACGCAATCAGTCGATTTCGTTATCGATTCGATGAGTAACGGTGATTATTGATCTGAAATTGAGCGAGTTTCAATTTCACATGACAACGAGGCAGAGAAAAAATGGTAGACGATGATCTTGTAGATCCACTGGACGCTCCGGGCGACGATCAAACCACGTCCGAAGACGATGCGGTTGACGATTCAATTGAGGATGTTTCCGCCGAGCCAATTGATAATCTCGAAATCGAAATCATTGATGAGATCGACGAAGACGACTTTGATGAAGATTTTGATGATGATTTCGAAGAAGAAATCAAAGGCGAATACGATCTTGCAGATGATCAGTACGGCACTGAATTCGACAAAGAATTTGGCCACCTTACCAATCCAGCGGCGACTCCTCCGAAAAAATCGGCGGAAAGCAAAAAAGACACCGGTAAAAAGAAGCGTTAACTTAGTTTCGCGGTACGAATCTAAGAAAGCCACTTCTTGCGCGGCCGGTCAATCGTGGCCTACCAAACACCAGATCGGGCCAAGCGTCCGATTAAGCTGCTGGGATTGGGTCTAATATTAGATTCCTCTCCATGATCGTTGAATTTACCAGTCTATCCCGACTCGCTTTGGCAGAGTCCGTCATTTACATACGACGTTTCTTTGGGGATACTATCTTGCGCGGAACTTCGGCAAAAACGATATTTTTTTGAAATCTCGTTCTGAGAAAACTTGCCATCGAATTCGCGTTTTATTTTCAATGTTGAACTGTTTATACGCTCGCGAGCTTTGAGATATGTCTACTCCGCTGAAGGATTCCAGCATGTTCCGCCCCTTTGAAAACAAACCTAGTTTTCCCAAACAAGAAGAGGCAATTTTAGACTTTTGGCGTGATAGCGAAATCTATGACAAATCTCTCGCACAGCGGACAGATGGACCACGTTATGTGTTTTACGAAGGTCCGCCGACTGCCAACGGAAAACCACATCCCGGTCATTGCCTAACCAGAGCGATCAAAGACCTGTTTCCCCGTTACAAAACGATGCGTGGCTTTTACTGCGAACGAAAAGCCGGGTGGGATACACACGGGCTTCCCGTCGAAGTCGAAGTCTGTAAAGAAATGGGAATCCATTCTAAAGAAGAGATTGAAGAGTTTGGAGTCGAGCCTTTTATCCAGAAATGCCAGCAATCAGTTTGGCAGTACATGCAGGATTGGGAAAAACTCACTGAGCGGCTTGGGTTCTGGGTAAAACTGGATGACGCTTACGTTACCTACCATCAAAGTTACGTCGAGTCCGTTTGGTGGTCACTCAAAAACCTGTTTGACCGGAATTTGCTGTACAAAGGCCACAAAATAATCTGGTGGTGGGCACAAGGTGGAACCGCACTCAGCAGTGGTGAAGTCGGCCAGGGTTACAAAACCGTCATGGACCCTTCGGTTTATGTGCTGTTCCCATTAGTCAATCGCGAGAATACGAGCTTACTCGTCTGGACGACAACTCCCTGGACTTTACCGAGTAACCAATTTGCCGCAGTTAACGAGAAAATCGAATACGTTACGGTGTACGACGCGGAGCTGGATCAAAACATCGTGTTTGCAAAAGACCTCGTCGAGAAGATGAGCTTGAAAGTTAAACGTGAACTCGAAGTCAAATCAGTCGAGATGGGATCGGACCTCGTCGGAGAACGCTACGTCCCCCCATTCGATTACTATTACAAAACTCAAGCTGACCTCACTGGCGAACTACTGGACGGAACAGAAGAACATCTCGCATGGCGCGTGACCGCTGCGAACTTCGTGACAACGGATAGTGGAAGTGGTGCGGTTCACGAAGCTCCAGCCTTCGGTGAAGTCGATTACGAACTGCTCGTTGCCGAACAGGCTCGCTACAAGCCGGGGCAGGGGCCCAAAATGATTTGCGCCGTTGGCCCCAACGGAAAGTTCACCGACGAAGCACCAGATTACGAGGGACAATGGGTCAAAGACGCAGACAAACCGATCACCCGCCATGTCAAAGACAACGGCAAGCTCTACCACCAAGAACAGTACCAACACGAGTACCCCTTCTGTTGGAGAGCCGATGATGACCCGCTGATTCAGTACCCTCGGGAAAGCTGGTTTATCCGGACGACTCAATTTAAAGATCAGATGCTCGCAAACAATCGTGAGATCAACTGGCAACCCGAACACATTAAGGACGGAAGATTCGGTAATTTCCTCGAGTCAAATGTCGACTGGGCACTTTCAAGAGAACGATACTGGGGAACCCCACTGCCAATCTGGACGTGCGAAAGCACTGGGAAATTTGAAGCGGTCGGCAGTTGGGACGAGCTGACATTAAAACCGGGAGCAACCGGAATGGAGGTCTGGGAAGCAGCCAAAGCAGCCAATCCAGAACTCCCCGACGACCTCAAAGTTCACAAACCCTATATCGACCACATTTCCTATGACTCGCCGTTCGAAGAAGGGGCGCGAATGCATCGCGTTCCGGAAGTGATCGATTGCTGGTACGACAGTGGAGCAATGCCGTTCGCTCAGTGGGGCTATCCGCATCAAGGAAAAGAAAAATTCGAATCCCAGTTTCCAGCGGACTTCATTAGCGAAGCCCTCGATCAAACTCGCGGCTGGTTCTACAGTCAATTGGCAATCAGCACGTTACTCTTCGGTGACCAAACGTCGGAGACGCACAAGGCAATTCCTTATCCACACCCCTTCAAGAACTGCATCGTGCTTGGTTTGATGCTTTCGGAATGGTGGCAGGACAAAGAGAAAAACATTTACCTTACACCCGAAGAGGCAAAAGCAGCGCCGACAAAAACGACGCAAACCGTCGGAAAGATGTCCAAGAGTTTACGCAACTATCGGGCACCCCAGGAAATTTTCGACCAGTACGGAGCCGATGCATTACGCTGGTATTTCTTTGCGAAACAACCACCGTGGACTTCCATCCAATATAGTGAACGACAGATCAAAGAGAGCATCCCCGAGTTCTTATTGAGACTCTGGAACGTCTACAACGGATTTTTCATCCAGTACGCCAATCTCGACGGATTCTCACCGGCTTCACTCACCAATCCCGGCCAACTAGCAGCAGACAACTTCTCCGATGGCCAAGGCTATCGACCAGTTGACCAACGCAGCGAACTGGATCGTTGGATTTTAAGCGAACTCCACCGCACTCTGTCAGTCGTCATTGAGTCCATGGACCAGTATGACAACTACCGAGCCTGCACCCAGATTACCGCTTTTGTTGACGCCCTGAGCAATTGGTACGTCCGACGAAGCCGGGATCGATTTTGGTCCAAAGACAAATCGGCCCCCGAGAAACTTGACGCCTACTGGACGCTCTACGAGTGCCTAACGACCACCGCGAAAATGGTCGCACCATTTGTTCCATTCATGGCTGAAACCATTTGGCAAAACCTTAGCAGTGTGTTTGAGGGGCGTGCCATTGAGAGCGTTCATCTGTGTGACTTCCCAACACCTGACCCATCGATGATTGATGAAGATCTATCTCGTCGAATGGGACTGCTTCGTGAAATTGCCTCATCGGGTCTCTCTGCTCGAATGAGTGCTCAACTAAAAGTACGGCAACCACTCTCAGGGGTAACGGTCGTCCTCAATGAACCCCACGACCAAGCGTGGCTTGAGACGCACGACGAACTGCTAAAAACAGAGCTCAATGTTAAACAGGTCACCTATACGACCGATGCAGGTGAATTCGTCACCTACCAAGTCGTTCCAAATTTCAAACGCCTTGGGCCACGCGTTGGCAAATTAATGCCTAAGCTCAAAGCGGCATTTCAGGCAGCGGACGGAGCAGCCATGCTCGCTGAACTGACCCAGACACAGCAGTCCTCACTTACCATTGAAGATCAAGTGATTGCACTCGATCAAGACGATGTTGAAGTCCGACTTCAGGCAAATGACGGCTGGGCAGCGGCACAGGGGCCTCAAGCCGTAATCGTCCTTGCCACAGAATTAACACCGGAGTTAATCCGCTCAGGACTCGCTCGGGATGTCAATCGTCTTGTTCAGGATCGACGTAAGGAACTCGATCTCGAACGATCCGATCGCATCGAATTGAATCTCGTCACCGACTCAGAGGATCTGAAACAGGCAATTTTAGAAAACACCGCGTATCTGAAAGGCGAGACACTCGCCACTCGTCTGGGCATTGAAGAACCGTCAGATGTAGCTGATGCAAAAGAGTGCAACGTTGGCGATGGCCAACTACAAATTTTCATCAAGGTGACGGAGGACGTTGATGCCTGATGGCAATAAAATTGCAGTGTTAATTTCCGGCGGCGGAACGACCCTGAAGAACTTAATTCATTGGCGGCATGAGCAAAAGCTAAATGCACAAATTGAATTGGTGATCTCAAACAATCCGGTTGCGGGCGGGTTGGCGTACGCTTCCGAAGCTGACATCCCTCATCTGGTTGTCAGCCACAAAGAATTCGACAACGTCACGGATTTCAGCGATGCAATTTTTTCAGCGATCCAATCCGCGAATATCGATTTGGTCGTGATGGGTGGATTCCTTCGTCGGTTAGCCATCCCCCCCGCCTACGAAAATCGAGTCATCAATATTCATCCGAGTTTAATCCCTGCCTTTTGCGGCAAAGGATTTTACGGACAAAAGGTTCACCAAGCTGTGATCGACTACGGGTGCAAGCTGAGCGGTTGCAGTGTTCATTATGTTGACGACCAGTACGATCACGGCCCAATTATCGCACAGGAAACAGTCCCGGTCGAAACGACAGATACTGCCAAAACACTGGCCAAGCGGATTTTTGAAAAAGAATGCCAAGTGTATCCAGCAGTCATCAACGCGATTCTCGAAGGCAACGTTGTGATTAAAGATCGTTGTGTCGAAATCTCGAAACGTTAGCTCCCATTTAATTTCAACTTAACGCTCGCACCTGGGCTTTAACTGCCTCACCTAAGCTCAATTTCCCTTCCACAATAGGCCACGACTTCTAATGATTGATATTGAAGCCAAAAAGCAACTCATTTGTGACATTGGCAAACGCATCTATGCCAAAGGCTTTGCAGCGGCCAATGAAGGAAACATCTCAATTCGAATCGATGAAGATCGGGTCTTATGCACTCCGACTCGGCATTGCAAAGGCTTCATGACTCCTGATGACATTTGCACAGTTGACATGTCCGGGCAACAAATCGACGGCAGACTCAAACGAACCAGTGAAGTTTTACTCCACATCGAGATCTACAAACACCGAGACGATATCAACAGCATCGTCCATTGCCATCCGCCTCATGCAACCGCATTCGCAGTCGCCCACGAACCTATTCCCAATTGCGTTCTCCCCGAGCCGGATATTTTCCTGGGCGAGATTCCAATTTCCGCTTATGAAACTCCTGGCAGTCAAAATTTTGCCGATACGATTCTTCCATTTGTAGACAGAACCAACATTATCGTCTTAGCAAATCATGGCACAGTCAGTTACGAATCGGATCTTGAGACTGCTTACTGGCTCACGGAAATACTGGATGCCTATTGCCGAATCCTGATTCTTGCCAAACAACTGGGCGGTATTAAATATCTGCCCCTTCAAAAAGGTCGCGAGTTACTCGCGATGAGAAAGGACTGGGGATTTTCTGATCCCCGCTCAGAGTCAGTTGATGCAAAAGAAAATATTGCTGACTTCGCTTCGTTTAAATCGTCTTGGACACAGTCTGAAATAGAACAAACTGCATTTGCCAGCCACCCGAGCGCGGCCAATCCTTCTCAACTTCCGTCTGCTTCCGAAGCCTCCACTCAAGGTGGCCTACACCTTTCAAAACAATCGATTGAACTGATCGCTCAGCGTACCGCAGAGATCCTTCGCGATACGTAAAACCGCTAAAGCGGGGCTAGAATCAAGGATTGGTTTCACATCTACGGATTCAACCAATTTCCAAGCAGTCCGCAGAGGAACGCCGGTGGCTTGACCGTTACGGAAGCTAGGCAAACTGTAACGATTATATCGAGGAGGAGCTGGGGAACTTACGTTAAGATCCGGGTAAATCTGGTTTTGCTGATTATTTTCTCTACGTAATTACTAAGCGTCATTCCGATTAATTAGGTATTCAACTATACCTTTGCTTGACGGAATAAGACTGATGCTAGCTAAATTCTCAATCTCAACAGTTTTGGTTGCCTGCGGTTTTTTCAACCTATCGATTGGGCAGACCGTTCCAGTCCAGCAAACCGCCACCTCAGGACTTACAACTTCGAGTGCCGCCTACAGCTTCGTTAGCCAAGAAGAGGACGAAGCAACCAAGAAAATTGCAATGCTTGAGGCTCGCCTGAGAGAACTTGAAGTCGACGTCGCCAACAAGTTAAAAACTGACCCGTCGCCCCTGGATGAACAGAGCACCTTAGGAAAGCGTCTCTCCTTTTTTGAGGATACACTGAGTGCTCAAGAGGACTCGATCGACAAATTAGAATCAGCTGCTCCGGGTTACGTGGTTCATGGCCATAAGAGTCCTAAACTCAAACTCTTTGGTCGAATTCATACCGACTATTGGGCATTCCCAAATGTTGACGAAACCTTGTTCCCTCTGGAATTAGGTGGCAATCCGCAAGACCGTTTTAATTTTCGTCGAATGCGGCTTGGAGTTTCGGGAGATCTCAATGACAACATGCTCTACAAATTTGAATGGGAATTTGCTGGAGGTGTGGAAACTTCCTACCGGGATGCGTTCATTGGCTTCAAAGACCTGCCCTTATTCAGAACTGTTTTAATTGGAAATCAAAAGCGGCCCTACGGATTAGACCATTTGAACAGTAGTCGTTACAACATTTTCATCGAACGCCCCTTCATCGTCGAAGCGATTAATCAGGATGCTCGAAGGATGGGAATTTCAAGCAACGGCTACTCCGATGACTTGGGATGGAACTGGCGATTTGGAGTCTGGAACCAAGAGCTGACGCAGAGCAAATCCGGTTACATCGGCGATCACTACCAACCTGAATTTGCGAGCCGATTAGCAAGAACCGCTTGGTACGACGAAGCCTCGGGAGGACGCGGCTATATTCATCTCGCAGCGAGCACCTCGTTTGGGGTTCCCGATGGCAACTCGCCTACCAACAATCAGGCTCGTTATCGCACACGCCCAGAGGCACGCACCAATAGTCGCTGGCTGAACACAGGTAGGATCGCGGGCGCCGACAGAAACTCTGTCTTTGGAGTCGAATCGGTCGTCAACATTGGTGGCTTCAGTTGGACTTCTGAGTACCTTCAAACCAAGGTTGAACGACGGCCGGCATTTGGACCGAACGTCACTTTCAACGGACTCTACACACAAGTCGCCTACGTGCTAACTGGAGAGCATCACCCTTGGGATCGTAAAACTGGCACGCTGGGACGGCTAAAGCCATTCGAAAATTTCTTTATGGTACGAGATTGTGATGGCTGCCGCCAAAAAGGCATGGGGGCCTGGGAAGTCGCTTTCCGTTATTCGCACGCAGATCTCAATGACGACAACGTCCTCGGGGGCGATGCTGATTCATACACCTTTGGCATGAATTGGTACTGGAATTCTCACGCCCGAATGCAGTTCAATTACATTCTCGGCGACATTCACTCTGGTGCACAAGCAGCCGGTCAAGGGAACTACCAGATTGCTGGTGTCCGACTAATGGTCGATTTTTAATCGACCACACCGAGCTTCCGAACCAACAGATTAATCCCTAAAAGACACAAGTGAATAAAATGACATACGGAATCAAAATCTGCACTGCTTTAGCATTCGCTTTAGCAGTAACCCTCAGTACAAACCTCAGCACCGCTCAAGAAGTTGAGGTTTCCACGACCGAATGTGGATGCGATGACGCGAGCTGTGGACTCAAAAGAATTGGATTACGAAAATCCTCTCGCGTCGCTTGTCCAGAATGTGCCTGTGAAGACTGCTTGTTGGAGGTCAAACCATCCACAGAAAAGAAAACCTGCTTCAAGGTCGAGGAAAAAGTCATTTGCATTCCTGCAGTCCGCATGCCTTGGCACAAATGCAATCCACCCACCACCTCCAAGTCGAAAACAATTAAGGTGTTGAAGAAAGAAACTTACGAATGCCCAACTTGTTCTTACAAGTGGTCCGTCGCAAAAACTAGCGACCCCGCATCGACCGCCGATAAAACGGCAACGGTCATTGAGCCAGCGAAAATAAAAAGAAAAATCCAGCCCTTACCACCAATCATCCGGGCTTCACATTCCAAACTCAGGTTGCGAAAAGAAACAGATTTCACAGCGCCAACTAAATAAAAAGACTACCGCACAACAAGCCAAAGCCTCTCGATTCATGAGAGGCTTTTTTACGTTCGAAACACCCAATCCTCAAAACAATCGATTCAATCCATTGAGCGCTGCAACGCGATAGGCTTCCGCCATCGTTGGGTAATTGAATGTCGTTTCAGTAAAATACTTAATTGTATTAGCGCCATCTTTCTGATTCATAATTGCCTGACCAATATGAATAATCTCGGAAGCGCTTGCTCCAAAACAGTGAATCCCAAGGATTTCGAGGGTATCTCGGTTGAACAGCAGCTTCAGCATCCCGACTCGCTGATTCAAAATTTGAGCACGCGCTAAACTCTTAAAATTAGCGACTCCAATTTCATAAGGCACTTTTTCTTCCGTCAACTCTTTTTCTGTTTTCCCAATGCAACTAATTTCGGGACTCGTATAAATTCCCGACGGAATCTCACTCGCCAACTTACACTGAGCTTCGTCCGTCCCAAGAATTCGCATTCCAGCTGCTCGACCTTGAGTGTAAGCCGCACTTGCGAGCGAAGGAAATCCGATAACATCTCCAACGGCAAATACATTTTCACAAGCCGTTTGAAAACAATCATCGACCTCAAGATAGCCGCGACTGTCAGCCACCAGACCTATCTTTTCTAATCCCAAATCCTGAGTGTTACCGGTTCTGCCTGTAGCCCACAACAGAATATCAGTTTTGAAGTGCTTTCCGCTCTTCATGTGAGCAATCACTCCATCGTCCAACGCTTCAATTTTTTCGAAACTCTCGTTGTGACGAATGACGACACCATGTTCACGCATGTGATAACTCAAGGCATCACTGATTTCATCATCTAGAAAATCAAGTAATTCACTGCGACTATTTACGAGATTTATTTTGATTGACAGGTTGCGAAACATTGAAGCGTATTCACAGCCGATCACACCGGCGCCCAAAACTGTAATGGAATGCGGTTTATGATCCAACTTAAGTATGGTGTCACTGTCAAAAATCCGGGGATGAGAGAAATCAACTCCCTCGGGATGATAGGGGCGTGAGCCAACGGCAATCACGACATTCTCAGTAGTGATCCGATCTTCCTCGTTGATCGAAATCGTATTGGCATCCTCAAATCGAGCATGTCCAAATGCCACTTCAACGTCATTGCGAGTGTAGAAGTTGCGGCGCATCGTTTCCTGGCTTGAAATCACTTCCTTCGCAGCCCGCGTTAACTCCGCAACACTCGGTTTTACATTGACCCCACACTCTTGGAACAGCGGATTGTTGAGCGCCTCCGTCAAACGGTTAATAGAATACCGCAAAGCCTTACTCGGTATCGTCCCCCAGTGAGTACAACCGCCACCAATCCGGTCGTATCGCTCGACCAACAGAACACGCTTTCCAGCTTTGGCAAGCTGCATCGCAGCCCCCTCTCCACCGGGGCCCGAGCCAATCACCACCACATCGACATTCCGATCCTTCGACACGAAAACCCCAATCCTGAATCTAGTAAATTCTATTGACTCGCCAACCCGAAACAAAATTCGGACGACATGAATTCAAAACAACAAACGATGCTTACTCTCGGCTCCGAACCATTGGCATGATACTACTCGCGCTCTTCAATTCAACAAATCCCAAAACCTAGCCACCTTTGCTGGCACGGTCCCCAATCTTCAGAAAATCAAATTCGGACGTTTGATTCCCTTCCAGCAAATCGACGAGATAACTCCCCAACACAGGGGCAAATTTAAATCCATGGCCGGACAGACCTGCTGCGAATACGACATTGGAAAAACCAGGATATCGATCAACGAAAAAATGACCGTCCGGAGACATTGTATAAACGCAGGCACTATGGTGCACCAATCGGCTTTTACCATAATTACAATGATCCCTCATGAACTGGCGAGTCCGCATTAATTGAGCCTCATCCAATCCTCGATCGACATCAGCCGGGCAATTTACTGGGACTCCACCCGTGTGCTCGCAAACCTTCATCCCCAAATAGTCAATTTCGGGAAAACCATAAAAACAGTCGCCGTTATCCTCCTCAAGCAGAAAACATGGGAACTGACTTTCCAATTTTTGGTCAACGCGATCCAACTGAAACCACTGTTGTTGTTTATGAAGAAGCTGAAGCCCCAAATCTAAATCACCTAGCAACGGCTCACTCCAACCTCCGGCCGCAATCACGAGCCGTCGAGCTCGATATATCCCACGGTCTGTTTTCACCGTCACCAGCCCCTGTTCGTCAACATCCCACTGTTCGACACAGTGATTTGATTTTAGCTCAGCTCCGCTCTTGACGGCCTGCTGAATCATTGCCGCCACGCAAAGCTCCACCCTCAGAAACGCTGCGCCGGGTTCAAAGACGCCGACAAAATTATCGGGAATTTTAAACAACGGCAATCGCTGGCGAATTTCATCCGGCGTAAAATGCTCAATCTTCAAATCATGAGCCTGAGCACTGGCAACCACTCCCTGAATTAGCTCACTATCTTTACGACCCATCTGAAGCAAACCCGTCTGAGTCAGCAGTTCCTTCTTATCAGGCGACGTGCGATGACGCTTGTTGAGATCGTCCCACATCTCGAAGGCCCGATTTGCCAAAGGGACGTAGTTAGGGTGCTCAAAATAAGCGCGGCGGATAATACGGGTCTGCCCGTGAGAGCTGCCACGATCATGAGCCGGACCGAACCGATCTATACCCAGTACATTCCACCCTTTTTTGGCAGCCGCCATCAGTGACGCACTACCTACACCGCCATAGCCAACTACGATGCAGTCATAAACAGTCGATTGATCCGGCAAACCCAACTCCTTTATTAGTACCTATTCGCAAACTCAACCGGCTACTTTTTTTGAGCAGCAAGGTCAATACAAATCAACTCACGATCATTGCGAAGAAAAACGCATCGATTTGCAAACGCCGGATGAGACCAACACACCCCGCCTTTCCGGTTAGGAGTTCTCATTTGATCTGGCGTCAGAATGGTTTCACGTGAAGTGACTTCAAGCCCATCTCGCGTAAGTTTTCCAATCATCAGCTCGCCCTGCTCATTAAGCATCCAAGTATTGGAACCATTGGCTACAAAATGAATCGTCGCCCAACGCTGACGTTCTACCGCAGTTAAGTCCTCCCAAACCCGCTCCCCATCGCTGGCTCTAAGACAGCGAAGCTCGCCATAACTATCCACACCATAGATGTAGTCACCTATCCAAATTGGCGTACTGATAATCGAATGCAGAGCTGACGTTTTCCTCTCGTTGGGGCCAATCAAATGCCACAGTTGCTTTACTTCCATCGATGTCTCTGACATCTCAAGCATCATTGCCCCGTCATAAAAAGAAGTCAGGAAAATTTTATTTCCATTGACGACCGGAGTCGCCACTCCAATCGGCATTCGCGTCGGCTTGAACGGATGTTGCCAATAAGGAACCCCAGTGCTCGGGTTCAAACCGGCAACCCCATCTCCCGTCCAGCAAACCAAAACATCCGTCCCCTTTTGCTT
>Ga0208965_1001064_pt1 | contig 12342 bp, 23 predicted proteins | sample AOAMet1_07_M0_10_2_FD_188230 | JGI IMG/M metagenome (GOLD analysis project Ga0208965, IMG submission 188230) | Ammonia-oxidizing marine microbial communities from Monterey Bay, California, USA - CAN11_07_M0_10 (SPAdes) | ecosystem: Environmental > Aquatic > Marine > Intertidal zone | place...
CTAGGTATCAATCTGAGGAGCCGTTCCCCCGTTTCGTTGGTGCCCAGTATAGGGCCTGATTTTCAGGTGTCAACAATTATTTTCACTTTTTTAAAATTATTTTTACCTGTGATTTTTGCATAGATGTAGGCAGTGGCTCCAGAGGTATCCTCTAGCATACACACACTCCACCTGTCAACCTTGTGTATGACCCGATGTGTCCCGCTGGTCACCCTTTGGACTGGCTTCTCAGGGCCACATATGGTAACGAGGGGGGTCTTCCAGTACCCGCGGGGGGCCTTCAGTATGCGCGCGGAATGTATAAGTACCCGCCTGTATACAAAATAGTAGCAATTTGGGAAAAAGAGTGTATAATTACATTTACTTATGACTACCTGTGTGTACTATAACTCCTTGTAATACCTGTGTATTCCTAAGATGACACCTGTATAGCCTTAAGCTATTAAAGGGACGGCCCTTATGTATAAATATGTAGACATTAGTAAAGAAAAGACTTGACTTTTGATTAAAAGTATGGTATAATTTATAGTATACTAAAGAAGATAAAGATTACCTCGCGCCCTTAAGTATCCTTAAGCATCGTTAGGATTGATCTTTTAATAATAATTAAAGAAACTAATTAAAGTATACTTAAGTATCCTTAAGTACTAAGGGGAATACAATGAATACTAAAGAACCTAAGGGTAGTCAGCCCGCGAAGCGGGTGGGGCGACCAAAGAAAACAGCAGTTGTGTCAAAAACCAAGGGCAAACGTAACTCAGTAGGCAGGCCCAAGGGTGACGCAGCGGTCATTAACGAATACAAGGCTAGAATGCTGGCATCCCCTAAGAGTAGGAAGGTGCTAGATAGTATATTGTCAGCAGCCTTGGACGATGACCATAAGAATCAAGCGGCAGCATGGAAGCTCTGCATGGATAGGTTACTACCTGTCAGCTATTTTGAGAAGGATAAGGCCAGCGGAGGCAAGAGTGCCATCAACATCTCTATTACAGGTGTTGGTGGAGAGACTACTGTCATATCTGGTGGAGAAGAACCCATTGAAGGGGACTATACAGATGTATGATATAAATCAAGACTTAGATTACTTTACTAGGGAAGAGTTTGCTTGTCAGTACACTGGCGAGAATGAGATTAGTGACAGGCTGTTGCTGAAGTTAGATTTGTTACGTGCTAGATGTGGGTTCCCCTTCGTTATTACGAGTGGTTATAGAAGCAAAGACCACCCCATAGAAGCTAAAAAGGAGACACCCGGAACTCATGCCCAAGGCATTGCAGCAGACATTAAAGTTACAGACGGTATACAGCGGTTTAAGATTGTTGAGGAGGCTATCAAGATGGGCTTTTCAGGAGTTGGAGTTGCTAGTAGCTTTGTGCATGTTGACATCCGCGACCTTGACGGTAATGAGTCTCCTGTAATGTGGACGTACTAAGAGGATATAAGAAGAATGGCAGCAGGTATAGGTAAAGCACTAGCACAGGGTCTTACTCGTAGCATGGCTAAAGGTGTAGGTCAGTCGGCTAGTAAAGCTAAAACAAGAGCAGCAGTTAAAGCCGCAACTAAAACTAAATCTTTAGAGAATGTCAGACAGGGTTCCATTATTGAAGCTCAAAAAGCTAAAGAAAAAGTAAGTAAAAAGAAGGGCTTTAAACAAGCACTGAAGGAAGCTAAAGCTAATAAACAAAAGACATTTACTTTTGATGGCCAACGCTTCTCAGTGGCTAACTATGTCTAAAAAACATATCCATGTCAACCAGCATAAGATTAAAGCTAATCTAAAGCAGGGTACTAATGAGCCGGTGCTTACTGTTAAAGAAGGCAGGAAAAACACTTACGGTCACTCAGTGCAGATACATGGGCCTAGCACAGTTATTTATGGGGGCAACGACAAGCCGGTGTTGTCTTGCGGAGCTAGGGTTGTTATCGAGACTGAAGCGGAACTAACCATTGACTGATTTAGCAGTTGAGCTGTTACCTTGGCAGCAAGAAGTCTGGGAAGACACTACACGCTTTAAAGTAGTAGCTGCGGGTAGACGTACAGGTAAAAGTAGACTAGCTGCTTGGCGGTTGATCATCAGTGCCTTGTCTGAGAAGAAAGGGCAGGTGTTCTACGTTGCCCCTACACAGGGTCAGGCCAGAGACATTATGTGGCAGTTGCTGCTGGAGCTAGGCCATGACGTTATAGCGTCAGCACACGTTAACAACCTACAGATTAAGCTAGTCAATGGCTGCACCATCTCTCTGAAGGGTGCTGATAGACCTGAGACTATGCGTGGTGTCAGCTTGAAGTTCCTGTGTATGGACGAGTACGCAGACATGAAGCCAGAGGTGTGGGAGCAAATCCTACGCCCTGCTCTAGCGGATCAGAAGGGTGAGGCGCTGTTCATTGGTACACCTATGGGCCGCAACCACTTCTATGACCTATACCAGTATGCTAGTGTATCTGAGGATGCTACGTTCAAGGGCTACCACTTCACTAGCTACGATAACCCACTACTAGACCCTGAAGAGATTGAAGCAGCTAAAGGCTCTATGTCAGCCTTCTCATTCCGTCAGGAGTTTATGGCATCCTTTGAGGCGCATGGTAGTGAACTCTTTAAAGAAGAACATGTTAGATTTAGCGAGGAAGAACCTTCTGATGGTAATTATTACATTGCTGTCGATTTGGCAGGATTTGCAGATGTACAGAAAGTCACTACTAAAACCAAAAGACTTGACCAGACGGCAATTGCTGTGGTTAAAGCGGGCGTCGAAGGCTGGTGGGTTGCTAATATCGTACATGGCCGTTGGGGCGTCGAAGAGACTGCCAGACGAATCTTTGAAGCAGTCAGAGACTACCAGCCAGTAGCCGTAGGCATTGAGAAAGGTGCGTTAAAGAACGCTGTCCACCCCTACCTGAACGATATAATGAAGAAGAACCAGACATTCTTTAGGGTGGAAGAGCTAACACACGGCAACAAGAAGAAGACAGATAGGATCGTGTGGGCACTACAAGGTCGCCTAGAACACGGTAACTTAACACTAAACAAAGGTAAGTGGAATGCTCAGTTCCTAGACGAGTTGTTCCAGTTCCCTAACCAATTAGTCCACGATGACTTGATAGATGCTCTTGCATACATAGACCAGTTAGCTAAGGTCTCTTATGCATTTGACTACGAGGAAGAGGACTACGAATTCCTAGACAAATACGCAGGCTACTAACTATGGAACTAGAAGGCAACGACAACTTCGCTACAGAGCAGCACCTAGAGAACTGGGTAATTGAAAAGTGTGACTCATGGCGTGACCACTTTGAGGTTAACTACTCACAACGCTTTGAAGAATACTACCGTCTTTGGCGTGGTCAGTGGTCTCCACAGGATCGCACACGAGACACTGAACGCTCTAAGATTATCTCTCCTGCGCTACAGCAGGCTGTTGAGTCTTCAGTAGCAGAGCTAGAGGAAGCTACCTTTGGCCGTGGCAAGTGGTTTGACATTAAAGATGATGTCTACGATCAAGACCCTAACGACATTGCTTTGCTGCGTAACGCGCTAGAGCAAGACTTTAAAAAGAACATGGTACGTAAGTCAGTGGCTGAGTGTCTAATCAACGCTGCTGTATTTGGTACAGGCATTGCTGAGATTGTTCTTGAAGAAGAAAAAGAGATGAAGCCTGCTACACAGCCTGTAATGGGCGGTGAGCTTACAGCAGTAGGTGTTAACATACAAGATCGTACATGCGTCAAGCTACGACCTGTAATGCCACAGAACTTCCTAATTGATCCAGTAGCTACAGACATCCAGTCTGCGCTGGGTTGTGCAGTAGATGAGTTTGTGTCAGCTCACTCAGTAGAGCAGTTACAGGAAAGAGGTGTCTACCGTGATATACCTTTAGAGTTGGCATCTACAGACTTTGACATTGAACCAGACCAAGAGCTTAGTCAGTTTGAAGATGACAAAGTTAGACTAACTAAATACTACGGCCTTGTTCCTCGCCACCTGCTAGACAAGTCACTGGAAGAACCAGACTCAGAAGAAGAAGTTGTAGAGCTTGGCGACGAAGAAGATGATTCCTATTATGTAGAGGCTGTTGTTGTTATTGCTAACGGCGGTGTCTTGCTAAAGGCATCTAAGAACCCGTACATGATGGAAGACCGTCCTGTCGTAGCATTCCCATGGGATGTCGTTCCTAGCCGCTTCTGGGGTCGAGGAGTATGCGAGAAAGGCTACAACAGTCAAAAGGCGTTAGACACAGAACTACGCGCTCGTATCGACGCTCTAGCACTGACTATACACCCAATGATGGCTATGGACGCTAGTCGTATGCCTCGTGGTGCCAAGCCCTCTATACAGCCCGGTAAGACCATCCTAACCAACGGTAACCCTGCTGAGATTCTACAGCCCTTTAACTTTGGTAATGTTAACCAGATTACCTTTGCACAGGCTCAGTCGCTACAGACTATGGTACAGACAGCTACAGGCGCTATTGACAGTGCTGGTATCTCTGGCTCTATCAACGGTGATGCTACTGCTGCTGGTGTATCTATGTCACTAGGCGCTATCATCAAGCGTCACAAGCGTACACTGATTAACTTCCAAGAAGCATTCCTTATTCCTTTTGTGACTAAGGCAGCTTGGCGTTATATGCAGTTTGAACCTGAGCTGTATCCAGTTTCTGACTACAAGTTCCACACCTCTAGCTCACTAGGTATCATTGCTCGTGAGTACGAAGTAACACAGCTTGTCCAGTTGCTACAAACTATGTCACCAGACACGCCAATGTATCCTAAGCTGGTTATGTCTATCATTGACAACATGAACCTGTCTAACCGTGAAGAGCTTATTGCTACTCTTGAGCAGGCTAACCAGCCTAATCCAGAAGCACAGCAGGCTGCACAGCAAGCACAGCAAGCTCAGTTGCAGTTCCAAGCTTCACAAACTGCAGCCTTACAGGGACAAGCTCAGGAGTCACAAGCGAGAGCGCAGAAGATTGTAGTGGAAGCACAGGCTATACCGCAGGAACTGGAGATTGACCGCATCAAGGCTGTAACTACTAATCTAACCAAGGGTGATGCAGACGATAAAGAGTTTCAAAAGCGTTTGGAAATCTCTAAGCAACTACTTAAAGAAAGAGAAGTAGCTGTTAAAGAAGGTAATGTTGCTCAACAAACAGCTCCAGCCCCTGCACCTCAAGCACCACAATTACAAGGAATGATGCCTAATGGTCAGCAATAAAGATTTAGAAAATGTAGTATCTCAAGTAAATGTAAAGTTTGAGGAACTATTTAAGAAGATTGCACAACTTGAGAAACAAATGGAGGCTAAGAATGCCAGTAAAAAAAGACCCAAGACTAGCTAGGGCTGGCGTAAGTGGATACAATAAGCCGAAGCGTACCCCCAACCACCCAAAGAAAAGCCATGTTGTCGTGGCAAAAGAAGGTGACAAAGTCAAGACGATTAGGTATGGAGAACAGGGGGCAAGCACAGCAGGTAAACCCAAGGCGGGTGAATCTGCTCGTATGAAAGCTAAACGTGCTAGTTTTAAAGCACGACACGGCAAGAACATTGCCAAAGGTAAAATGTCAGCGGCCTACTGGGCCAATAAATCTAAGTGGTAATAACAGGAGAATACTATGCCATACGGTAAAGGTACATACGGTAGTAAAGTAGGTCGTCCACCTAAGAAGAAAGAAGCAGTAAAGCCTAAGAAGAAGCCAGTTAAAAAAGGTAAGTAACATGCCAGCCAAGAAGTCTACAGTAAACAAAGCAGGGAACTACACTAAGCCCACTATGCGAAAGAACTTGTTTAACAAGATCAAAGCAGGAACTAAAGGTGGTAACGCTGGTCAATGGTCTGCTAGGAAAGCTCAGATGTTAGCCAAGGAGTACAAGGCAAAAGGCGGAGGCTATAAGTAATGGCTCTAAAAGAATCACAGAAGTCTTTAAAGAAGTGGACTAAACAGAAGTGGCGTACACCTAGCGGTAAGAAGTCTTCAGAGACTGGCGAAGTATACGCACCTTCTAAGACTATTAGTAAGTTAAAGTCCACAGCAGCAGGTAAGAAGAAACTAGCCGCTGCTAATGTAAAGAAGAAAGCAGCAACCGCTAAGGGCAAGCAACACGCCAAGCACGGCCTCCATAAAGGTAAGAAACGATGAAAGGTCAGACACACGGTGGCAAGGGAAGTGCCCAGAGGAAGACAGATCAAAAGAAGTTTGCATCTAACTGGGACGCCATATACAGCAAATCTATACAAAAGTCAAGTAAAAAAACAAATAAAGCTTGACTTTCTTATACTTTTATGCTATAATAACAAGGTAAGACTAACTAAAACAACGCTGTCCTAATAGGAGAAACAGTATGATTGACAAAGAACTTGAGCTATATTACCGTAACATTAGAGATATGTTTGGAACAGAAGGCTGGAAGCAGCTGATGGAAGACCTTAAGTCTAATGCGATGGTTATCAACTCAGTAGAAGCTGCAAAAGATAATGAAGACCTTCACTTCCGTAAAGGCCAACTTTCTATCATAGCTAACCTGCTGAACCTAGAAGCTCAAATTGACGCAGCAGAAGAGCAAGCAATGCAAGAGGAAGACGTAGAAGAAGTTGCCTAATGAAGGCTATCTACGAGTATCGCTGCGAGGATGGACACACGAATGAACGCTACACAGATTCAGAGTGTACTCACATCCCCTGCTTAGACTGCGATAAGATTGCAAGAAGAATTGTAAGTGCTGTGCGAAGTAAGTTAGACCCGCTATCTGGCGATTTTATGGGTGCTACTAGACAGTGGGAAAAGAACAGAGCACAGAAACTACAGCAAGAGCGCAAGGCCAACTCTTAACCGAAGCCTTGCATAATACACCTCCATAATGAGAATACTCACGGAGTTTAATAATGGCAACACTAATAGACGAGCGTCCACCTGAAGACGTTGAAACTGAACAAGAAGAAGAAGTAACTCAAATTCAAGAGGAACCTCAAGTAGAGGAGACTCCTCAAGAAGAAGATGAAATCCCTGAGAAGTATCAAGGGAAGTCTACCGCAGAGATAGTAAGGATGCACCAAGAAGCTGAGAAGCTTTTAGGTCGTCAAAGCTCAGAGGTAGGGGAACTTCGGTCAGTAGTAGACAACTACATACAGACACAACTCGACACCAACACCCCAGCAACCCAAGAACCTGAAGAAGATATAGACTTTTTCTCTGATCCCGACAAGGCAGTCGAGAGAGCTATTAAGAATCACCCTTCAATTAAAGCTGCTGAAGCACAAACTCAGCAGTACAAGAAGCAAACAGCGCAGTCTCACTTGCAACAACGTCATCCTGACATGCAAGAGATTCTACAAGATGGTAAGTTTGTTGAGTGGATTAAGGGATCAAAGATTCGTACACAGCTCTTTGCACAGGCAGACACGCAGTACGATTACGAAGCTGCTGATGAACTCTTCACTACGTGGAAAGAACGTCAACAGGTAGTAGGACAGACTGTAGCTAATGAGAAGGCTAGTCGTAAAACCGCAGTTAAGAACGCCTCAGCAGGTAATGCTAAAGGCAGCGGTGAAGCAGCAAGTCGTAAAGTTTATAGACGCTCAGACATTATTAAACTAATGCAGACCGACCCTGATAGGTATTTGTCTTTGTCTGACGAGATCATGCAAGCATACCAAGAAGGGAGAGTCAGAAACTAAATCTCTTTAAGGAAGTATTATCATGGCTACATCAGTATATCCCAACATGGGCGGAGCAGTAGACAACACTAGCGCCGCTAAGTTTATCCCAGAAATCTGGAGTGACGAAGTAATTGCTGCGTACAAGAGCAATCTTGTAATGGCTAACCTCATCAAAAAGATGAGCATGACTGGCAAGAAAGGTGATACCATTCACGTTCCTAAGCCTACTCGTGGTTCAGCTCACGCTAAAGTTGCAGAGACTGCCGTAACTATCCAGAACTCTGTTGAGTCAGAAGTCCTGATCAACATCAACAAGCACTTTGAGTTCTCTCGTCTGATTGAAGACATCACCGAAGTACAGGCTCTCGCTTCTCTGCGTCAGTTCTATACTGGCGACGCTGGCTACGGTCTGGCCAAGCAGGTTGACAACGATCTGTTTGAGCTGGCTAAGTCTTTCGGCGATGGCGATGGTTCTAGCTACGTTAACTCTGGTTCTTTCCAGATCAACACTACCTCTGGCGCTCTTGAAGCCTTTGACGCTGACGGTGCTGCTGACATTGGTGCATTCTCTGACGCTGCGTTCCGTGCGCTGATTCAGAAGATGGACGATGCAGACGTTCCTATGGACGGTCGTAGCTTCGTTGTGCCACCCTCACTGCGTAACGCTATCATGGGTATTGATCGCTACACTTCTACTGACTTTGTTAATGGCAAAGGCGTAGAGACTGGCAAGATTGGTAACCTGTACGGCGTTGACGTATATGTTTCTACTAACGTACCTGTCATTGACACTACTGGTGGTGCTTCCATCCGTGGCGCACAGCTGATCCACAAGGACACTAATGTTCTTGCAGAGCAGCAGGCTATTCGTTCACAGACTCAGTACAAGCAGGAGTTCTTAGGTACTCTTTACACTGCTGATTGTTTGTATGGCGTTCAAGTCATGCGTCCAGAAGCAGGCTTCACCTTAGCTGTTAAGTAAGCTAAACTGGGGGATTCTTCGGAGTCCCCCTTTTACTTTTCTTTTCTTTTATTACAGGTGTCTGAATGTCCAATTATACAAAAACTACTAACTTTGCGGTTAAAGATACTTTACCTTCAGGCGATGCTAATAAAATTGTTAAGGGTACAGAAATTGACGCAGAGTTCAATGCTCTTGCGGTAGCTAGTGCTACTAAAGCAAATAAAACTAACCCTTCTTTTACAGGCGAAATCACTATAGGCTCTGCTAGTGTTAATGAAACAGAGCTAGAAATACTAGATGGCGCTACAGTAACCACTACAGAACTTAACTATGTAGATGGTGTTACTTCCCCTATCCAAACACAGATAGATACTAAATTAAATTCTTCTGCTGTTTCGGCTTTCGGTGCTACACTGATTGACGATGCAGACGCATCTGCTGCACGTACTACTCTAGGCTTAGGCACTGCTGCCACTACAGCCTCTACAGACTACGCTACTGCTGCACAAGGCACAACTGCTGATGCGGCACTTCCTAAAGCCGGTGGTGCGTTAACAGGCGCTGTAACAACTAACAGCACATTCGATGGTCGTGATGTAGCAGCAGACGGCACAAAGCTAGATGGTATTGAAGCTAGTGCTGATGTAACAGATACAACAAACGTAACTGCTGCTGGTGCTTTGATGGACAGCGAGGTGACTAATCTAGCACAGGTTAAGGCTTTTGATTCTGCGGATTATGCCACGGCTGCTCAAGGTACTTTAGCTACAAATGCTTTGCCTAAGTCTGGTGGTGCTATGACAGGCGCTATTACAACTAACAGTACGTTTGATGGGCGAGACGTAGCCACTGATGGCACTAAGCTAGATGGTATTGAAGCTAGTGCAGATGTAACGGACACAACTAATGTAGTAGCAGCTTTAAGCGCAGGTACAGGCATTAGCTTGTCAGCAGGTGGTGAGATTGCTAACACTGCCCCTGACCAGACTGTAGCCCTTACGGGTGCAGGTGGTACTTCTATTTCAGGTACATACCCTAACTTTACTATTACCAGTAGTGGTGGTAGCGGTATTTCTTTGACTGATCTTTCCGTTACAGTTGCATCTGTTGGTACAGCTAACCTAGCTTACAATAACACTAGTGGAGTATTTACTTATACCCCGCCTGATCTATCAACGTATTTGACAGCTTCTAGCACAGCGACCCTGACCAACAAATCAGGCAACATCTCGCAGTGGACTAACGATTCTGGATACACTACTAACACTGGTGATATTACTGCTGTGGTTGCAGGCACAGGTCTATCAGGTGGCGCTACCAGCGGATCTGCTACCCTAAACATAGACTCTACTGTTGCAACTTTAACTGGCGCACAGACCCTGACGAACAAAGCCCTAACATCTCCTGCGCTTACTACCCCAACCATTGAGGGTGGAGCAAGTGACTGGCAGTTCTCAGTCTCAGGTAATGACCTTATTATCAGCTATGGCGGCACTTCTAAAGCAAAGCTAGATACTTCTGGTAATCTTACAGTAATAGGCAACGTAACAGCTTACGGGACAGTCTAATGGCTTTGCCCAGTAGCGGTACTATAACCCTTAATGAAATACACATTGAGGCTGGAGGGACTACAGGAACTCTAGCCAGTATTAACGATGCTGACATCCGCGCACTAATTGGAAAAGCTGATGGTGTTGAGATGTCTTTCAATGAGTGGTACGGAGCAAGTGCAGGTATTGTAGTAACAGTTACTGAAGGTTCTGACATCTTTGCTTCCGCAGCATACTATGGGTTTAGAGAAGAACAGACTCCAGACATTGGTTCGGTATCACCTACAAGCATAACTTTTGACGGTAAGACCCATCCTGTACGTGACGCATATCGCAGAGTAAACAGAAGCGGTGGTGTAGATGACGATAGTACATCTGCGTTTTGGTTTATCCTGTATAACGCTTCTGATGGCACTGTACCGGCTGACGATTGGTTTTCCTCCGTTGAAGTACAAACATCAGGTGCTTCAGTTACATTGACACCAGCAGAGGCCACAATTGTTACATCAGGTTCTGGAGCAACTGGCCGTAAAGAATGGAGATACTTCTCTAGTGACTTTACAGCTACTGAGCTGACAAACTTTGCTGCTCAGTGGGATGGTTCAGGTACGTCAACAGTGACTTTTACAGAGTAATTAAATGACTATTACATTAAACTACGACACTCCCGCTGAAGGTCAAGTTAGACTTGCAGGAACTTATGAAGCAGGTGAAATCTCTGGTTCTTTCTCTTGTCCTATCATATACAATGGGTTGAGTCAAGACATAGCTACAACTGAATCAAGAACTAAACTTACTATCCAGGAATCTTTAGATTCTGAAATTACTTAACTTTAAGGAAACAAACATGAAATACTTATTAGCACTAGCAACAGTAGCCCTTATGGGATGTAACACATTTAACGGGGCTATTGATGGATCGCAAGAGATTCTGACCAACACTGTAGACTCAGCACAGACTATGGTTACTGATACTGCTAAGGGCGTAGCCGCAGGTTCTGCCACTGCTGTAGAAGGTATTGCTAAAGACATTCGTTCAGTATCTGAGTGAATAGAAGGGCTTCTGAATGATCGACCCGATAACAGCGATTAGTATAGCGACCAATGCTTTTGGCACTATACAGCGCATGGTTAAAGCTGGGAAGGGAGTAGAAGATACTCTCTCTCAGTTGGGTCGGTGGTACGGAGCCGTTGCTGATCTCAATGAGCATAAGCGCAGGGCAGAAAACCCGCCTCTCTTCAAACGAATTATTGCTTCTAAAAGTGTTGAGCAGGAAGCAATGGAGATATACGCGCACGAAAAAAAGATCAAGCAACAGGAATCAGAACTCAGAGAACTGCTGATGTACACCTATGGCCCAGAGGGTTATAAAGAACTGGTGGCACTCAGACGCAAGATCAAAGAACAAAGGGAACGTACTGTGTATTTACAGGCTAGGAAGCGCAAGGCATTCTTTTGGAATAGCATTCAGGTAGTAGCTATTGTATGTTTAATAGCAGCTACTTATAGTATATATAACATAATTGTAGGTCTTACTCATGGATAGTGCAACTAAGGATACAATAGATATAATGGCGGCTTCAACTACTTTAATGGCATTAGTTGCATGGCTACCTCCAACAGCTTCTTTGTTTACTATTGTGTGGCTGGGTATTAGAATATATGAATCAGATACTGTGCAAAAAATAGTGCATGGTAATAAACAACTTGACAAACAAGACTAAATAGTGTATACTATATGAGTATTTTAACTACTTTAATATCTCCTCTAGCTGGTTTAGCTAAGACCTATCTATCTAACAAAGCTGACCAGGCGAAAGCAAAGCATGAAGCCAAGATGAATGTTATCCAGAATGATGCTGACTGGGAAACTAAGATGGCTGAGGCTTCTGCATCAAGTTGGAAAGACGAGTTCTGGACAATTGTGTTGTCTGTCCCCATCTTCATGGTTGGATATGCTATTGTTGTTGGTGATATGACAGTAGTTGATAGAGTTCAAGAAGCATTTGTAGCGTTAGGTAGTCTCCCAGAATGGTATCAATACCTGTTGTTTATAGCCATCAGTGCCAGCTTTGGTATTAAAGGCGTAGACAAGTTAATGAACATGAGGAAGTAGCCGTGGGTAGTGGTTCATACAGCACAAACAATCGCGTTAATGCAGTAGCAGCGGCAC
>Ga0208965_1001067_pt1 | contig 12327 bp, 13 predicted proteins | sample AOAMet1_07_M0_10_2_FD_188230 | JGI IMG/M metagenome (GOLD analysis project Ga0208965, IMG submission 188230) | Ammonia-oxidizing marine microbial communities from Monterey Bay, California, USA - CAN11_07_M0_10 (SPAdes) | ecosystem: Environmental > Aquatic > Marine > Intertidal zone | place...
TGTCGTATCATATTGCAGTGATGTTAGATAAGAATGTAGATCAACCGAGAAACTTAGCCAAATCCGTTACGGTGGAGTAATTTGTGGAGGTTGAGAGGGGTATTTTCACAATCCTATGTTTTTTTGATATAGCCTCAATCTAAACTAAACAAGTCATCTACTTTACACTCAAATATTTTTGAGAGTTTCAACCCCAACTCTAAAGAAGGGAAGTATTTATTATTCTCAATTGAGTTAATAGTTTGTCTTGAAACACCCAACTTAATTGACAGGTTTTCTTGTGTCATTTTATATTTTCCTCTATACATTCGAATGTTATTTTTCATAATTATGACTTGTAATGTTTGTAGAGTCTGTACCTGAAAACCAGATTAAATAGAATTAATATAATAAATAAATTAAAAACCAAAACATACATATAAGAAAGATTATAAATCAAAAATGTAGACAGCATGACTAATCCATAACTTATAAATAAAGAAATTGTTAAACTTTCTAACCTTATTTTAGAGATTAACTCATCTTCAATTTTTTCTTTACAAAAGGAGTTTACTAAACCTGAAATAATGATGATTGTGGTAAATATTTCATCACCTAAACCATTTTCTATCCAACCACCACCATAAGTCAAATCAGAAAATGACTCAGAAAACAATGAATACACATTTAAGGTAAAAAGGTCTAAAATTTTATCCGTAATTAAGAGATAAAGACCAATAATTGTAGTTAAGTAAAAACCTAAACCACTGATTTTTTTGTATTTGTTATCAAATAAGTAATTCATTTTGTCAAATTTTTTTACAAATGTAAATTATTTTTTACATAATGACAAATATACTTTACATTTTAAAATACTCATCTTATTGTTGCCACACCGTCCATAAATTAGAGTGTTACCGTAGAGTAGTTTGTGATGGGTTGATTTTTTTAGTTTATTTTTTATATTTGTGTTATGGAAAAGGGCATTTTAATTTTACTAGGAACTTTTATTGTAGTAGCCATCTTACATGTTGTGTCTATGAAAATCATGAAGATTTCTGAGGCTAAAAAATCATCATTTCGAAAAGTATTTTTTTATATCTATGGTGTTTTCTTAGTACTTAGTGGAATTTTACAGTGTATAGAGAAAGATGAGATTCGTGTTGTTTTTTTAATTCAGTCTTTATGTGGCTTAGCATTCGTTATTTTAAATTTCACAGGAAAGATGCAGCAAAAAACCAGCTAAATCTTATCATGAACTTGGCTGTGTTCTCCGTTATTCCATAAGGTTAAAATATCAGTTGCCACAATAGCTCCACTACCTGCTGCAATAGCAAATTGGCTTCTGCATCCAGATAAGGTTCCGCAAACATAGACGCTCTCAGTAACCAAATAATTTTCATTTCTTAATTGAATTCTATCTTTGGATGCTTTTGCGCTTTGATGAGGTTCTAGATACGCTTCTAAACCTTTAATTAGAAATGGCTTTGAATAATTTAAAGCTAAAATAATGACCTGAGCCTTGTATTCATTTTTGGTTGTCTTTACAATGTGACAATTGTTTTGAATAGTAATAGAAATTACTTTTTCATGTTCAATTTGAGAAACATTTGGGTAATTTTTTGTCAATTGTTTTTTTCCTGCAGTCAATACATCAGATCCAAGAGTTCCTGAAGTTAATCCAAGTACATTGTTAAAAAGAGCATTCTGAAGGTGAGAACTTCTTTGATGCATAATTACCCCCACCTTTTTATTTAAGGCATAGGGCTTTTGAAGACCCGATCCAAGAACTAAAGCACATTGCATACCCGCAACACCGCCTCCAATAATTAACGCGTCAAATGTCATTAAAAGAGGGCTTGAATATTAGCAGCAAATAATTTTACAGCAATGGCTAATAAAATAACTCCAAATATTTTTCGAATAATTTTAATACCATTAGCTCCAATAATACGTTCAATTTTTGGAGAGGTTTTTAGAACCACATAAATCACCACAACATTACACAGAACAGCAATAATAATATTTTCAATGAAGAATTCTGCTCGTAAAGATAAGAGTGTAGTTAAACTTCCAGGTCCAGCAATTAATGGAAATGCAAGAGGAAATACGGTAGCGGTTATGCTTTCAGAGTCGTCGTCATCTTTATAAAGCGTAATTCCTAGAATCATCTCTAAAGCAATAAAAAAAAGAATGAAAGACCCTGCCACGGCAAATGAATACACATCAATTCCTATCAATTCAAGTAAACTTTGTCCTAAGAAAAGAAATACAATCATGATCACTCCCGCAATTAGCGACGCTTTTTCTGATTGAATATGGCCAACTTTTTTTCTTAAATCTATAATAATTGGAATATTTCCAACAATATCTATGACCGCAAATAAGACCATAAACGCTGTAAATATTTCCTTAATATTAAAATTCATAATAAGTTCATTTAAAGTTGCAAAAGTAGAAAACTAACCCAATCAAAATATTAAAAACAGAAAATATTTTATCTTATTTTTGCAAAATGTTTCAATTAGGAAAAACCATTGTATCCGAAGATCTTATTGAGAAAGATTTTGTGTGTAACCTTTCTAAATGTAAAGGAGAATGTTGTGTTTCAGGAGTTGCTGGCGCTCCTTTGGAGAAAGATGAAGTAGTTGTTTTAGAACAGATATATTCAACCTTAAAACCTTTTTTAAGACCAGAAGGGATAGCAGCGATAGAACAACAAGGAACCTCTGTAAAAAGTAATTTAGGAGAATTAGAAACACCATTGGTAAATAATTCTGAATGTGCATACCTTATTTTCAATGAAAATAATAGTGCATCTTGTGGTATCGAAGAAGCTTATAATAAGGGGCTTGTAAATTGGAAAAAACCAATATCATGTCATTTATATCCCGTTAGAGTAAAACAATACAGTGAATTTGCAGCAGTAAATTATCATAAATGGGATATTTGTGATGATGCATGCTCTTTAGGAAGCGAGTTAAAGGTGCCAGTTTATAAGTTTGTAAAAGAGGCACTAATTAGAAAGTTTGGTGCGCATTGGTATTTAGAATTAGAAAAAGTAGCTCAAGACCATATTAAAAAAACAAGTACCTTTAGATTTTAAAAAATTCAATCCATGAAAAAACTATTTCCTTTTTTGCTAGCCTTAATTGTAGTTCAATCTTGTGAAGAACCTGTTGAAATTACAGAAACTATGGCTGTTAATCAATCAGCAACAATTACAATTAATGAAACAAACGGTTCTGCTGTAAATTTTAATGATGTAATCGAAGGAGATTTAAATCAAGTGATCTCAAATTTTATTAGCATTAACGATATTACTATAGACAGCTTGAGTTATTCATTTTCAAATTTAATTGGCAATGAAAATGTATCTATAGTTAATGCCTCTATAGAAATAAACGGGATAACTGTAGCCGAAGTATCAGAGGTAAATATTGCACAAGAAATTGACAATGAATCTGTATTTCAAATTACAGATTTAAACGTTTTAGATCAGTTAGAAACTTCGTTTTTAAGCAACAGTTCTGTTACTTTAAATCTTACAGGAATGGCTATTTCTGACGAAGGTGATGTTTCTTTTGACATAGGGATATCGATGCAATTAACAGCTTCTTTTTAATAATTTACAGTCCTATTTATTCAAAATAGTTTCATTTTTGGAGCTAAATCTGTTAAAAAAATACGATTTCCTCAATAATTTTTTGAAAAATGAAGTTTTAGCATGCGATAAAAAAATGAACAGTAAAAATCACAGTGTTAAATATTTTAGACCTCCAAATTTTTAAATAAAAAAATAAATCTTTTCATTTTAGGAATGTCAATGAGAATAAGGCTTTGTAAAAAAATAGCCATATAATACATTGATTTTCAGTAATTTAAAAATAAATAAAGAATTCCTTTTTTTTTCTATTTTTTCTGTTTTGTTAAAAACTTAGCGTGTTTTGTGAATAAGTAGAGCTTTGTATTCATTCCTTTTTTTTCAATCTTTGTTAACCTCGACACGAGTACTATTTTACAACAATTAAGAAAACCTTAACAAATAATGTCTTTACTAGAACCAATTTTACAGCCCAACGATAACCGATTCGTAATTTTTCCAATTGAACATGATGATTTATGGGATTGGTATAAAAAACAACAAGCATGTATTTGGACAGCAGAAGAAATTGACTTGTCAGAAGACGTTATAGATTGGAAAAATAAACTCTCAGAAGACGAGCGTTATTTCATCAAACATATTTTAGCATTTTTTGCTGCTTCAGATGGAATTGTAAATGAAAATTTAGCAGAAAATTTTGTTAATGAGGTGCAATACTCAGAGGCTAAATTCTTTTACGGTTTTCAAATTATGATGGAGAACGTACACTCAGAAACGTATTCCCTTTTAATTGATACCTATGTAAAAAATGAAGAGGAAAAAGATAAATTATTTAATGCAATAGAGACTTTTCCAGCCATAAAAAAGAAAGCTGAATGGGCTTTAAAATGGATAGAGTCAGATTCTTTTGCAGAAAGATTAATTGCTTTTGCAGCTGTAGAAGGAATTTTCTTTTCTGGAGCATTTTGTTCAATTTTTTGGTTAAAGAAAAGAGGGTTATTGCCAGGTCTTACTTTTTCTAACGAATTAATTTCTAGAGATGAGGGAATGCATTGTGATTATGCTGTGCATCTTCACAACAATCATATCGTCAACAAAGTTCCTAAAGAACGTATTAGAGAAATTATCGTTGATGCGTTAAACATCGAAAGAGAATTTGTCACAGAATCATTACCAGTAAGTTTAATTGGTATGAACGCCAAGTTAATGACACAATACCTAGAATTTGTAACCGACAGATTATTAGGAGAGTTCAATTGTGAAAATGAATACAACTCTTCCAACCCCTTTGATTTTATGGAAATGATTTCTTTAGAAGGAAAAACCAATTTCTTCGAAAAAAGAGTGTCAGAATATCAGAAAGCCGGAGTTAAATCTGGTGGAACAGGAAGCATCAGTTTTGATGCTGATTTCTAGAGACCTGTCCTAGAAAAAATAGTACCAAAAAGTTTCTGGTACACAACCAAATCAAAATAATACAATCGCTTTAGCGATTAACAACTAATTAAAAAACAGTAGCAGCATGTATGTAGTAAAAAGAGACGGCAAAAAAGAGCCAGTGATGTTCGACAAAATCACGGCAAGAGTAAAGAAAATGTGTTATGGGCTCAACAAAATTGTAGACCCAGTAAAAGTAGCCATGCGTGTAATTGAAGGGTTATATGACGGAGTTACTACACCAGAATTAGATAGTTTAGCAGCAGAGATTGCAGCTACAATGACAACCGCTCACCCAGATTACGCAAAACTAGCTGCAAGAATTGCTGTATCTAACCTACATAAAAACACAAAAAAATCGTTTTCAGAAACGATGTTAGATTTATATGAATATGTAAATCCAAGAACAGGCAAAAAAGCACCGCTACTGTCAGATGAAGTTTATAAAATTATCACAGATAATGCAGAAAAATTAGATTCTACTATTATCTATAGCAGAGATTTTAATTATGATTTTTTTGGGTTTAAAACTTTAGAACGTTCTTATTTATTAAAATTAAACGGAATCATTGTAGAAAGACCTCAGCATATGCTCATGCGAGTTTCTATTGGTATTCATTTAAATGATATTGATGAAGCCATTGCTACATACGAATTAATGAGCAAGAAGTTTTTCACACATGCTACACCAACCTTGTTCAATGCCGGTACACCAAAACCACAAATGTCTTCTTGTTTCTTACTACAAATGCAAGATGATAGTATTGATGGAATTTACGACACATTAAAGCAAACTGCTAAAATTTCACAGTCTGCAGGGGGTATTGGATTGTCTATTCATAATGTACGTGCCACAGGATCTTATATTAGAGGAACTAACGGAACTTCTAACGGAATTGTACCCATGTTAAAGGTATTTAATGATACTGCACGTTACGTAGACCAAGGAGGAGGAAAACGTAAAGGCTCTTTTGCGATGTATATAGAACCTTGGCATGCAGATATTTTTGAATTTCTAGATTTGAAAAAGAATCATGGAAAAGAAGAAATGCGAGCTCGAGATTTATTCTATGCCATGTGGATGCCAGATTTATTCATGAAAAGAGTACAAGAAGACGGTCAATGGACGTTGATGTGTCCAAACGAATGCCCACACTTATTTGACACCTATGGAGATGAATTTGAAAAATTATATGAAGGTTACGAAAAAGTAGGAAAAGGAAGAAAAACAATCAAAGCAAGAGAGCTTTGGGAAAAAATATTAGAATCTCAAATAGAGACAGGTACGCCTTATATGCTCTATAAAGATGCTGTAAACCGTAAAACCAATCACAAAAATTTAGGAACGATTCGTTCTTCAAATTTGTGTACAGAAATTATGGAATATACGGCCAATGACGAGGTTGCTGTATGTAATTTAGCGTCCATTGCATTGCCAATGTTTATTAGTGAGAACGAGGCTGGAGAAAAGTATTTCAATCATAAAAAGTTATATGATGTAACCAAAAAAGTGATTAGAAACTTAGACACGGTTATCGATCGAAATTATTATCCAGTACAGGAAGCTGAAAACTCTAATTTTAGACACAGACCTGTAGGATTAGGAGTTCAAGGTCTTGCAGATGCTTTCATTATGTTGCGCTTGCCATTTACTTCCGATACGGCTAAAAAACTAAATAAAGATATTTTTGAGACCTTATATTTTGCGTCAGTTCAGTCCTCTATGGAAATTGCGAAAGCTAAAGAACCGTATTCTACATTTAAAGGATCACCAATGTCTGAAGGAGAATTCCAATACAATATGTGGGGAATCAATGATGAAGATTTAAGTGGAAATTGGGATTGGAAAAAGTTGCGTAAAAATGTAATTAAGCACGGAGTTAGAAATTCGTTGTTAGTGGCTCCAATGCCAACGGCTTCAACTTCTCAGATTTTAGGGAACAATGAAGCTTTTGAGCCGTATACTTCGAACATTTATACAAGACGTGTATTGTCTGGAGAATTTATTGTGGTAAATAAACACCTATTAGAAGATTTAGTGGAAATGGAGCTTTGGGACAATAATATGAAGGAAGAGATCATGCGTGCAAATGGTTCTATTCAACATATCGACAAGATTCCACAAGACATAAAAGATCTATACAAAACTGTATGGGAAATGAGTATGAAAGATATCATTGATATGGCTCGTCATAGAGGATATTTTATAGATCAATCTCAATCTTTAAACTTGTTTATGCAAGATGCAGATTATGCTAAACTAACATCTATGCACTTCTACGGATGGAAGTCTGGATTAAAAACTGGAATGTATTATTTAAGAACCAAATCTGCTGTAAATGCGATTCAGTTTACGCTTTCAAAAGAAAAGAAAAAAACAACACCAGAGCAAGATGCACCGATGACACCAGAAGAATTCAAAGCCATGGTAGAATCCTCAAAAAATGGAGGACCAGATGATGATTGCTTAATGTGTGGATCTTAGAAATTAGTCAATTAATGTACTTTTAAAAAAGAATCTCAATATATTTGAGATTCTTTTTTTATTTAAAATCAAAATCATAACAATATGATGAACTGGGAACAATTACTTTCTTTAAAACGTTTTGGTGATATTCAAAAACGCCCAAGAGCTAAGCAAGATGAAACACGTTTGGGTTTCGAAGTGGATTTTGATAGAATTATATTCTCAGAAGCTTTTAGAAGTTTACAAGATAAAACACAGGTTATTCCTCTGTCTGAAACAGATTTTGTTCATACTCGACTCACGCATAGTTTAGAGGTGTCTGTAGTGGGAAGAACTTTAGGGAGAAGAGTAGGTAAAGTTTTATTGGAAAGACATCCCAACTTAAAACAACTGGGCTATTCATTCAATGATTTTGGGGCTATTGTAGCAGCAGCTTCTGTAATGCACGATATTGGAAATCCTCCCTTTGGTCATTCAGGAGAAAAAGCTATTGGAGAGTATTTTAAAACAGGTAAAGGATTACAACACAAAGCAAGCCTATCAGCAGAGGAATATCAAGACCTTATAGACTTTGAAGGAAATGCAAATGGGCTTAAAATTCTGACTGAAAATAGAGAAGGAGTGTATGGTGGGTTACGCTTATCCTATGCTACTTTGGGAGCTTTTATAAAATACCCAAAAGTGTCTCTACCAAAAAAACCGACAACACACATAGCAGATAAAAAATATGGATGTTTTCAGTCAGATAAAGAAGCTTTCCTAGACATTGTTGAAGATCTAGGCTTACTCAATAAGTCTAAAACAGCAGCGATCAGTTACCATAGACATCCATTATCCTTTTTAGTAGAAGCAGCAGACGATATTTGTTATACGATCATAGACTTTGAAGATGGAATTAATTTAGGACTAATAGAGGAAGAATTTGCCCTAGAATATCTAATTAAACTGGTAAAAAACACAATTGATACAAAAAAATACCATTCTTTAAAATTCAAAAAAGATAGGGTTAGTTATCTCAGAGCATTGGCTATAAATACGCTAATTAATGAAGCAGTAGCAATTTTTTTAGCAAACGAAAAGGCCATTCTAAAAGGAACTTTTTCTACATCTTTACTAGATAAATGTGCCTATGAAGCACAAATAAATGACATTTTAAAAATTAGTATTTCAAAAATATACAAGAGTCAAGAAGTGGTAGAGAAAGAAGTAGCAGGGTATAAAATAATAGCTGATTTATTAGACATTTTTGTAACTGCACTTAACAATCATCATCTGGGAAGTCCAACGAACTATGATAGTTTATTACTGAATTTGCTTCCCAAAGAATTTAGGATTACTTCTGCATCTACTTATGAAAGAATCATGGCTATATGTAGCTATGTTTCTAGAATGTCAGACAGTTACGCTATTAGAATTCACAAAAAAATACAAGGAAGTATTATATAATAAAAAAGGATGTTTTTAGGATAGACTTCCAATCAACTTTTTGATTGAGCTGACATCTATACCATTCTTTTTTTGAAGTTCCTCGATTGTTCCGTGTTCCACAAAATGGTCTTGTATTCCTAAAACCTTAACCTTGTTTTTGTAATTATGTTTCCCCATAAATTCTAAAATGGCTGAGCCAAATCCGCCTTTTTCCACACCATCTTCAAGAGTAATAATGTGTTTAAAATCAGCACAGATGCTATGTAATAAATTTTCATCTAAAGGCTTAGAAAATCGCATATCATAATGAGCAACACTTGGAAATTCTTCTAGTGCTTTTGTGACATTATTACCTATAGTACCTATAGAGAGTATAGCAATATCTTTCCCGTCTCTTAAGCAAACCCCAGTTCCTATTTCAATGATTTCAAAGGGCTTCTTCCAATCAAACAAGACCCCTCTTCCTCTTGGGTAACGAATGGCAATGGGTTGATTTAAACCCAACTGAGAAGTATATAAAATATTTCGTAATTCCACTTCGTTTCTTGGCGCAAAAACAATCATATTTGGAATGGCTCTCATATAAGCTAGATCAAAAACACCATGGTGAGTTGCACCATCTTCACCAACTAATCCAGCCCTATCTATACAAAAAATAACGGGTAGATTTTGTAGTGCTACATCGTGTATGATTTGATCATAGGCTCGCTGAATAAAAGTAGAATAGATATTACAAAAAGGAATCATCCCTTGAGTTGCCATTCCAGCAGCTAGGGTTACAGCGTGCTGTTCTGCAATTCCAACATCAAATGTCCTTTTAGGAAATTCTTTAAGCATCATTTTTAAGGAACTTCCAGAGAGCATTGCTGGAGTAATTCCAATAATTTTTGTATTTCCTCTAGCGAGTTCAACAATAGTTTCTCCAAAAACATCTTGATACTTAGGAGATAATCCTTTGCTATTTTTTGGAATGATTTCTCCCGTTTTTGCATCAAACTGGCCCGGAGAGTGATAAGTTACCTGATCTTTTTCTGCCTGACTTAATCCTTTGCCTTTTGTTGTAATAACATGCAAAAATTTAGGCCCTTTTTTATTTTTAAGTCGCTTGAGTTCCCGAAACAAACTTTTAAAATTATGACCATCAATTGGGCCTGAATAATCGAAATTTAAGGCCTTAATAATGTTATTCTGAGCCAAAGATCGATCTGTCTTTACTTTGGTTAAATATTCTTTTAATGCGCCTACAGAAGGGTCTATACCAATGGCGTTATCATTTAGAATAATTAAGATATTAGCCTCACTAACCCCTGCATGATTTAAGGCTTCAAAAGCCATTCCACTAGCAATAGAAGCATCGCCAATTACTGCAATATGTTGTTTTTCAGTTTCACCTTTTAAGGAAGAAGCAATTGCCATTCCTAGTGCAGCCGAAATAGAAGTAGAAGAATGCCCTACTCCAAACGTATCATATTTGCTTTCGGCTATTTTTGGAAATCCTGAAATTCCATCTAATTGTCTGTTGGTATGAAAAACATCTTTTCTTCCGGTTAAAATTTTATGTCCGTATGCTTGGTGACCCACATCCCATACCAAAAGGTCTTTAGGGGTGTCAAATAAGTAATGTAAAGCAATAGTAAGTTCTACTACTCCTAAACTAGCCCCCAGATGCCCTTGTTTTGTGGCTACAATGTCAATGATAAACGCACGTAATTCTTCTGCCAATTTTGGCAACTGATCTTTAGTTAATTTTTTAAGATCTGATGGAATTTTTATGGTATCAAGTAAAGCATTGATCATAGCACAAAAATACAATTTTACAACTCAAAAGATATTTGTAATATTGAATAAATATTTTTTAAAATGATTCAGCCTTTTGACGATACTTATTTTATGAAAAAAGCACTACAGGAAGCAGAGCTTGCTTTTATGAAAAAAGAAGTTCCTGTAGGGGCTGTAATAGTAATGAATGATAAAATTATTGCAAGGGCACACAATCTTACAGAAACTTTAAACGATGTAACGGCCCATGCAGAAATGCAGGCATTTACTGCAGCAGCAGATTTTCTTAGCGGGAAATATTTAAAAGAATGTACACTTTACGTAACCTTAGAGCCATGCCAAATGTGTGCAGGTGCAAGTTACTGGGCTCAATTGGGAAAGCTTGTATATGGAGCCTCTGAACCTCAAAGAGGCTTTGTAAATTTACAAACAACGTTGCATCCTAAGACAAAAGTAGTTAGTGGTGTTTTAGAAAATGAGTGTAGTCTTTTATTGAAACGGTTTTTTATTGAAAAACGCAATTTGAATTGACAGTTTAAACTTATACTTTTTTAATTACACTTGTTACAATTCCCCAAATCACAAAATCATTTTCTTCAGTAATTTTTATACTAGGATACTCAGGGTTTTCTGGTTGAAGCCACACTCCACCATCACTTACTTTTAAGCGTTTTACAGTAAACTCACCATCTAAAAAACAAACAGCTATCCTGTTGTTTTCAGGCTCAAGACTTCTGTCTATAACCAATAAATCTTTATCATCTAAACCAGCGCCAATCATAGACTGTCCGTTTACTTTGGCAAAGAATGTTGCTTCTTTGTTGGTGATTAATTCTTCATCTAGAGAAATTCTAGTTTCTGTAAAATCGTCTGCAGGAGAAGGGAAGCCGGCTGAAATTCCTATATCAATAAAAATTGCACCAGTACTGTTTGATGTCTTTGGAGTAAAAAATTGAAGTGATTTTGTCATTTATTTTACGGTAATGATATCGTTTATTTTTGTGGTATATTTTGGAGAAAGATGCTCTTGTTTCATTTTCCAAGTTCGTTGTAAGTCTTGATTTGCTAATTTTATGGCAGTTGTTTTAAATTTTTTATTTAAATGATCTATTGCCGACATTAATGGTTTATGTTTTGGATTTTCATGAAGAAATAAATTCAATTGATGGTTGTTTGTAGGTACCAGCCCTGTAACAATAACCCCTGCTTTCTTATAATTAACCCCCTTTTTAAAAATGATTTTTATAGCCTCTACCGCAGCTTTTGTAATGCTAAGGGTAGAATCTGTAGGATATGAAAAAACAACAGTTTTTGATGCACTATATTGTTCCGTGTTTTTTTTGTGACGATCACTTCTTAGCATCACTATGATCATGTGACAACTAGATTGTTGTGCGCGTAACTTTTCCGAGCAACATGCAGCAAAAGTAGAAATTCTTTCAGTAATATCTTCAATATCTGAATAGGCCTGCTCAAAACTTCTAGTTGTTGAAATAGAGCGCTTTATTTCTTTTATTTCAAATTCAATTGTTGGAATTCCTTCTAAGTCTTTTTTTAATCTCCATTCTGTAATTGAAAAATTGCGACGCACCCATTCATCAGATAATTGGGTAAAATCAAATGCTGTTTTACA
>Ga0208965_1001072_pt1 | contig 12277 bp, 11 predicted proteins | sample AOAMet1_07_M0_10_2_FD_188230 | JGI IMG/M metagenome (GOLD analysis project Ga0208965, IMG submission 188230) | Ammonia-oxidizing marine microbial communities from Monterey Bay, California, USA - CAN11_07_M0_10 (SPAdes) | ecosystem: Environmental > Aquatic > Marine > Intertidal zone | place...
GAAGGGGTCATCTCCGCCCCCAATCATGCTGGCAAGCGTGAGATCCTGGCGCGCGATACGCCGTCTGACTGACCAGCCCAAGCTGAACGAGTTACAACGAAACAGGGCGGAAATACCTTAATTCAGCCCTGTTTTACCGCCTGATCGAGGCCTATGTTTCGTGGCCAAGACAGGAGAACGACAATGACGTCTCTATTTCCAGCGCTCGCCGCCTTTCTCGCCATTGGGACGGGGCCCTTTGCGCTTACAACCGAACTCAGCGCTGTCAGCCAGCAGCCACTGGCCTGGCGCGTCGCCAGCGACGCAGCCGTCAACAATGTCGCTGTCGTGCCGGTCGCACAGGCTGCGCAGGGCGAGATTGTTCTCGCGCAGGCTGACGCAGACGAAACACCAGTCACGGGCGTTGCGCCAGAACCAACAGCCCCACGCGCAGAGGCTGCGCCGGTGCGGGCTGAATCCGGCGCGGTGTCTGCGACAGAACGCCGTGCCATCCTGAAAGCTGCTGGCGACTCTCTCGCCGCTGCGAAGACGGCACGCGGACGCTTCGTCCAGCTCGCGCCCAATGGCTCTGTCACGAAGGGCGACTTTGCCCTTCAGCGCCCCGGCCGGATGCGGTTCGACTATGATGATCCGACGCCAATCCTGATCGTTGCGAATGGCACGACGGTGGCTATGGAAGACAGCGACCTTGAGACAGTGGACCGCGTGCCGCTTTCCTCGACACCGCTCGGCCTCGTCCTCGATGATGAGCTCGACTTCGAAACCGAAGCGCGCGTTACGGACGTCCAGAAGACGACCAGCGAGATTGCCATCACGATGGAAGACCGCCGCGGCGAAGCAGAGGGCGTTCTGACGCTCTACTTCGATCCGGCAAGTTACCAGCTCACCAGCTGGCGAACGCTGGATGCGAACCAGCAGGTCACCCGTGTGGTGCTGGAGGACATCGAGACCAATGTACGTCTCAGCCCGCGCCTCTTCAGGCTGGATGATCCGGCTGATGAAGAGGAAGACGAGCGCTAGTCGCCTCGCTCGAGCCCAAAAAGAAACCCCGCGAGCCAGATGGCTTGCGGGGTTTTTGTTTGGCTGAAGTTCGAAGAGCCTAGCTGGTGCTGCCTGGCAGTTTCATTGCGTTATCGCCCCAAAGGTCTTCCAGGCGCGCATCACGCCCGCAGCCCTGACGATAGAAGCGGTATTTTACCGGCGTCGTCTTGTAATAGTTCTGGTGATAGTCTTCCGCTTCCCAGAAGGTCGCCTCGTCCAGCACGCGCGTGACGACCGGGCCGGGGAGGACGCCTGAGGCCTCAATCTCTTCGATCTCGCTTTCCACGATGGCGCGCTCGTCTTCATCCTCGACGAAGACAGCGGAGAGATAGCTCGAACCCTTGTCGCAGAACTGGCCGCGATCATCCGTCGGGTCGATCGTACGGAAGTAATAGTCGACCAGCTCTTCATAGCTGACCTTGGACGGCTCGTAAGTTACCTGCACGGCCTCATAATGGCCGGTATCGCCGCCGGTGACCTGCCTGTAGCTCGGATCGTCGACGCGGCCGCCTGTATAGCCCGACACAGTAGCGACGACGCCATCGACCTTGTCGAAATCAGCTTCCGTGCACCAGAAGCAGCCGCCCGCAAAAATGGCGGTTTCGGTGTTTGCGGCCTGTAACGGCGGAGGCGTGTCGGATTGTTCCGCCATAGCGGACCAGACGAAGGCGCCGCCCGCGGCAGCCAGGCCAGCGCCAATGGCAATAATCGTCGTATTCGAAAACTTCATGAGCCTTGTTTCCCGTGGGGAAGTCCTGTGTTTCCATCCATATGGACAGGCAGGCGGGAAATGCGAGCAAACTCTAGCAGCGCTCACGCAATGGTGACCGCGCCGTGTGAAGTTGGTCGAAGCGCTGGCGGGACTAGCCTGCCAGCCGCTCCATCTCTGCTTCTGACAATTCGGAATTGTCGTAGACGTTCTGGACGTCGTCGAGCTCATCGAGGACATCGAGCAGCTTCATCAGCGTGTCGGCCTGATCGCCTTCGACGGGAACATTGTTCTGCGGCTTCCAGATCAGCTTCGTCGATTTGGCTTCAACCTCGCCGAACTTGCCCTCAAGCGTGGAGGCGACGTCCATCAGGTCTTCGCGTTCTGTAAAGATCCAGTGACCTTCCTCGTCGCTTTCAACGTCGGTCGCGCCTGCTTCGATGGCCGCTTCCATCACCGCCATCTCATCGCCAGCCTCAGCCGGATACTCGATCTCGCCAACCTGGTCGAAGCCGAAAGAAACCGATCCGGTTTCGCCGAGATTGCCGCCATTTTTGGAGAAGGCCGCGCGGATTTCACTGGCTGCGCGGTTCTTGTTGTCGGTAGAAGCCTCGACGATGATGCCGACGCCGCCCGGCCCGAAGCCCTCATAGCGGATGTCGTAATACTCTTCGCCGCCGCCGCCCTGGCCCTTGTCCACGGCGCGCTTGATGTTGTCCTTGGGCATGGACTGGCCGCGCGCATTGTTTATGGCCAGGCGCAGGCGCGGATTGGCATCAGGGTCTGGGCCGCCAAGCTTGGAGGCGATGGTGATTTCCTTGGACAGGCGCGCAAAGAGGGCCGCGCGCTTCTTGTCCTGCGCGCCCTTACGGTGCTGGATATTGGCCCATTTCGAATGTCCGGCCATGACGTCCTCGCAAAACTGTCTGGTTCTGTTGATTGCTCGCGCCGGGATAGATCAGGCGCGGGCGTTTTGAAAGCCAAGGATGCAGACCTGGTAAGCGACAATCAAGTATTAACGCGGTTCATGTACGCTACAATCTGAGCGGAGGTCGCATGAGACTTGATCATTTAACGGCGAGAATTGTCGAGCTGGATGGCGGCCACCGTACGTTCGACTTCGGCACGTTTCACCTTCATTCAGCCTTTCAGCCCATCTATGAGATCAGCCGTACCTCCGGCGCGCTCTATGGTGTCGAGGCTCTTGCGCGCCCCATGCTGAGCGAGAAATCAGTCGAGCCGCTAGCCTTTTTTGCACGGCTCGAGGGCTGGGACCGGTTCATTGCCGACTGGGCCTGCCTGTGCGTTCACCTCGCTAATGCGGCGGCCTGGCAGCTCGGTGAGACGCGCCTCTTCGTCAATCTGAACCCGCACTCCTGCAGCTACCGCGACCAGATGATCACGGGTATCGAGCAGTACTGCGACCTGATTGCCGACTATGGTCTGCGACGCGACAAGGTCGTCTTCGAAATCACCGAAGGCGCCGACTGCCCGCGGTCCGACCTGCTTGCGGTGGTCGAGAAGCTTCGCGCGCTCGGCTTCGGTATCGCCATTGACGATTTCGGGCGCGGCAAGTCCGACCTGCTGCGCGTCATCGAACTTCGACCTGACATCGTCAAGATCGATGCTGGCTGGTTCCGCAAGATGATGGAAAACGAGGCGAGCCAGCAGTTTGCCCACTCCATCATTCAGAAACTGCACGGTCTGGGCACGCACCTCCTGTTTGAAAGCGTGGAGACCCCGCGTGAGTTACACTGGGCACGCGATTGCGCAGGCTCGCTCATTCAGGGCTGGCTGTTCGGTAAGGCGACCAATATGGGCGAAGCAGCGAGCAGGAAAAGCGTAAAGATGCCCGACGAAGACACGCGAAGAGCCCGCCACCGGGCCTGACGTCTAGTTGGCAGGAATGTGCTCGGCGAGCCGTCCACCCATGCGAATGGGCTCTATGCGTGTGGCAAGGCCTGTCCGGTCGTCGGTTTCGACATAGACGCCGCATAGCGTGCCTTCGCCGAGGGCGGGCGCGTAACGCTCACCGGGGAGCTGGGTCGCAAAGCGCTGGACGGAGTTTTCCTTCCGCATGCCAATGACACTGTCATAGTCCCCGCACATGCCGGCATCGGTCTGATAACCCGTCCCGGCTTCCAGGATCATGATGTCGGCGGTCGGCACATGTGTGTGGCTTCCGACGACAAGGCTGGCGCGGCCGTCGCAGTGATGGCCCATCGCCATCTTCTCACTGGTCGCTTCGCAATGCATGTCGACAATCATGGCATCGACGGCGAGGCCGAGCGGCATGTCATCGAGGATGCGGTCTGCATGCTGGAAGGCGTTCTCCAGTTGCTGCTTCATGAAGACATTGCCCTGCAGCTGGGCAACGCCGACGCGGCGGCCATCGTCGAGAATGAAAACGTGTGCGCCCTTACCGGGGGCGCCTGCAGCAACAGGATAGTTCGCCGGGCGCAGGAGGCGCGGCTCTCGCTCGATAAAAGTAAGGGCTTCGCGCTGGTCCCAGGCATGATCACCGAGCGTCAGGCAATCGGCACCGGCATTGAAGAAATCATTGGCGATGGATTCAGTCAGGCCGAAGCCACCTGCCGCATTTTCCCCGTTCACGACGACGAAATCGAGCTTCAGGTCACGGCGCAGGCCCGGCAGATAGTCGACCACAGCTGCGCGGCCCGGCTTGCCGACCACATCTCCAAAATATGCGAGTTTCATGGGCGATAGCTATGGGCCCTTGCCCCCCAAAAGAAAAGGCGCGCCCTCAGTTGCCCGGGGCGCGCCTTCACATGTCAGACGAGGTCTGAGGCCTATTCGTTGGAAGCCGAAAGACCAAGATAGTCTTTGGTCAGCATGCTTGGATCTTCCATCGCAGCCACGCTCTCCATGGAGATCGGCTCTTCAGGATCGAGCGTGATGGTCAGCGTCTTCGGCTCCTGGATGAAGGAGGAAAGCGCCGTACCGACTTCGGTGGCAATCGCAGTGTCCACGCCGGCCTGCTGGGCCATGAGCGGCGCCATACCCATCATCTGGGCGACCTGCGCACGCATCTGGGCGGGGTCCTGACCCTGCTGCGTGGCGACAACGTTGAAAACGCGATCGACCAGACCGTCATCCGTGATGCGCATTTCGAAATTGCCAATCTGAAGCGCGCTCAGCGCTTGCTGCATGACCATCGGATCAGGCTCACCACCTTCGGCGAGGTTTTCCATATCCATGGAAGCGGCCAGCTGCTGGTTGAATTCCGAATAGCCGATGAACTCACCGCCATAGGAGAAGCGGGCGCCATCGACGAGCTCGAAATAGTTGTCTGCAGCTTCGGAGGTCAGAATGTCTGCATCCGGGTCGTACTGGCTGTTGCCTGCACCGCGGATTTCGATGCCATCATAGCCGAGCATGCTGAAACCCTGCGCAAGGCCTGCACCGACCTCACCACCATCGGCATCTGCGTCGAGCGTCATGCTGAACGGCTCGACGACATAGCTGACAGGCTGGCCGTCATCATTGCGTTCGATATAGGCGTCCATGGACGGCATGGCGAAGTTCATGCCTTCGCCTTCGAAGGTCAGATTGTCGAGCGTGAAACGATCATAGCCTGGCTCCATCGGGTTCTGCATCATGGCGCTCATGATTGCTGCACCCATGGCGTCTTCGTCCCCTGCATTCTGCTGGATGGCAGACAGGAAGCTGAGGTCGCTACCAGCGATCGACATGGAGTCGACGCCGCCTTTGAAGTTCATCTCGTCTTCGCCGATGATGTCGAAGGTTACACCGGTCAGCTCTGCGAGAGCTGCGCGCTGGTTTTCAACGTCGCGCAGCTGAAGGGAAGAGACGGAAAAAGTGCCTTCACCGTCCGTGCCGGAGAATTCGCCCGAAAGGTCAGAAATCGACCAAGCGTCGAAGGAGATTTCCTCGACAGCCGGGAAGTCGGCAGGCTCACCCGTGCCGAGCGCAGACGCCACCCAGGCCGCGAGTGCCGGGGACGGGTTGATCAGTTCGATCTCGCTAACGCCCATATTGGTCGTGTCAGCAGCTTCCGGGTCACTCATGGACAGACCCGAAAAGCTCATGCGTGAGAATGAAGCCTGACCGTCGACCATGTCGAGGCCTTCGAATACCAGCGAATCGGCCGTGAAGCCTTCCATGCTCTGGACGCCAATATCGGAGAAGGTTGCCGACGCGCCGTCGACTTCCTTGCTGGCGTAAGTGATCATGCCGTCGCCGGAATTGGTCAGCATCATCGCAGAGATGACGTCCGGAGCTTCGGCAGCGTCGCCGTCCCGCAGTGTGATTTCGCTGATGTCTTCTGGCGTATCGACGCCCGTCTGGTCGCATGCGGTCAGAATGGAGATCGCCGCAACGCCGCAGAGCAGATATTTCATGATGGTTCCCCTGATGTCATAAGATGGGTGTAGGCTCATCGCGCCTTCAGTTTGAGACTTATCATGTTTTTCGATAAATGCCAGCCTCTGACCCTGTCCGCTTCAGACGGCCAGAACATAACTGTCCGCATTGAGATTAACCCGCGCGCAAAGCGGCTGATTCTCCGTCTGGATGAGGCGAATCGCGAAGCCGTGGCCGTCGCTCCGTCGAAACGACATCTGAAGGCAGCAGCACAGTTTGCCACTGATCGGCGCGACTGGATTGCAGCCCGTCTTGCGCAACTGCCGCAACAGACTGGGCTGGTCGAGGGCGCTCTGTTCAATTTGCGCGGCGCGCCGTGCGAAATCACCCTGGAGGGTCCAGGTCGGCGAGCATCGCTTGCGCCTGGACCGCCGCAGCAGCTTTCCCTGCCGGGCGACCCCGAAACCGTCAGTCGCCGTGCCGCGCGCTACCTCAAGAAAGCAGCCCGCGAGGATCTTGCAGACGCCGTTGAGCGCCATTGCGCGACCTTGGGCGTTGCGGCCAGAAAAGTCAGCGTCAAGGATACGCGCTCGCGCTGGGGCTCCTGCACGTCAGATGGCGGACTGGCTTTTTCGTGGCGCCTCATCATGGCCCCGCACAGCGTACTCGACTATGTCGCCGCACATGAGTGCGCGCACCTGCTTGAGATGAACCATAGCCCGCGCTTCTGGGCGCATGTGGCGAGATGTTGTCCGGACTGGAAGAAGGAACGCGACTGGCTACGTCGCCATGGCCGCGCCCTTCACGCCGTGACTGTCTAGGCTTTCTGGGGCTCGCCTGTTTTGGGGTCAGAAGAGGATGGTTCTTCCGCTGGCGCGGATGTCTGCGGCTGCTGGTCAGGTGCGAAGCTGATTATGGTCGCGCCATCCCCGCCGCGCGCTTCCCGGCTTGGGCCGAGCAGAACGAGCGTGCCATCCGAACGGATCTCGGCAACGAGGTCGCCTTTTGGCCTGTCCGCCAGATACTGTTCCAGCGTGTATTTCTCAGTGAGCCGCGTGCGGGAGAAATTCCAGCCGCGATACTGGTCCCGGATCAGGCCATCATAAGTCCGTCCACGCTTGATGAGCGTGCGCCCGCGAGCAGATGAACCCACTGACTTGTCATCGGTCTCATCGCCTTCGGAAAGCGAGAGTTGATAGACGCGGTGGCGACCGACTTCCGGCGCAAATTGGCTGCAGACGAGCGCATTGTGGCTGTCATTGGTCGACAGAGCCACCACTGTGTCAAAGCGTGAATGGTCCAGCCGGATCTCTGCGTCCTCGGACAATACTTCACCAAGGAAGGTATCGAGACCCGCCTCACGCGCCGGGCGCAGGCGCCGATAGTTGCTGTCAGCAACGATGACATCGATTTTCACTGATTTCAGCGCCTTGGCGAACTCCACACTCCAGGAGTTGGCGCCCACCAGAAGCACGCCCGGCTTTTCCGAACGGGCCAGGCCGAGCTTTCGGGCGAGCGGGCCGATCGTGAAACCATGCAGGACAACGGTGGTGAACACCATTGCAAAGGCAAGTGGAACGATCTGGTCCGCGCCGGAGAAGTAGAACCGGCCTTCACGCGACAGATCGACGAGCAGGGAGCCAAAGAGGCCCGAAACAGCCACAGCCACGATACCGCGCGGTGCAATCCAGCCCAGGAGAAGCGCTTCCTTGCGGTTTAGCGTACCGGCTGTTGCAATCCATACCGATAGCGGTCGCACGACAAAGAGCATCGCCAGAAGGAAGAACAGCGTATTGAGGTTGAGCGCCGAAGAGATGATTGTGGGTGTCAGGTCCGCAGTCAGGATGACGAAGACGCCAGAGACGAGCAGGACGGCGATATCTTCCTTGAACTTTCTAAGCTCGGAAAGGTCAGCCAGTTTCGAATTGGCGAGCGTCATGCCATAGGCCGTGACGGCAACCAGGCCGATTTCCTTCTCGACCTGTTCGGCCAGCGCGTAACACAGAATGATCGACGCAAAGATGAGCGGCGCTTTCAGATATTCCGGCGTCCAGCCAGCGCGGAAGGCGCGCGAAATACCGAGGCCGAAGACGATGCCCAAGGCGACACCGATGCCCGCGGCCGCGAGAATCCAGACGCCTGCGCCAACGATGGAGTCCCCATGGCTCGCCACGCGGATCACTTCATAGGCGGCGACAGCAAACAGCGCACCAATCGGGTCATTGACGATGCCTTCCCATTTCAGGAACTGGGCAGGCCTGCCGGAGAGTTTGGACTGGCGCATCAGCGGCATGATCACGGTCGGGCCTGTAACGACCATGACGCCTGCAAAGACGATCGCGCTTGCCCAGTCGAGACCGGCGGCATAGCGCGCGGCCAAAGAGCCAAGTAGCCAGGCGAGCGGTCCGCCGAAAAACACCACGCGGCGCACGGCGGCGCCGGCATCCCGCAGGTTCTCGAATTTCAGGATTAGCCCGCCTTCAAACAGGATGACCGCCACACACAATGACACGATTGGCCGTAGCAGATCCCCGAAAGTCGAGGACGGATCGAGCAGCGGGTCGCCGAATATGAGCGACCAGACCGGCCCGGCGGCCAGCCCGGCCAGCGCCATAAGAACGATCGCAGGGGCCTGAAGCCGCCAGGCAAGCCACTGGGCGCCGAGACCGAGCGCGCCAATAAGGGCACAGGCAAAAATCAGGCTGTCAGAGCCTGTGCCTGCGAGAATGAGGTTCATATCCGGCATGTGTTTTTACTTGGGGTCCGTACGTTTCAGACGTTGGCGACAGTATCTTCGCGGGAGAAATCGAAACCGATTTCGCGCGTGCCGTATTCACCGGCCTCGTAATGATTAATCTTTTCCTGAAACCAGCTGGTCAGGTGATTAAAGAGATAACCAAAGAGACGCGTTGAATCCTCTTCTGCAAGCGGCAGTGCCAAGGTAAATGACTCTCCGCCCTGAATGTCCAGCACAAACCGGTCGCCGATCTTCTGGCACTGGGTGGTGATGCGAATCCAGTCAGTGCCGCCAGTGACCCGAACAGCAAGTCCGAAGGCAATCGGTCCAAGCGGTCGAAAGCCGCGCGGCGGGACGGAAAACGCCTGATCGCCATAGGGTTTCGGCTCAAAATTGCCGACAGGCGGTACGAGCTGGACACAGACACCATCGGAGGCATCCAGATAGTCGCAGAAGCCTGCGCGGACTTCCTCAGCGAGCTGGCGCACGCGTGCATAGTTTTCCGCCGCAAGATCCTGATAGGTCTTTGCGATGGCCTTCAATTCGTCGAAACGCGACACGTGAGACCCTCCCAGTGGTTTCTCATCAGGCGGGAAATTAGGGGTGTGCGCCTACTATTGCGAGTCGGCGCATGAATTTAGTCGCTGAGAGGGTCAGGCAGCGCGGTTGTTTCGGCGCTGTGAGGGGAAGGTCTCGACGTTGGAGCTTGGTCCGTCCACGTCTTCGACAGACGGCCGCAGGTGAACCGGCAGACCGGCGCGCGCAAGTTCAATGGCGGTGCCGGGGGCGACGCCCTCATGCCAGGCTGTGATCACCGTTCTGATGGTTTCCAGAAACTGCATTTCCTCATCCACTACCTGCCCGAAGCGGGCAGCAATCGGCCCGACCAGGCCATAGGCAAGAAAGACGCCAAGGAATGTGCCGAGAAGCGCTGTGGCGATCATCGGGCCGAGAACGTCCGGAGACTGATCGATCAGGCTCATCGTCTTGATGATACCAAGGACCGCCGCCACGATTCCAAGTGCGGGAAGGGCATCTGCTAGCGAGTTCAGCGCGGCCACGGCGCGGTGCCGGGTTCGCGCGGCAGAGGCGACGGCATCTTCAAGATGCGCCGCAACTGGTGACTTGCCCCCGGGGTTGAGGGCGTGGATGCGAAGACTGTCAGTAATCATCGAGGTCGCCGTGCGGTCAGCCAGAAGGCGCGGACGGCTGGCAAACAGGTCTGAGCGTTCCGGTGTTTCAATGTCGGCTTCAATGGCGATCATGCCGCCCTGGCGGGCCCGGCGCATCAGATCGTTAAGGCCACTGAGCAGATCCGCATAGTCAGCCTTTTTCCACTTGGCGCCCCGCATGGATTTGACCATCCCGGCAAGCGCGGCGCCCGCCACTCTCGGTGAATTACCAATCACGAGCGTGCCGACACCGGCCCCGCCAATCAGGGCCAGTTCGAATGGCAGCGCGCTGAATAGGGCCGGGCTTCCTGTAAAAAGGAGCGCCCCTGCAATCAGGGCAGTAACCAGAACAAGGCCGATAAGTTGAAACATTCACGGGTCTCCGCAGGCGGGCTCAAAGCTGCTTCTATCGCGGCAGGCTTTAAATAAGGTTTCCGGACGACAGGATGGCTCCCATGACGCGACGGGGCGCTTGAATTTTCCAGCGGCGAGGCCGAAGAGAAGTGATGACCGACACGCCCCCACCACAGCTTGGACATGACCGGCCGGACCGCCGCGGCGCCTTCCGGTTGCTTTTCTTCGCGCTTCTGGCGGTCGGCGCTGGCAATACCATGCTGGTCAGCGCAATCCTGCCCCCGCTGTCACGAGACCTTGGCCTGCCGGACTGGATGGCCGGCGCGATCTTCTCCCTCTCGGCAGCGCTCTGGGCGATCACCTCGTCCTTTTGGGGGCGCAAGAGCAATGACTGGGGTAGGCGACCGGTCGCGGCGCTCGGCATGCTTGGCTTTTCGGTGTCGATGTTGCTCTTCGGCACGAGCGCTGCGCTCGCCATGGCAGGTTATCTGCAAAGCTCGCTCGTCATCTTCATCTGCCTGCTCGCTTCGCGGACACTGTTCGGCCTGTTGGGGTCTGGTACGAACCCGGCGGCGCAGGCCTATATCGCTGACCGCACAAGCCGCGACAAACGCACAGAAGAAATCGCCTCCCTGACTTCGGGCTTCAGCTTTGGCGCTGTGGCAGGCCCCGCCTTTGCAGCCGCTGCGGGCGCGGTGTTTGGCCTGCTGACCCCCGTCTTCATGATCAGCGCAGCAGCGGCAGTCCTCTCCTTTCTGATCTATACGCGACTGCCGGAAAAGACCGCGCCGCGAAAGGAAGCGGGCCTCAAATCAACCGGCAAGAAGGAGGGCGACGGGCTGTGGCGCGATCCGCGGGTGCTGCCTTACCTGATCTTCGCCGTTGGTCTGTCAGTTGTGACCGGTGTTCTGACCCAGACCTTCGCCTTCGCCATCATGGACAAGATCGGCGTTGATGGCGCAGAGGCGATGCAGTTCACTGGCCCGGCCTATACGGTTGGCGCGGCCAGCACGCTGATCTCGCAGCTTGTCATCATTCCACGCCTAAAGATGACCAATCGTACGTTGATGGTTACGGGCGCGCTGACGCTGTCTGTCGGTGCTTTTCTCATCGTGCCAACCAATGAGTTCGCGGTGCTGGTGCTCGCGCAATTCTTTGTCGGGATCGGTCAGGGCCTTGCGCGCCCTGGCTTCTCCAGCGGCGCGTCGCTCTCTGTCGGCTCCAGCCTTCAGGGCAATGTCGCAGGCCTCGTCATCTCGGCCAACGGGACCGGTTTTATCGTCAGTCCGTTCTTCGGCCCATGGATGTATGAGAACGTTCACCAGAGCGCGCCTTTCATCGGCGCGGGTGTCGTGCTCGTCCTGATGGCGTTCTTTGCCCGCCGCGTCTTTCCGGCCAATCAGGTCTATCAGGACGATGACGATCAGCCGGAAATCTACGACTAGGTCCTAGCTGCGCAGGCGCGCCAGCACCTCATTCAGCGCCGGACGGGACGGATAGCCGTCTGCGACCAGACCGTTCGCCTGCTGGAACTGGCGCAGCGCGCCGCGCGTGCCGGACCCGACGATGCCGTCGATGCCGCCTGCATTGTATCCAAGCTGGTTGAGCGCGGTCTGAAGCTGCTTCACCTCGTCAAAGGTCAGGCGCTGTATATCCGTCGGCCATGACGCGACCGGGCCATACTGGCCGGCAAGTCCGTCCGCGAGCAGGCCAACCGCGAAGGCATAGCTGTTGGACCGGTTATAGGTCTTGAAGACGTCGAAGTTGCGGAACAGGAGGTATTTCGGTCCTGTCGCACCCGCTGGCAGCCACAGCTCGGCATAGTCGCTGTCATCGACGCCGAAGCCGCCACCCCGGATCGGAGACAGGCCTGCGGACTTCCAGGACGACAGGCGCCGGTCATTGCCGTCGGCCATCGAC
>Ga0208965_1001079_pt1 | contig 12254 bp, 10 predicted proteins | sample AOAMet1_07_M0_10_2_FD_188230 | JGI IMG/M metagenome (GOLD analysis project Ga0208965, IMG submission 188230) | Ammonia-oxidizing marine microbial communities from Monterey Bay, California, USA - CAN11_07_M0_10 (SPAdes) | ecosystem: Environmental > Aquatic > Marine > Intertidal zone | place...
TTAGATTTTTAGTACCAACACCTATTATCTGACTCTCGTTATTTAAAGATAAAGCAGTCTCTTGTCTATAGAGCGCGGGTATTAGTTTTCTAGTTGAAAGATCGCCAGTTCCCCCAAATAAAACTAAATCAAAAGTATCTAACATTTATTTATCCTCAAATGAGTTATGTAAAAATTCTATATCTTCAAGCTTTTTGCTTAAGGCAGTAATAAATTTTGCTGCATAGGCCCCATTAATTACTCTATGATCATACGATAGTGAGATAGGAAGTATTTTTTTCTCAACAACACTACCATTGACCAACTTGAGACTGTTAAAAGTTTTAGATAGCCCAATAATTCCAACCTCAGGAGGATTAATTATTGGAGTAAAGAATTTACCACCAATGCCGCTAAGTGATGATATGGTAAAAGTTGCACCCTTTAACTGATCTACCTTTAGCTTTCTATCTTTTGCTAAGGAGGCTAGTTCAAAAATTCCGCTAGAAATATCAATTATAGATTTTTTATTTGTGTTTTTAATATTAGGAACTATCAATCCCTCAGGCGTATCAACAGCAACGCCAATATTTATATAATCCTTGTATACAATATTTTTTAAATCGTGGCTTAATGATGAATTTAGTTCAGGAAAATCCTCCAAAACTATTGATATTGTTTTTGTGATGTAAGCAAGAGGTGAAATTTTTAATTTATTTTCAGAATTTAATTTTGATCTCAGATTTAACAATTCTGTAATATCTGCTTCATCGTGCTGCGTTACATGAGGAATGTTGACCCATGATGTATGCAGATTTTTGAGAGCTGTTTTTTGAAATTTTGAAAGTGGTTTTTCATTAATGCTGCCCCACTTTGAATAATCAATTGAGGGTTGAGTGAATACAAATTCACCTGTGTTATTTGATGATGAGCTGAGAGCATTACTTACAAATAAATGAAGATCCTCTTTTAAGATTCTGCTTTTTGGTCCAGAGCCTTTAACTAAAGAGAGATCTATTCCAAATTCTCTTGCAAGTTTTCTAGTCGCAGGGCCTGCATGTCTAGATGAACCAGAACCTTGAGTAACATTTGAATATGTTTGTTTTTTATTTGCAGGCTTAACTGGAGACTTGGCTTTTTTATCAGAACTATTATCTTTAGTTGGTTCTGGCGATTTTTTTTCTGAATCTAATATTGCTTCGATTTCTAAAAATGGCATGCCTTTTTCGGCTTTATCGCCAACATTCAAAAGCACGGATTTAACAATACCGTTAGTAGAGGCTGGTATTTCCATTGCAGCTTTGTCTGTTTCCAAAACAAGAATGGAGTCTTCGGAAGAAACCTTTTGCCCTGGCTCTACTGAAATCTCAATAACCTCAACCTCTTCGACATCACCAAGATCAGGTAAATTTATTATAGTGCTTTTAGACATCAAACTTCCCAAGGATTAGGTTTAGAAGGATCTATATTCATATCGCTATAAACTTTTTCAAGCATAACTTTATCAATTTTATTTTCTTTAAATAGTGAGTATGCTGCAGCTCTTGTGATGCTGCTAGCGTCTATTTCAAAAAATTCTCTTAGTTTTGCACGCGAGTCACTTCTTCCAAAGCCATCTGTTCCAAGCACAGTGTATTGGCTATTTATGTAGGGTCTTATCTGCTCTGCATAGGAGCGCATATAATCTGTCGTTGCAATAATTGGCAAGTTTTCATCATTAAAGCATTCAGATACATATGGGATTTTTTGCTCTACTGTGGGGTTAAGTTGATTTTCTCTTTCAATCTCCATCCCATCTTTTCTTAAAAGGTTAAAGCTTGTCGCGCTCCATACCTCTGAATCAATGCCATAATTTTGAAGCAGTTCTGCAGCTTTAATTGACTCTCTAAGTATTGAACCGGAGCCTACCAGTCTAATTTGAGGACTATTGCAAGACTTGAATTTATAAAGACCTTTAATAATTCCATCTTCAGAGCCCTTAGGCATTGCAGGTTGTTCGTAATTTTCATTCATAGTTGTTATGTAATAAAAATAATTTTTATTTTCAACATACATTTTTTGAATGCCATCTTTTATTATCGCAGCTATTTCATAGCTGAATGTAGGATCATATGAAAGACAATTTGGGATAGTTGATGACAAGATATGACTATGACCATCTTGATGCTGAAGACCTTCACCATTAAGAGTGGTTCTTCCTGACGTAGCACCTATTAAAAAACCTTTTGCTTGAGCATCGCCTGCAGCCCATGCGAGATCATGAATTCTTTGAAAACCAAACATAGAATAAAATAAGTAGAATGGCACCATAGGAAAGTCATAATTTGAGTATGCTGTCGCTAATGCTGTCCAGGCTGAAAATGCTCCAGCTTCAGTTATCCCTTCCTCAAGCATAACTCCATCTTTTGATTCTTTGTACCACATGACCTTATCAGCATCTTCAGGCTCATAATTTTGACCAGCTGATGAATAAATCCCTACCTGCCTGAATAAAGATTCCATACCAAATGTTCTGGCTTCATCAGGAACAATCGGGACTATTCTTTCGCCAATGCTCTTATCTTTTAGCAAGTCGGTTACAACTTTAACTGCTGCCATAGTTGTAGAAATTTTCCTTTCACCTGAACCATTATCAAAACTATTAAAAATATCTGATTTTGGGCTAGGCAGTGGTTTGGAGATAGCTCTTCTTTTTGGTATTGATCCTCCTAAAGCTTTTCTTGTCTTTTTTAAATACTGTATTTCAGGTGAATCATCAGCAGGTCTGACATAAGGCAGGTCCTCAATCTCTGAATCACTAACTGGAATATTAAATTTATCCCTGAAAGATTTAATGTTATCAAGTGATAATTTTTTTACTTGGTGCGTTGTATTATCAGCCTCCCTTGAGCCAACTCCATACCCTTTTGTTGTTAAGGCTAAAATAACTGTAGGCGCACCACTTGAATTAACAGCTTTGTGATATGCCGCATAAACTTTGTAAGGATCGTGCCCGCCTCTGTTAAGTCTATAAATATCCTCGTCAGTTAAATCTTCGACCATTTCAAGAACATCTGGGTCTTTGGCAAAAAAGTTTTCTCTTGTATAAGCTCCACCTTTGGCTTTAAAATTTTGAAGCTCGCCATCAACCACAGCATCCATAATCTCTTGCAACTTACCTTCTTTGTCTTTAGCCATAATTGGGTCCCACATCCTACCCCAAACAACTTTTATAACATTCCAACCTGAACCTCTAAAAGCTCCTTCAAGCTCTTGGATAATTTTTCCATTTCCTCTCACAGGACCATCCAGTCTTTGTAAGTTACAATTTATAACAAAAATTAGATTTTCTAGCTGCTCTCTTCCAGCTAAGGCAATAGCACCCTTAGACTCAGGCTCATCCATCTCACCGTCACCACAGAAAACCCAAACTTTCCTATCATCTCTTTTAACAAGGCCACGAGCAGATAAATATCGCATTACATGAGCCTGATATATACCCATTATTGGTCCAAGACCCATAGAAACAGTTGGAAATTGCCAGTAATTAGGCATCAACCAAGGGTGTGGATAAGATGACAGACCAGGCTTATCAACTTCACGCCTAAAGTTATCTAGATCTTCTTCAGTTAAAAGACCTTCAAGGAAGCTTCTTGCGTATATTCCTGGAGATGAATGACCTTGGTAATATATAAGATCTTCTAAACTCTCCCCTTCAGAACCTTTAAAAAAATAATTAAACCCGACATCATAAAGAGTAGCAGCAGATGAAAATGTAGAAATATGGCCTCCGAGCTCATCATCATTCTTATTTGCTCTTAAAACCATTGCAAGTGCATTCCACCTAATAAGCGATCTTATTCGTCGTTCCATAAAAAGATCGCCAGGCATTGATGCCTGTTCTTTAACTGGAATTGAGTTCCTAAATGGCGTTGTTAGATTGTAGGAAGGAGTGGCTCCTTCTTGTGTTAATTTATTTGCAAGTTTTGATAGTATGAAGGATGCTCTTTCAATACCTTCTTCCTCGATAACGCTATCTATGGCTTCAAGCCATTCTTTTGTTTCAATAGGATCAAAATCATTTTCGTTCAAAATATTACTCCTAAAATTTTGTCATATTTTAACTTAAACGTTGTTAATAATATACAAAATTTGTATTAATTATATAATTATGTAAATATGTTACAAATAATTACATGGTATAAATTGTGATATTAGATAATCTTGTCAATGGAGAGACTCAGTTAAGCAAATCAGAAAGGAAGATTGCTTCAATAGTTTTATCAAACCCTTCAAAAGTAATCAATCAATCAATTTCTGCATTATCTGCTGAGGCAGATGTAAGCCTGCCAACTGTAAATAGATTCTGCAAAAAATTAGGCTTTGATGGCTATCCCTCTTTTAAAATTCAAATAGCTCAAGAACTTTCAACAACTAATCGAATGCTAATTGATAGATTTAATGTTGATAAAGATACACCTGATCTCGTTAAAAGAGTAATGAGCGATATTCAATCGACCGTTGTCAGTGTTGGCCAGAACCTAAATCCTCACTCCATTGATAAGGCTACCGCAATGCTGGCTTCGGCAAAAAGCATTACTTTTTTTGGACTTGGAGGCTCAGGCCCAGTTGCTCTTGACGCACAGCATAAATTTTTTAGATTTGGCATCCCTGTAGTGGCACACACAGATTATATAAATCAACGCATGATTGTATCGATGATGAATACAGATGATATTTTGGTATTAATTTCATTTACCGGAAGAACTACTGAAATTGTAAAAACTGCAAAAATAGCAAAAAGCAATGGTGTTAAAACTATAGCGCTTACCTCAAAAGATTCGCCTTTGGCGAAACTTGCAGATGTTGTTTTGCATATTCATGCGCCCCTAGAAAATAATTTACATATTCCAATGACATCTAGGCTCGCCCATTTAGCAATTATTGATATCTTATCCGCAACAGTTTCAGCATGTTTTGGTAATAATATGGATGCAAAAAAAGATCAAGTGATCTTAAATCTTGAAAAAACAAGAGTTTAATAAGTTTTTAGAATATTTATTTTTCTGATTTCTTGGTTTAACAAATAGAACATTGGCAAACTTTTATTACTTCTAGCATCTTTTAAAATATTAAGCTTATCCTCGTTTGGAATCACCACGAATATATCATTTGTTTTTAGGATCATTGAAAGATTCATGGATGTTCTTTTGTGTTCAGGACTGCCTATAGGTTCTGTAATAATAATTGCTGGCTTAGCAGAAACTTCAAGATAGTTAGTAGTTGAAATCATAGATGGAAATAACGATGCGAAATGCCCGTCTGGTCCCATGCCAATTATTGCGACATCAAATTCATTTAAATCTTCAATTAACAGGTTGTAGTTGTTGTTAAGTGAAATAAATTTAGCGTCAGAAGCAAAGCCTTTAAGAAGATATTTATCTATCAGTAGTTCATTTGAATCAGGATGTGCACTGCTAACAATTCGGTCGTCAATAAGAGAAATTGTAATATTTTTCCAATCTAGCTCAATTTGATTAAGTTCTTCAAAAATTTTCAGTGGACTGCTCCCACCGCACACCAAGAGGCTGGCATAACCTTTTTTAGCAAGAGATTTTTCTAGGGCCTGAATAATATCTTTTGAAACCATATGAAAGTTAGATTAAGTTAAAAGAGTTCTGTATTCCAGTAATAACAAATTCAATAGCTAGCGCTCCAAGGAGTAAGCCAAATATTTTTTGGACTACTGTAATTATTGTTGGGCCAAGTTTTGATGCGAGCATAGAGGATAGCCACATAGCAAGTGTAGCAAGTATTAACACTGTAAAAATTGGTAGGTATGATACTACCGCATCAGCAACACTTAAGTATTCCTCTTTTGATAACAAAAGACTTGTTGCCATTGCCCCTGGGCCTGCTATCAAAGGTATAGCTAGAGGGAAAATTGCAATTGATTTAATTGTTTCATCATCAACCGCTGTATCAGCAGTATTTTGGCGCCTCTCCTGTCTTTGCTCAAATACCATCTGAAATGCAATTACGATCAAAAAAAGTCCGCCGATTATTCTAAACGAATCCATACTTATATTCATAACCTCTAATATTGCTGTGCCGAAAAGCCAGAATGATGAGAGAACAACCAAAGAGACTATTGAGGCTCTTATATAAATAGATCTGATTTGATCATTATTTAGACCTGTGGTTAAACCTGCGAATATTGGAACCAATGATATGGGGTCGATTGCAACAAACATTAATATTGTGCTTTCAATAAAAGTATCAAACATTTTATATATTAATTATTTGTATTGCCTCAGAGTGCTCTTCTGAGAAGATACTTGAGACCATTATAAATTTTAGGCTCTCACTATTGCTTCCATAGTAATCTCTAAGGATCTTAGTAACTTTCTTAAGCGTTTTCTCATGATTAGAAAGGCCTGTTAAAAAATAAGGAATGGTAGAACCAACCAATGATAGCTGTCTGTTCGTTGACTTATTACCTGTAAAAACAAAAATTGGGATACCAAATGGTTTAGCATTTGAGATATATTGCGCTGTTTTACCTGTTCTTGTTATTGCTATTATCCCATCAGCATTGATAGATTCAGCAAGGTTCTTAGCAGTTACCCCTATGTGCTGCCAATCTGAATGAGGCATTAAATTTGATTCATAGCCTAGCGTTCTAAAGTTTTCAGTTTTTATAGCTATAGATTTTAAGAAATTTACACATTCTTTAGGGTATTTTCCAATTCCTGTTTCGCCTGACAGCATTATCCCATCAGCCCCTTCGTAGATCGCATTAGCTATATCTGTAACCTCTGCCCTAGTTGGTGTTGGATTTGAAATCATAGATTCAAGTAAGTGGGTTGCCACTATAGATCTTCTTCCCCATTTAGCACAAGCGTACATGATTCTTCTTTGTATATTTGGAAGATCGACCAAGCTTGTCTCTATACCTAGATCACCCCTAGCAACCATAACTCCCCATGAAGCCTGGCAGATATCATGAATGTTATCTAAGCCCTCTTGATTTTCGATCTTTGCAATAATTTTTGCAGGAGATTTCTTTGCATCTAATATTTTTTGCAGATCTTCAAGATCCTCTTTATTTCTTACAAAAGAAAGTGCTATAAAGTCAACATCATTCTCTATACCAAAATTTATATCTTCAAAGTCTTTTGAGGTGATTGATGGAAGGTTAACTCTTACGCCTGGAAGATTAACATGCCTCTTTGACCCAAGTTTTCCCCCATCAATAACTCTACATAAAAGAGTCTCTTCGTCTTTTGAGATTACACTAAAATTAATAAGGCCATTGTCGACAGTTATTTTTGATCCTTTATTTACACTATGAATAAGATCTTTATAGTTTATTTTTATAGATGATGTTTCAACATCAACCTCATCACGGACAGTTAAAGTAACTTCATCGCCAACTTCTAAATCTAGAGGAACCTCAGTATCACCAGTTCTAATTTCTGGGCCCTGAGTATCTAAAAGAACACCTATAGAACCATATTTAGATTTAGGATCTGAATTAATTTTTTTAACTTTCTCAATTACAGACTTTGCAAAATTGTGGGTAGCATGAGACATGTTAATGCGAACAACATTCATTCCATTGTTGTAAAGACTTCTCAGCACAGGCATCGAGCTAGTTGCCGGCCCAATAGTACATATAATTTTTGTTCTACTAAATTCCATAATAATTAGGTATTAAATATATCCGAATGTTAATGCAAAAAAGATAAAGAAAATAGTATTTAAATACCTTTCTTTTATGCAGATTTTTGCAACTGGGATTCAGTCATTTTAGAAATATGCTCAGCAAGGTCAATCAATCTATTACTAAAACCCCATTCATTGTCGTACCATGCAAGTACTTTAGTTTGATTTCCTATTTTGGTGATGTGATTTGCATCAAAAACACATGAAGCAGTTTCATTCATAAAGTCTGAGCTGACTAAGGGAATTTCATTATATGAAAGTATTCCATTTAATCTATTTTCTGACTCCTCTTTTAGAACATTACATAGCTCATCTTCAGTGAAATCCTTTTCGGTCTCAAATGTTAGGTCAAGAAGAGAAACATTTAAGACTGGTACTCGTGTAGCCATTCCGTTCAATTTCCCATCAAGCTCAGGTATTACTAAGCCTATAGCCTTTGCTGCTCCTGTTTTTGAGGGAATGATGGATGCTGAGGCAGCTCTTGCTCTATATAGATCTGAATGAGCCACATCAAGAAGACTTTGATCGTTTGTAGCAGCATGAACAGTATTAATGAGGCCACTTTTAATTGTGAAGTTCTTATGAATAACGTCAGCAATTGGTGCAAGGCAGTTAGTCGTGCAAGAGGCATTTGAAATTACTCTGTCATTCAATTCAAGCTCTTGATGATTTATTCCAAAAACAATTGTCTTATCAGCACCAGTACAAGGAGCTGACACTATAACCCTTTTAGCACCTGCATTTAGATGAGCGCTAGCTGCCTCTTTGGATGTGAATAAGCCAGTGCATTCGAAAACAACATCTATTTCATGTTCTTTCCAAGGAAGCTTATTGGGGTCTCTTTCAGAAATATAACTTATAGACTTACCATCGACGATAATATTATTAGCAACTGTTGAAATATCATTGTCTATTTTTCCATGTATAGAATCAAACTTTAGCAAGTGAGCATTAGCCTTAACATCACCAAGATCATTCACGGCAACAAGCTCTAGCGATCCGTCCCCGCCACTTAGACAGTCAGCCTCAATAAGCTGTCTTGTTAAATTCTTACCAATCCTACCAAACCCATTAATCGCTACTTTCATAATTTTTTTGTAAATAATTTACATTTATATGTATTTATACCTTATATTGTATATTATTTTCAGTGATTAATATATAATGATGGGGTAAAATCTTCCAAAAATTAATATATGCAAATGTCTGAATTGCTAGAACAAGGTATTGAATTAATGCTAGCTGGAATGCTCACAGTATTCTTTTTCCTATGTGTATTAATAATTTCTATAAACTTTTTTGCATTAATTTTAAATAAAAAAGATAGGAAAAGCCCCTCTGCTATGCGGAGCTCAATGGAAGATATAGATACAAACCACATGAGAATTATTAAAGAAATTGGAAATAGGATATAGGATGGTAGAAGCACACAAAAAAATTGGTATTACTGAGGTTGTTCTTCGTGATGGCCATCAATCACTTCTAGCCACTAGGTTTAGATACGAGGATATGGAGGCAGTTCTTCAACAAATGGATGAGATTGGTTACTGGTCTGTTGAATCATGGGGAGGAGCAGTTTTTGATTCTTGCATTAGATATCTGGGTGAAGATCCCTGGGATAGGATTCAAAAAATTAAAAAATTGATGCCTAAAACTCAACAACAGATGCTTCTAAGAGGGCAGAATTTACTAGGTTACAAGCACTATGGCGATGATGTTGTAGATAGATTTGTTGAAAAAGCAAAAACTAATGGAGTTGATGTATTTAGAATATTTGATGCGATGAACGATACCCGCAATCTTGAACAGGCTATCAAGTCCACCATCAAACATGACGGCCATGCTCAAGGCACAATCTCATATACTACAAGCCCAGTTCACAACATTGAAAGGTGGATAGACTTATCTAATAAAATCCAAGACATGGGAGCTAACTCCCTAGCTATTAAGGATATGGCTGGACTGTTGAGACCATACGCTGCTTTTGAATTAGTGAGTAAATTAAAGGAGACTATAGAAATTCCAATTCATCTTCATTGCCATGCAACAACTGGCTTATCTACACCGACAATAATTAAAGCAATTGAGGCCGGTGTTGATAATGTTGATTCCTCAATATCTACTATGAGCATGACCTATGGTCACACAGCAACTGAAACTGTTGTTGGCATGTTAGAGAATACAAAATACGATTCAGAATTAGACTTAGATAAGTTTGTTCCTGTAGCAACCCATTTTAAGAAGGTAAGAGAAAAATACTCATTGTTTGAGGGCTCTCTTAAAGGTGTTGACGCGAGAATTATTTCATCACAGGTTCCTGGAGGAATGCTTACCAACCTTGAGAATCAATTAAAGGACCAAAATGCGATTGATAAGTTCGATGAAGTTATAGAAGAAATACCTTTGGTAAGAAAAGACCTTGGCTACATACCTTTAGTTACACCAACATCCCAGATTGTCGGCACTCAGGCTGTTATAAATGTATTAAGTAATTCAAGATATTCCACTATCACTAAAGAAACTGCATCAGTTCTTAAGGGGGAGTATGGCGCTACACCTTCAGAGGTTTGTCCAGATCTGAGATCTATGGCCATTGGCAAAGAAGAGCCAATTACCTGCAGGCCAGCTGACCTAATTCCAAACAACGAATTTGAATCAATAAAAAAGCAATTTGATAGCATTGTTAAAAAAGAATCGCTGCAGATACAAGATACAGATGAAAATATTTTGACCTATGCCCTTTTCCCAGAAGTTGGCACAACATTCTTTAAGAACAAAGGTAATCCTGATTATTTTGAAAAAGAGCCTCTTGATTTTATTAAGGCTCAATCAGAGGTATATAAAGTTTCGATTGATGGTAAGAATTATAATGTTGAGTATTCAAAAAATAATGATCCAATTATTCACAATCATGCAGATAGTAATAAAACTGTGGAATCAGTTGAAGGTAAAGGGGTATCAAGACAGGATGGATTGCCTATAAATGCTCCCTTGGGTGGTAATATTTTTAAAGTTGAGTTTAGTGTGGGTGATAAAGTCACAGAGGACGATGCTGTTATTATACTTGAAGCGATGAAAATGGAGACTGCAATTAAGCCGCCTAAACCTGGAATAATAAGTAATATAAATGTTTCACAAGGCGATAAGGTAAACCCTGGCGATCCTTTATTTGAGATAGTATAAATGTCATTCAGTGAAATAATTTCAAGCTTTGGTATATTTAGTATCACTGGGCCACAAGTAATAATGCTATGCGTTGGTCTACTTCTTTTATATTTGGCTATAAGTAAAAAATTTGAACCATTATTACTACTTCCAATTGGTTTTGGTGCAATTCTTACAAATATTCCTGAAATTGGACTTTCTTTAAGCCCTATTGAAAGACTTTTATATGAAAATAATCTTGATGATCTTCAAAGTCTTTTAGTGATTATCGATATAGAGTTTTTAGGTTTAAATGATTACATAAAAACTGCATCTTATATTGAACTAAATCAATTGAATGATATAGCTCTCAACATGGGTTATAAGGCAGGAATCTTATATACATTTTACAATGTTGCTATAGGCTCTGGCATTGCGCCTCTATTAATATTCATGGGCGTCGGTGCTATGACTGACTTTGGCCCGCTTCTTGCTAACCCTAAAACTTTGATTCTTGGGGCTGCTGCTCAGTTCGGGATATTTGCAACTGTTTTGGGTGCCCTGCTACTGGACCAATACGGGATTATTTCTTTTACTCTTAAACAAGCAGCTGCAACAGGAATTATAGGCGGGGCTGATGGCCCGACTGCGATATACGTATCATCAATTCTTGCTCCTGAGCTCCTTGGAGCGATTGCAGTGGCAGCATACTCTTATATGGCACTAGTTCCTTTAATCCAACCTCCGATAATGAGAGCGCTAACCACTGATAAAGAAAGAGTTATCGAGATGGTTCAATTAAGAGAAGTATCGCAAACAGAAAAAATAATATTTCCAATATCACTTTTGCTTATTGTAGGTTTGTTGCTTCCAAGCGCTGCTCCACTTCTAGGAATGCTTTGTTTAGGAAACTTAATGAAAGAATCATTGGTTGTAGAAAGACTAAGTGAGGTAGCTCAGAATTCATTAATAAATATTGTAACTATTTTCCTTGGTCTATCTGTTGGGTCAAAACTAGCTGCAGATAAGTTCTTAACACCAGAAACTTTAGGTATTCTATTGCTTGGTATAGTAGCATTTGCCATAGGAACAGCATCCGGCATTCTTGTTGCCAAGTTAATGAATATATTTAGTAAAAATAAAGTTAACCCTTTAATTGGTGCTGCGGGAGTATCTGCCGTACCTATGGCTGCAAGGGTCGCAAACAAGGTCGGTCTTGAGTACAACTCGCAAAATTATCTACTCATGCATGCAATGGGACCCAACATTGCTGGTGTTATAGGCTCAGCTGTTGCAGCTGGTGTGATGATAAAATTCTTGGCATAGATTTTAATAACCTTATTTCAGGCAAAAAAAAACAGAGCACTGCTCTGTCTTAGTTCGAGTTCCTTTGGGGTCTAAAGTGAGAATTTCTTTAGCTCCTT
>Ga0208965_1001084_pt1 | contig 12236 bp, 24 predicted proteins | sample AOAMet1_07_M0_10_2_FD_188230 | JGI IMG/M metagenome (GOLD analysis project Ga0208965, IMG submission 188230) | Ammonia-oxidizing marine microbial communities from Monterey Bay, California, USA - CAN11_07_M0_10 (SPAdes) | ecosystem: Environmental > Aquatic > Marine > Intertidal zone | place...
CAAAAGCAAACTAATGACTTTAAAGCAAGAGTTATTGCTGATGGTGGAGTATTTGAGGCTAAGGCTTGTTTAGAAGCACAATTAACAACTTTAAATAATATAGAATGAGTTTATTAGATGATGTTAGTATAGTAGTAACTCCTAACGGATATAAGGCAGGAGAATTGTATGCAGTTATTCCTGTACCTACTGAGGGTGCTGAAGAAATAGTTGATAGTAGTTTTGCTAATGATTTAGATGATTGGTCTAAGTATGGGGTTACAAGTGCAACAGGAGGAGTAGCAACTATTGGTGCTAGTGCTAATTCTGGTATATTTCAAGGTATATTGACAGAAGGAGTTAGATATACTGTTACGGTTAATGTTATAAGTTATAATGGGGTAGGCACTGCTCAATTTGTAAATGCGAACGGGAGTAATATTTATACTATAACTGAAACAGGAATACATACTTTTATCTTTACACACAATTATGCTTTATCAGAATTGATAATAAGAGGATTGTCAAATGCTCTTTTTAGTTTATCAAGCGTATCAGTAAAAGAATACACAGCAGCAGATATGGATGTTACTAGAGCAACTGCTGCTACAAGAGTAGATGAAAATGGTTTAGTAAATTATGCTGAGGTTATAGGAGATGAGGAAATCACAGATGGAGATTTTCCTACAGGAACTACTAATTGGACTATCGAAGATGTTTGGACTATATCAGGAAATTCTGCCAATGGAAATGGAGCGAATGGAAGTTCCCAACAATTAGTTCAAAGTAGTGTTTTTACAATAGGTAAAACCTATAAAGTCACTTACGATATAATTAACTATGTAAGTGGGTCGGTATTTATGCCTAATGTTGGTTCTTCTAATTCGGGTAATCAAACATACAGTGAATATATAACTGCTACTCAAAGTGATTTTAAAATCACGGGAATTAATTTCTATGGCTCAATAACAAACATATCAGTAAAAGAAGTTACAAGAGATAACGTACCTCGTATAGACTACACAGGAGGAGGTTGTCCACATATATTAGCAGAGCCTCAGAGGACAAATCTTATAAAGTATAGTGAATCTTTTGATTCTTGGTATGCAAAAAATTATGTAACTGTAGCCGAAAACACAAGTGAAACTATATCCCCATCAGGTAATAATACTGCAAGTAAAATTACGATAAATAGTGTTAGTACAGTAAGAAGATTGTATGAATTAATTTCAGCAAGTTCAGGTAGTGATTATACTTTTACTTTATATGCAAAAAAAGGAACGACAGATTTTATAAAACTTTTCTTTACTTCTTCAATTATTGATGCAGAATTTAATTTAACAAATGGAACTGTAACTTCAGGTACAGGTAGTATTGAATCAGTAGGTAATGATTGGTATAGACTACAAGCAACAGGTACATCTTCACTAACAGGTGAAGTTCCTCAGATACAATTAAGTAGTTCTGCAAGTGTAAGTGATTATCTATACATTTGGGGTTGTCAAGTAGAACAAAGTTCTTACGAAACAAGTTATATTCCAACATCAGGAAGTACAGTTACAAGAAACCAAGACATCTTCACAAGAGATGGTATAGGTAGTTTGATTAATAGTACAGAGGGGGTTTTGTTTGTAGAATTAGAAAATATAACAGGTACAGATGCTACAAATAAAATGATTAGCATAACAGATGGTAGTTTGACAAATAAAATAAGTCTTTTTGTTTCTTCAAATCAAATAAGTGTAGAAAGTGCAGGTTCAGGAACGAATTTAGGTATTTACAGTAAAGCATTACAATCAGGTTTTAATAAAATAGCGGTTAAATTTAAAGTAAATGATTGTGCATTATGGGTAAATGGAACTGAATATACTGATACAAGTTTTGCTGCATTTTCATCTAGCACCTTTAATTCTTTAGTTTTTGACAGAGGTGACGGTATACAAAACTTATTTGGCAAAGTAAAACAACTACAAGTATATAACACAGCACTAACAGATGAGCAACTATTACAACTAACAGGTACATCAGGAACTGATTTTTATGAATCTTATGCAGAGATGGCTAGTGCATTAACATACACAATACAATAATGGCGAATCCAAGTTTACAGATCGGAAATGATAATTGGGCAATAAAAGAAGATAATCTTTTAGGTTATAGTACAGCAGGTACAAGATTTGTACCTCAACCAATAACAATGACTAGAGCATCAGCAGGTACTAGAGTTAATTCTAGTGGACTTGTTGAAACTGTTGAGTTGTTGGGTAGTGAGTTAGTAGATTGTGGTAATTTTGAATGTGCATCTCCTGAATCTGTTTGGGGTACAGGTACAGGTTGGAGTATTGCTAATGGTCTTGCAAGTTATGATGGTAGTGGCGGTACACAAAGCATTAATCAAGCAGGAGTAGTAGAATCTAGCAAAACCTACAAATTAACTTTAGATGTAGTAAGCAATGAGGGTAGTGGAATTAACACTATATATTTAGGGGGAGTAATTGTTAGTAATATTCATTTAGAAGTAGGTAATTATATTTTTTTTGTAACAACAAGTTCAACAGCATCATTCGCTGTTTTTGGTAGGAGTGGAGAAAATTTTGTAATAGACAACATCTCAGTAAAAGAATCAACTAAAAACAATCTTGCAAGAGTAGATTATGATGGTACTGCTTCTTCATTATTAGTAGAGCCACTGAGGACTAATCTTACTCCTTATAGTGAGGATTTATCACAATGGACTTTAGTTAATGGAACTTTAACGCCTAATGCAACTGTATCTCCTGATGGAACTCAAAATGCAGGTAAAGTTGCCTTTAATAATACAGGTGTAGATTTAAAGAAAACAATAACAGTTGTAGCAGGACAAACATACACTATAAGTTTTTACATAAAATTAGAAAGTGGAACAGGATTGGATGGTAGATTTTATGATAATAATAATAGTGCTAATATAGAAGTTTACGACTATACAAGTCAAATACAAGGAACCGAATGGTCTAAAATAACAAGGTCTGTAACTGCACCTATCGGCTGTACTCAAATGCAAATTTGGTTACTTGCAAGTTCATCATCTTTAGTTACTGCTTCTTTTTGGGGGGCTCAATTTGAACAAGGTTCTTATGCTACATCCTACATACCTACAGATGGAGGCACAGTAACAAGAGTACAAGAAACATATGAAAAGACAGGAATTAGTGATTTGATAAATAGTGAGGAGGGGGTTTTGTTTGTTGAAATGGCTGCTTTAAGTGATGATGTTACGGAAAGATATATATCATTAAGTGATGGTTCTTTAAATAATAGAGTCTATATACAATTTACTACTACTACAAATCAAATAAAAATGGGAGTAACTAAAGGTGGTAGTACACAAGCATCCAGACCTGAAACTGTATCAGATGTAACTGAATTTAATAAACTTGCTATAAGTTATTCGCAAGATTTGTTTAAATTTTATGTAAATGGGAGTTTAGTATTTACAGACTCAAGTGGAGATACTTTTACTGCAAATACATTAAATAGACTTAACTTTGATGTTGGTACAAGTGGGTTTAGTAAATTCTTCGGCAAAGTAAGAAAACTACAAGTATATAAAACAACAGATATAGATTTAGCAGCACTAACATCATAAATAAAAATAAATGAACATATATAAATTACAATACACAGACAAAGCACAAGGAGATGCAGATTTACTTGCTAAAGGTACTTATGAAGTAGTAACTGAAGAAGGAGTAAGTCAAGACCTTTACATTAATGGTACTCAAGCAATAGTTTACATAGGTAAAATAGTAGAGATACCTGCTACTTATGATGATGAAGGACACGAGTTAACACCACCTGTTTACTATGATGGAGTATTCTATGACTTAATGACTAAGGTAGAATATGACTTTGGAATTAACGAGATATTCCCAACAGATTGCGTACATTCGTTTTTAGGTTATGCAAAAAATGCAGATGGTACTGATGTTGATCCTGATGAATCTGTTTCAGTAGAATAAAATGGCAGAAACTTATAATGACTACCCTCAATCAGCAACTAACAATGCTAAGAGGGCGATTAAGTATAAAGAAGAGAATGGTAGTTCTTGTGGTACTCCAGTAGGATGGACTAGAGCAAGGCAACTAGCCAACAGAGAGAAGTTAAGTAGAGATACTATTGCTCGTATGGCTTCTTTTAAAAGACATCAACAGCATAAAGATGTACCTTATGATGAAGGTTGTGGAGGTATAATGTGGGATGCTTGGGGTGGTACAAGTGGCATAGAGTGGGCTATCAAGAAATTAGATAAGATAGACAAAGAGAAAAATATAAAAGAAGATTTTGAAAGTTTGTTTGAAGAGATTCTTAATAAGATTAAAAAAGAAAAAAAGTAGTATGATAAAGCATTTTAGTAAAAATGAGTTTACTTGCAAGTGTGGATGTGATGAAACATTTATAAGTGATGAGTTGTTAGAGATGCTTGATAAGGCTAGAGAATTTGCAGGTATACCATTTGCTATCAATAGTGGGTATAGATGTGAGAACCATACAGAGAGCAAAAAGAACCCAACCTCTGCACATATAAAGGGTTTGGCAGCAGATATAAGATGTTCAGATGGTGTTACTAGAGCAAGAATGATGGATGCTTTAGTGTATGCAGGTTTTGAAAGGTTTGGATTGCATAAGTCTTTTATCCATGTGGATATAGACAATAAAGAAAAACCAAGTCCAGCGATTTGGTTGTATTAAAAAGAGTATTAATTAATTAAATATATATATTATGGATTTTATTTCACAAAATTGGTTAGAGTTATTAGTAGGACTAATGGCTTTTTTAAAAGTAGTAACTAACTTAACTCCAACAGAAAAAGACAACAAAATATTTGGATGGTTAGATTCAGTTATAGATGCTGTTATTCCTAACTACAAAAAGAAAAAATAATGATACAGAAATTTATAGGGTCTATGCTAATGAAAGGTGGCATAAAACCAATAACAGAATTGCTCAAAGCAGTTAAAGAACTTTTTGCAGATTCTAAAGGTAAGTGGAGTAGCAAAAGAACAATAAGTGGTGTAATTGTTTTGGCTGCTAGTTTATACATAGAGAAGAATGGTATTGACACTAATGCTTTAATCTTGACTGGACTAGGCGTACTACCTCTATGTTTCTCTGTATTTGAAAAAAAGCAATGCGATTGTAATTGTGGTTTAAAAAAATAATTATATTTGCATTAACGAGCAGGGTTGTGCCTGTTTTAGTTTTCATTGTTTATAGTTTTCAAGAGTGGGGTGTTAACAAACATCTCACTTTTGATTTTTAAAAGCATTATTTTCGTTATAATTGCATAACAACCAACACATAACAACATGAAAAAATATGGGAAGCGACTTAGACTATCTCAAGAAGAAGTTGAAATGGTTTACGAAAACAGAGCAGAAAGTACAACAAATCTTAATGGTAATACTGCATTAGACATTCATCTCTCAGAGAGGGGAATACTTAAGAAAGATGTAGTATCTGTTAAGCATTGGCAGTCAGCAAGTGGTGAGTATAGATTTAGTGTAGTAACTAAAGAAGATGCAACTGCTGATACAAATGATATGCTAGAAAAGATTAGTGGGTTTATAGAAAATCATTCTCCTCACTACCCTTCAGTAAAAAGAAAAAACAAAAATCAAAATCATCTATTAGTTGTCAATCCTGCCGATATACATATTGGTAAATATGCTAATGGTGCTGAAACTGGTGATGAATATGATGTTGAAACTGCTTGTATGAGAGTTTTAGAGGGCTTAGAAGGACTTATAGTTAAGTCAGAAGGCTTTGCTATAGAAAAGATATTATTCTGCATAGGAAACGATGTTTTACATATAGATAATGTTTACAATCAAACTACTGCAGGTACGATTCAAGACACAGATGGCAAGTGGTGGGAACATTTTGAGGTTGCATTAGCGTTATATGTTAAGTGTGTAGAAATATTAAGAGAGATTGCACCAGTAGACATTATACATTGTATGAGTAATCACGATTATCAAAGTGGATTTCATTTAGCACACGCATTAAAGTCTTGGTTTAGAAATGATCCTGAGATAACTTTTGATATTAGTGTAGCACACAGAAAGTATTATCAGTATGGTAGTAATCTAATAGGGTTAGAGCATGGTGATGGTGCTAAGATGGATAACTTACCTTTAATGATGGCACAAGAGAAACCTTTACTCTGGTCTGAAACTAAGTTTAGGTACTGGTATTTACATCATTTACATCACAAAGTAAAACACAAGTGGAGAGATGCTAAAGACTTTATAGGAGTTACTGTAGAGTATATGCGTTCACCTTCAGGTACAGATAGTTGGCACTCAAGAAAAGGATATGTTGGAGTTCCTAAAGCAGTAGAAGGTTTTATACACGAAAAAGAGAGTGGTCAAGTAGCAAGATTAGTACATTATTTCTAATGGTAATCATCTGGCCTTCATAATTTAATTACAATTTACATCTAGTAGGTAAACATTTTTATAAAAATTGTTAAAAAAGGTATTGTTATTAATTCCAATTTTATATATTTGCCTTGAATTTAATAACTAAACTATAACAAATGGAAGAAAATATAATTAAAAGATTAAAACTAACTGAACAAGAAGTTCTTAATGTAGTTAGTGAATGGTATCTAAATGGAATGTATCCAGATATATTACAGGATGAAGATGGCAACGAGTTATGTCATATAACACAAGACTTATGGGATGAAATCGAATATAAAAACTAAAACAATAAACAATTATGAGTATAGCAGACAGAATTTTTGAAGATGGCATGATGGCAGATGAGAACAGTAGGACTGATTTAAACTTTGGAGGTATTGCACAATGTGATAGGGAACAATACTGTTACAACAAGACAGAAGATAAATTTGAAACTATTAACGAAAGAAACGAAAAAATGGGAAGAATGAAAGAAGAGTATATGCGAGATATGTACAACCAACAAGAAGAACTTAATAATCAATTAAATAATAATCAAATGACAAAAAAAACAATGCAAGAAAAATTAAAAAAACAACCTGAACCAGTTGTTGAAACTAGAAAAGAGGCACTAAGAAGGCTTTACAAACAGAATGGTTTAACAGAAGAAGATATATACAAAGACAAGAGAGGTTTTGTAATTATTACAAGGACTGGTATTGATAAGATCGTTTCAAGAAACAACATTACAGTTGCTTATGAAGTAATTAACATGGATGTAGAAAAGTGTATCTGTGTACTAAGAGCAGCAGCAACAATGAAAGTAGGTAATGAAGTTAAAAATGCTATGAGTTTTGGAGAAGCATCTGACAATAACCTAATGGGTGGTGGTAAGAAGTTTCCAGTTGCTATGGCAGAGAAGAGAGCAATGTCAAGAGTTGTACTAAAGATTGCAGGATTCTATGAGCAAGGTGTGTTTGGACAAGATGAGATTGTCGATTAATGAATGAAGAATGGTTAGATAATATCCTTGATGGTGAGCCTAGTGGTATAACTGATACCCAATGGCTTATCATTGAGAATAACATTTGTAACACTAGCCTACCTTCAAGAACCATAGAAGACATTCTAGAAAGACTAAATCATTTAACACAACTAGAAGCAGAAGAAATAATAACAACTATAAACGAAAATACACATGAAAGAGATACAAGAAAACAATGGGAAAGGATGTTCAAAGAAGGGATGTTTGAGCATAGAGATTTATAAGCACTTTACAGAACCACATACTTATGTAGTATGGCATAAGAAAGAGGTTATAGGTTTTATTAATGAAGACCAAGCATTACAAGTATTAAACAAAGATGAGTTGGTAGATTTTTACTTTAACAATAAATCTAAATTTAAAATACCATCTTGGAAGATTGATAAATACATTTACAAAAATGACTAATCAGTATTCATTAGATAAGATCAGAAAGTCTAGAAATGAATTTGAGGCATTGCTTAGAATATATGGTGTGTCAAACACTTTGCTAAGTAAAGTTATGGTAGTTAATTATGCTACAAGCAAGAAGTTTCTAGCAGACCCTACCAGAGTTAGATTCATTCACGCTAAGAGATTAGCAGACTATTTAGGATTACAGATGCAAGACATAGTTGATACAATAGTGTACGACTTAAAATAAAACAAAACAAATGAAACGAAGAAGATTAAAGTTTAGTGATTATTATAACGAAATAATACTAAATGAAGTAGCAGAAATATACGATGTAGAAAAGAGTAGGATATTTTTGGGAAGCAGAGAGAGAAACATTATATTTGCTAAAAGACTATACATCTTTATATTAAGAGAGATGTTTAACTTGACACTCACACAAATAGCAAAGATAACTAACTTACATCACGCATCAATACTACACCATTCAAGACAATTTGAGTTCTTTTATAGCAACAAAGGTTATGCTCAAGACAAAAGAAACTTTGAAAGAATTGAAAATAGAATTATTGAAGTAGAGATAGATGAAGAAATCTTAGGACTAGAAACACAATTAGAAGCAATAAACAAATCATTAACCAAATTATATAAAATAAACCAATTAAAAAATGAAAGACAAGAAAGAGAAAGTCTACTTACCAAGTAGCATTAAGAACGTTAAAACAAAGTATGGAACTATGATGGTTGCTAACTTTAAAGTTGATCCATTACAAGAGAACTCAAAGAACGGATGGGTGTCTATGGTAATATCAGAACGAAGAGAACCATCTGAAAAAGGTGCTACTCATTATTCTTATGTAAATGACTATGAGCCACCACAAAATAATGATGAGCCAAAGAAATCATTTAACAAGAAGGAAGAAAAAGATGACCTACCATTCTAATGATTAAATGGAAAAATACAACTTATCCTAGCACTTTCATTAGACTATCTGATGAACTTGCTAAGGTAAGAAGTATGTTATCTGCTGATGTATATAATCCTGACACAGAAAAATACAGAGGGGATCAGGAACACCAAATCCAAAGTCTAGGAATATTTGCAGAACTTGTTGCTAGACATCTGATGGAGAACAACAAAGGTATAAGATATAAGGCTGCACCAATAATAGAAAGCAGACCAGTTGTTGAGGCTGACATTGTTATTGAAGGTATAGATGAATATAACTATGTAGATGTTAAAGGTATTAAGTCTGCTGGAAATGCCCTCAGAGTTAATTTTAAAGCCCATAACAACCCTAAAAAGAAAATTACACACTATCTATTCATACAGCCCTTAAATGGCTTATACGCAAGATTTTGTTGGTTTACTCATGAACAGGTTAGTAAGTGGACTGTCGTTATGTCAACCTATACTGAGTGCTATGAACTTGAAATACAAAAACACAACTAAACAATGAAAGAACAACCAAACTATTATGCTATAATATCTGCTGAGGTTAGGTATGATGAGAACCTAACTGCTAATGCTAAATTATTATATGCTGAAATCACTGCACTACTAAATATGAATGGTGAGTGTTTTGCAACTAACAAATACTTTTCTAACCTTTATAAAAAGAGTATTGTAACAATTTCTAAATGGATTAGTGAATTAGTGTCAAATGGTTATGTATCAACCTATTACACATACAAGGGGGGTACTAAAGAAATTGATAGGAGGTATATAAGAATTCTTAAAGGGGGTATTAAAGAAAACGAGAAGGGGGGTATTAAAGAAAACTTTAAGGATAATAATACAAGTATTAATACTAATACTACGTATAGTAATAATAAGGGGCGTTTTAAAAAACCAACCATTGAAGAGATTAGTAATTATTGTATTGAAAGAAAGAATAATATAGATGCAGAAACTTTTTATGATTTCTATGAAAGTAAAGATTGGAAGATAGGTAAGAACAAGATGAAGGCATGGAAGGCTTGTGTAAGGACTTGGGAGAAAAGAAACACTAATAAACCTCAAGGTATAAGTAAAATACACCTTCACCTACAAAAGAATATGAATGTAAAAGAAAAACTAAAACAACAATTTAAACAATGAAACAGATAAAAACAATGACAAAAGAGGAACTGCTTATGGGTGCAGTAGATTTAATTAGTAAAACCTATATTGAATTAGGGCAAAACAATGTTGATGAAGATACAATAAGTGTTATGTCGCAAAGTTTAGCAGATGATCTTGCTAAGACTTATCAGAACTTTTACTTTGAAGATGCACAAAATGCCTTTAACTTAGGAGTAAGAAGTCCTATCAATGGGGATTTCATACATTTTAATGTGCCAACATACATGAAGTGGTTAAGAAAGCATATAGATTTAATATGGGAGGCAAGAAGCAGAGTAGATAAGGGTGAGAACCCTTTAGAAGTACCTAACTATAGACCAGAACCAAAACTATTAAAATGAAAATAACAAACTACGAAATAGAAGATGTATATTCTTGGGATTACCCTGACTTTTGTGATGCTTATATAAGTTATGCAGAAGATGAGAATGGTAAAGAGATGACTGAAGAGCAGATACAAGAATGGACAGAAAACAATGAAGAAGAGTTTTATGAAATGATTCAAGAGTCTTTAAGATGATAGATATAATAAAATATATTAATTATAATATAAAATTGAAATATATTTTTATATTTGTCAAATGAATACGAACGAGTTATCTATATTTACTATATTCTTTACAGTCATTTTTATTATTGGCTTGTATAAAACATTTAAAAAAATAGCATCAACAGATGGTAATAAGATAATTGATAACTTAGAAAGATTTAATGAAATAGAAAAACACAATGATGGAAACAATAACTAAAAAACCAAGAGAGTACAAAAGTATTAAGTGGATATTAAAAAACCACATAAAAAATAATGTTAGAAGTTTGTGGACTTATGAAGATGATAACTTTACCTGCATATACGATAACTATGATGGAGATATTAGAGTATACACAGTAAATCAAATGTTAAAATTTGTAGATAAATTAATCCTTAAAGAAAAAGAAGATGATAAAACACAGTAAATATTATTATGAAACTGATAGGAATGGATATACAATTGATAGCAGTATAAATCCAAAGATGTTATTAAGTAAAGAAGAACTAATGAAAGAAGAAGAAGAATCACCAAAGTTCAATTTTGACTGGCACTTAGACAAAGTATCAAAACAGATTACTGATCTTTTAAAGTCTAAGAATAAAGCGTATGGCAATACTGCATTAAATCCATCTAATGTATTCAGTAAGTTAGATGCTACTGAAGCAATATGTGCTAGACTAGATGATAAACTAGCAAGAATAAAAAACAAAGGTATCAATGATAAGACAGAAGATACAGTTGATGATATTATTGGCTATTTATTATTGTTAAAGATGTCAATGGAAAAATGAAAAAACCAATCTTTAGAGTGTTTGTTTCTTATGAGATTAAGAATAAATTAAAGGTTACTAGAAGAGTAAATACTGGAATACTAGACACCTTTGTTCTAACATCTAACATAAACGAAATAAAAAACGATAAAGAATTGATAGACAGAATATGTTACTTAAATAAAAAGAATCCAAATAAAGTAGAGATAACCATAACTAATGTAGATGTAGAAAATCAGTATGGTGAAACTACAGATAGGTTTGAAGAAGAATAAATTATGCCAAAGATTAGAAAGATAAGAGTAGAAGATAGAAAAGATAGTAGAGGTGGAGGTTACTCCAGAAGAAAGTTTACTGTTGCTGAAGCAGATGCTATCAGAGAAGAGTACAATACCTCAACACAAAAGATTACTATATCATCTCTCGCTAGAAAGTATAGTGTATCACAACCATTAATGTACCAACTAATAAAAGGAACTACCTATACAGAGGATAGTAGGGGTAGTAGAGGGGGTACTAGGGGGTATAGGGGGGCTAGTAGGGGATAAGATGGCTCTAAAGAAAGAAGCAAACGTACAATATAAATTCTGTATATATATGCAGTTACAATATCCTCAGTTAAGATACTGTGCTAGTCTAGGTGGTATAAGAACATCAATGAAACAAGCAGTCCTAGCAAAGAAAACTGGCTATGTCAAAGGCTTTCCTGATATGCAGATATGCAAAGTCAATAGTAAGTATGCAGGACTATTCCTAGAAATCAAAGCAGACAAGACTTGTTACCCATCTAAAGAACAAAAGCAATGGGTTGCTGATCTCAACGAAGAAGGCTACTACGCTAAGGTAGTCAAAGGTCTTGAAGAGTGCATGGATGTACTCGATTGGTATATGAAAATACCTTAAACACTTTCACAATTTTTTAAAAAAACTTTTTACAAAAAA
>Ga0208965_1001088_pt1 | contig 12221 bp, 9 predicted proteins | sample AOAMet1_07_M0_10_2_FD_188230 | JGI IMG/M metagenome (GOLD analysis project Ga0208965, IMG submission 188230) | Ammonia-oxidizing marine microbial communities from Monterey Bay, California, USA - CAN11_07_M0_10 (SPAdes) | ecosystem: Environmental > Aquatic > Marine > Intertidal zone | place...
TTACAGTAGCCCGAGGCAGATTCGAACTGCCGTCTCCGCCTATCCACTCTTGAGATCCAGAGGGCAGAATCCTTGACCACTAGACTATCGGGCTACTTGAAATTAATTCAAGTAATTTAGAATATAATGATTTGGTGAAAATAGATTTGAAAGAATTCTATCTTGATGCTTGTGCAATACGTTCTAACTCGTGTCTTTTCTTTACTGATGGTGAGTTAGAATCATTGTTTGCTGCAAGAATTAATTGTTCAGCTAAATGCTCTTCAATTGGTTTAGGATTAGAAAATGTTGCTTCCTTTACTGAATCAGCAATAAATTTCAAAGCCATGTCAACTCTTCTAATTGGTGCAACATCAACTGATACATGGTATGTGGTACCACCATAAACAATTCTAGTTGTGTCTTCAGTTGGAGCAGAAAATTCTATTGCTTTAACTAAAACTTGAATGGGATTTTGTCCCGTTTTTAATTCAATAATATCAAAAGCAGTTTTTACTGTATTAACTAATTTAGTTTTTTTACCAGTCATCCTACCAGTATTTTTTGCATATTTTTTTCCAAAGTGCATTGATTTATTGATTAGTCTCTCAACAATGTTAACTTCAGCTTTATTGAATCTCTTTAATGCAGAACGACCAAAAGTATAAGGTAAAATTTGTTTTCTCAAAGAGATGGCAGTTTTTAATCCAGGATCTACAACTTCGATATCAGATAAATCCCATTTTCTAAATAATAGTAAATTTTTTGTTTCAGCCATTTCTATCTCCTTGGTTTCTCCTTCTTTCCAATTACTAATTCATGAAGTGATGTACCATTAACTTTAGAAACTTTGAATCTAACACCAGGAATATCACCCATTGCACCACCTTGTGTTGCACCCATTCCTTCAATGGTAACTTCATCGTGTTCATCAATGAAATTCATGGCACCGTCTCTTGGCAAAAATGCTGTTACAGATTTACCATTTTTAATTAATTGAACTCTAACACATTTTCTAATAGCAGAGTTTGGTTGTTTTGCTGAAATACCAACTTTTTCTAAAACAATACCACGTCCTTGTGGTGCACCACCTAATGGATCTGCCTTTACATCAATACCAAGTTTTCTTCTTTTGAAAGAAGAAATTGCCCAGCGTTGTTTCTTTTTCTTAGTGGTTAGTACTCTACCAGCAAATAATCCTAAAGGTGATTTTCTCATATTCTATAACTCCATTGTTGCCCTCTCGGGACTATTAATTAATACACTGCTAATACCGAAATATCTTTTTGCCAATAATCTTGCTTTTTCAGCATTTCTGCCTTCTCTACCAACTACAATTCCTTTCTTTCTTGGATCTACCATAACAATTGCCTGTTTTGTTCCATCTGCTCGTGTATTTAATTTTACTTCAGAAATTAATTTGTTGTTTAATAGATTAGTTAGAAATTTTGCGGGATCTTCATCATATTCTACAAGTTCAACATTACGTTTAACCATATTTTGTAGTGATTTGATATGCATGCCACCTTTACCAATTGCCAAGCCCATCTTACCAGTATTAACTACAAAAATTACTCTATCTTGTTTTTCATCCTCAATACAATCTCTTGCAACTGCGCCAGTTACATTTTGAAAAAGGGACATCATTCGCATTTGATCAGTTGAAAGTTTAATGGCTTGTGGCATAAGAATAATTCCTGTTTATCTCCAAACTAAAAATGTCTCATTTAAACTTAGGTTAGACATTATTTTCCTCAGTTTCTGTATCTTTTAAAATTGATTTGATATTTCCCTCATCGATTGATGTAAATGAAATTGTTGAAATTCTAAATTGTAAGCCACACAGTCTACCTAGTGCAACTGAAGTTCCTTGGAAGTTTACTAGAGGTACTTTTTGTTTTTTTGCATCAGATTCAATTTTCTCAAACATTTCTTTGCTTACTGATTGAGATAATACAATCAACTTTGAATTATTTACAGAGTTCAAAACTTGTTTACTGCCCATAGTTAATTTATTCTCCTTTCGGGCATCCTTCAGTGATTTTTCAAGTATTTTACTCATGTATTTTCCTTATTCCGATCGTCTTGTCAGGGCTTTATAGGTTTATTGAAAAAATATTTCTATATATTAAAAAATAAGCTTAAAATAATTTTTTTTAATATATACAAATTAAGTTTAATGATAATCAATCAACAGATATCATTGTATATGTGGATGGACTCATTGGCGTTAATTTATTTAACGAATTCCAAACATATGTTTCTAAAAAATAAGTATCAGATTTTTCAGGAATCCAAGATTGAGAAATATCTAGGATTTGATTAGGAGACAATTGCCCTTGAATCCAAGATAGAGAAATAACTACTTCATCAGAATTTTTTATTTGAAAAAAATAAATAAATTCTTGATCATAATTAATTTTATTTTCAATATTTCCAACTATTTGCATTTGTGAATTAGAGAGATAGGAGGTTATTGGATAACCAAAACTATCAGATAATGAAATGGGTGAAACTTGTATTCGATTAATTGGTGAAGTATAATAATCAACGATAGCAGATGTTTCAGCATATTGACTATCAGATTTTGAAAAAGGTTTTGGTAACGTATAGTCATGATACTTTGCAGTTATCGTATCACCAGGAATAGCATAAAGCCTATTTCCACTTGAAGTATTTTGAGATAAAGAAAATGTTGAAATGAAATCACCGGATCTTTCAGATGTTTCTACAGCAATTACAGATAATCCTCCATTATCAGAATCAGAAAAAACTTCTATTGGAACAGTGTCAATCATTTCAGGATTTAAATTCAAATCAGAATCAATGACACGGATTTGTATTGTATCATTTGAAAGAAATGTATCTTTTGAAAATTGAATCGTTCCATGATTCCAACTAATTGGAAATGATTCAACAAGTATAACACCATCAGCAAATTCAAAGGAAATAGTAATTGAATCATCGTTATCAGATTCTAAAAATCCATTTGTAGGTCCATCTCCAGTAGTTTTAGGATTTGTATCAAAAATTCCATCACCATCAACATCATGTAAAAAACCCGTAAGAATAATTTCACCAGAAAAAATTCCAGAATTGGGAGAAGTTTCTGTCAATCTATATGGTTTTAAAAAATTTTCACCAGATGAAATTTTGATGGAATGTGATTCACTTTGACCAATGGAATCAATTTGGTTGGGGCTACTATTCCAACTAGGGGCATTAATGGAAATTATAATTTTATCAGTCCAAGAATAAACAGGTTTATCGGTAAAAATTGGTGCAAAAGGGTTTTGATAATCAGGAATAGATTCAGCATAAACGGGACCTAAAACAAGAAAAAACCCTAATAAAAATTCGTACACAAATGAAGTTAGTTAAAATCAAATTTAATGGTTGATGATTATTTTTTAAGATTTATCAGTAGGTAAAGATATTGCCAAAATATTATCTCCGCGCAATAAAACTTTTCCAAGACTAAGATGTTTTTCATCAGTAACATCTTCAGCATTTTCCAATGTCAAATTCATATGAATATCAAAATCAATTAAAGTCCCTTGAATAGTTTTAGTATTTCTTAAACGAAGTAAAACAGATTTTCCTTGACAACTGGCCATTACTGTAGAAATTTCATCAGCCATAATAATCACTTATCTGACTTTTTCTTGCTCACTTGCATGTATAAGTCAACAGTACCACTTCCAATTGGAATTTGACTACCGACAATTACATTTTCAGTAATACCCTTGAGTGCTTCAATTTCGCCACCAAGTGCAGCATGTGCAATAGTTGGTACAGTGATTTCAAATGCTGCTCTTGCAAGTACACTATCTTTAGTACCAGCAATACCATGTCTACCAATTTGTTGCATGTAACCTCTAGAACACATCAAATCAGATACCAACATAATGTATCTATCATCAACTTCCAAACCTTGATCTCCCAAAGTATGATTTAATTCATTGATCAATGCATTTCTTGCAGCTTCAATACCTAAAGTTCCTGCAATTTCAAATACATTATTTGTTCTAACATTTCTTTTATCAATACCTTTGACTTCAAGTAATTTTGCAATGTTTGAACCAGTAGTTTGAATTACCCATTCATCATCTTTTTGAACTAATGTTACACGCTCAATATCTGGAACTCCTTTAACAGTTGTATTGAGAACTTTATTTCTAATTGCAATTGCAATTGCAGTATCTGCTTCATCAACTAGATTCAAAGTGATGAGTTCTCCAGTTACTTCCATCTTGAATTTTTTATTTGATGAAAGTGCTGCTTCAACTTCTGCAACAGAACAACCTCGCTCTCTAAGTCTAGTTTCACTTAAAATTAATTTAATGTTAGTAGAATAATCAGTTTCAGTATCAGCAATTAATGCACTTACTTTAGTTTGTAAAACATTTCTTGCAACTTCAATTGCTTTTTCTCTATTAGTTTTAATATCTTTATTCAAGTAGACATCCATAGTTGGAGTAACTGGTTTCTTTCTTGCATCAACTAATTCAATTAATCTTGGAAGACCCAATGTAACGTTTCTTTCTTTAATTCCTGCAAAGTGGAAGGTTCTTAGAGTCATCTGAGTACCAGGCTCACCAATTGATTGTGCAGTTACAATTCCTACTGCTTGACCAGGTTCTACACGAGCCTTGTCATAAAGTGAGAGACCTTTCTTACATACTGCCTCAACACCAGATTTACTGAGACCTGATTTGTTTAATGCATCAGTTACATCTTTAGTTAATTTCGGATTGAATGTTTTAGTGTATTTTTTAGCAATTGTTTCAATTTCATCTTTTGTTGCCTTAGCTCCAGAATCAATCATAGTTTGGGATGCAGCTAATCTACTTGGATTAAATGCCTGACCATGATCACTTTTCTGTACATCAATTCCATCTTCACCATAAAGGAATTGAACAATGTGACCGTGTGGATCCCTTACAGTTCCATCATATTCTAATCTAATGTGTTCTAATGCATTAATCAATCTACGTTGCATGTATCCACTTTGTTGTGTTCTAACTGCAGTATCTACAAGTCCTTCACGACCACCCATTGCGTGGAAGAAGAATTCTAATGCAGAAAGACCTGTTCTATAATTTGATTTTACAAATCCATGAGCATCAGGATTACTGTCATGTTCTTTATAGTGAGTTAATGCACGGTTTGCATATCCAGAACTCATTCTATTTCCTCTTCGGGATTGTTGACCTAATGCACCTGCCATCTGACCTACGTTAAGTGCTGAACCTCTGGCACCAGTGGTTGCCATAATTTTTCCAGCGTTACCATCATCTAAAGAACTATTTGCAGTAGCACCTGCTTTCTCTCTTGCTTTACCTAATTCATTAACAATGTATGCTTCTAATGCTTCTTCAGCTTTCATACCTCTAGTAAGTTTTAACGTTCCTTTTTCATATTGACTAGTCAAGTCAGATACAACATCATAAGTTGATTGAATATCATCCAAGATTTGTTGAACATTCTTTTCTGGAACTTCAAGATCACCATAACCATAACTGAAACCATAATGGGTGATGAATTGTTTTACCATAATTAAAACTGAATTTAAGAAATTCTTTCCAACAGCATTTCCATAATCTTTAGTAATTCTGTGTAAGACACTTTCTGGTTCTTCTGCACCAATTGATGTTTTATCAATTACACCACTGATTAATTCACCATTTTTAATTACAACATCATTTGTTTTTCCACCAGTACCTTTTGACCATTTTGATGTAAGTGTATAGTTAAAGTCACTTGGTAAGAATAATGAAAACAATTGTTTTCCGGTATATGCAGGACCATCTTTTGTTTTAGTTCCAGGCTTTGGAAGTGGGTCAGTATATCCACCAAGCATTGCATAGTTAGAAAATTCTTGAACAGACAAAATTGTATCATCTTTAGTAAGAAGATATGCACCAGTAACAAAGTCTCTGAGTGCCCCAATAATTGGACCACCGTATCTTGGAGAAATTAATTGATCTTGAACTCTCATCAATAGAATTGCTTCTGCTCTTGCTTCCTCACTTTGAGGAACGTGAAGATTCATCTCATCACCATCAAAGTCTGCATTGTATGGTGGACAAACAGATGGGTGTAATCTGAAAGTTTTTCCTGGAAGTACCCTAACATAGTGAGCCATAATTGACATCTGGTGAAGTGATGGTTGTCTGTTAAACATTACAATATCTCTATCTGCAAGGTGTCTTTCTATCAAATATCCAATTTCAAGTGATTCAGCAATTATTGAACGATCTTCAACAAAGTCTAATCTAATTTTAACACCATCAGGTCTTACAATATAATTGACACCTGGAAATTTTTCAGGTCCATTAATTACTAGAGTTCGCATTCTTTCAATATTCCATTCAGTTACAATTTCAGGAATTGTTAATTTCATTGCAACTTGTTCAGGAACACCTACTTCAGACAAATCCAAGTTAGGATCAGGGGAAATTACAGTTCGACTAGAAAAGTCAACTCTCTTTCCAGATAATGAACCTCTGAATCTACCTTCTTTTCCTTTGAGTCTTTGAGTTAATGTTTTTAGAGGACGTCCAGAACGATGGTGAGCTTGTGGAATTCCAGAAACCTCATTATCAAAATAAGTAGTTGAATGATATTGTAACAAATCAACTAAATCTTGAACAATTAATGGCGGAGTTCCAGCTTCCTTACTTTCTTTTAGTCTTTGATTTACTCTAATGATATCTACCATTTTATGTGTCAAATCATCTTCTGATCTAATTCCAGTTTCAAGAATAATTGAAGGTCTAACAGTAACAGGAGGAACAGGTAAGGCTTGAAGAATAAACCATTCTGGTCTTGCAGTTACAGGATCATAATTTAACAAAGATAAATCATCATCTAGGATTTGATTAAATCTTTCTCTAATGGTGATTGGCAATAATCTATGTTCACCAATTTCTGTTTTTTCAACAAAAATTGTTGGTTTTGTAAATACTAATTCATATTGTGTTTTTCCACAATGAGGACATTCTTTTGCTTTCTTTGCTTTTTCAATAATTTGTTCAGGAATACGTTTTTGAGAAATTACAGTATATGCAGCTGCTTTATCCTTAATTTTTTGAAATGTATTTAGATCTTCTTGAGGAACTTTTAATCTTGCACAAGAACGACATGTAGATTGTAATAGTTTGTAAATATTATCAATAAATGCAATATGTAAGATTGGTTCTGCAAGTTCAATATGTCCAAAGTGTCCAGGACATCTAGCTGCAGTATTTCCACAAGTTAGACATTTTTGTCCAGGTTCAAGAGTACCAAGTCTACCATCCATAAGACCTCCTTGAACTGGCATTCCATCTTCATCGTATGTCTCAGGTGCAGTAATTTCAGCAACAGAATATTTTCTAATTTCAGTTGGAGACCATACAGAGAAACGAATTCCATCGATTGCTTTGATTGCTTGAATAGACATCTTAGAGTTTCTCCTTTATCAACAATCTTGGTGCAACGTTTAGACTTTGCATTTCTTGTAAAAGTAATTTGAAAGCATATGCTACAGATACAGAAGATACTTTGGCTTTATCACCACAAACTCTACAAACATACTTTCTTTGTTTAACATCATGATATGCTACAAGTCCACATCTCTCACATACAAAAATATCAGATTTATCAGATTCATCTAACAATCTATCTTTAAGAATCATTGAAGCACCATAAGCAATTAAGCAATCTCTCTCCATCTCACCAAATCTTAATCCACCACCTCTTGCTCTTCCTTCAGTTGGTTGTTTAGTTAACATCTGAACTTGTCCACGTGCTCTTGCATGTATTTTATCTGCAACCATGTGGTGAAGTTTTTGATAATATACTACACCAATAAAGACATCAACTGGGAATGCTTTTCCAGTTCTTCCATCATACATTATTTCTTTACCAGAATATTTGAAATCATGTGCATCCATTACTTTTTTAACTTCATCCATTTTTTCTCCAACAAATGCAGAACCATCAAATCTCTTTCCTCGAAATGATGCAGCTTTTCCACATACAGATTCCATCATCATTCCAACAGTCATTCTTGATGGGAATGCATGAGGATTAATCAAAACATCAGGAGACATACCTTCTGCAGTATATGGTAAATCTTCAGCTTTTGCTAAAAGACCCATTACACCCTTTTGTCCATGTCTTGATGCAAATTTATCACCAATTTCAGGAATTCTCATATCTCTTGCTCTAATTTTATACATTTTTCCACCTTCATTAGATTGAGTCATAACAACAGTATCAATAACACCAGCTTCAGATGGTCTTACACCAATTGATGTATCTCTTCTGTATGGACCAGATGATTCAAACTCTCTATATTCTTCCATGAATCTAGGAGGACTAGTTTTACCAATCAAAATATCTCCACCTTTAACAGGGGATTCAGATGCTACAACACCATCTTCTTCAAGTAATCTATATGCACGTTCACCTTTGTAACCTCTTATATTATCTTCAGCATTTGGAATTTCAAAACTATCTCTCATTCCACCAGGATATTGTTTTGCTTCTGCATCATAAATTCTAAAGAAGAAAGTTCTTCCTAATCCTCTATCAACAGAAGCTTGACTGAGAACAATTGCATCCTCAATGTTATAACCATCAAATGGTAATACTGCAACTACACAATTCTGACCTGCAGGTCTATCTTCTAATCCCAAAAGTTTCATTGCTTTTGTATTAACAGCAGGAACTTGTGGATATAGCATAAGATGTTGTCTAACATATGTACTAGTGTTCATCATTGGTGTTGAAAATCCTAAACTCTGTTTTGCCATTGCAGATTCATATGTATTTCTTGGAGATTGGTTATGTTCTGGATACGGAATAATAGAAGCACCTGCACCTAAAATTGATGGTGGAAATACTTCAAGATGAGTATACTTCTTGGTATCTTTATCATCTAATGTAACATAACAATTTTCTTCCTCATTAGCATCAATCAATTCTAAAACACTCATTCTCAAAAGATCAGTCCAAGAAAGTAATTTCTTTGAAATTTTATCTAAAAGATCTTGAGTAAGTAATGGTTTGTTATCTTTGATAATTATTAATGGTCTTAAAACTCGTCCAGCATTACAATTTACATATAATCTTCTTGTTGCATCTTCATTCTCATCAGATTTATGAAATGAAACTCCAACATGAGGATGGATTTTTGAATTTCTTCTAAGATCTCTAAGAGATTCAGCTAATTCAAGTCCATCTTTATAATATCCAATTAAACGACCATCAACAAATATTCTAGTTCCATCTTTTTTCAAATCATCTTTTGCATCAAAGAAATGTACAGTTCCAAGATCATAAAGTTTTTCAATAATTTCTTCAGAAGGAACATTTACTGAAATAATTCCAGACAATGCAAGGTTTTTTACCAAACCACAGTTTGAGCCCTCAGGTGTTTCACTAGGACAGATTCTTCCAAAGTGTGTTGCATGCAAATCTCTTGCTTCAAAGTTTGGTTGAGTTCTACTAAGTGGCGATTGAATTCTTCTAAGATGACTAATTGTTGAAAGATAATTGGTTCTATCAAGTAATTGTGTAACTCCAACACGACCGCGACCCCAGTTTCCAGTAGCAATAGCATTGTTTAATTTATCAGTAATAATTCCGGGACGAATAGCTGCAGCAACTGCATTAATTCCACGTTTTTGACCAGAACGCTCTAATTGATATTTCATATCTCTAACTAAATTTCTAAATGCAGTTCTAAACAAATCAGCAAGCATTTGTCCTGCAAATTTGATTACTTTATTTCCATAATGATCTTTGTCATCAGGAGTAATCCAACCAAGTTTTAATTCTAATAATTTACAAGCTGCTTCACCTAAGAATTGTGCTTTTTCTTTTCTATTTTCAGGATGTTTACCCAAATGAGGCAATAGACCCCAATCAAGTAAAGTTTCAGCACGTTTAATTTGAAATTCTTCTAACATTCCAGGTGCAATTCTTTTACTGATGTAAACAATTGCATCCTTTGATGTAGGTACATCTCCTGCTTTTTCAAATGAACCTTCAAGTTCATCTTGAAGTTCATCTACTAATGAAACAACTGCTGCAATTTCTTTATCAGATTCTAATCCTAAAGCTCTCATCAAAGTTACAACTGGAATATCAACAGGAGAACCAGGAATTCTGGCTACAATCAATCCATCATTTTTCATAACAAGTTCTAATTTTGCACGATAACCAACAATAGAGGAATATACTTTGGCTTTGAAAACAGTATTTCCACCAACTAATTCTCTATCAACAATAATTTTATTGTAAGAAAGATCTTCTAGTCCAACGATTACTCTTTCAGAACCATTAATGATGAAATAACCACCAGGGTCATTTGGATCCTCACCGTGTTCAATTAATTTTTGATTAGAAAAGTTATTCAAGATACATGCATTTGATTTTGCCATTACTGGGACATCTCCAATATGTACAAATCGAGATTCCAAAATTTTACCATCCTCAATAACACTAGCTTCCATCATAACAGGTGCAGAATAAGAAACATTTCTCAATCTTGCTTCTGCTGGAGTGATATGAGTAATAGAACCATCTAGTTCCATCATTCTAGGTTGTTGAAGTTTAACTTTACCTAATTGAATTTTGTAAGGGTATTCAGCATTTTCAATATCAATTTGTCCAACTTCATTTACAATACTTTGTAATCCTCTTTCTAAAAATTCATCAAAAGAGTTTAAGTGCTGACGAGCTATACCTTCCCGTTTCAAAATATCTTGAATTACTGGCCAACGTTTGTTAGAAGGATCAGCCAAATCTAGACCTCCACCACATATCGATAGTAAAGACTTTCACCCGCTGTTGGGCTTGGTCGAGTAATTTTTATCATATCTCCAGGTTTTACACCTAATCCCATAATAGCAGGATCATTAACAAAAATCAAAGGTAATTCAGTCGGATTGCAATTATATTTTTTTAAAACTTCTTCAGCATCAGCTTTTGGAATAATTTCATGTTTAGGAACATAAACATGATCAGGTACTAAAACCTGATTTTTCTTAATTGCCATTTAAGAAACCCCCTGATCGAACATTAAATGTAATAGTAAATAATACACACAAACTGAAAAAAATCACGCTCGGGTTAATATATATCTAATCTGAAACTTCAAATCAAGAAATTATTTTCTTATTTACTCTATTTGCAATATTTGCAGCAATTCCGCCTGCAGCAATACCATTATCAATATTTACTACAGATAATCCCAACGAGCAACTTTGTAACATAGATGCCAAAGCTGCAATACCCTTCTCACCATAACCATAACCTACAGACGTTGGAATCCCTATAATCGGAATATCAACCATTGTAGAAACTAATGTGGCAAGGGCACCTTCCATTCCAGCTGCAACTATTATGCAATCAATATCCTCTTCAATCATTTTTTTTAAAATTGGAAATATTCTTTGAATTCCAGCAACACCTACATCATAACTTGTAATACACTGACAATTCATTGCCTGACACATGAGCCTTGCTTCCTCAGCTACTCCAATATCAGAAGTTCCAGCAGTCATAATTCCAACTTTCCCACCGTGAAATTTAATGGGTTTTTTGAATAATAATATAGTTGAAGAGTTTTTCCCTGTTTCAACTTTAACTTTTAATTTCTTAGCAAACATTATAATTTTTTTATAATCATCTTTTTTAATTCTTGAAACAAGTACCAAATTTGTTTTATCTAGAGTTTTTTTAATAATTTTTTTTGTGTCTTCTAACTCCTTTGTTTCTGCAAAAATTACTTCTGGAACTCCTCTTCTTTTACTTCTATTGATATCAATTTTTGCAAAATTTTCTACTTCCTCGATTGAATATAATGTAAGAAGTTTTTTTGCACTAATTGTAGAAATCTTTCCAGATTTAACGGACTCTAAAATTTCATTAATTTTCAATAATCTACTATCTTTTTATGAATACTAAAATGCTTAGATCTCAATGCCTGAAATTGCATCCTTAACATTTGCAACACCCTTATCAAATATTTGTCTCTCTTCATCATTTAGGTCTAATTCAATAATTTTTTCTACTCCATTCTTTCCAATAACTGCAGGAACGCCTATTGTGACATCAGAATGACCGTATTCTCCATCCAGATAAGTTGCTACAGGGATGACTTGTTTTCTATCTCTTACGACAGTTTCAAGAATTGCAGATATTGCATTTCCTGGTGCATGTACTGTAGCACCCTTTAGTTCAAT
>Ga0208965_1001090_pt1 | contig 12205 bp, 11 predicted proteins | sample AOAMet1_07_M0_10_2_FD_188230 | JGI IMG/M metagenome (GOLD analysis project Ga0208965, IMG submission 188230) | Ammonia-oxidizing marine microbial communities from Monterey Bay, California, USA - CAN11_07_M0_10 (SPAdes) | ecosystem: Environmental > Aquatic > Marine > Intertidal zone | place...
ACAATCCGAAACAGCAATTCGGTCTGCCGGAAGCCAAGATCGGCCTCCTGCCGGGCGCTGGCGGCACGCAGCGTCTGCCACGCCTCGTCGGTGTTCAGGCCGCCCTGCCGCTGATCCTCCAGGGCGAGAGCTTCAATGCTGAAAAAGGCAAGACGATGGGCGTCATCCAGCAGCTCGCACCTGGTGCAGAGGTCGTAGAGAAAGCCAAGGCCTGGGTAAAAGCAAACCCGACCGCCAAGGCGCCATGGGATGAAAAAGGCTTCAGGGTGCCGGGCGGCGTTCCGCACAAGAGCCCGGGTGCCGGTCAGGTCATGACGATGGCGAACGCCATGCTTCACGCCAAGACCTATGGCAACTTCCCGGCCCAGAAGAACATTCTCTCCTGCGTCTATGAAGGGATTCAGGTGCCGATCGATGCAGGCCTTCGGATCGAGACGCGCTACTTCATCAACACCCAGTCGCGCCCGGAAGCCAAGGCGATGATCCGCTCGCTCTTCCTGTCGACGCAGGCCCTCTCCAAAGGCGGCAACCGTCCGGAAGGCTATCCGAAGACCGAATTCAAGAAGATCGCGGTCATTGGCGCAGGCCTCATGGGCGCAGGCGTTGCCTATGTTCAGGCGAAAGCCGGCATCCCGACGGTGCTCGTCGATGTGTCCAAGGAAAACGCCGAGAAGGGCAAGGATTATTCGCGCCGTCTCGTCGAGAAGGACATCTCGCGCGGCAAGTCGACCAAGGAAAAGGGCGACAAGCTGCTCGACCTGATCACGACGACCGACAATTATGACGATGTGAAGGGTGCAGACCTGGTCATTGAGGCCGTCTTCGAAAACCAGGAACTGAAAGCGAAGATCACCGAGCAGGCCGAAGCTGTGCTGGGCGAAGATGCTGTCTTCGGCTCCAACACCTCCACCCTGCCGATCACAGGTCTCGCCAAGGCATCGAAGCGCCCTGAGAACTTCATCGGCATCCACTTCTTCTCTCCGGTGGAGCGGATGGGACTCGTCGAGATCATCTCTGGTGAGAAAACGTCCGAAGCGACGCTGGCCAAGGCGGTCGACTATGTCCTTGCCATCCGCAAGACGCCGATCGCGGTCAATGACAGCCGCGGCTTCTATACCTCGCGCTGCTTCGGCACCTATACGCGCGAAGGCATGGAAATGCTGGCAGAAGGCATCAAGCCTGCAATCATCGAGAATGTCGGCCGTCAGTCCGGTATGCCGATGGGCCCGCTGGAAGTATCCGACTCCGTTGGTCTCGACACGGCCCTTAAGGTGACCCGCGCAACAGCCGAAGCGATGGGCGTCGACATCCAGAGCGATGACCGGACCCAGTTCCTCGCCTGGCTCGTCGAAGACAATGGCCGCGTCGGCCGCAAGGCTGGCAAGGGCTTCTACGACTATAATGAGAAGGGCAAGCCAGAGCGCCTCTGGCCTGACCTGAACATGCGCATCGACGTGAAGGTCGATGAGTGTCCGCCAGAGCTCAAGAAGCACTACATCAACCGTCTCCTGATCCGTCAGGCGATTGAGGTTGCCCGCTGCTTCGAAGAAGGCGTCATCACGGATGCGCGCGATGCTGACATCGGCTCCATCCTCGCATGGGGTTTTGCGCCTTATACAGGCGGCTGTTGCTCCTATGTGGACCTCATCTGGGGCATTAAGGCCTTCGTTGAAGAAGCCGAAAAGATGGAAGCCAAATATGGCGAGCGCTTCGCCGTGCCACAGCTTCTGAAGGATATGGCGGCCAAGGGCGAAGGCTTCTACGACCGATTCCCACCGGGCGGCGTGAAGGCAAAGGTTGCCGCATAAGCGGTCACCCTTAAAAAAATTGCACAAGGCCGGGGCATCCGCCTCGGCCTTTTCTTTTCATGCTTACAATGACTTAAGCCAGCTGATCCAAGAATCGGTTTCCTCGTCCGTAGTGTCCCCTATTTCCCTTTAAGGACGATTGTTCCAATGGAAGCGCACGCGACGGGGGAAGTTTCATGGCCAGACCGGCTGGGGTCAGAAATCAGGACTACGAAAAGAAACGTCTGGCATTGCTGGACGCAATGATCGCTTACGTGGAGCGGGAGGACGTTGTTCAACCTTCGCTCCGTCAGCTAGCCATTGCCTCGAGTGTGTCCGACATCAACCTCCGACACTATTTCGGGGACCGGCGCGGGGTCGTGATCGCCCTATTCAAGCATATGCGCGATACGAGCGCCGGTGTGCGGGACGTCATGCGGGCGCCAGCGCAGACCGTTGGTGAGGCGGTCGAAAGCTATATCCAACTCGCCTGCAGCGCCGGGACGGACACACCCTTTATCAGACGACACGTTTTCGCCCTGCGCGAAGCAATCGCAGACACAGAAGTCTACGTCCATTATGTCGAAGAGATCCTTGAGCCTGCCGCCGCCGCGGTCGCAGAAAGCCTGATCGCTTCATGCAGCGGTGCGATGACCGAGCCAGCTGCACAGCAGGCAGGGGCTCACATCGTCTTCAACGCCATGTTCCTGGCCATGCAAAGAGCGATGGACCCGACAGATACTGCATCCAGACTGTTCGCTGCAAAGCTGGAACGATTTGGCCGCTGGATGGCGGCGGGCCTTGAAGCCGAGCTTAACGACGCCGCCTGAATGCCGCGCAGAAAAAAGGCCGCAGCATTTCTGCCGCGGCCTCTGGTATGATCGATTGGATTGACGACTAGCTGGTCGTCACAGGCGTCAGCAGCACCTCGACGCGACGGTTCGCTGCGCGACCGGCCTGCGTGTCGTTGCTTGCGATCGGCTGTGTTTCGCCGCGGCCATAAGCCGAGATGCGGACAGCTTCCACGCCGCGGCTCACGAAATAGTTCGCGACCGTGTTTGCACGCTGCTCGGACAGACGCATGTTATAGTCGTCCGGGCCGTCGGCACTGGCGTGGCCGACAACGTCAACGCGGGTCGATGGGTATTCCTGAAGCACGCCAGCAATCTCGTTCAGCGGGCCATAGGCGCTGGACTGGAGTTCTGCGCTGTTTACGGCAAAATTGACGCTGGAGTTCGATGGCATTGTAAGTGCGATCTGGTCGCCCTGACGCTCCACCTGGATCTGTGAGTTTGCCGTACGCTCACGAAGCGCGCGTTCCTGGCGGTCCATATAAGTGCCAACGGCACCACCAGCGAGCGCGCCAACGGCTGCACCGATAGCAGCGTTGCGGCCATCATCGCCGCCAGCGAGGGTGCCGAGCGCTGCGCCTGCAAGCGCGCCGCCACCAGCACCGTATGCCTGGTTGGTCGAAAGGCCGGTGCCTTCGCACGCGGTCAGGACGAATGCTGCTGCGGCTGCGCCGATCATCATCTTGTTCATATGATATCTCCTCATGAAGCGTTGCCCCCTGCCTTGTGGAGGAGGTATTTGGTCGAGAACGTTCACTTTGTGACTTCGTTCCAATACGCTTCGATGACATTAGCCTTTCTCGATGAATACAGGACAACATGTGCGGGCGATTTTTTAGACACGGCGTTACATGGTCGGACTTCCATGCCTGGCTGAATCTCATTCCGCCGGATGAAGTTGACCCGCCCGAAGCGACCTACAATGCGGCGCCAGGTTCCTACCAGCCGATCCTGCGAACCGCACATGTCGGCCATGTTGAGCTTGCGCCAGCACTCTGGGGGCTGGTTCCATCCTGGTGGAAGAAGCCGTTGAAGGAAAAAACCTTCACAACCTTCAACGCCAAATCAGAGACAGTGGCGGAAAAGCCGGTTTTCCGCGGGGCTTACCGCCATCACCGATGCCTCGTCCCCGTCAGTGGGTATTATGAATGGACCGGACGGAAAGGTGCGAAGACACCGTTTGCGATCGGACTTCGTAACCGGCGTCATTTCTGTCTTGCCGGACTTTACGATGTTGCCCTGATCGAGGGATCAGAGCTGCACAGTTTCACGGTGCTGACCACGGAAGCGAACGAAGCCACCTCAGGCGTGCATCATCGGATGCCGGTCATCCTGCACCAGTCGAATTTTGCCAGATGGCTGGATGTTCGCGAGGAGGTGGACGACCTGATGGTCCCTTTCCCCTCAGAAGATATGACCGTTTGGCCGGTTCACCCCGATGTCGGAAATGTACGCAACAATCATCCTGATTTGCTCTTGGAACGTTAGGCCGCTAGAACCGTCAGTGTGACAGTTTATTAAAGCTTTTCGGACACAAGTGTAACAATGCGTACAATCTATTTCATTTTCGTCAGCCTGCTCACCATCGCTGCTATCGCAGCCTGAGCTGAAAGACCGATGAGGCTCTGCCGCGCTGCGGTCTAGTCTTCGTCTATTTCAATCGTTTTGTAGGCTTCGGCAACGCGCGAAGCGATCTCTGCGCATGCCTTGCGAGCAGCCGGGACAACGCCTGTGAAGGCTGTAAACCCGTGCGCCAGACTGTCATAGCACTTATACTCCACCTTCACGCCTGATTTACGCAGGAGTTGGGCGTACGCCGCACCGTCATCGACGAGCGGATCAAAGCCAGCCGTCGCAATGACTGCAGGAGGCAGCTTTTCCAGATTGGCCTCCCGGGCCGGTGAGAGCCGGACGTCTGCGCGGTCCTGCCCCTCAGGAATATATTGCTCCATGAACCAGCGCATCGTGTCAGCGTCGAGCGGATACGTCTCGCCATAGGTCTGATAGGATGGGAACTCCCGATCAATATCTGTCGCCGGGTAGATAAGAAGCTGCAGGAGCGGCACGGGCTTTCGTTCCCGCACCATTTCCTGTGCGACAATAGCAGAGAAATTGCCGCCCATGCTGTCGCCGCCAACCGTGGCAACGCCGGCGGGCGCGCCATATTTTCGCGCATTGCGCAAGGCCCAGTCATAGGCGTCGATACAGTCTTCGAGGCCTGCGGGAAATTTGTGCTCTGGCGCCAGACGGTAGTCGACTGACAGGATCGGGCATTTCGCCGCCCTGGCGATCATTGTGCAGAACACATGACAGGTCTCGAGGTCGCCGATCACGCCGCCGCCAAAATGGTAATACACCATCATCGGTGCATTTGCGTCCTGATTATCTGGCCGGTAGATGCGCACCGGGATCTGGTGACCATCGCCGCCTGCAATCGCGCTATCTTCCCAGGTGACACCAAGCTCCGCTTTGTCTGCAAACATGGCCAAGCCGTCCGCAGAAGCAGCGCGCGCTTCCTGCGGCGACAGGCTGGACATTGCTGGCTGTCTTTTGGCGCCGGTCATCATGAACTGGAAGCGCGGGTCGAGTGTGCGCCCGCCAAGCTCCACCGGCTTGCCGCCCGACATTCTGACGAGGAAGCTGTCAGGAAGCTTTAGAAGCAATTTTGCGATCGTGGCCTGCAAGCTCATTGGCGAAATACCTTCAGCTGTTGCGTTTCGATGCCAGCGCCCCCGCCCCGTGCAGGAAAAGCTGCGTCGCAAACTCTGTTGCCCCGCGTGTATCGACCGGGCGCCGCATCAGCATATGATCACCGACCTCACGCGCAATACCAATTGCTGCGGCAGTCAGATAGCCCGAGTCGGCGAGAGAAAGACCTGTCGACTTTGCGACCTGTTCAAGGTCGGCTCGAATTTCCTCGAAGACGGCCTGCATCTCCGGTGTATCAACGCGTACGCCGATCATCGCCGCATGAGGGGCGCCGTGCCGGAGCGCCTCTTCATTCTCCTCATTCAGGAAATCGAAGTAGGCGCTGTAGGCTTCCAGAAGATAGGCCTGCAGAGAGGAGGCGTTTTCTCGGATAGAGGCAAGGCGCGGGCGAAAGCGTCGGACGCCCTCATCCGCAAGCGCCTCGAAGACTTCTTCCTTGGACTTGAAGTAGTTGTAGAACGTGCCCGCCGCGAGATCCGTCTCGCGAATGATGTCCCGGACGGTCGTCGCCTCAGCGCCAAGCCGCGCAAATACCTGCCGGGCTGCCTCTAGGATCGCCTGCCGGTTGGCAGCCTTGGTCCTTGCTCGCTTGCCCTGCCCCTGTGCCGGTCGCGCCGCTGCCACCATGAAAAGCCCCTGAATCTGTAACAGTTTTAGCAGTGATCAGATTGGTGACGCTTCGTCAACTTTGCTATTTGCGGAGGCTGTGATTTCCTGCTGGCGCTGGACAGATTGCACGGCGCCCCATGCCGCCCTGAGCAGAATGAGAGCAAGTACGCCGACAAATGGCTCACCAAGAAAGACGAGCAGGCCAAAGCCCGCAAACAGTGCGACGTGCAAGACGATGATCCGTCCATAGGGCTTTCCCATTTCAGAGATCAGGTCGGTTTCGCGATACTCGCCGCGAAAGAGGAAATCCCGCACGAAAAGGAATAGCTGGAGCGCGAGGATAGCCCCAAGAAACCAGCCCACACCCTCCCCAGTCGACATTGCATAGCGGATGAGCCCGAACGGGCTGATTTCAAATACTCCGCTGTCTTCACCGGAAATCTCCGCGAAAGCCATGAGGAAGATGCCGTGCACGAAGCAGAACATTCCATAGTGGAAAGTAAAGAAGGCCCCGAAGGCGAGCGCCGCGACGGTCGCAGACACGCCGTTAGTGGCAGCAGCAGCCAACATGCGAAGCAGGGTGATGACGCCGATAGTAAGGTTTTCGAGCCAGTACAGCATTACCAGAGCCGCAGCGCCCCAGCCGAGCTGAAAGAGGGCAATGATCGGGAAGAGGTCGACAGCGAGAATGAGCCATGAAACAGGATCGCGATAAGCCTGCACAAGCGCGGCAGGTTTCAGCCGTTGCATGGTTGGGCCCCCGTCCCTCTATCAGTACGCAGCGCTTTGCGTCAGATAGGCTGGGAAAGAAAGAGGATTATGCGCGGTCAGGCCGCTCGGGTAGCTACCGGTCAGCACTTCGAAATGAAGGTGAATACCCGTGCTGCGGCCCGTCGTGCCCATTATGCCCAGCGGCTGTCCAAATCCGATGACCTCCCCGGCTTCGATACCCGCCTCAATGTTTGCAAGATGCGCATAGCGGGTGAAAACGCCCTGCCCGTGGTCAATCAGTATCGTGTTTCCGAAGCTTGGACTGCGCTTTGCTTCGCGAATGGTTCCGGGCGCCGCGGAATAGACCATGCCTGCCGGGCGCGAACGCACGTCGAGGCCCTTATGGGTCCGTCCCATACGGTGACCAAAACCCGACGTCATGCAGGCGTTATTGGTCGGCACGGATGCGATGACGACCTTACCCTCCACCAGCACGATTGGATTGAAGTTAAGGACGCGGAAGTCGGCGTCATACTCGAACGCGTTCGTAATCGTGCTATTTGGACAGAGAAACAGGTCCGCATCGGGCTGGAATGGCCCCTGTTCCGCACTGACGCTGGCCGTTGTTGTAATCGCACTCGGCGGTGCCACGCGAGCATCCATCGGATACGAAACCGGCGCAGGATTCGTGCTACAGGCTGTCGCCAGCACTAGTCCTGCAAGGCATGCGAGCATGGTGCGCAGCATGTGAGCCATCCATCAGGTCAGTCACCCAGGTCAGGCGGTGGCTTTTGCGCGCTTCCGCCCTCGCTCTATCTCTTTCATGAGATCCTTTACGTAAGCGTTAAAGTCGACCTGCATGGTGTGGCGCGGCGCATCGTAGAAGTGGCCGAGATGGAATTGCTCATCCTCTTCGATGGTCTCTTTCATCTGGTCTTCTGGCGGAAACTCATACTCACCGGCGATTTTCGCTGCGCAGAGTTTTGATTGCTGCTCAGCGAAATTCACCAACGTTGGCAGCGGCTGTGCAAGTCCGAGGAAAAAGAGGTTGTCCATGCCGGGCCGGACCATGCGCTTGAAAAGTGGGAACCTGTTCTCGACAGGTTTCAGCCGCTCATCGTCGAAGAAGGGGAAGCTGACATTGTAGCCGGTCGCCCAGACGATCGCGTCAATCTTCTCGCGCGAGCCATCCTTGAAGATGACGCCATCGCCATCAAGCTTCTCGATACCACCTTTCGGTGTGATGTCGCCGCATCCGACACGTGTGAGGAACTCGCCTGACACCGACGGGTGGCCGTCCAGCGGCTCATGATCCGGCTTGGGCAGGCCATAGTCTTCCATATTGCCAACACGCTTCTTGATCGATGCGCGTGCAAGCTTCCGTCCAAGCTTGGACGGCATCCATGAAGGAAGGACGGCTTTGTCTGCAGGCTGGCCATTCATGTATTTCGGCAGCACCCAGACCCCCCGGCGCATGGAGATAAAGAGCTTCTCAGAGATCGGGCGCTGGGAAAGCTCCGACGAGATATCCATGGCCGAATTGCCACCGCCAACAACCATGACGCGCTTGCCGCGGAAGTCGTAAGGCTCGAATGGGTCGCGATAGTAATGAGAGTGGACCTGGTAGCCGTTGAACTCGCCCGGATATTCTGGCGTACGTGCATCCCAGTGGTGGCCGTTTGCCACGAAGAGCCACTGATAGGTTCGCGTTTCACCGGTTGAGAGCGTCACATCCCAGTCGCCATCGGAGCGCCTCTCGGCCTTCTCGACGGCGGTGTTGAAGGTGATCGTTTCCCGCAGGCCGAAATGGTCGACATAGTCGTGGAAATACTGGAGCAGCTGGGCGTGATGCGGGAAATCCGGCCAGTCCTCCGGCACAGGATAATCCTCAAAGGCGAGGCGCCACTTTGACGTATCGATGTGGAGGCTCTGATAGCAGGAGGACAGCCCGTTCGGATTGCGATAGTACCAATTGCCGCCGATATTGTCCGACATCTCAAAACAGTCATAGGCAATGCCATAATCCTTCAGACGCTTTGCCATCGTAAAGCCTGAGCAGCCCGCGCCGATGATGCAGGCCCTGCCGTTTGATCGTCCGTCGAATGCCATTTTTTCCTCCCGCAGCGTCACTCATTTGTGTTCGCTTTTCACGATGGTATCGACCTAGGATGCAGCGTCAATTTTCACGTCGCGGCAACAGCGAGGGGCCCAGATGAGCGAAGAGAACGAGCGTCAGGACATGATGCTCAAACTGATGCAGCAGAACGCCCGCCGGATCATGTCGACGGTCCCCTGGGCACAGGCGCTTGGGTTTGAATTGACGGGCATCGAGAAAGGCCGCGCCTTCGCCAAGGTCGGCTGGCGCGAAGACCTGGTTGGCGACCCGGATACAGGTGTCATCTATGGGGGCGTTCTGACCGCACTCCTCGACAATCTGAGCGGCGTCTGCATCAACACAGCGCTCAAAAAGCCGATGTCGATGGCGACGCTTGACCTTCGCATCGACTATATGCGCCCGGCTGACAAGGGCCGCGATATTCTGGCTGAGGCCGAATGCTACCATATCACCCGGAATGTGGCGTTCACCCATGCCTGGGCGTATCATGAGAGCCGCGACAAGGTGATTGCGACGGCCGCAGGGACATTCGCTCTGAATGACATCAGTCGCTGGGCAAGCGGGAACGCTGCAATGGACATTGCGAACAAGATGCTGGGAGGCGAGAAATGAGCCCCCGCGCTGCACAGCTACAGGCTTTCCTCGACCGCACGCCCTTCGCCCGCTTCATCGGGATGGAGTTTGAAACAAATGGCGACCAACTGATCGCCAGACTGCCCTTTCAGAAAAAATTTATCGGAAATGGGGCGATCAACGCGCTTCATGGTGGCGCAACGGGTGCCTTTCTGGAACTGACCGCCGTTGCGCAGGTCTATCTCCAGTCCGACCTGCAACGCCCGCCAAAGCCGATCAATCTGACGATCGACTATCTGCGCAGCGCCAAGGGGGAGGATCTCTATGCCCGGGCCATCGTTCACAAGCTGGGCCGGCGCATGGCAAGCGTGCGGGCCGAAGCCTGGCAAGGCAAAGACCCCGACAAGGTCGTCACCGCCCTACAGGCGCATTTCCTGGTCGCTGAGGACGGTTGAACTTTCCAGCGCACGGTTAAGGCGGACCGAGAGTGCGTAGAAAACAAGTGCAACCGCGCTGAGGGCGGCGCAGGCGGCAAATGCTGCCTCATAGCCACTTACACTCTGAAGCCCGCCAAGCTGCCCCGCCCCGATGCTGGTGCCGAAATTAAGAAGCGCCATGAAGATCGAGAATTGCGTTGCAGCCACGCTGCCGCGCGACTGTCCCATCGCGATCGCGTAAGTACAGACCGACATCAGCACGAAAAGGACGCTGTAGAGAAGCAGATAGGCAAAGTAGAAGCCTTCGGCCTGCCACATCGCGGTCGCTGCCGCGTTGAGCACCATCATGCCAATAAGCGCCCCGCCAAGCGCGCGAAGCGGCCCCACCTTATCTGCCAGCCAGCCCGACACGAAGATGCCGAACAGGCCGCCGAGAAGGTCGGCAGTGGCGTCTCTGTCGGTGAAGAGACCACGGTCCCATCTAAGCTCCTGCACGGCGAGCGTCGGTGAGAACGCAGTTTTTAGACCGTAGGCGAGAAAAGCGATTAATATGCCCGCTGCGAGAGCGAGGCTCGCAGGCCGCTTCAATGCCTCGAACACACCCGTCACAAGCGGCCGCCAACGTTGAACCTGCACTGATTGCGTATGCGAGGACGCCTTCCCTTCGCTCCACGGCATCAGCTTTTCACCGGCGCGCTCTCTGAGAAGCAGGGGAAGCAGCATGACGACCGCGACAAAGGCCGCCGTGACGATGGCGGCGAGCGCATGGCCTTCATCGCTGATGAGGCGGCCCGTCAGAAACGCAAATCCCGCCGTGCCAAGGGTTTTGCCGCCCCACATCAGGCCATTCGCGGTGGCGCGTTCTTCCTCACCCAAGAGGTCGATGGCCATCCCGTCGATGGCAACGTCCTGAAAGGCCCCAGCGAAATTCACCGCAAAGCCTGCAATCGCAAACCAGAGAAGCGCTTCAGTCGGCTCACCAAGGCCTGCAAACCAGATGAGGCTTCCGATCAGGATGAGTTGAGCCAGAATAAGCCAAGGCCGCTTGCGGCCCATCGGCGCCCATGTGTAGCGGTCCATCAGGATACCGTTGAAGAGCTTGAAGCTCCACGGCAGCAGGATGATTGCGATATAGCCCGCAATTGCATCCGCGCTGACGCCTTGCGCGGCGAACCAAGCTGGGATTGCGATGTACAGTAACCCTTCCGGTGCCCCTTGAGCGGCATAAAGCAACATCAGGCTGCCTAGCCTGAGCGGTTTGTTCTCGCTCAGCGCTGGGAGTTTCAACCGCCATCCTTCCAGGCGACGCGGTAAAGATCAAAACGCCGGTCGCGAAGGTTCCGGACAGTCCCTTCAGACCGCGCAAAATTGAGGTCATTGAGATCAAGGTCTGCCATGACAACCGCCTCGACATTCTCGGCAATCTCTGCGGCAATGCCTTCGCGCGCGAAAGGATAGTCGCACGGCGTCAGGATGGCAGACTGTGCGTAGTTAATGTCCATATTCTCGACGTTGGGCAGATTGCCCGTACAGCCTGATGTCACAACGTAGAGCTGGTTCTCGATACAACGCGCATGGCAGCAATAGCGCACGCGCAGATAACCCTGCCGGCTATCGGTACAGAAGGGGGTGAAAAGGATCCGCGCGCCCTCATCGGTCAGGCGGCGGGCAAGCTCCGGAAACTCTGAATCGTAACAGATAAGCACGCCAATAGGCCCGCAATCAGTCGGGATCACATCGACGCTGTCGCCGCCCTTGATGTTCCACCAGTGGCGCTCATCCGGCGTCGGGTGGATCTTCTCCTGCGCATGGACAGAGCCATTGCGGAGAAAGACATAAGCGACGTTCTGAATGTCACCATCATCGGTCCGTGTCGGATGCGACCCGCCAATGATGTTGATATTGTAGGAGATAGCGAGCTCTCGCATCTCCTCGATGAAGCGCGGCGTGTAACGGGTCAGCGCCTCGATGGATTCTGCCGGGCTCAGCTTGCGTTTCTCAAACGCGAGAAGCTGTAGCGTGAACAGTTCCGGGAAGACGACGAAATCGGCCCGACGGTCAGAGCAGACATCGACGAAATATTCGACGTTGCTCATGAACTCTTCAAAGCTTTTGACCGCACGCATCTGGACCTGAACGGTCGCAACGCGCACCCGCTCCTTTACGGCGTAGGAGATCTTGCTGGCCGGTTTTACTTCGACCGCATAAGGATTGCGCCAGACCATATGCGTGGCATGCCCGCCGCTATCGGTGTCTTCTTCGAGGTAGTTGCGCAGGACGCCAATCGGCTCGAACCCGGCACGCAGATGATAGCGGATCACCGGATCGGTAATCTTCTGCGCCTTGACCGCTTCTACATAGTCTTCCGGGTTCGGATACTGTTTGCGCTTGCGCTTCCAGCCAGGCATCCGC
>Ga0208965_1001091_pt1 | contig 12200 bp, 11 predicted proteins | sample AOAMet1_07_M0_10_2_FD_188230 | JGI IMG/M metagenome (GOLD analysis project Ga0208965, IMG submission 188230) | Ammonia-oxidizing marine microbial communities from Monterey Bay, California, USA - CAN11_07_M0_10 (SPAdes) | ecosystem: Environmental > Aquatic > Marine > Intertidal zone | place...
TTTGCGATCTATTACTGGTCGATGCCCTCGCTGGAGACATGGGGCTGGATCGTGGTGATGGCGGGCGTCGGGTTCGTGGCGCAGTTCTGTTACATTTCGGCGGTGAGCATTGGCGACGCGTCTTTTCTGTCACCGCTCGACTATCTTCGCCTGCCGATGGCGACGGGCGCGGACCTTGTCATTGTCGGCATGCTACCGGGCGTGAATGTCTGGACCGGTGCCGGGATCATCATCGCTTCGGCCGTCTACATCACCTGGCGGGACCGCAAGAAAAAAGCTCAGAAAGTGACCGTGCTGGAGAAGCGGCGCTAAAGGCGAGAAATCCGCCCCGGTCGGCTTGCCGCGTTCCAAACCTTGTGCTCCGCTACCTGCATCAGGGGCATTGCGAGGCTGACATGGACAAGACACTCAATATCGGCGCGGTCATCGGCGAGACGTTCAGCGTGATCGGCCGCAAATTTGCGGACCTTGTCGTGCTCGGCCTTGTCTTCGTGGGTGTGCCGACCTTGCTGGTCGCGCTGTTTTCCTCGCAGATGCTGGAGCGGACGCTTGAAGGCGGCACGTTCGAGATGAATTTCTCGTTCGGCTACTTCCTGGCGAACCTGCTCTACGCACTCTTCCCCTTCATGTTGCAGGCAGCGGTTGTGCATACGACTGTCACCTCCCTCAACCGCGGTACTAGCGACACGGGTGAAGCCATTGGTACGGCGTTGCGCGCCCTCGTGCCGCTTTTCATTGTCTCGATCCTGATGAGCATCGGCCTGACCATAGGCTTCTTGCTTCTGATCATCCCGGGCCTCATCCTGCTCACCGTCTGGGCCGTGGTGGTGCCGGCGCTCGTGATCGACAAGGCCGGAATCATCGGCAGCTTCGGGCGCAGTGCAGACCTCACACGCGGCTCGCGCTGGCAGATTTTCGGCCTGATCCTGATCGGCTATGTGATCCTGTTCATTCTCGCCGCTGTGCTGGGACTGCTATCGATCGGCGTCGGTGCGGCCGGTGTGATCGCAAGCGGCGGGATCAGCATGCCGGCGATGCTGATGAGCGTCGTCGTCGATACGGCACTCGCCATTGTCGGCGCAGTTGGCGTCTCCGTCCTCTATGTGCACCTGCGCGAACTGAAAGATGGCACGCGGGTCGACCATATCGGCGACGTGTTTTCCTGACGTTGACTGAATGATGTCGCCGACGCCCTAGGCTTACTCTGGAAAGAACGTACCGCCGTATGATTTCAGCTCGCGCTTGACCCGCATGCAGGCGGGGCTTTCCTCACAGGTCGAGACACCGAGCCGGGAGAGGTAGGTCTCGCGGGTCTCTTCAATGTCGATGCCGAAAGCTTCTTCAGTATAGGCACCGCAGACCGACCGGCCGGTGCGTTCTGCTTCCTTGAGGGCGCCCCTGTTCTGGCTCAGCAGGGGGACGCTGGCGTGACCACCATTGACGCAGCGGGCCATGTAGCCAAGCCAGTCGCCATGCTGCCTCGCGATATCCCTGTAGCTCTCAACGAAAGCTTTTTCGGTCATGTCCACGTCTGGTGTGGCCAGATAGTAGACGCTAGAGGGATCGTACTTCTTGGACGCCACGCGCGAGACAAAGCGTTTGTTGCCGTCAAAGTCCGGCCTGTCGGAAATGCTATTGCCGCCCTGCGAACCGGGCGTGAACTCAGCCAGCCAGGCATTCAACGGGTCGGGGAAAAGCACGGCGTAAGCCGGATCGCGGCCAGCAACGCCGACATAGGCCGCCCGCGCCTCGCTCACATCGCCCTGCTGGTGCGCGATATAGGCGCCCGTGAAATTTGTGATGAGGAAACCCAGGGTGAAAAAGGCGATCGCTTTCCAGCGGAAGAAGAGAAGCGAGACGATCGTGCCCAGAAGGAAGGCGCCGATGACGACGGCGAGCCACTGATATGACGTGCCCCAGAGCGAGATTATCGACCCGAAAAAGAAGGCCAGGATAACAAGCAGGAATAATAGCCTGACGAGATTTGGGACAAAGCCATTGCCCAGAAGTGTGCCGCGCGAATTCATCTTAACCCCCAGCGTTTCAGTCGAACCAATATGCCGGGCCAAGCTGAACGTGAGATAAACAGAGACGGGTCCGGCGAAACTTATTTGCAATCAAAACAGACTGGTAACCAACACCGCCTGAAAGCATGAAGGCGATTCGGTGATGCTGGCGGGCGTTGCGCGCCGATTTCGCTTGCCAAAGTCCGCCCGGAGATCGACCTTCGCCGCTGGAAGGGGATTTTCATGGCAAAGGTTCTGGTTACCGGGGCGACGGGTTTTATCGCGTCGCATCTGATATTGCAGCTGATCGAGCGGGGCTATGAGGTTCGCGGCACGGCGCGCTCGACCGACAAGGCCGCCCGGCTCAATGAGATCCTGTCCGACTATGCAGGCAAGCCGGTCGCTATCGAGATCGTCGCAGCCGACCTCAACAAGGATGAGGGCTGGGCCGAGGCCGTAAAGGGCGTGGACTTTGTCCAGCATGTTGCCTCGCCCTTTCCGACAGATGCGCCGAAGTCGGCCGATGAGCTGATCATTCCGGCGCGCGACGGCGCGCTGCGCGTGCTTCGTGCCGCAAAGGCCGAAGGGGTCAAACGGGTCGTGATGACGTCTTCCATGGCCGCGATCGGGTATGGCTGGGGCGACAAGCGCCCCGACACGCTGACCGAAGTTCACTGGTCGAACGCCGACAACCTCAAGGACAATACCGCCTATGCGCGGTCCAAGACGATCGCTGAGAAAGCGGCCTGGGACTATGTAAACGGTGAGGGGGCAGGGCTGGAGCTGTCGGTCATCAATCCTGTCGCCGTGCTTGGCCCGGCCATGAGCAGGGATGTGTCGTCCTCACTCCAGCTTGTGAGCCAGCCGCTGGAAGGAAAACTGCCAGCTTTTCCGAAGCTGAGCTTTGGCATCATCGATGTTCGGGATGTCGCGCGCGCGCACATCGAGGCGATGGAGCGCCCGGAAGCGGTCGGCGAGCGCTTTATCTGCGCCGGCGACGTTCTCTGGATGGACGAGATGGGTGAGGTGCTGCGCCAGGCATTTCCAGACAGGAAGATGCCGAAAGGTACACTGCCAAACTGGCTGGTCCGGCTGTTTGCACAGATCAATCCGCCGCTGAAGCAGGTCTTGCCAGAGCTTGGCAAGAAGCGGGCTTATTCGAACAAGAAGCTGAAAACCGTGCTGGGTATCGACCCGATACCGGCCGATGAGGCGATCATTGCGAGCGCGAAAAGCCTGATAGAGCTGGACGCCGTCTAGCCTGGCAAGGCGGCGCTAGTGTCCGCCGCCGCCGTGACCGCCACCTTTATGGCCGCCGCGGCGTCCACCATGGCCACCACCTTTGTTGCCGCCATGACCGCCGCCTTTCCAGCCGCCGCCCTTATGGCCACCACCGCAGGTATTGCACCCGCCGCCGTGATGCTTGCCGCCGCCACCGCCGCGGAAGCTGCCATTGAAAGTGAATGAGGCGGCTGCATGGGACAGGGCGCTCGCCGAGGAGCTGGCGCTGGCATACGCAAAGCCGCCACCGCCTCCATAATAGCCACCGTCGACTCCATTGCCCACGCCGCCATCAAAGCTCGAAATGTCGAGGTCGACATCGCGGCGGGCGTGCGTCGTGGTTCGCGCGGCGGAGCGCGTCGTGTAACCGGTGCTGCGCGTCGCTGTGCGTGAGACGGAGACAGGGCGCGGTGCTGGACGAGACACTGCGCGGGTCGTGTAGCTGACCTGCGCAGGCCGCGCGGCAATGGCGTTGTAGCCGCACGCCGCACCATAGGCATGCGCGTGTCCAGCATGCGCTGCGGCGTAGGAGTGAGAAATGGACCCCGAGGCATAGCCGCCATGGCTGACGCTATGGGCCCCGACGCTGCGCGCCGGTGCGCTGGTATAGCCGTGATGGCTGGAATAAGCCGCGCCATGAGAGCGATGCGCCGTCTGTGGCAGCGGCGGGCACGACCAGGTGTCGTGGCCGACCAGATAGCAGCCTGGCTCTGGCGGTGTTTGCTGGGCGTGAGCCTGAAGCGGCGCGGGCCCCCTGTTGACCGGACGATTTTCGTACCCGTCTGCAAGTGCAGGGGTCGTCAGAAGCGCAGCAGATGCAGCGAGCAAAGCGGCCTTGTACCGATATGGCATAGTATTCGCCTCCTGAGCGAAAGTCCGGTCGATCTAGGCAGTCCTGCAGCAAATGCAGGGCCAATGATCAGTAAACGTCATACGCAGCAGCGAATCAAACAGCTTAACCGGAGAGGGGAAAGGTGCTCGCGTGGCACGTGCAGAGCGCATTGGAGGCGGGTCGTCGGTGCGGTCACCAAATCTAGAAGTCGTAGGTGATCCCCTTGCGCTCCCAATCGCCAAAACGCGTGGGCTCACGGTGTCGGGGGCCGCCCTGTTCCTTTTCGCGCTCGGCCTCAAGCGCTTTTTCGTGCTCTATCTGGGCATCGCGGCGAGCTTTTGCTTCGTCGAGGGCGCGTTGAGCTTCGGGAGAAAGGGGTTTTTTCATTAGAATATTGTCATGCTTGCGGCGATGAACTTCTCAGGCGTGTTAACTCTTTCCATATAGTTCAACGCAAAATATTAAAAAGTCTGCCTTCATCATCAAGGAGCCCCGATGCCGGGAACAATGAAGACATTTGTCTTGCTCGCTGCAATGACAGCGCTGTTCATGGCTGTTGGCTATCTCGTGGGCGGTGTTGTCGGCATGGCGATCGCATTTGCCATTGCCTTGATGCTTAACGTTTATTCCTGGTGGAATGCCGACAAGATCGTGCTGCGCATGCAGGGCGCACACGAAATCTCGCCGGATGAGCGCTCGCCCATCTTCCGCACCTTCGCCAATGACACGCGGGCGCTCGCCGCTCATGCCGGTCTGCCTGCGCCGCGTATCTATATCATAGACACCCCGCAGCCGAATGCGTTCGCGACGGGGCGTAACCCGAAGAATGCAGCCGTTTGCGCGACGACAGGCCTCCTCAATACGCTGACACGCGAGGAAGTCTCTGGTGTCATGGCGCATGAGCTGGCGCATGTGGCGCACCGCGATACGCTGACCATGACTGTCACGGCGACCCTTGCCGGTGCCATCGGCATGCTGGCCAACTTTGCGATCTTTTTCGGTGACCGATCGCGTGGAGGGATTTTTACCTCAATTGCCATCATGATCTTTGCGCCAATGGCGGCGGGTCTGGTGCAGATGGCGATCAGCCGGTCACGCGAATATGAGGCGGACAGGCGCGGCGCGGAAATCTGCGGCAATCCTTACTGGCTTGCCTCGGCGCTCGAAAAGATAGACAGGGGCGCACGTTCCAATCTCAACCAGCGTGCCGAGGCCAATCCGGCCATGGCGCACGTCTACATCATGAACCCGCTTGCCGGGCGCAAAGGTGACAATCTGTTTTCGACCCATCCTTCTACCGCCAACCGTGTCGAGGCGCTGCACAAGCTTGCCATGGACATGAATGTGGCGCCGCCTGAGCGGCTCTATCCTGAAACGGTCACAGCGCGTGGGCCCTGGGGATGAGTGCATCCAGATCAAGACAAGCTGCCGCCGATCTCCTCATTGAAACACTCGACAATCGCCGCACGCTGGATGAGGCGATGGAGCTTTCGGAGACTTATGGCGCATTGACCGGCCCGGACCGGGGCTTTGCGCGCGCCATGGCTAGCGCCGCGCTGCGCCAGCTGGGACGTATCGACAAGGGACTTGCGCCTTTCCTCAATCGCCCGATCGAGACGGCTGTGCCGCCAGCGCGCGCACTGTTGCGGATTGGTGCTGCGCAAAGCTGGATCCTCGATACACCGGCGCATGCGGTGGTCAGCGAGACGGTGAACGCCGCAAAGCAATGGGCGCGGGCGCGGTCCGCTTCGGGCTTTCTGAATGCGGTGTTGCGCAAGGCCGTGAATGACCGGACCGCTTTCGACGCCGCGCCAGCGACATCTGTCTGGCCGGACTGGCTGACGGTGGAGCTCATGACGTCGCTTGGCGTCGAAGGCGCATCCGCGCTGGCCCGTCTGCAGATGGAGGAGCCGGACCTCGACCTCACCGTCCGTGATGAGGGATTTGCCGGAGACCTTGCCAAGCGGATCGGTGCGAAACGCGTCGGGCTTGGCAGCTTGCGGGTTGCGTCTGGCGATGTGGCGGCGGTGGAAGGCTACCGCACCGGGGACTGGTGGGTGCAGGATGCGGCGGCAGCCATACCTGCACAGCTTCTGGGCATAGAATCCGGTCAGACCGTGTTCGATCTCTGCGCTGCGCCGGGTGGCAAGACGATGCAGATAGCTGCCATGGGCGCAAAAACGGTCGCTGTCGACCGGTCCAGGACGCGGCTGCAGCGGGTTGAGGAGAACCTTGAACGCACAGGCCTGCAGGACCGCGTGGAGATCGTCGCAGAGAATGCAGAGACCTGGTCTCCCGACACGCTAGCTGATGCAGTTCTACTGGATGCGCCGTGCTCGGCCTTCGGGACGCTGCGGCGACATCCGGAAGGCGCATGGATCAAGGGCCCTGACGATATTGCGCGCTTCCCTACCGTTCAGCTTCGTCTCCTGAAGGCGGCCGCCCGTCTTGTGAAACCGGGGGGCACCATCGTCTATTGCGTCTGTACGCCGCTAAAGCGCGAGGGGGCTGATGTCCTGGACGCTGCCTTGAAAGAGACCGGCCTTGAACGCGCCCCAATCAACGCTGAAGAAGCCGGAGCTTTTGCGGACGGCCTTACGGGGAAAGGTGACCTCCTCACCCTGCCGCAGCAGGGGTTCGCGCACGACGCTTTCTTTATTTCGAGGCTTCGCCGGACCGCTTGAGGCGCCAGTCGCCGAAAAGTATTCGTCTGCCATATTCTTGCCGCCCGTAATTCATATTCCGTTCAGCATGAGGGGCGGATACTTTATCCTGTCCCGTTTTCAAAGGATCCGGATAATGAATACGAATATCCCTCAAGTCGCCAAGCCTGGCCGTCTGATGGCAGGCGCCTTGGCTGCCCTTGCGATGACGCTGGCAGGATGCGCGAGCACCTATGGTGCAAATACGGTCAGCCCGAATGAGATCGGCTATGCCTCGCAGGTCGAGCCCGGCACCATCAGCGATGTGCGCGAAGTGACGATCCGTCCTGACAACAGCATTCTTGGTGCCGCGACCGGTGCGGTACTCGGCGGTCTCGCAGGCTCTGAACTTGGCGGCGGCGACAAGGCGCAGACAGCGGGCGCAGTCGGCGGTGCGGTACTCGGTGGTCTCGCCGGTAATGAGCTTGGCAAGGGTATGAATACACGCCGCGGCTTCGCCTATACGGTACAGCTCGATAGCGGGCGCACGATTGAAGTGGTGCAGGGCGCTGACATTGCGATGTATCCCGGCCAGCGCGTGAACGTCACCTATGGCGGTGGGCGCACGACGGTGTCTCCGGCGCAAGGTTATTCCCGCTACTAGAGTGTCGCGTGGCCTTGGCTTGAGGCTGCTGAATTTGAAGCTGCGATGCCGCCGCGAGCCTTGTGCTTGCGGCGGTTTCGCCTTACCCAGCGTGCCATGTCACGCGTCATGATCTCCCCCTCGATACTGTCTGCAGATTTCGCCTGTCTGGGCGAAGAAATTCGCGCCATCGATACCGCTGGCGCCGACATGATCCATGTCGATGTGATGGATGGGCATTTCGTGCCGAACCTCACTTTCGGCGCGCCGGTTATAAAGAAGCTGCGTCCGCATACGGACAAGCCGTTCGATGTTCACCTGATGATCGCGCCGGTCGATCCCTACATTCAGGACTTCGCCGATGCCGGCGCTGATATCCTAACGGTTCATCCTGAAGCGGGTCCGCATATCCATCGTACGCTCCAGTCGATCCGTGCAGCGGGCATGAGGCCGGGCGTCGCCATCAATCCCGGCACCCCTGCCGAAGTGGTAGATCCGATCATTGATGACATCGACCTCATTCTTGTCATGTCGGTGAATCCGGGCTTCGGTGGCCAGAGTTTCATTGACAGTCAGCTCAGAAAGATTGAGTCATTCCGTAGGAAGATAGATGCCTGTGGACGCGACATCATTCTTGAAGTCGATGGCGGACTGACTCCGGAAACGGCGCCTCGTGCAATCGAGGCTGGGGTAACAGCGATCGTCGCAGGATCAGCTGTGTTCAAGGGGGGTGCGGATGCTTATGCTCGCAACATCGCCGCGCTTCGTGGAGAAGACGGCAAGTAGAGCTATTAGCACCAGGCGAGTGAACGCAGTGGAGTACGCCAAATCGACCCCACCCCCACGCCGCACACCTGAAGAGGACGCGGATCTGTGGATGCGTCTCGCTGGCATCAGCGGGCAGGACATTGCCGCGTCCCCCATTCACCGGCTGAAGATTTCCGGTGCCACGCCAGACAGTTTTTCGATCTATCCGGACGCAATAGCCCCGCCTGACCATATGCGTGGCGAAAGCCTGATGAAGGATGTCTGGCGCATCGGTGCTGACAAGATCGCGATGAATGAGGGCCTGCCGCCATGGACGGCGCCGCTTCCATCACGCCATTTTGCTGACAGAGTGCACCGGTTCGACTGGCTGGCGGATGTGTTCGCTCAGGGCGAGGCGGGGGCAGAGCGCGCCTGTTATCTCGTCGATGACTGGATGGCTAATTTCGGTCGCTTTAACGGGTTCGCCTGGCGTATCGGTTGCGCGGCTGACCGCGTCTGGAACTGGATGCTATGCGGGTCGGCGCTTTTCACCCGGGGCGAGCCTGCTGATATTGAGCGGCGGCTCGAGACGCTCGCGCGGCACCTGCGCCATATCGAGGCGTTACAGCCAGACTGCGTGGATTTCATCGCGCGCTGGCGTGTCGCCTGCGTTGTGGTGCTCGACAGCCTTTGCCTCAAGCAGGGTGAAGGCCTTGATGAAGCGCTTGAGCTTCTGGAAAATGAGTGCACAGCACAGATCCTGCCAGATGGTGGACATGTGACCCGGGCACCAGCGCGCGGCCTGCGAACCATGCTGGACCTCTGCATTCTGGCGGACGCGTTCGGGAAAGCTGGAAGGCCGGTCCCGGACTTTGTAAGCAAATGGATTGAGCGGCTGGGCGGTATGGTCGCCTTCTTCCGCGGCGGCGATGGCGCATTACCGCCATTCAATGACAGCGATGAGAGCCTGCCGCAGATTGTCGATGCGGTTCTGGGGCGCATGAAGAGTAAGCCGCGCGGTTTCATGGTGGCGCCCAAGTCCGGCTTTCATAAAATACTCAAGGCCGGGGCATGCCTTATTCTGGATGCCGGCGAAGCACCCGCGCAACCTTTCGGTGATGGCGCGCATGCCGGCGCGCTGAGTTTCGAATTCCAGGATGGCGAGTCGCGCCTTGTGACGTCATGCGGTTTCAGCCCTGAGGCAGATATCGACTGGCGCGCAGCTGTGCGCCGGACCGGCGCGCATTCAACACTGGTCCTGGCAACGGAGGATTCGACCCCCTTTCAGCGCAATGAAGAAACCGGGCTGACCTTCCCTGAAGGTCCGGATGGCATCTTTGCCAAGCGTATGGAAGAGAATGAGGAAATCTGGCTGGATGCCCAGCATGGCGGCTATAAGCGGCTTTTTGGCCTGCTTCACCGCCGCCGGCTTTTCATGTCTTCAGACGGCAGCCGGCTGACAGGTGAGGATTCCCTTGCGCGTCCCCTCTCGCAGGGACCGGCCAAACTGGAAAAGCCGATACCGTTTGCTGTGCGGTTCCATCTACATCCGACGGTTTCGGCGACGATGAAAGACAGCTACATCCGGCTTCGCACCGATTCTGGTGATATCTGGCATTTCAAGACGAGCCATCCTGGTGCGAAACTTGAAAAGACCGTTTACCTGAGCCGCGGTGTGGTAGAAAAAAGCAGGCAGATCGTTCTTTCTGGTCGTGCGGACCCGAATAGTGATGGTTCTACGCCGCCAAATTGCCTTAGGTGGGCATTCTTGAAGGAAAAGGCAGATTGACGCCACGCGATGAAGCCCGAAGAGCCATGGCGATCACGCTTGGCTTCGATACCGCCGCCGCTGCGGTATCGATGGCTATTGCGCTGGTCACACGCTGGCTGATGACGGGAGGCGCGCCGCCTGACAGCTTCTTCGGCGGCATCGTCACAACAGCCATCTTTGCAGGTGTTGGCTTCGTTTCATTCTATATGCTGGGCGTACACAAGCAGGTCTGGCGTCACTCTGGCTGGCGGGACGCTGTTCGCATCGTTCAGGCTGTTGGCCTCGCTACGCTTTTCTTCCTGCCGCTCGTCTTCCTCTGGAACAGGCTGGTGGGCGTGCCGCGCACAGCGATCGTTATCGCCGTCGTCATCTGGCTCGCTATTATCTTCTCAGGGCGCATGGTGGCCCTCTGGCGCTCGACCCAGCGGCCGCTGCAGATCTTCTTTTCGCGTGCCCGGCCTGACGCGCCAATGGTGCTGCTTATCGCCCAATCGGAAGAGGCGGCGCGTATCGACTCGCTCTTGGGCAAGGACGAGAAAGGCGCAAAGGTTCGCATTCTGGGCCTGCTGGAGCCGGAAGGCGCCGAGTTTGGCCGCAAGATCCGCGGTATACCTGTGCTCGGGGGCCTGGAAGACCTGAGCAAGGTGCTCGACCTGCTGACCCTTCGTTATGAAAAGACACCGCTTGTGGCGGTGGCAGGCATAGCACGAGAACGTCATTACATGACGCAGGTTCTGGAAGTCGCAGCGAGCCGAAAGACGGAGGTCATGTCTCTAGGCGCGGCCGCGGACCAGACATCGGCTTCCATGCTGCCAGTGCGCGCTGCAGACCTGTTGCGGCGACGCGAACGCGAGCTCGATGTCGAACCCGTCGCCGACATGATCGAGGGCATGCGCGTGTTCGTCACCGGCGGCGGTGGTACGATCGGCTCTGAGCTGGCGCGCCAGTGCGCGAGCATGAACCCACAATCGCTGACCCTGTTCGATTCCTCCGAATACAATCTTTACGAAGCCGATCTTTCGCTGCGCGAGCAATTTCCGAACCTGCCAATCAATTCCGAGCTTGGCGATGTGCGCGATGTCGCCCGCGTGACCCGGGCAATTGAACAGTTCGAGCCAGATATCATTATCCACGCCGCGGCTCTCAAACACGTGCCCCTGATGGAGCAGAATGTCTGTGAGGCGATTCTGACCAATGTCGGCGGCGCGCTAATTACGGCGAAAGCCGCGCAGACTTCCTCTGTGCAGAAGTTCGTTTTCGTCTCGACCGACAAGGCCGTCCACCCTGACAATGTCATGGGGGCCACCAAACGGCTGGCAGAGTTGACGGTGACGCGGCAGGCCGTGTCCTCGAACTTCTCCGTGTCGATGGTGCGGTTTGGCAATGTGCTCGGCTCCTCAGGCTCTGTGGTGCCGCTATTCGAGCGCCAGATCGCCAAGGGTGGGCCGGTGACGCTGACCCATCCGGAAGTCACGCGTTACTTCATGACGGTGGAAGAAGCGTCAGCGCTGGTTCTTCAATCAGCCACGCATAATGGCAGTCCGGGCTCTGCGTCTCTTTATGTGCTCGATATGGGTGAGCCTGTCCGGATCAAGGCGCTGGCCGAGGCAATGATTAGGCTGAAAGGCCTGGTGCCAGGTCAGGATATTGAAATTCGCACGACGGGTCTCCGCCCTGGCGAAAAGATGCACGAGAAGCTCACCTATAATCATGAAGAAGTGAACGTGATCGGCATCGAGGGCATCTACAAGGTTGCCTCCAAGCAGGTCGTTGCGAATGACTTCGATGAAAAGCTTGATGAGCTGCTCGACCATGCCCGTCACCGGCGCCGCGACGAGGCGATCAAAATGCTTGCCGAGCTCGTGCCTGAGTACCGCCCGCGCCGGGCAGCGGAGTAAGCGGCCAGACACGGTTGACCAATCAGATTGCGGTGCTACCCACTGGCGCCGGTTTCCAGAAGAATGAAAGTCGCCGAGCCCATGACTGAGCGTTTCAAGGTCCGCCGTGCCCTGCTGTCGGTTTCTGACAAGTCGGGGCTTGTCGAACACGGCCAAAGGCTCGCCTCTCATGGTGTGGAACTGGTCTCGACCGGCGGGACGGCGCGCGCCCTCAAGGAAGCAGGCTTCGACGTAATCGATGTCGCTGATCTTACCGGTTTCCCGGAGATGATGGACGGCCGGGTAAAGACGCTGCACCCGGCTGTGCATGGCGGTCTGCTCTATCGCCGCGACCTTGAGAGCCACCGCAAGGACGCCGAGCGCCACGGCATCGAAGCCAT
>Ga0208965_1001094_pt1 | contig 12162 bp, 15 predicted proteins | sample AOAMet1_07_M0_10_2_FD_188230 | JGI IMG/M metagenome (GOLD analysis project Ga0208965, IMG submission 188230) | Ammonia-oxidizing marine microbial communities from Monterey Bay, California, USA - CAN11_07_M0_10 (SPAdes) | ecosystem: Environmental > Aquatic > Marine > Intertidal zone | place...
TAATCGAGGTGCGGGTCGATGTCTGCGATGTCTTTTATCTCTGTTGTTTGCTTTGTCATGTTTTGCCAGCGGGTGTGCTCTGAATTGAGATTTGGTTGTTTCGCAAGCGCGATATTTGATTTCGATACGATGGTATTACTTTCGAATTATGATGATAATACTCAAAAAATGGGCACCACCTTTACATATAAAGTAAAGATAACCGGGAGACATCATGGATAGCGTGAAAACAATGCGGATTTTTCAGGCTATTGTGCAAAACGGCAGCCTGTCGGGTGCTGGCCGACAGACAGGTCTTTCGCCCGCCAGTGTTTCGCGGCAAATCTCAGCTTTGGAGGACGACCTTGGGGTGCGGCTTTTGAATCGTACCAGTCGCAGGCTCTCTATGACGGAAGCCGGACAGGTCTACCTGGAGCGCGCGGAACGTCTGCTGCAGGATATGGACGAGATGCGAGATGCGGTCAGTCAATTGGCGGTGAGACCCCGTGGGAGTCTGCGTATTCATTCTCGCATTTCGCTCGGCACTCAGTATGTTGCGCCGCTTATTCCGGCGTTCCTCGCGCGATATCCTGATCTCAAAATCGATCTATGGCTGACCGATAACGACTTAGACTTGACGGAGCACGGTATCGATCTTGCCATTCGTACTGGGGATCTTGCAGATTCAACGCTCGTAGGCAGGCTCCTCGCATCGAGTCCTCGAGTTATTTGTGCCAGCCCTCAATATTGGGCATTACATGGAAAGCCAAAGACGCCAGCAGCCATCGTGGATCATAATTGCCTGACCTATCGATATGAGTTTGGCGCGCTTGCGGCGCTATGGCAATTTCGAACCGACGGAGGGCTGTCCACTAATCTCCAGGTCTCTGGTAACTTCCAAACGAACAACGGGGAAGCTTTGCGCGTCGCCGCTTTGGCAGGTCTTGGCGTCGCGTTATTGCCAGCGTGGACGGTTAAAGATCATCTAAAGGCTGGAACTCTGGAACGCGTTTTGTCTGAATACGAAACGACGGTCTCCGATCTCGATTTCGGCATCTACGCGGTTTATCTTAGTCGGCGTAATCTGTCAGTAAAAACCCGACTTTTTATTGATCATCTGGTGGCCGAATTTAGCAAGCGCGAGTGGGCCTAGTTTATTAACATGGTGCCGAGGAAACTCGGCAAGACTGATGCGTTCAGTGGCTGCCTACGCGGAAGTTTCGCCAAATTGAGATTCATGTTCCGTGACAAGATAGCCGCGCATGCGACTTCGGTCAAAAAGCTGCTTTTCATCCTCGGCGATTTCGGCGGCAATTGCCGGCGTTGAGAGATGTTTGGCGCAAGCCGCCTGAGCATTAGCATCGGGATACCAGATTTCTAAGAGGACATCAAAATCCGGTTCGACGATGTTTCCCTGACGATCTGGCAGTGGCTCGGGATAGCGTCTTACATATTTACTCACAAAACCATTCAGGTATTTCTCGCCAATGATGCGGTGAAATGTTTCGTAATAGGAACGGAACTCATCGGTCGACATACCTGCCTTGCGATGCAGAGGCATGATGAACTTGATCACTTGCTGTTTCCTCCTTCTGATTGAAGCGTGATGACGACCAATTTGCCATTAAGCCAAGCAGGTAACCAGCCAGGCGCCTTGGGGCGTAGGCGGGCAAAAACATCACTGGTATAAGTCGGATCATTTAGCACCACGCGGGCGGTCCCTTTGAGGACTTCTCCACGTATAATCATCGAGATCTGGATTTCGCTGCCCGTCAGTTCGCGCCACCATCTGCCGTCGACACCAACAAAAACCTTATTGCCCTCGCGCAGATAATTGGCTGGCAATTTGCGGCCACTGGGAAGTGTAAACAGTCCTACAATACCTGCTCTTTCGCCGTCAGGATTAGAAGTGATCTCCTTTACGACGCGTGGGTTGATGACAGCCATCGAATAGTAGAGGTATCCGCACACAAGCGATGCGAGAACAACGATAACGATGGCTAAAATCTTGAACTTTCTCATGAATTTCTTAACGCTGGATAAGATGCCAATAAGATCGCATAAAAATTAAAACGCGTCTCGCATTTTTGAAGCTATTTTGATGGCCCTGCAAAAATAGAGATTAGGTTTAGCATACTCGGTCTTGTCTGTTAGTGCGTAACCCCATATCTGATTGACTTATTTCTGCGCGAGCTTTGGTTTCACAATGAGTCAGGACTGTGTGTTTGTCTGAAATCTGTGGTTTACTTTATTTGGCAATCTCTTTGGATTGTTTTTTACTTTGCGTGTCGTCAATTGATCCGAGATCGACAGTGTTTGCATGCCAGTGTTTGCATGAAAGTGTTCGCATAAAAGGAAGGGCTTATGATGGATTGGAAATTACTGAATAGAAACGTCATCGAAGAATTTCGGATAAATAGTGGGCGAGTCGCCCAGTTTGGTGATCTACCCGTGGTTATCCTCAATACCATTGGCGCAAAAACCGGTAACTTGCTGGAAGTGCCACTCATTACTGTGATTGATGATGGCCGTATGTATCTGTTCGGCACCAATGCGGGGGCTAAAAAACAACCTGCCTGGATCTACAACCTGCGTGCGAACCCTGTGATTGATGTTGAATTCAAAACCGAAGTATTTAGGGCAAATCTGACCGAACTAGACGGTCAGCAACGAAAAGATAGAATTCAAATACAATCACAACAAACCCCTCAGTTCGCTGACTACATTGCCTCTTCTGCACCTCGTCAGGTTGCCGTGTTTCGAATCGATCCTCTCTGATAATAATTGATCAAGCGCTAGCTGCTGATTTTTATTAACGATTCAATCGCCTGCCAGGTTTCTTGCTGCAATAGATTGAGGTTAGCAGGGCTTATTATAATCTGGTCCACGCCATGCGCCCTTTGTAATTGGTATCGTCGACTGATTTTTTCCAGATTTCCCCAAGCAATCAGTGAATCAATAAAATGATCACTACCACCGTTTGCAAAGTCTTCATCAGCAAACCCGGCTTCTCGCCAAGCTCGATGATAATTGGTCAGCGGCATATAAATAGATATAGCTTTGCGAGCAATACCGCGCGCGATTTCAGGATCAGACTCCAGCACAGTGATTTGCATCAAATGCAATTTTTTCGTACCTAACTGCTCCTTGGCCCAACGAGAGTACTCGACCGGTTTCATATACACGTAGGCGCCATCCAGGTCTTTTGCCGCAATGTTCATCAACGTTGGTCCATGGGCTGCAAGGTATACTTGCACGTCGCAATCCTGATTAAACATCAAGGGTGAAGCATTGTAGTAGTGAATGAACTCCGCCAGCTTTTTAGAAGGGGCAAGCCAAGGCAACCCGCGTTGATCGTTACCCACTTTGTTTGATAAGCCAATACCAAGATCAAACCGATTGCCATGCGCCTCTGCAAGAGAGTATGCAGCAGACTTGATCGCCCGAGCATCACGCGCATAGATATTGGTAATTGCTGTGCCTACGCGGATATTCTCTGTCGCTGATAACAAGCTTGCGCAGGTGATAAAAGGATCTCTGCCGAATAATTCCGGCACCCATAAGTTGTCAATGCCACAACGCTCTGCATTGTGTGCAATTTCTTGTAACTCTGGCGTACTGAACTGGTCAGCCGCAATCATTATTCCAAAAGTCATTGCGTCCTCGTTAAATCTAAAGGGCTAACTCACTGATCAAATAACTGCCTTTAGCTTAGCTGTGCTGCCTGCCAGGCTTCCTGATCAACCCAGGCGGAGTGAAACCCAAATGGAACGCGTGTTGGCATGACGACGCGGGCAATTGGACCCTGTTCAAAGTGCTTTGCATCGAGAATAATGCACTCACTTCGTTTAAGTTGTTCGTCCCAGACAAATCCAATCACCCAGCCATCTTCTTCATGAGCGCCGTCGGGTTTGGGCGCAAATATAGGTTCTCCGCCTAGGCGACTTGCACCATACGGGTAGTGGCTATTGGTTTCGTTAACGAGATCATATTTGATGATGCCGTCAAACCCGGATTCCAGATTGTTACCGGCAATTCTTGCTGCGTAGGCATACCGATTTCTTACCCCGATAAAGGCCTCGTTAATACGTGCAAATTCGCACCCCCAGTTGTCGTCGAGCTTACGCTCAACCACCTCACCGGTCTTCAGGTTGAAGCGCCACTGATGCAGCATTGGTAGGTCGCTGCGATCATTTGGCTGTGGCTTGGTTTCGTCACCGATACTGTTTCGTTCCGAGCGACAGCCCTCAACGACGACCTCATCGCCTTCTTCGAAGGCATTCACCGTGTGATAGCAGTAGCAGCTCTCTACATTGAACCATCGTATTTTGTCGCCGTCTGCGCCGCGCGCAAGTAAGCCGAATCGGGATCCATTTTCGGGTTGGAAATACAGGATGCTTTTTCCGGCTGCCATACGTTCAAAATCAAAAACACAGGGCAGATCCATAATAACCGTATAATTTTCAGTAATGGCGCAGTCGTGCATCATGACTGGTTTGGGAATTTCAACATCGGTTGTATGTACCAGCTCACCTTCTCGGTTGATCAGGGATACGGCACAATAGGGTGCATCGGTAACACTATATCCATAGGAGATAAGCTCGCCTGTCCTCGGATCAATCTTTGGGTGGGCTGAAAAGGCATGTCTTAGGCGACCATCGAAATCGACTTCTCCAATAGGGTCGAGCTCAGGTAGCTTGAGTTCAAAGGGACGAGCCCCCTCCTGCAATGCGAGGAATTTTCCGCCGTGAAAAATCATGGCTGTATTGGCAATGTTTTTGGACGGACCGTATTTTTCGACATCTTCTGGCTTTGTGTTGATACCATCCCAGATAAGACCGCCCACTTCCTGTTCTGCCAAGTGTCCGTCTGTTTCAACGAAACGATTACGGTACCAGACCTTTCCTTGCTCAAACACAACTTCATGAATCATGCCATCACCTGCGAAGGGATGATAAGACTCAGGGTCATTAACAAAAACCGGGTTAGCACCGATCCGCAAGAAAGCCCCGTTTAATGCTTTGGGAACAGTGCCTATTACTTCTATGCAGGGTTCGCTAAGCTGCGCTTGGACTGGTGCAAAGTTACCCTGAAAATAAGAAACAGTGGGGTCTTTAATATCTGAAATACGCATGGCCTAGCTGATGCCTCTCTTATCCAGCTCCGCTGGCATGCGCTTGGAGTCTGCCTCCAGTTTAGGGCCTCGTTCTTCCTCTGCTAACTGCCCAGCCGTATCTTTGGCCATTTTGTCGCTGTCGAGCATGATCCATTTCTCTGGGATGATTTCGATGATGATCCGCAGAGGCGAATCGAGGCGCTCTTCAAATGCTTTCGCCTGTGCCTCTTGTTCTGCGGTTAGATCGCCCTCCATGCCAGTGTAAGGCCCGCGCGCAAGTGCAGGATAAAACCATTTTTTGGTTTCCTTGTCGTCATGAATGACAGCTCGCCCCTTGAATGTGATTGCGCCATTGGGGCCGTTAGGCGCAGATACGCCGCTAACAACGACGGAACAGCGAGGGTCTCGTTTGATTGCAGCAACTCTGTGTCGATGAACGCCACAGGTGATCCAACCACTGCCATTTCGCCATACGAAGGCATGAATTACGCCAACAGGCCAGCCATCTTTGGTTGACCAGTTAAAGGTGCATTCTCTGGCTTGATTGAGCAGGTCCTCTCGAGATGCCTCGTTGAAAGGGTAGATTGATACAACTTCATGCTCTTCACTGGACATTATAATTTCTCCTATTCTTTGATTAGAAAAGCTTGCAGCCGACTTGGTCGGCAGCGCCTAGTTTGTAGTTAACGCGGAGCTCTTCATGTTGTGCGATCATGATAGGCCGCATTTGCATGTAACAGCAAGGATGTAATCAGGTAGCAGATTGGCGTCATGTTTCCGGATGAAGTGCTCAAACGGCCTCGCTATTTTTAGGCCGTGCATAAATTGCGCATACCTGCTTGCGATCTCAGAACGCATTTACGGACCTGATTTGCAGGTACTTGTCGAGGCCATTTCTGTCTTATTTCAAACGTAAGTTTCTCCCGTCAGAACCCTGTGTTCGAGATACCACGTGTGGTGTTTCTGATTCAGCAGGCAGATTTGCCGGAGAGATACGAGGGAATCTATTTGAATAGCCGAAGCGCATGAATGTGGGAATGTCTAATCCGCTATTCGGGATCGACATGGAATTTCAAATATTCCTCTTCAAAACAAAAGAGTGTAGGGTCTAAGAGCTTGTCGACATAAAGGTGGCCATAAAGGTGGTCAAATTCGTGTTGGAACACAGTGGCGAGAAAGCCAGAGAGCTCTATTGTCTGCTCGCGGCCCTGATCATCAAAATAATCGACTTTAATATGTTGTGGCCGCTCAACAAATCCCATCATGCCGGGTACCGAAAGACAGCCTTCCCAGTATCCAGCGACCGCTGGATCCAGCACTGAAATCACGGGGTTCACAAAAACTGTGAAGGGTAAGGTTTTGACCTCACCATAACGGGTTTTGGGATTCGAAATCTCGATGACCGCAACTTGAACTGAGACATTGATTTGGGGAGCAGCAAGTCCTATGCCGCCGCTATCGGCAAGGGTCTGCCTTAGATCATCAACCAGTTCTTCGAATTCTGCTGATTGAATCTTTTCAAGCGGAAAGGGAGCGGCAGTTTGGCGAAGTGTCGGATGACCTAGCCTGATTATTTCTTGAACAGACATGGTTTGTCTCAAATATTGAACTTGACTCGGAGAATACCTGAATGGACGAGCGCCGTAAAAGCGTCCGATAAGGTGCGACTGGTTGGCATTGACTTAGCAGGTCAAATTCGCCAACCCATAAATTAATTTAAACCATTGTTATGAATGGAACCTAAGTTAATGAAATATAGTTATATAAGGCTTGCTTATTTTCCTGTCTGGTTATATCTTGTCCAACCTTGTGAATCGCCCGACATAGCGCCTGTAGGTGTAATCTATGAAAAAACGTCCCGATTTGGTCATGGTACTTTTTGTGGTATTTGCGCTGGGTGTCGCCGTGAATGCAATCGGCCAAGTTTTGGGTTTTTGACCAGCAGTTAGTCAAATTGCGATGTTTCTATTTTGATCGGTTTTCCATCGGTAACTTTCTAGCTATTTTCCTCCAAGTAATACCTTTTTCCTCCAAGTAATACCTTCCTCCGTCAGGACACCGTCCAACGGAACATCCAGTTCAGTTGCATCAAGTTCCGTTAACTGCTGGGAGGCATAGGCCAGGCCAAGTAAACAGGGCCGTCGCCACCTCAAGTTTTCTCCGAACGTTCTGTCGTAATATCCCTTCCCCATGCCTAGTCGGTTGAATTGTGAGTCGAAAGCAACCAGTGGCATGATCACGAGATCAAGCATTGCAGGTGCCATGTTGAGCTGCGGAGCGTAGCGAGGTTCGGGGATACCGTATCTGTTTGGTTCCAGCCCGTGATTGCTTGGGTTGCAGGGTTGAAACAGGAGTCTGGTTTTCTCCCAGGGTCTGATGTAATCCGAGATAAGTGGTAAGTAGTTTGTTTTGCCGAGGTTTTCCGCGTTTTGAGCGATTTTCGCGGGACTTAGCTCACCTTCGAAGGCGGTGTAGGAAGCAATGTGCCGAGACCGGAGGAACACGGAATCAGTCTGCAGGAAATCGCAGGCACGTTGGGCCGCGTACTGTTGATATTCGAGAGAAATACTTCTTCGCGCAGCGCGAGCGGTTTGTCTTAATCGACGACGTGTCTGCTTGTTCATCACGTGCCTCGATCAGAAATAAGCTCCCCAGATTGCCGCTGTCTGTGTAGGCCCTTGAACCCAGCGGTTCAAGGCGGTGGTCTCTAACAGGCTACAGGCGTTCCGGAAAACCGGACATGCACACTCACCGTGGAAAAAGACCTCCTGGTTTGCGCATAAAGGGTCGAGGACATAACGACTGGCAAACAACCCAGGGAGGTGATTACAAGTATATACGAAGTTGGTCTTAACGATTAATAGATTTCAGACGAATTAGGGCCTGATCGAGCTTGGCGGTCAATTGGTTGATCTCATCAGATTTGGAATCGATGACAGAGTTGGTCTTTGTCTTTTCAGCCAGAAACTCATTTGCCAAGTTTAGCGCGGTCATCACTGCTATTCTGTCTAGGCTCAATATTGCAGCGCCAGATTTTATCTCGCGCATTTTGCTATCGACGTAGTTGGATGACTGCATGAGCGCGGTGACCTCTTCCGGGCTACAATTTATCTTGTAGTCCTTGTCCAGAATCGAAACAGTGACAGTTTCGGTGTTGTCGGCATTACTCATGTTGCATGCTCACTTTTTAGGAATTAGCAGAGAGTTTAGTTAAACGTTCTCGAGAGAGAGACGAAAACACTTACTGGTCCGGGTCGAGTGTTTTTAGACGCTGAATCATCGCTTCAACTTTCGTTTTAGCCAGCTCGTTTTTTTCGAGTAAACGGCTTCGCTCTTCCTGCCAGGCATCCTGATCCGCTGACAATGATCCTTGTTTTTGCTCAAGTTCGTCTATCAGGTGGATGAGCTCGTCGATTTTTGCTTCGAGGTCTTTTGTGTCCATGGAAATTCATCATGAGATTGATCCCGCTACTATAAAGGGTGGTCTCGGGAAAGGTCAATCCGGTTAGGATCAACGCGCCATTTTTAGTATGCTTGCACAGAACCTATGGGGTCAGGAACCGCCCGGTTATGAATGAGCGCCCGGTTTCGCATTTTGTTGCTTAAATCACCGGATTGAATATTTTATGAGTAAGTTTAGCGCCATTAGTGAAGCATTCACTAATGAAAAGTCCAATCTGAATGTCAGTGAAGTGCATGGATTTCTCAGTGGAATTCTTAGTGCCGGCGCCCAAATGAATGGTGCCCAGCTAGCGAGGGCGTTTGAGCAACATTTTGATTGTTCACTATCGGGACCAATGGATGATTTGGTCATTCAGTTGAGTTTTCAGGCTGGACTTGAGCTTGACGATCCCGAGATGGGCTTTAACCTGCTATTACCCGGAGACGATGCCAGCATCGCAAAAAGAGGGCAGGGGCTGTACACATGGTGTCAGGGTTTCCTCTCTGGTTTTGGCGTCACCGGGCGTTATCAGGACAGTGAGTTGAGTGAGGAAGTCAGGGAAGTGTTAACCGATCTGGCAAAAATTTCTGCTTTGGACCTTGAAGTGCCCGATAGTGATGAGAATGAGGGCGACCTCCTTGAAATCATCGAATACGTTCGAATGTCCGCCATGATGATTTACCTTGAATCGGCTCGAAAGTCAGTCCACTGAGCTTGTGCTAACCACACGGCGGAAACCAAAGCAGGAAAGAGTCTCGATGAAATCAAAACCCGATATTGGCCTTAGAGAATTTTCAAGAAGAAGAGAAGAGCTCATGTCGATGATGGGCGAAGACGGCATCGCCATATTACCCGGCGCAAATTTGGTGGCTAGAAATAGCGACGTAGATTATCTGTTCCGTCAAGACAGCGATTTTCATTACTTGACTGGCTTTGACGAGCAGGAGGCGGTTTTTGTTTTGATACCCGGCAGAGAGCATGGTGAAGCTCTCCTGTTTTGTCGAGAAAGGGATCCTGAGCAGGAACAATGGCACGGAAAAATCACGGGGCCGGAAAGAGCCATGCAGTTGTACGGTATGGACGATGCATTCCCGATTTCTGATATCGATGATATCTTGCCCGGGCTAATCGAAGGGAAGTCTCGGCTTTACTACGCAATGGGTCATCAGCAGGAGTTTGATGCAAGGGTCATCAACTGGGTTAATAGTATTGCTTCGAGTCAACATGAAGGCACCCAACCACCAGGGGAGTTTGTGCAGCTCGGGCATCTTGTGCATGAACTTCGGCTCTTTAAGAGTAAACAGGAAGTCGAGGTGATGAAATTCGCAGCGGCGATTACCGGCGACGCGCATAGACGAATTATGCGAGAAGCTGAGCCGGGCATGTATGAATATGAATTGGAGGCAGAACTAAACCATGCTTTTTTGCGTGGCGGCGCTCGTTCACCGGCCTACCCATCGATCTTCGGTAGTGGGAATAACGCCAACATCCTCCACTATACAGAGAACGATGATGTTATGAAGTCCGGTGAACTTGTGCTGGTAGATGCGGGGGCGGAGTACCAGTGCTATGCCGCTGATGTCACCCGTACATTCCCTGTAAACGGCAAATTTTCAAAAGCGCAAAAGGAAATATACAACATCGTACTCGCGGCGCAGGAAGCGGCAATTGAAATGGTGAAACCCGGCAATCACTGGAATCAACCTCATGAGGCGGTCGTTCGTATAATTTGCCAGGGGTTGCTGGATCTCAACCTGTTGGAAGGGACCCTCGATACGATAATCGAAAACGAGACCTACAAGAAATTCTATATGCACCGGACGGGGCATTGGCTGGGTCTTGATGTACACGATGTTGGCGAGTATCGAATAGATGAAGAATGGCGCGTGTTTGAGCCCGGTATGGTCACAACAATTGAGCCTGGCATCTATATATCACAAGATTTGGCAGGCGTGCCCTCGAGGTATCGGGGCATTGGTATTCGGATTGAGGACAACGTCCTTGTTACAAAAACGGGTCATGAAGTGTTAACCAGCGGTATTCCGAAAACGATTGAAGAGATTGAAAAAACAATGGCTTCGAAAGCGGCATAACCCTGGTTGAAGTGAGGCCAGGTCGGTGAGGTGGTGATGGATAATTCAGATGTAGTAATCATTGGTGGCGGGCTTGTTGGACTGGCGTTTGCTTGTGCTCTTAAAGGCAGTGGATTAAAAGTCACATTGATAGAAAGTCAATCTGCGCCGCGTGCGTCAGATGAACCTTCCTCTGACGCTTCACAAACGGCTTCTCATCGGTCGAAGAGAGATGGTGCGCAGCTGGTATCGGGGGTAAGTCCGCGGGTCAGTGCGATCAACGGAAAATCCCGGCGTTTCCTGTCGCAGATAGGGGGTTGGCCTGATGACGCGGGATGCAAAGCTGACTATACCGGGATGGCGGTCTGGGATACGCAAGGCACCGCTTCAATCAATTTTTCTGCCTCGGAAATTCAGCAGGATTGCTTGGGGACAATCGTGGAGAATGCAGCAATTGTTGCAACGCTCTATGATTCGGCAATGGTTCTCGACAACCTGCAATTGCTGTATGAAACCGAGCTCGAATCGGTTGACAGTACAGAGGTGGGTTATGCCATTCGACTAAAGGATGGCCGAGAAATTCAGAGTCGTCTTTTAGTTGGCGCCGATGGAGGTCAGAGCCGGGTGAAGCAACTCGCTGGATTGAAATCTATCGATTGGAGCTATCACCAGACTGCGGTTGTGACGACGGTCGAGCTTGATCAACCGCACGACAATATTGCGAGGCAGTGGTTTACGGCAAGTGGTCCGCTAGCATTATTGCCGCTCAATCAGCCAAATTATTGTTCAGTTGTTTGGTCAAGTACAGAACCGGATCAAATCCTTGCGCTGGATGCGCAGGCATTCTGCGATCAGTTAACCCGGATTACCGGCAAGCAGACCCAAGCAGTGTTGGCGTGTGACAAGCGATTCTCCTTTCCGCTAACGCAACGACACGCTGTGCAATACACTCGGGATGGTCTCGCGTTGATCGGTGATGCCGCGCACACAATTCATCCCCTCGCGGGGCAAGGGGTCAATCTAGGGTTTGCCGATGCACAAACTTTGGCGCAAACGCTTCATCAGTGTCGTTTAGAAGGCCAGAACCCGGGTGACCTGAAAGTACTAAAGCGCTATGAGAACCGAAGAAAGCCTGAAAACATGCTGATGGCTGCTGTGATGGAAGGGTTCAAGCGCTTGTTTGGCTCGGATGATCCGGGTGTACGCTGGCTTCGCAATGGTGGCCTTCGCCTAGTTAATGGCGCTCGCCCATTGAAAACGATGGCTGCAAAACTCGCAGCAGGCGCCTGATCAGCGCCATTGCCCCGGACAGTAAAAGCGATGTGTCGATGGGTATACTTCTATTGGTTCATTAGAATAATTCAAACCGGGATTGAGCCAAGATCACTATTCCCATCGTGTAGAACCCGATAGAATGGGCTCCTTTTTGAGGAAGAGCACCAGATGGGTTTAAGAACTGCAATTTACCCGCTGCATTTAACGTCTAATGCGAAGATGGTGGATTTTGGCGGCTGGGATATGCCAATACATTACGGCTCCCAACTGGAAGAACA
>Ga0208965_1001105_pt1 | contig 12121 bp, 9 predicted proteins | sample AOAMet1_07_M0_10_2_FD_188230 | JGI IMG/M metagenome (GOLD analysis project Ga0208965, IMG submission 188230) | Ammonia-oxidizing marine microbial communities from Monterey Bay, California, USA - CAN11_07_M0_10 (SPAdes) | ecosystem: Environmental > Aquatic > Marine > Intertidal zone | place...
AGATTAACCCCTTGCGCAATTTGGGAGTGAAGAGAATGAAAAAACAATTGAGCCGCAGAACCTTCCTGCAGGCATCTGGCGTTTCTTTGGCACTGCCTTGGCTGGAATCAATGCAACCGGTGTGGGGGCGGAATGTTGACGCGCCGCCCAAACGAATGATTTGTATCTGCACTGCCTTAGGACTTCACGGGCCGGCACTTTATCCTCAAACGGTGGGAGCGAATTACGAGAGCACCGAGTATTTGGAACATCTCGAGCGCCATCGAGACGATTTCACTTTGTTTTCTGGCCTGTCTCATGTTGACCAAGGTGGTGAGCATGCGACGGAACTTACGTTTTTAAGTGGCGCTCGCAATCCTGGCAAAGATGGTTTTCAAAACTCAGTGTCGGTAGATCAGGTTGCAGCAAAACATCTTGGATACGTCACGCGATTCCCTTCGGTGATGCTCAGCAGCGAGGGAGCAAGCAGTCAGTCGTACAACGAAAGTGGCGTGATGGTACCGGCGGAGTACAGTCCTGCCCGTTTGTTTTCTAATTTGTTTTTACAAGGAAATGCCCGCGAGTTAAGTTTGCAAAAACGGAAACTAAGACAGGGCAAGAGTATTCTCGATGAACTGAAATCTCAAGCCCGGTCGATGCAAAAAACAGCAACCGCGGCAGATCGAGACCGGCTGAATGAGTATTTTTCATCGATTCGAGATGCGGAGCGAGATTTAGCGGCGGCAGAAGTTTGGTTCGATCGCCCCAAGCCCCAGACCACGGCCCAGCCTCCAAAGGATATTCCTAGCAAAGCGGATTTGATCGGGCGAACTCGATTGTTGTTTCAAATGATTCCACTGATTTTGGAATCGGATTCTTCCCGAATTGTTAGTGTCTTTATTCAAGATCATCATGTCGTGCCTCAAATAGAAGGCGTTAATTCCGAACACCATAATCTCTCACACCATGGCCGGGACGACGCCAAAATTGCTCAGCTGAAGAAGATAGAAACGGCCATTCTTGGTTGTTATGGGGGGCTTCTGGATCAACTGAAAATGAAAGAGGAGGCGGGTACTCGTCTGCTAGATAAGACAACGGTGATGTTCGGCAGTAATCTTGGAAATGCAAATGCTCACGATCCGAGCAACCTTCCTATCTTTCTCGCCGGTGGCGGTTTTGAGCATGGGAAGTATGTAGCCTTTGATCAAAAGAACAATCAGCCGCTCAGTAATTTATATCTCACCATGTTAAATAAAATGGGTGTCCCTTCAGAGAGTTTTTCAACAAGCACGGGAGGTTTGTCTTGGTCCTGAATTGCCAGTGTTTATTTGCAAAAGTAAGAATTGCAAATCAGAAGAATCGTTTTTTGTTGACATTGTTTTGTGCGGTCTTTGTCTCGCTAGTTTCTGTTGACGCAGGGGACGCTCAATCAATCGATGAAATTGCAAACCAGTGGCATCATTGGCGTGGGCCGAATGTTACAGGCGTGTCGGCAACCGCCCAGCCACCACTAGAGTGGAGTGAATCTAAAAATATTCAATGGAAGGTGCCGGTCGACGGCGAAGGTGGCTCAACGCCAATTGTTTGGGAAGACAAAGTATTTCTGTTGACCGCGATTAAAACGGACAAGTTGGATGCCTCCATTCCTAATCCAGAGGATCAACCCAAGCGTAACTTTTTTGACATTAAAACTCCAAATGCGGTCCACCAGTTTGTTGTTATCTGCCTCGACCGTCATTCTGGAAAAGAACTCTGGCGTCAGGTCGCTGATGAGCGAATTCCTCATGAGGGACACCATGGCGATAATGATTTTGCCTCAGCGTCGCCGACAACCGATGGAAAGCGGTTGTATTGCTGGTTCGGTTCAGCAGGACTTTATTGTTTCGATTTCGACGGAAAACTTGTGTGGCAGAGAGATCTCGGAAAAGCGTTTGTGGGGTCAAGTCTTGGTGAGGGTTGTTCGCCGGTGATCCACGATGGAAAGCTGGTCGTCGTTCGAGACCATTCGAAGCAATCAACCATTTCGGTTCTCGATGCGGAAACGGGTAAAACACTTTGGGAAAAGAATAGAGACGAACCTAACGCCTGGGCAACGCCCCGAGTGATTGAATACGAAGGGAAGACACAAGTAATTACTGCCGCTTCGAATGAGATTCGCAGTTACGATCTGGCGAATGGTGATGTGATTTGGCGATGTCGTGGTTTGACTGGCAATGTGATTCCATGTCCAGTTACTCAAGATGGAGTTGTCTACTGCATGAGCGGGTACGAAGGGTTTTCATTGCTGGCACTTGAAATGTCTAAAACAGGCGACATCACGGATACAGATGCAGTGGTTTGGAAGAAGCAGCAGGGGACACCGTATATCCCATCGCCACTGCTATACGGGGGGATGTTGTATTTCAGCCAGTCCAATCGAAATATATTGACTTGCCTGGATGCTGCAACGGGAAATGAGATTGTATCGCGAACTCGACTTCCGGAACTTTCTAACATCTATGCCTCCCCTGTAGGTGCACAGGATCGGATTTATCTGACGGGTCGAAATGGAAAGACCGTGGTATTGAATCGTACGGATAAGATTGACGTGCTTGCCGTGAATCAGCTGAATGAACGGATCGACTCGTCGCCAGCTTTAGCTGGAAAACAATTGTTTTTACGAGGAGAGAAGAGTCTCTATTGTATTTCGGAAAAGCAATAAATTCGGTGTAAAGCGTTGCAGTTGTTGGTGTTGGAGTGAAATCACTGTTGCGGTGTGAGAGTATCGGAACGCCTGTTAAATTAATTTGGTTAAGATGTCCCCATGGATGCTGTTAAGGCGTCGGGAAATTGCGGTCCAAAGTTGTTTTGCGGCTTTGCAATTCAAACGAAATTATTAGACATAGGAAAAGTAGCATGAAGTTTTTGATGACTTTTAGTGCGTTGGTCATTGCCATGATTAGCGGAGGCAGCGATGCGATGGCGGGCACCGAAACTAACAACGCAAATCAAGGTAAGGAATTAAAAGTGGGTGACCCGGCTCCAAATTGGAAAATGACTGGTAGCGACGGCAAGGTTTATCAACTGTCAGACTTTAAGGGAAAGAAGGCAGTGGTTGTTTCCTGGTATCCAATGGCCTTAACCGGTGGCTGAACGATGCAATGTAAGTCGCTTCGTGAAAGCGGCAATGATTTGAAGAAATTTGACGTAGCTTATTTTGGGGCAAGTTGCGATTCGCTTGCAAAGAACAAGCAGTTTGCTGAAAAGCTGGAATTGGATTATCCCCTGCTCAGTGACACCGACAGTAAAGTCGCTGCAGCTTATGGAATTCAACGAGGAACACTTTCGAAACGCGTAGCTATTTTTGTCGATGTGGACGGAAAGATTGCGCACATTGAGTCAAAGGTAAATTTGCGAGCGCATGGCAAACAAATGGTTGAGCAACTTGAAAAGTTGAACGTGGCGAAAAAGCCAGCGGACGCAAGTGAAAAATAAAATTGTGTAACCAGCGTAAGCTATTAAGGTGGTTCGAGTGAAACTAACTTGTATTTGGGTTGTTATTGGTTCAGTTGCTGCTGGTATCATTTCCGGTTCGGCGGCCTACGATAAAAATTCGAACCACACTTTTGCAATCAGTCGGGCTTACCGGGCTGTTGCTGCGAGCGAGTCAATTCGCTTACCGAGTGAGATCGGTAGTCGAAGTTACATGAGTCCTCATGCATCACCAATCGCGGTTAGCGATCGTTTTGTGTTCGCGGTCAACACGCCCGCCGATACGCTCGATGTGATTGAAAAGGCAAGTAATGAAGTTGTGCACCGGATAAATGTTGGGATTGATCCGGTCAGTGTCGCAGTCCGCCCAGACGGTAAAGAAGTTTGGGTCGCCAATCATATTTCTGATTCGGTCAGTGTGATCGATATCGATTCGAAGAGCCGAACTTATTTGCAAGTCGTTGCGACAATTCAGGCGTTCGAAACCAAGGGCCGCGCTACTCATTTTGACGAACCGGTGGGAATTGCCTTTGCAGGTAATAAAAAAGCGTACGTAGCGCTCTCGGCGGAAAATGAAATTGCGGTTGTCGACGTGCCGACGCGAAAACTCGTTAAACGGCTTGAAATTGTCGGGCAGGATCCGCGAGCCATTTCTGTTCGAGGAGATCGACTCTATGTGATTCCATTCGAATCTAATAACCAAACCCAGCTTTCGGGTGGTAAAAAAGAGGAGATTGGAAGTGATCTGGTAACTTTTGACGCTTGGGATCACTCAATATCGAACAACAATGTTCTTTCTTTGGGACATGTGCTTGATATTGTCAAACATCCGAAGGTTCCCGATCGGGATCTTTTTGTTTTCGATACCAAAACGGATGAGTTAATCGAAACCGTCGATTCGATAGGAACTTTGCTCTACGGTGTGGCCGTAGACTCAAAAGGTCGAGTTTTTGTGGCTCAAACGGATGCCCGGAATGATATTAACGGGCGAGCCGGAACCAAAAAACACGGTTTGGCGGAGCTGGGCAATCGCGCTTTCTTAAATCAGATCACGAAAATTCAGTTTAGGGGTTTGGAGGCAAGCCAACCGGAATTCATTGATTTGGAACCTGCTCCCCCCGCTGAGTTTGACGCTCAAGATGCGCTTGCCACCCCATTTGCAATCCAAGTCAGCGACGATGATCAGATCTTAGTCGTTACTGCGGCAGGCTCCGATAAGCTGTTCACCCTCAATCCAGATACGGGGAAAGTGCTAGGTCGTGTAGGCGTGGGTTCCGTTCCGCGTGGGATTGCACTGGAATCCAAAAAGACAGGAGAAGTTTCACGAGCATGGGTGCACAACAGCATTGCTAACACTGTTTCGATCGTCGACCTTGATGATCCGGCCCAACCGATTTTGGCCGAGACAATCTCGTTGGAAGATCCAACGCCGGCTGAGTATAAACACGGCCGTGCTGTTTTTAATTCTGCGAAAGCATCAACAACCGGAACCTTTTCCTGTGCCAGTTGCCATCCAGACGGGCACACTGATCAGCTGCTTTGGGTTTTGAAAACTCCAGTGGTGACAGGGGGGGATCAAATCATGCCGAGATCGACCATGCCACTACGCGGGTTGAGAGACACGGCTCCGTTTCACTGGGATGGTATCCCCGGCGACCCGTATGGTGGAAATAATAGTGCGAACATTCGCGCTCATGTGGAACCTAATAGTGACCCGAATGTCCCTGTCTCAACGATTCGAAGTGTTGTCGATGGATCGCTTGCTTCTACGATGAGCACTGTTGGAGTGAGCGTGGTCAACGATGAGGGAAAGGTCGGGGCACTGTCAGGAAACGAGCGAGATGCGCTGTCGAAATTTCTTCTCGATGTTCCATTTCCACCGGCTCAACGGAGAGCCTACACGAATGTCTTATCGCGAGAAGCTAAAAAAGGTTTTGAACTGTTTCATATTTCCGGTGACGATGATCCTTCGAAAACTAAATTCAATGTCTGTGGAGACTGTCATCGGATGCCGTACTTAGTGAGTACCAATACGCCGGGTTCTGGGATGGACGCCCCAACGTGGCGAGGGGCTTACGATCGTTGGCTTATTCTTCCGCAAGGACGGTTAAATATTATCGAGTTTCCTTTCTTTCGCAGGATCGCTGAGGCTGGTTTAGATGAAGAGTCAGTTTGGAAAATGTCATGGGGGGGACGAGCGAGATTCAATCCAGTCTGGAAGATGGTTCTTGAGGGAAGTACTGGAGTTTCCGGGGCTTTAGGTCGTCAGGTGACATTGAATCGTTTCACGGCGAAACGGGGACGATCGGGTGATTTGCTCAAGGCTCTTGAAGGTGCCTCTGCCGAGGGAGCAGTTGTCCTGCAGGTAGATGGCGTATTTTTGGATCGCGAATTGTCATCCCCTGTGCAGTTGCAGTTTGACGCTGAATTGGAAGGGGGGAAATATCGATCGCTAAATGAACGGTCGAAGGTGTCAACGACCGGTTCTCAGGTGTCGAGTTCCTTTGAATTTGGTGAGTCTTATTCGCGGGAAGAACTGCTCCAATTAGCGAACCAGGAACTGTTTGTGGGTACCTTTACGGCAAGGCATGCAAGCAATCATCGGGATCAGGCGGCACAACCTGCACTCTGGACCAAGGGTTCATTGCATGCTCAGCGGGGGCATCAGAAATTTCCGTTTTTGTACGAGGGGAATTTAAAGATGTCGATTAGCGGACGGCACATTGCCGAAGGTGCAGCGGTGATTGTCGATGGGCATCGCGTTGCCGGAAGCGTTGAAGCCCAAGAGGACAATGTTGAAATTGAGCTGGTGGAGTTGCCGCCGGAGGGTTTGCATATGCTGCAGATTCAAAACCCGAATGGCCTCTTCAGCAATGATTTCATCTTTCATGTTACAACCGACCAGCAGGCGGCCATTGTTGCGGAGAAAAAGATACGCAGAGATAGAGTTCCTTCGCGGTCAGGGTTGTGGGATGCGATTTCCGAAAATGATCTACCAAAAGTAAAAGATCTGGTCCGTCGAGGTGCTAACGTGAGTGCTCGCCATCCTGAAAACGGGAGGACTCCACTAGGTCAGGCTGCGTTACTGGGCAATGTCGAGATCGGTAAGTTTTTGATCCAGAGAGGAGCAAGGGTTTCAGGTAGCAATCGAGACGGAAATACTTCTTTACACGTAGCGGCGTTTCTTTGCGATTTCGAATTTGTCGAATTACTGCTCAGGCATGGTGCGGATCGGAACAAAAAAAATGGCGACGGCCGGATACCTGTCGAGGTGATTAATTCTGATTTGAGTAAACGAACCGTGGAAATTTATGAGGGCATCGGCAAGGCAATCGGGAGAGATTTTGAAATAGATAAAATCCGAAAGAGCCGACCTAAGATGGCCCAATTGCTTCGGGATTATGAGCAGGCATCGAACGCAGATGATTGATATCTTTGTGGTCTGAACCAAAAATCTGGAGGCAACCGCGATTCGATCGGATACATGTTGAGTTTGTGCTGATGCAAGGCAGAGCTTACGGGTTAATCATTCCCTCTGGGATTTTGCCGTCGCCTGTTAATTCACCTTTGGCAAGCCAAGATAGATTGAATCGAGCGACCTGTGATCCGCCGGTGGGTCCTCCTTCGTAGTGGAGGTAGATCAAGCCTTCGGAGGCGGTTCCTGGACGACCGGCGGTTAGGGAGGAATAGGCGGATGCGCCTGCAAACACCAGGCGTTTGACTGGCCATGTTTTTCCACCATCAAAACTTGCCCAAACGGTAGCACGCTCGCGTTTTGGGTTTTCAGTATCGATGTTGCTGAAGATTAAAATATCTTTTCCGGCGATGGGCAACCGGACCAGTCCTCCCATGCATCCGTAGGATCGGTGTTGGTGACCATCGGGTAGAATTTCAACGATGTCCCAGTCTTTCCAGGTTTGTCCACCATCGTCGCTGATTGCGCTACGGCGCCGAGTGTTGTTGGGGCGTTCCTGCCAGTGGACGCGTGAGTTGTAGTAAATTCTTCCATCTGACAGTTCGGCAAGTGTCGCCTCGCCGGTGCCATTTTCCGGAAACGGCTCACTTGTTTTCCACGACTTTCCATGGTCGTCACTGTAAATTGCGTTGGTGTAATGGTTAGGCCACTCGGATCGATCGTTCTTTTTTCCATAGTACCGGGATGCGCGAATGAGGCGTCCCCGGTGAGGTCCATGCCGCAGCGTGATGCCGTGTTCGTTCATATGCATCGAAGGCAAATTGCCATTGTTGTCGGGTTCAATTTTTGTCTTATCCGCTTTCCACGTTTTGCCATCATCCTGACTGCGATACATCGTCAGTGGTGCTGGTGGATGGTGGTCTTCGACAAACATGAGGATGTCTCCCGTATTTTCGTCGACGGTTGTTCCCCCGCCATGAATTCCTGACTTGGTAATAGATAATTCCGGACCCCAGGTTTTACCTCCATCTTCGCTGCGGCGAACGCGAATGTGATTGCTCCCCCAGGATGCAAGAACCGTCCCGTGACGTGTTACCGTGACATTGGGAAACCGCTCATTTTTGAACACCTGAGTGGATTCTAAAATAGGCGCTCCAAGGAATGGTTTAACCCCAGATTCAATCGGTGTCTGGGCAATAGAAAATTGCGTTGTTAATAGGCAAAGTGCTAAACCCAGACAGAGACATAATAGAGGTGGGCTAGTTTGTTTGAGTGGGTTCATTGGTCGGCATTCGGTTTGGATTGAGCGTTGCAGTAATGAGGTTAAGTTGTCGGTAAATGATTTGAATCACTATCAATTTTTGACGCTGAGCTAAGACTTGTCATTTTGAAAGAGGAGGCGTGTGCTGTCAAACAGAGGACAGAATTAAAGAGATTTTGAAATAAGTGGTAAAATGAATTGCTAATTGAGTTGCATTTAATGCTTAAGTTTCGAAGATAGACGGGAGTTAAATGCTATTAACGATTGACGTTGGCAAAGGGCATGACGAGGCGTTCGGTCGAAACGTTGATCAGCGCGATAGGATGCTCGGGGGTTATGGTTTTTAATTTTCACGTGTGGTAGCCCGCACAATCAGTTGTTTCCGATACTAAAGGTTTGAGGCGATGAATTCGAATTTTAAGAAGTGGTTTGGCGTACTCTGTTTTTGTATTGGTGTGAGTTGGTGTTGGGTTGAAGGGGTGAGCGAAGCACAAGAAAAGAACTCCACTCTGCCGAGTTCAATGCGTTTTCGGGGGAACAATGCTGACGGTCTTGCACCGGATAATTCGGGACTCCCAGAATCGTGGTCAAAAACAAAGAATGTGAAATGGGTGGCGGATGTGCCTGGTTGGGGGTGGTCTTGTCCTGTTGTTGTGGGAGACCGTGTTTTTCTTACAGCGGTTGTCGGCGACGAAGAAAATGTAAAACCTAAAAAGGGACTCTATTTGGGCGAAGGCGTTCGAGATCCAGCGAAGGGTTTGCATCATTGGATGGTTTATTGCTTTGACCTTAATAGTGGGAAACAAATCTGGAAGAAGGAAGCTCATACTGGCCAGCCGTTGATTCCGCGGCATCCCAAAAGTTCTTATGCTGCGGAGACTCCTGCGAGCGATGGTGAGCGGTTATTTGTCGTTTTTGGAGACGTAGGAATTTACTGTTATGACCTAAACGGTAATTCGATTTGGTCAAAAAAGATCGAGCCGAAAAAAACTCTTAACGATTGGGGAGCAGCGTCTTCTCCCGTTATTCACGATGGGAAATTGATTGTCGTTTATGACAATCTGGAGAGTTCCTGGATTGCATCCTATGATGGAGCAACAGGTAAAGAAATCTGGAACAAGAAACGAGATGAAACGCATACGTGGTCGACTCCCTTCGTTTGGGAAAACGAGATCAGGACAGAAATTGTAGTTCCGGGACAGCGAAAGTATCGAGGATATTCTTTGTCGGGCGATGTCCTTTGGGAGTTCGACGGGAAAGCGAATCTTGTGATTTCGTCTCCCTTTTCGGCTCACGGTTTGTGCTATTTAGCTTCTGGATATGTCGGGGCTCCACACAAGAATACATTTGCGATTAAGCCTGGAGCGCATGGTGATCTTGCGCCTAATGCAGACAAATATACCGAGAACGAGTTTATCGCTTGGCATACGCCGCGTTCTGCACCTTACAACACCACGCAGTTGGTCTATGGGGATTATCTTTACACGCTTTACGATTTTGGTTTTTTGACCTGCCACGACGCCAAAACGGGTGTAGAGGTCTATGGTAAGCAGCGGTTGAAACCGCGTGGTTCATTCACGGCCTCTCCATGGGCCTACAATGGAAAAATCTTTTGTCTGAACGAGGATGGTTTGACCTATACAATTCAGCCGGGACCCGAGTTTAAAATACTTGAAACAAGTGATTTGGCTGAACTGTCTCTCGCATCTCCAGCAGTGGCAGGTGACAAATTGTTATTGCGAACCGCCTCGAAGCTGTATTGTTTAAGCGAGTCTGAGGAGTAGATTTCTGCTTTGCAAGGACAGTCAGGAGAGTGTTGTCGAGTTGACAGTCCGCAGTGATTGTTAGAATGCAATGATGGGAGGCGGTTGGCGGTTTGTTCATCTACTCCTTAAGGCAATTATTTTAAGGCAGATTTGTTGGTTTCTAAATTAAGCTGGACAGTAGCTTTGGTGCGGTTAACGATCGTGGTTTCGATTTTTTGCCTCAGTGCGCTGTCTGCTGGTTTTGCGCTAGCTCAGGATTCAGATTCGAAGTCTCGACGGTATGAACAGGGGCCATTGGTGAAAAAAGATTACCAAGGGGCAGCGCCGGATTCGATCAAGAAATATGCTGCATCCACAGAAATAGAGGTGCGGTACGAGTATCGTTATCAGTTGCACCAAAAGAATCAGCGGTTTCAAATCTATGTATCGGATCTCGACGTGTACTCGATTATGTTGCCAAAAAAATCATGGAATCGGCAGCTGTATAATGTCCGCCTCCTCGACCATGAACAGGGGCACTTTGATATCGGCGAAATTTTTGCGTTGCAGGCGGAAATTGAGATTGCCAGAAAAATGAAAGACAAGCGGCGTTTCCTGAGTACGGGGAAGAGTAAGGCGAGTGTGCTTGCTAAGCTGGAAGAAACTTTGAGTCAGGAGTTTTCTCATGTTGTGGCTGAGATGAAAGAAGAGCAAATTGCTTACGACAACGCTACAAATCATGGCCTCGACCGGAAGGCACAAAAACTCGCCCGCGATAGCCATTCGGAGAAACTAAAAGCATTGCAAAAGAAAGTCAAAAGCCTAGCGGGACACCGGTAGCTTGTTTTGTAGTGGTGAATCGAGTTTTTTCAGTAATCTTGCCTGGGTGGAGATAGTTTCCAAATTGCTAAGGTTGACGGTTACGGCGTAATGCCGTACGTTTACGTATGGATTGCGTATTTGCTGGGTTCGGTCTCTTGGGTGGAGCAGTGGGCGTTAGCAGGCCGCGATTAAGTTTGCTGTCACCTCGTTGAAATGTCGAGGTCGCAGTTTGAGTCTAGTTTGAAATGGTTTCTTAAGGTTTTGGGATAATGAAAATTAATCAAATTCTCGTTTGTTTGTTTGTGTTGGCTTTAGCCGTTCCCTGTTTCGGTCAGGAAAAGGATGGCAAAGAAGGCAAGGGTGGAATGTTCGACTCGAAAGAGGAATATGGAAATTTCATTGGGTCGGCCAAAAGGGCATCGGCTGAAAACCCTGAATTGCGATCTTTGATTCCGCTGATCAATGATATTGCTCAGGGGCAGCCGATTGGTTCAACTGCCGCCCGTTACGGCACGGCGAGTAGTGAACTTGGTCTTTTGTCTAACCCGCGTATTCGCGAAGACATCGAGATGGTTGACGATCAGTATCGGGAGTTTCAGGACCGACAAAGAACTTTGCAAAAAGAAATGGCGGATCAGCTAAGGGAAATTGATTTCACAGATACTGAAAATCTTGCGAGCCAAATTAAGGAAATCCGCGACTCTGCTGAACGAGAAATGAATGAGTTGTTGCTTCCTCATCAGGTCAAGCGATTGAGGCAATTGAGAATGCAGTCTTTACTGCAGCGGCGTGACCTCGTGCAAGTTTTGACGTCTGACCCAATTAAATCTGACCTAAAGATTACGGATGAGCAATCTCAGGAATTGCGAGACTATCAAGTACAGATGCAAGAAGACTTGCAGCGAGAAATGGCAAAACTACAAGATAAGGCGCGAAGTCGATTGCTTTCGAAATTGAAGCCGTCGCAAAAGAAAGAAGTTGAAGAGATGATTGGCGATACGTTTGTTTTCCAAAATACAAGAGGCAACGCAAAAGGAAAGCCAGAAGGAAAAGCGAAGGGAAAGGGCAAAGCGTTCGGCAAGGGAAAGTAATTTTCAAAGTAAGAATTTAGCTTTTTGTCCCACTGCCAAATTGAAGTCGGTACAATAAGAATCCAAGAGGCATCGCTGACCGAGTTGGCGGTGTCTTTTTTTTGGAGTTACTAGGCTGTTTTTTTGTGAGACATGAAAATGTGGATCCTTTATTCAACACGATGTGTCCTGTTAGTTTTGACTGCGTTGCTGATGATCAACGCTGCCGAAGCAACTGAGAAGCAACCTAATATCATTTATATTTTGGCAGATGATTTAGGTTACGGAGATTTGGGATGTTACGGCCAGGAATTGATCAAGACACCAAATATTGACAGTCTGGCAAAGACTGGCATGC